>SXGT01843898.1_pt1 | contig 20839 bp, 21 predicted proteins | sample 3176221 | NCBI WGS metagenome assembly SXGT01 (sample SAMN11356862, study PRJNA531348) | freshwater metagenome | isolation source: freshwater sample F1-120 | place: China: Fuxian Lake, Yuxi | collected 2017-12-25
GGTCCATGCCCAGCACGTCGCCCGCGAAGCGCGAGAAGACCTCGGGATCGCCGAAGGCCTTCTTGAACATCGTGCCGTAGCGCAGGGGGATGACCTTGAGCATGCCCCTTCAGCTACACGCCGTCCGCCCGACCGGCAAGGCCGCTCGCGGGAGCCCTCAGTGGCCGGACCGCCTCCCCAGCTGGCGCTCGCGGATCCTTGGATCGAGGAGGCCCTGGGCTACGTCGCTGGCGATGAGCATCGCGGTGGTCACCAGCGCCGAGAGCAGCACCATGGCCACGATCCAGGCCGTGTCGTGGGCCTCGATGGCGCGCAGGGTCTCCCAGCCCATGCCCTGGATGCCGAAGACCTCCTCGATCGCGAAGGCGCCCCCGAGCAGCGCCGGGAACTGGAGCCCCGCCAGCGCGATGGTGGGCAGGATGGCGTTGCGCAGCGCGTGGACCACGGCCACGCGAAAGCCGGGGACGCCCTTGGCCCTGGCGGTGCGGATGTAGTCCTGGGCGATGACCTCCAGCATCGATGCCCGCTGGTGGCGGGAGAGCGTCGCGATCGCGGTGGTGGCCAGGGCGAGCACAGGGATGGAGACGCCTGCCACACCCCTGGCCTGGGCGAAGGTGTAGAGCACCTGGGCGACCCAGAAGGTGGGCAGGGAGTAGGCCGTGAACAAAGTCACGGCGATGACGCGGTTGACCGCCTGGCCCCGGCGCCAGGCCGACAGGGCGCCCACGGGCACCGCGATCGTGAAGGCGAGCAGCATCGCCAGGAAGGTCATCCCCAGGGTGACCGGGGCGCGATCTCGCACCTTGGCGAAGAGGGGCAGCTTGTCGCGGCTGCTCAGGCCAAGCTTGCCCGTGGCAGCCCCCAGCATCCACTTGGCGTAGCGGGTGTCCCCCAGGCTGGCGATGGTGCGCTCGAGGCCGTCGCGCACCACGAAATCGCTCTCGTGGATGAACCACCAGGACTGCCAGTCGGCGACGATCGCGTCGATCTCCTCGCGGGTCGCGTCCTCCCGGAGGGCGCCCTCGCGCCCCGCGGCCCTGGACGCGATACGGGTGAGCCTGGCCAGCGCCGAGGGATCCCGGGTCCTGGGCATGGCGAGCACCAGCTCCTGGAGGGCGAAGGTGTCGACCATGGCCAGCTCCCGCTCCCTGGCCTCGGTGCTCCTGCTGGCCAGGCGGTCCACGTTGCGCTTTACCGCAGGGGCGGTGAAGTCGGTCTGCCGATCGTTCCAGAAGCGCGCCCAGAAGCGGACGGGGCCGTCCGGTCCTGGCTCCATGGCCACGTCGATCCCCATCCTGGAGGCGAGCGGCATGAGCGCCATGGCGATCCGGCGCCGCTCGTCGGAGCCAAGCTGGTCCAGGCGAGGGAGGAGGTAAGGGAGCCCCGCTCCGCCGATGCGCACCAGGGTCGCCACGGCCACCGGGGCCTCCTCGTCGTTGGCGTGGAGGTGCTCGAGCGCCTGCTCGACGCGCTGGCGGACGTCCTGGGGACGCACGTTGACCACCCTGGGCAGGTCAAGGAAGAGCTGTCGGCGCCTCTCCTCGAGCCGCATGAACCGGGGGGGATCCGCGCGGAGGGTCCGGAGCTCCTCGCGCGTGAGGAGCGCGGCGGGGTCCGGGAGCAGCGTCGTCAAGAGAAAGACGACGAAGCTCACCCCGAAGAGCGTCGGGACCGCCCAGAGGGCGCGGCGCAGGGTATATCGAAGCATCCGAGCACGGCACTATCGCACGGGGGAAAACGCCTTTGGTAAAGTCCAGACCCATGTCCAGCCCCGATCTCCTCCACCAGGCTCGCGCCTGGGCCTCCGCCGACCCTGACCCCACCACCCGGGAGGAGCTCCTCGCCCTGATCGCCTCCGCCGATCCATCGGCGACCGATCTGGCGGATCGCTTCGCCCAGAACCTCGAGTTCGGCACAGCCGGCCTCCGAGGCGTGCTGGGCGCCGGACCGAACCGCATGAACCGCGCGGTCGTGAGGAGGACCACGCTCGGCCTCTCGCGTCACCTGCTCGCGACCCTGCCCGACGCCGCAGGGCGAGGCGTCGTCCTCGGCTACGACGGCCGGAGGATGAGCCGCCAGTTCGCCGAGGACGCCGCGGCCGTCCTCGCCGCCGCGGGGCTGAAAGCTCACCTCTTCACGGACGTCTGCCCCACGCCGCTCACGGCCTACGCCATCACGGCGCTCGGCTGCGCCGCGGGAGTGATGATCACCGCCAGCCACAATCCGCCCGAGTACAACGGCTACAAGGCCTACTGGGAGAACGGCGCCCAGATCGTCCCCCCGGTCGACGAGGCGATCGCCAGGGCCATCGCCTCCGCGCCCCCCGCGGGCGAGGTGCCGCTCTTGCCGATCGCCGAGGCCAGGGCCCGGGGCCTCGTGGTCGACGTCCCGACGCATGTCGAGCGCGACTACCTCGCCCGGGCCAGGGCGCTCTCTCGCAGCGCCGGAGGCAAGCGCGATCTCCGCGTGGTGTACACGCCCATGCACGGCGTCGGCGGGCACCTGGTCAAGACGCTCCTCGGCTCCGCGGGCTTCACCAACGTGGCGGTGGTCCCCGAGCAGGCCGAGCCCGACGGGGCCTTCCCCACGGTGGCCTTCCCCAACCCCGAGGAGAAGGGCGCCATGGACCTCTCGTTCTCGCTGGCCCGCAAGCTGGGCGCGGATCTGATCCTCGCCAACGATCCCGACGCCGATCGCCTGGCCGTCGCCCTGCCCAGCCCGGGCTCCGCCACCGGATACGTGCAACTTACAGGTAACCAGGTAGGTGTGCTACTCGGGCACTACCTGCTCTCCCAGGAGCCCGCCAGGGGCGACGTGGCGCTCCTCGCGTCGCTCGTCTCGTCGCCCATGCTCGGCGTCGTCTCGCGCGAGCTGGGGGCCTATTACGAGGAGACCTTGACGGGCTTCAAGTGGATCGCCAACCGGGCCATCGTGCTCGAGGCCCAGCACGGCAAGCGCTTCCTCTTCGGCTACGAGGAGGCTCTCGGCTACACGGTCGGGAGCCTGGTGCGCGACAAGGACGGCGTGAGCGCCGCGCTGCTCTTCGCGGAGCTCACCGCGGTCCTGCTGGAGCGCGGCGAGACCGTCACGGGTTACCTCGAGTCCCTCTACCGGCAGTTCGGCCTGTTCATGAGCACCCAGGTCAACCTCACGCGCAGGGGCCACGAGGGCGCCCAGGAGATCCTGGCGATGATGGAGCGCCTGCGCAACGTGCCGCTCGCCCACATCGGCGACCACGCCGTGGTCTCGGTCACCGACTTCGAGAGGGGGACCCGCATCCGCGGAGGGGGCACCATCGAGCCCCTCGCCTTCCCGAAGAGCAACGTGCTCGTCTACGAGCTCGCGGGCGGCAACCGGGTGATCGCGAGGCCGAGCGGCACCGAACCCAAGGTAAAATTCTACGTGGACGTATGCGAGCCCATGAAGCCCGGCGAGTCCATGGCCGACGCCAGGGCCCGCGCCGAGACCTCGATGCAGCGCCTCGCCGAGGCCTTCGTGGCCATCGCCGTCCCCCGCTAGTGCCTCGTCGCAGGGGAAGTGAAGGGTTGCCCCGCGATCACCGTTCACGAGCCGCGCCGTTCCCGACGGTCGCCCATCAATCCTTCAATTCCCCTGCGACGGGGTACTAGGAGCCAGGCGTTTTTCGCCGATAGCGGCGCGCTGGCGGCGTCGGGGGCCCCCGTCCGGGACTTCCAAGGGTCGTCGTCACCGTACAGGAGTACGGCTCCTCACCCCGCCACCGCCATCGCTTGCTCTCCATGCGCCGCGCCCACGTGCCTTTTAGTTATGGCCGAGGATCTTGAAGGCCAGCCAGAAGAGCACCGCCGCGCACACGATCCCGACCCCGACCGTGAGCTGCCAGGGGACCTTGTCGCGAGGCTCGGTCTTGGTCGCCAGGAGCATGTGGGTCGCCGCCAGGACGATGCCGTCGAGCTTCTTCTTGGCGCGCTCCTCGTGCCCCGCCACGTCCTTCTGGGCCCGATAGCGACCAGCGAGCTCGGGGAGGAGCTGGCAGCGGATCGCGTGCTCGAGGATGGCCACGTGGGGCCTGTCGTCGTCCCACGCCTCGAGCACCCGCTTCCAGAGCGCCTCGAAGAGTGCGTCGGGCGCAGGCTCGTCGCCGCTGTCCGGGGTGACGAGCGGTGGCCCGGGCGCAGGATCCACGGCCTCCGCCACCTGGACGGGGGGCTCTTCGCTCGGGCTGCGCTCCTCGGTCACGTGGCCATTAGCCCAGATTTCGGGCTCTCGATCCAGAGGGTGACAGGCCCCAGGTTCTCGCTCACGACCCGCATCTCGGCCTGGAAGCGCCCTGCCTGGGTGATCAGCCTGGCTCTCGCCCTGGCGAGGAAGAGCTCGTAGAGCGCGTTCGCCTCCCCCGGCGCCATCGCGGCGTCGAAGCTCGGCCTCCTGCCGCGGCGCACGTCGCCGTAGAGGGTGAACTGGCTCACCACGAGCAGCGCGCCCCCCGCGTCGAGAACGCTCCTGTCCATCTTGCCGCCTTCGTTCTCGAAGACGCGAAGCTCCAGGATCTTGCTGACGAGCCAGTCCACGTCCGAGGGCGTGTCGCCCTTGCCGCACCCCAGGTAAACGAGCAGCCCTTGGCCGATCTCGCCGACCGTCTCCCCCAGGACCGTGACCCTGGCGAAGCCCACCCGCTGGACAACGGCGCGCATGATCTCAGACCCGAAGCGCCCGGGCGAGCTTCGCGGTCAGCTCGAAGTAGGCGCTCCGCTCGTAGGGCTCGTTCAGGATGTGGAAGTCCTTGCGCACCAGGCCCACGCAGCCAAAGCAGTACGTGCAGTTCGAGCACTCGCTGCATTTGACGAGGTAGGCCGAGGCCCTGCACCTCTCGCTGTCGGTGCAGTGAGAGCAGCTTTGGAGGCCCGAGCTCCGCTTGCAGTGGGTGCACTCGCTGCAGTCGGTGCACTCCTCGCAGTAGTTCGAGCGCGCCGTGCGAACGCAGCCCTTGCAGAAGGTGCACTCGCTGCAGCCCTCGCAACGCTCGCACGCGAGGCAGCCGACGTTTTCGGTCTTCTTCTGGAAGCTGGCCGTGATCTCCCGGAGGCGTGCCTCGAATGCGCTCTTTTCCATGGGCCCTCGGGTTTTCACCCGGGGGCTCGTGTCGTAGCAAGAGCGCCGAGAAAATCGTCGCCGTTATTTTCGAATCGGGTCGTGTCGTGTGGGACAAGGACTGACACGCGCACCACCGCGCATCCTTGGAGGAGTGATCATGAAGCGTTTCGCCTCAATCGTAGCGCTCGCGCTCTTCGTCCCGCTGACGGCCTCGGCGAGCCCGGACGAGCGCGCCTCGTCGACGCACAAGCCCAAGAGCGAAGAGCTCGCCAAGCGGTCGACGAAGAAGTCCGAGCCGAAGAAGAAGCCGTCTTTGGCTCCCCAGCGCGAGCGCGGAGATTCGAAGGTCGCGAGCAAGAAGAAGGATCCCGCCCGCGGCAGCCACGCCACCGCCGGGAAGATCGACGACTTTGGCCACGGTGAGCCCAAGGTCACTCACGGCGTGAGGGTCGTCTCGACCCGGCACACCGAGCCCCCCACCCTCGCCCACGCGGGGGGCGTGAGCCGCGGCCACCACGGTGACCGGAAGCCCCTCCCTCTCCTCCCTGCATCGGCCACGTCGAAGCTCGACAGGAGCGACGCCGAGACCAGGCCCGCCGAGAAGAAGCCCCAGCCAGCCGGGAACGCTCCCTCGAAGGGTCACGAGGCGGTGAAGAAGGCCGAGCCCGAGAAGAAGGGCCACGCCGCGCCTTCGGGGCATGGCAACAAGAAGCCGGAGCACCCGAAGGCTGCCCAGAAGGATCCAAGGAAGGCCGAGAACCAGGCGCCCAGGGCTCCCTGCTTCAAGGACGCGGTCGAGGTGGTCCGGGGCGCCGAGATCGATCGCTTCTCGCTCCAGCGCTGCGAGGGAGGCCTCGCCCCTTTTGCCGTGGAGCGGCTGAGCGTGCTCCTGCGCCCGGGGAACGTGGCGAGGCCCCTGGTGGCGTTCGATACGCTGGCCAAGGGAAAGCCCGAGTCGCCCGGAAAAGCGAAGACCCAGAAGCCGGCCGACAAGGCCGAGGACCTGCTCGGTCCAGCCATCAAGCGAGTGGATCCAGGCCTCGTCGAGCGGCTGGAGCTCCTCACGGGGCACTTTGCCAAGCCCGGCCACAGGCCCCGCGTGAGCCTGGTCTCCGGGGTTCGCCCCAACTCGACAGGTAGCCTGCACTCCCACGGTCGCGCCATGGATATCCGTATCGAAGGCGTGTCCAACGAGGAGCTCGTGGCCTTCTGCAAGAGCATCCCGGACACGGGCTGCGGCTATTATCCGAACTCCTCCTTCGTCCACGTGGACGTGAGGGATCCAGGCGCCGGACATGTCTCGTGGATCGACGCGAGCGGCCCTGGCGAGACCCCGCGCTACGTCGCGGAGTGGCCGGCGAGGGGCGGCTCCGAGATCAAGGGCGACGCGACCCAGGGCGGAGAGAGCGCTCCGGAGCCAGAGGTCAAGGCAGAGGCGTCGGCGTCGGCGTCGGCGTCGGCTCCTGCTCCCAATCCGTGCCCCAAGGCCGTGAAGCTCCAGGAGATGATCGACGGCGTCCGCGACTGAGAAGGCGCGAGGAGCGAAGCATCCCATCGAGGCGAGATCTCCGGATCGCGCCTCCATGTTTTTTGTCCCTGGCCGTTCACTCCCTGAGCAGAACCCATCGAAAGGATGAAAAATGCCCAGGTTACGAGCGGTGGCTCGATACGCCTCCCTCGGGATCATCGCGATAGGGTGCTCCGCGGGGGCGGGTGCCGAGGGGGATGAAGAACCCCTCTCGAGTAGGGATCTCGCGATCATCGGCGGAGCGCAGGCCACCGCCTATCCCGAGGCCGCTTACCTCAACATCGACATGACGCCTACCGGCGGCTCCGCGTGCTCGGCTGCGCTCATCGCGCCGAGGGTCGTCCTCACCGCGGGCCACTGCGTCGACGGGCACTCGCGCTGGGAGGTGCACGTGGGCAGCGTGGTCGCCCTGGCCACGAGCAGCGCGACCTATGACTGGGACGAGGACGGCGCGAGGACGGTGAACCCCGCGCACCACGATATCGGCCTCGTCTTCCTCGACAGGTCGATTGCCCTGCGACGCTATCCCACGCTCGCCAGGGCCCCGCTCCCTGACGGCGCCATCGTCGTCAATGTCGGGAGGGTGAACAACGGGACGCCGACGAATGCCCTCTACGCCACCCAGAGTCGCGTGGTGTCCGGGGCATCCGTCGGTTTTCCCTTCGACTACGCGTCATCGAGGGTCATCCATCCCGGCGACTCCGGCGGCCCTGATTTCGCTATCGGTACCCACGAGATCGTCAGCGTGAACTCCGGGATCGGCGACGCCGTCGAGGTCCTCGCCAGGGTCGATCTGCTCCGCGGCTGGCTCCAGGCTCAGATCGCCGCGCACGGCGGCGTGATGGTCATGTCAGGGGGGTAATCCTCGAAACGCTCGCCGGGCTGTGTGCCGTCAGGTGCGCAGCTCGACCCGGAGGCGGGTGTAGAGGGCTCGGGCGTCCGCCGGGCGCCCGGCGTCGGGCCCGGTGCACACGGCCGCGAAGGGGCGGTAGAGGGCCAGATCGTAGGGGACTCCTACCGCCTCGAGCACGTCCTCCAGCAGGCGGCCCAGCCCGTAGATGTCGTCGCGAGGGTCGCTGGGCCGGCCGGCGAGGCGCTCGGGGGACACGTAGCCCAGGCTGCCAGGAGGGCTGGGCTCGCCGGTCCGACGCGCGATCCCGAAGTCGGTCAGCACCGGGCTCTCGAGCGAGGCGAGGAGGACGTTGGCGGGCTTGACGTCGTGGTGGACCCAGCCCGACGCGTGGACCCGGGCCAGCGCGTGGACCAGGGGAAAAAACCAGCGAGCGATGGGCAAGAGGACGCCCTTGTCCCTGGCGCGCACGTGCTCTCTCAGGGCGCCCAGACGGGCCCACGAGAGGGCCAGCCAGCCGTGGTCCGGATCGATGTCGAAGATGCGGACGACCCCCGGGCCGGCGAGGGCGGAGGCCACCTTGGCCTCGTGGAGGAGCTGCTCCTTGTCGCGCTCGGGGTGGTGGTAGACCTTGAGGGCCACCCTCCGCTGGAGCTCACGATCGATGGCCTCGTAGACCGCGCCCGCCCCTCCGCGGGCGATCTCGCGCAGGAGCTCGAAGGGGGCGTCGGCCTCCCTGGCGACCATGGTGGCGCCGGGGTTGACCGCCCTCTGAGGGGCAGAGAGCCCCAGCTCGGCCCGGAAGCGGAGGTGCCGCTCCCTGGCGCCAGGGTGGTCCAGATCCTTGAGCAGCACGCGCTCGACGCAGGCGAGGGCGGAGGGGACGTCGCCCACCTCGGCCGAGAGATCGGCGCGGAGCAGGAGCGCCGAGGGGTGCATCGTCCCCGTGAGCAGCTTGAGCGCCATGGAGCGCTCTCCGCGATCGACCAGCATCGCCGCCACGGTGAGCCCCAGGCCGTCCGGGAGGAGCTGACCCTTCGTCGCGGCCAGCAGGGTGTCGAGGGCGCGCCCCTCGAGAGGGGAGGCCCGCAGACCCCCCAGGATGGCCTGGACCTCGGCCTCCGAGGGGCCCCCTTGCTGTCCCACCCTGGCGAGGCGCTCGATCTCGCGGGGGGGCGGGGTCACGAAGGAGGAAGCGGGGGCGACGGGTGCAGGCGAGGGCGAGGGCTCCCCGGAGGAAGTGCGACGAAAGCGATCGAAGAAGCCCACGAACCCATCTTGCAGGGGCAGGGTAGGGGCGACAAGGCCTGTCGGGATCTCTCAGCCGAGGACCTTGAGCTTGGGGGCACCGCCTCGCTCGCTCCCGAAGGCGTCGCCGACCAGGAGGGTGGCCCCTGTCCCCACCGAGATGTCCCCCATGAAGATCTCCGGGCTCCTGCCGGCGAGCTCCAGCCACCCGTCGCCGGCCTCGATCAGGGTCCAGTCCCCGATGCCCAGGCGTATCGGGCCCAGAGGTGCGGTGACGCGCTCCCCCGCCACCTCGATGTCGACCGCGTCCGGGAGGAGAGCGCTGGGCGCGATGCGGACCGGGACCTCGCGGCCCAGGCGCAGCTCCAGCCCCGCGCCGACCGGGAGCGCGCCCCGCAGGGGGAGGCTCCGGAGCTGGGTGCCGTTGCGGCTCGAGAGATCCTTGACGAAGACCCCGCCGGCCTGGCGGTGGATCGACAGGTGGCGGCGGCTCACCGCGTTCGAGGGGACCAGGAGCGTGCCCTCGCTCCGGCCGATGATCACCTCGGCGCCCAGGGCCGCCACGATGCGTGTACCATGCACCAGCATCGGCAGGAGCGGCCCCCTGGCGCGCCGCCCGAGCAGACCCTGGACGCGCTCGCGGAGGGCCGCGTCGTCCGGGTAGGCCCGCACGAGGGCATCGAGGGCCTCCTGGGCCTCCCGGCGCCTGCCGCTCGTCAGGAGCAGCTCGACCTCCGCCTGGCGATCCTTGCGCTTTCGCTCGCCCCGCTCCTTGTGCTGCTCGGTCGCGAGGAGGTACTCGAGGCCCTCGACGTCGCCGGCCGCCGCCAGCGCCCTGGCCTCGCCCTCCGGGTCGCCGCAGGCCGCGTAGGCCTCGGCGGCCTTCTGGGGCTCGCCCACCTCCTCGAGCTCGGCGGCGGCGTCCAGGACGTCGCGCCTGGCGATGGCCGAGAGCGCCGCGTCCCCCGCGAGGGCCAGCACCAGGAGCGCGCGCTTCTTGCGGGCCAGGCGGTTCTCGTTGCTCCCGGGAGGGGCGGTCGCGCTGGCCTGGGTGTAGTGCTGCATCCTGGCGCGGGCGTCGGGCTCGGCGTCCCCTCGGAGGAGCATCACGCGGGCGGCGTCGGCTGGCGTGCCTGCCTGGATGAAGAGCTCGATGGCGCGGGTCAGGTCGCCGCGGAGCTCGGCCTTCCGCGCCTTCTCGGCGTCCCGTCCCTTTCCGAAGAGCTGGTCGAACACACCCACGGACTCTCCGTCGTGGCATAGCATGCTTGCCCCCCGGAGCCTCGGGCTGCGTCGTCGGGGGATTCTCTCGCCGAGATCACACGGGCTGTCCTACACTGAGGCTCCGACCACGGTAGTAGAGAGGGAGTATGGCGAACCAGAATCGATTGGGGGAGCTCCTCGTTCGCGAGAAGCTCATTTCGCTCAACCAGCTCAGGCAGGCTCAGGAGGAGCAGGGCCGCTCGGGGCAGAACCTGAACGGAGCGCTGGCAAAGCTGGGGTTCATCTCCGACCAGGAGATCACCAACTTCCTGTCGCAGCAGTACCGCGTACCGACCATCTCCCTTGACGAGTACGAGATCGACGGCGAGATCCTGAAGCTGGTGCAGCGCGAGCAGTGCGACCGGCACAAGGTCATCCCGGTGTCTCGCGCGGGCAGCTCGCTCATCGTGGCGATGGCCGATCCCACCAACCTCCACGCCATCGACGACCTCAAGTTCCTCACGGGCTACAACGTGGAGCCCGTCATCGCGAGCGAGAACGCGATCCTCGCCGCCATAGAGCGCCACTACAGCGTGGGCCCCTCGTACGACGAGGTCATGGCCGGCTTCGAGGAGTCGGAGATCGAGTTCACAGGCGAGGAGGACGAGCTCAACGTCCTCGAGCTCGAGAAGGCCTCGGGCGACGCCCCCGTCATCCGGCTCGTGAACATGATCCTCCTGAACGCCATCAAGAAGGGCGCGAGCGACATCCACATCGAGCCCTACGAGAAGTCGCTCAGGGTGCGCTACCGCATCGACGGGGTGCTCATCGAGGAGATGTCCCCCCCGGTCAAGCTCAAGAACGCCATCTCCAGCCGCGTCAAGATCATGAGCCAGCTCGACATCGCCGAGCGCAGGCTCCCCCAGGACGGGCGTATCAAGCTCAAACTTGGCAAGGGCCGGGAGATGGACTTCCGGGTGAGCGTCCTCCCCACCCTCTGGGGGGAGAAGACGGTCATGCGCCTCCTCGACAAGGGCAACCTCCAGCTCGACATGACCAAGCTGGGGTTCGACACCAAGGCCCTGGAGGACTTCCTCTGGGCGATCCGCCAGCCCTGGGGGATGGTGCTGGTCACGGGGCCCACGGGCTCGGGCAAGACCACCACGCTCTACTCGGCGCTCTCGGATCTCAACAAGATCGAGACCAACATCAGCACCGCGGAAGATCCGGTGGAGTACAACCTCCACGGCATCAACCAGGTGCAGATGCACGACGAGATTGGCCTCAACTTCGCGATGGCCCTGCGCTCGTTCCTCCGGCAGGACCCGGACGTCCTCATGGTCGGCGAGATCCGCGATTTCGAGACCGCCGAGATCGCGGTCAAGGCCTCCCTCACGGGCCACCTCGTCCTCTCCACGCTCCACACCAACGACGCCCCAGCCACCATCTCGCGCCTCCTCAACATGGGCGTCGAGCCGTTCCTCATCACGGCCAGCGTGAACCTGGTGCTCGCCCAGCGCCTCGCCCGCAAGATATGTGTAGACTGCAAACAGCAGATCGCGATGGAGGACGGCATCCTCCGGGAGATCGGCTTCTCCACCGAGCAGATCCTCCGCGCCGGGGGCCGCCTCTGGAAGGGCGTGGGTTGCCGCACCTGCAACGGCACTGGCTACAAGGGCCGCGTGGCGCTCTACGAGGTCATGCGCTTCACCGAGGGCCTCAAGGAGATGGTGCTCCAGGGCTCCTCCACCGCGGAGCTCAAGATGGCCGCCATCAAGGGCGGCATGGGCACCCTGCGGGCCTCGGGCATCACCAAGGTGCTGGAGGGCATCACCACCACGGAGGAGATCCTCCGAGTCACGATGAGCGACTGACCAGACTCCCTCGAACCATGCGCGCTGCGACCGCCCTTCCGTTGTCCTCGCTGCTCGCCCTTCGCGCACCCACCCGAGCGTCAGCATGACACAGCCGTCCGATCTCAAGGTGAGCCTCCACCAGCTCCTCAGGGCCATGGTGGACAAGGGCGCGAGCGACATGCACATCACGGTGGGCACGCCCCCGCTCCTGCGTATCGACGGAGACATCATCCCGCTGAAGCTCCCTCCGCTCGGGCCGGTCGAGACCAAGCAGCTCTGTTACTCGGTGATGAGCGAGGAGCAGAAGATCCATTTCGAGCGAGAGAACGAGCTCGATCTGAGCTTCACGGTGAAGGGCCTCTCCCGCTTCCGCGCCAACTTCTTCATGCAGCGGGGGGCGGTCGCCGGGGCCATGCGCACCATCCCCTTCAAGATCATGAACTTCGAGGAGCTGGGGCTCCCGCCCATCGTCACCGAGCTCATCAAGCGCCCCAGCGGCCTCATCCTGGTGACCGGGGCCACCGGATCGGGCAAGAGCACCACGCTCGCCTCCATCATCGACAAGATCAACTCCGAGCAGAGGCTCCATATCCTCACCATCGAGGATCCCATCGAGTATTTGCACCCGCACAAGCTGTGCGTCGTCAACCAGCGCGAGATAGGGCAGGACACGGCGAGCTTCAGCGGAGCGCTCCGCTACGTCCTGCGCCAGGATCCGGACGTGGTCCTCCTGGGGGAGCTCCGGGATCTCGAGACGATCGACGCCGCGCTCACCGTCAGCGAGACCGGTCACCTGGTGTTCGCGACGCTCCACACCAACAGCGCCGTTTCGACCATCAACAGGGTCATCGACGTCTTCCCGCCGCACCAGCAGGAGCAGATCCGGGCCAAGCTCTCGTTCGTGCTCCAGGCGGTCATCTCCCAGCAGCTCCTGGCGCGGGCCAACGCGCCCGGTCGCTGCATGGCCCTCGAGGTGCTGGTCCCCAACGCCGCCATCCGTAACCTGATACGGGAGGGCAAGGTCCAGCAGATCTACGGCCAGATGCAGATCGGCCAGGAAAAATTCGGAATGCAGACGCTCAACCAGTCGCTCTTGAACCTCCTGGCGAGGCGCTTCATCTCGATGGATCAGGCGGTAAGCCACTCGACCGAGCCCGACGAGCTCCGGAACATGATCGAGGCGCGCCAGGGCCGCTCCGCCCCGCCCTCCGGTCATAAACTGCGCTAGGGTCAGCGCTTAAACGCGGGCTTCCTCGGCGCGCTTGACCATCTTGCGGTGGACCAGGCGCTTCTTGAGCGGGCCCAGGTGGTCGATCATCAGCACGCCCTGGAGGTGATCGTACTCGTGCTGGATCGCGATCGCGAGCAGGCCCTCGGCCTCGAGTTCGAAGGGCCTTCCGTCGCGGTCCAGGGCGCGGACGCGAATGCGGGCCGCCCGGTCGATCTCCTCCTGCACCCCGGGGAAGCTCAGACAACCCTCCTGGAAGACGGTCTCGTCGTGCTTCTCCAGGATCTGGGGGTTGATGAAGACGCGCAGATCGCTGGGCTCGTCCTCGCCCGCGATGTCCACGATGAAGAGCTGGAGCGGCTCGCCCAGCTGGGTGGCGGCCAGGCCTACGCCAGGGGCAGCGTACATGGTCTCGGCCATGTCGTCGATGAGCCGGGCGACGGTCGGGGTGATCTCGGCGACGGGGCGGCCCGGATCGCGCAGGCGCTTGTCGGGGTAATGCAAGATGGTGCGAATCATTGGAAAAACAGCCTCGCCTCCCGAGGATAATCCACGATCCGGGTCCTGGCGAGGGGGAGCTCTCGCGGAGCTTGCCGCCCTTCAGCTCTCCTCGGGGAAATGCAGCGGCCCGTGGACGTAGGCGTCAGGGCCGCAGCACTCCCACACCGGTGAAAGGACACGAGGCGCCTGGGCAGGGATCTCGGGGCCCTTCCAGTCAACGGCGCCCGGGCGACCCCTGGGACCGAAGAGGGACGGAGCGATGAACGCGTGCAGCTCGTCGGCGAGCCGACCCGCGAGGAAGCTCCCCGCGAGCTCTGCCCCTCCCTCCACCATGAGGGTCACCACCCCTCTGTCGGCCAGAAGGCGGAGCGCGCTCTCCACGTCGATGCGCCCCTCGGCGGACTCGGGCGCGCGCAGCACGACGGCCCCGTTGGCGGTGAGGAGCACCTCGTTCGCGGTCGAGGCCGCCTCTCCCGAGCAGATGACGACGAGAGGGAGCTGGGGGGCCGTCTGGACGAGCAGCGAGTTTAGCGGGAGGCGGAGCTTGGTGTCGAACACGACCCGGATAGGGCTCGTTCCGGGGCTGTCGCGGACGGTGAGCCGAGGATCGTCGGCGATGGCCGTGCCGATGCCCACCGCCACGGCGTCGTGGGCAGAGCGGAGGGAGTGGACCTTGGCGCGCGCGTCGGGGCCCGTGACCCACTTGGACGCGCCGCTGCGCGTGGCGATGCGTCCGTCGAGCGACAGGGCGAGCTTGAGCGAGACGTAGGGCAGGCCCCGGGTCACGTGCTTGGTCCAGGCCGCGATCAGCGCCTTCGCCTCCTCCTCGAGCACCCCGACCAGCACATCGATCCCCGCGGTGCGCAGGGCCTCGATGCCCCCTCCCTGGACGTGCGGGTTGGGGTCACGGATGCCGATCACCACGCGGGAGACGCCGGCCGAGATGAGAGCCTCGGTGCAGGGAGGGGTGCGACCGTGGTGGTTGCAGGGCTCCAGGGTCACGTACACCGTGGAGCCTCGGGCCCTCTCGCCAGCCAGCTTGAGCGCGTTCAGTTCCGCGTGCTCGCCCCCGGCTCGCTCGTGGTAGGCCTTCCCGACGACCACGCCGTCCTTGACGATCACGGCGCCAACGTGAGGGTTGGGCGAAGGACGCCCCGCACGCCCCTTGGCCAGCGCCGCAGCCATCCACCTCTCGTCGTCGGCGCGGAGCGCCTTCTCGGCTTCGGCGTTCATCGAGCGGGCTCCTCCGTGGAAGGTGGCCTCTTGGGCTCGCCGTTCTCCGGGCTCGTCCTGGAGCTCGTCCCGTCGCGGGCGAGGGTCTCGAGCTCCACGCGGAACTCGTCGATGTCGCGGAAGGAGCGGTACACGCTGGCGAAGCGCACGTAGGCGATGCCGTCCTTGGCCCGGAGCCGCCGCATGATGCGCTCGCCTATCGCCATGGAGGGGATCTCCTTCTCGCCGGAGTCGATGATGTCGCGCTCGGTGGCGTCGACCATTGCCTCGATGGCCTCCACGGGGACCGGGCGTTTCTCGCAGGCGCGGAGCAGTCCGCCCAGCACCTTCTGCCGGTCGAAGAGCTCGCGGCGCCCATCCTTCTTGACCACCAGCGGGAGAACCTCCTCCACGCGCTCGTAGGTGGTGAAGCGTCGGGCGCAGGCCTCGCACTCGCGCCGACGGCGAATGACGTCCCCCTGAGCGGACGAGCGGGAGTCCGTGACCTTGCTCTCCGGGCCAGAGCAGAAGGGACACTTCATGGGCGGTACCTCACTGGACCGCGCGCTCCGCCGAGGAAGCAGGGAGTACGCCTTTGCAGTGGGGCCTTTTCACGGATCGCTCGGAAGAATTATCACGAGATGAAAGCAGGCACCATGGCCCGCAGCTCGGCCGAAAATGAGCCCGATCACGGATGGCTTAAGCTCTACCGGGCTCCTCGGAGGGAGCAGGGTCTGCCTTCAGCTCGATCTTGGCGATGCGGCGGGTATGGCGCGCATCCTCGGGCGAGGGGGTGGAGAGCCAGGCCAGCACGATCTCCAGCGCCAGCCCGGGACCTACGACGCGCTGGCCCAGGGCGAGCACGTTGCTGTCGTTGTGGGCGCGGCTCAGCCTGGCCGAGTAGGTGTCGGAGCAGTTCACGGCCCGCACCCCTCGATGGCGGTTGGCGGCGATGGCCATCCCCACGCCCGTGCCGCACACCAAGATCCCCCGAGCCCAGGAGTTCGCCACGATGCCCTCTGCCACGGTATGGGCAAAATCGGGGTAATCGACCGAGGTCTCGTCCAGGGGGCCCAGGTCGGTGATCCGGTAGCCCCTCGCCTCGAGTTCACTCTTCAGGTGCTCCTTTAGCCGGAGGCCACCGTGATCTGCCGCAAGTGCGATGTGCTCTATCATGGCTCAGCCTTCGTAGCGAGAGAGGAGCAGCGAGCAGTTGGTGCCGCCGAAGCCGAAGGAGTTGTTGAGGGCGTGCCTGAGGAGGCGCTCCCTCGCCACCTTGGGGACGTAGTCGAGGGAGCACTGTGGGTCAGGGGTGTCGAGGTTGATGGTGGGGAGGACACGGCCGCTGGCGATGGAGAGCGCGCAGAGCGCCGTCTCGACAGCCCCTGCGGCACCGAGGAGGTGCCCGGTCATCGATTTGGTGGAGCTCACCCAGAGCTTCTTTTCGGTCGCGTGGCTGCCGAAGAGCCTGGTGATGGCGTGCGACTCGGCGATGTCGCCGCTGGGGGTCGAGGTGCCGTGGGCGTTCACGTAGTCGACCTGATCGGGGGCGATCTTGCCGTCCTTGAGGGCGAGCGCCATGGCGCGGGCCGCGCCCTCGCCGCCCACCGAGGGCGTGGTGAGGTGGTGGGCGTCGCTCGAGGCCCCGTAGCCCGTGATCTCGGCGTAGATCCTGGCGCCTCGCCGCCTGGCGCGCCCCAGCGATTCCAGCACAAGGATCCCCGAGCCCTCGCCGCAGAGGAAGCCGTCGCGGTCCCGGTCGAAGGGGCGGCTCGCCCCCTCCGGGTCGTCGTTTCGCTTGGAGAGCGCGAACATCGCCTCGAAGCCGCCGATACCGACCGGAGTGATCGTGGCCTCGGCGCCTCCGCACACCATCACCTGGGTGCGCCCTCGGCGTATCCACTCGGCCGCCTCGCCGACGGCGTGGGCTCCGCTCGAACAGGCGCTCGTCACGCAGTAGCTCGGCCCCCGGAGCTGGTGGGCCATGGAGACCTGGCCGGCCGCGATGTTGGCGATGATGGAGGGGATCGAGTATGGGCTCATCTTCGACGGCCCCTTCTCGAGGACGGTCTGCTTGGCCTTCTCGAGCGACCAGAGCCCGCCCAGTCCCACGCCGATGAAGCAGCCCGCCTCGTCGCGCTCCTCGTCGGAGAGCTCGAGTTGAGCGTCGTGGATCGCCATCTTGGCGGCCCCCAGCGCGAACTCGGTGAAGCGGTCCATCTCCTTGAGCTTCTTCTTCTCGACGAAGCCCAGGGCGACCGCGTCCCAGTCCTTCACCTCCGCGGCGATCTTCACGCGAAACCGCGAGGTGTCGAAGTGGGTGATCAAGGCCGCGCCGCTCTTGCCATGAAGCAGCGCCTGCCAGGAGACGTCCGCGCCGATGCCTAGCGGCGTGACCAGCCCGATGCCTGTGACGACGACTCGATCCATGGGTAGGCCCCTGAATTTTTACGCGAACGTCCCGGAAACCACGCGACGCGTGGCCCCCCTGGAGGAAAGAGCGACAACGCGCCAGGGAGCACACCCGGCGCGGACCGCGTCATTTCTTGGCGGTGCGCTCGATGTAGTCGATCGCATCCTGGACGCTGCGGATCTTTTCGGTGTCCTCGTCCGGGATGTCGATCTCGAAGGCCTCCTCGAACGCGAGCACGAGCTCGACCAGGCCGAGCGAGTCCGCGCCGAGGTCTTCGATGAACGTCGACTCGGGCTTGATGTCCTTTTCATCGACATCGAGCTGCTCTTTGATGATGCGCTTGACTTCGCTGGAGATGTCCTGAGCCATTCATGCCCTCGTACGGCTGTCTTTGGTGCCTTGGATAGAAAGCGGAAGACGGGGCGCGTTCTACCCCAAAATGGCCCGGGGGGAAGCCTCGAATGCACGACCCCGCCGTATACGCGATGGTTACGCCATGGCGAGGTGCGTCAGACGTACATCCCGCCGTTCACCCGGAGCACCTGGCCCGTCACGTAGGAGGCCTCGTCGCTCACGAGGTAAGCGCAGGCCGCGGCCACGTCCCTGGCGGTCCCCACGCGTCCCAGAGGGATGGCCTTGATCACCGTCTCCTTCATGGCGTCGCTCATGGAGTGCGTCATGTCGGTCTCAATGAAGCCGGGGGTCACGGCGTTCACGGTCACGTTGCGCGAGGCGAGCTCGCGGGCGATCGACTTGGTGATCCCCAGGAGCGCGGCCTTGGTGGCCGCGTAGCCGGTCTGACCCGCGTTGCCCATCTCGCCGATCACGCTCGAGATGAAGACGATACGGCCGGTCCTCGCTCGCATCATGATCTTGGTGGCGGCCTTGGCGGAGGCCAGGGCTCCCTTGACGTTCACGTCGAAGAGGCGGGTCATGTCCTCGTCCTTCAGGCGCAGGAGCAGCCCGTCGATCGCGATGCCAGCGTTGGCGATCAGCGCGTCGAGGCGGCCGTGGCGCTTGCCCATCGCCTCGATGGCCGCCTCGGTCGCCCTGGTGTCGGCCACGTCGAACTGGGCGATCTCGGCCTTGCCTCCTGCCAGGGCGATGGCGTCGGCCACCTCCTTGGCGGCGGCCTCGCCCTTCACGTAGTTGACGATGACCGTGGCGCCCTGCGCGGCGAGGGCCTCGCAGCACGCGCGGCCTATACCTCGGGAGCCCCCGGTGACGAGGGCGACCTTGCCGTCGAGTCGAAACATGGAAAATTCCTCCGTGAACCGTGGCAGATGGGCCTCTTCGAGGCCCGGGGACAGAGCCCCTGAGCTCAGCCCCCCAGGAAGGAGCCGAGCCCCTCGAGGCTCGAGGGATCCGAGACGCTGTGGACCTTGAGATCGCGGGCGATCCGCTTGACCAGACCGGCCAGCACCTTGCCGGGCCCCACCTCGATCGCGTGGGTGACGCCTTGGCCGTGCATGAAGCGGACGATCTGCTCCCAGAGCACAGCGCCGTCCACCTGGCGCACGAGCAGCTCCTTTGCGCGGGTCCCGCTCACGTTGGGCTCCGCGTCCGCGTTGGCGATGACGGGGAAGGCGAGATCGTTCACCGGGACCCGCTCGAGCGCGGCCGAGACCGCGCGCGCCGCCGGCGCCATGAGCGCGCAGTGGAAGGGGGCGCTCACCTTGAGCGGGATCGCCTTGCCCTTGTCGGCGGAGACCAGCTCCTGGACCCGGGCGACCGCCGTCCTCGAGCCCGCGATGACGATCTGCCCGGGCGCGTTGAAGTTGGCGCAGGAGACGACCTCGCCGGTCTCGCTGGCCGCCCTCTCGCAGAGGAGGGAGAGAGCCTGGCCATCCAGACCCATGATGGCGGCCATCGCGCCGCTCCCGGCGGGCACGGCCTCTTGCATCGCCTTGCCTCGGGCGCGCACCAGCCGCACCGCGTCCTCGAAGGTCAGGCCCCCGGCTGCGACGAGCGCCGAGTACTCGCCCAGGGAGTGCCCTACGGCGAAGGCGGGAGGCGAGAGATCCGTGTATCTCTCACGGATCGCCTCGAGCATCGCGACGCTGGTCGTCACGATGGCGGGCTGGGCGTTGGCCGTGAGCGTGAGCTGGTCCTCGGGGCCCTCCAGGATCAGCCTGGTCAGGGGCTCTCCGAGCGCCTCGTCCGCGTGAGCAAACACGGCCCGAGCCCTGGGCGAGGCGTCCAGCACCCCCTTGCCCATCCCCACAACCTGGGCCCCTTGACCCGGGAAAAGCCAGGCGACTCTCATGTCCTACATTCTCCGTTCCTCAGCCGCCGCTCGCGTCGACAGGAGGCGGTGGGGGAGGGGGCGAGGAGTCGGTGGTGCCGGGTGGCGTCGGCGGGGTGGGGGGCCCTTCGGTGTCGTTCTCCTTCTTGTTGGGAGGGTTGCGCCCCCCGCCCTTGTAGTTGCCCCCGGTGTCGAACACGCAGGCGGCGAGGAGGAGGCTGGCGGCCAGGCTGCACACGGAGATCACGCGTCGACGGTTCATGGGCACACCCACTTGGAGCCAGGGCTACCCTCACAGGTGCAGTTGGGGGGACCGGGCGCGGGCGGGCCGCTGTTCGGGATGCCCGCACCCGCCCTGGGGCAGCCGCGGTTCAGCTCGTAGTAGCCGCCGCAGATCGCCCCTGTCTCGATCGCCGCCGCTGGGCAGGGAGCAAAATCGATGTTGAAGGGAAGGGACGCCTCGAGGATCCCGTCGAAGTAAATCTCGCACTGGAAGCGCCCTGCGGGGAAGGGCTGGGTGTTGGTCTCGGCGCCCCCGTCCTTCTTGGCCGGCTTGAGGGTGAGGGTCTTGGTCCCCCCTCCGGCGGAGTCGACGTAGACCGAGATGATGTTGGTGGTGATCGCGGCCTTGTTCTGGGGATTCAGGATCTGGACCTGCCGGATCAGCATCTCGACGGTCAGATCCTTGCGGCCGGCCTTCACGTCGGCGATGCATGCGATGTTGGTGCTGTCGGTGGTGAAGACGTTGCGCCTCCGCTCCCCGCTCTCGTCGACCGAGAGCCACGCGTCGGCCAGCCCCGCCGTCGAGATGGGGCAGGCCGTCAGGCTTGCAGCGAGCGAGGCGAGAGCGGCGAGGATGACCAAGAGTGTCAGGGCGCGCCAGAACTTCCAGAGCATTCGAGCCAGCATACCGCAGCTTGGTCGCGGGAAACACGCAAGTCGGGGGTCAGATGCGGACCACGGCTCCGCCCCAGGAAATTCCGGCTCCCAGCGCGCACATGACCACGGTGTCGCCCTCCTTGACCTTGCCGGAGCGGAGGCTCTCGTCGAGGAGGATAGGGATGCTGGCGCTCGAGGTGTTGCCCACACGATCGAGGTTCACCAGGATCTTCTCCTTGGGCACCCCCAGCCGCGTGGTGGCCTGATCGATGATGCGGAGGTTGGCCTGGTGAGGGCAGATCCAGTCGACCTCCTCCGGCGTCATCCCGGCCATGTCGACCGCGGCTTTGCTTGCAGAGTACAGGTTCTTGATGGCGACCTTGAAGATGTCCTGGCCCCTCATGCGGACCTTGTGCTGCTTGAGGGCGAGCACATCGGCGGAGAGTGGCGTGCGGCTGCCTCCGCCGGGGATCCAGAGCGACTGGGCCATCTCGCCGTCGGTGTTGATCCTCGCCGCGAGCACCCCTCGCTCCTTGCCGTCGGCCGAGAGCTTGCCCTCCGAGGGGCCGATCACCGCCGCGCCCGCTCCGGCGCCGAAGAGCA
>SXGT01457477.1_pt1 | contig 20838 bp, 10 predicted proteins | sample 3176221 | NCBI WGS metagenome assembly SXGT01 (sample SAMN11356862, study PRJNA531348) | freshwater metagenome | isolation source: freshwater sample F1-120 | place: China: Fuxian Lake, Yuxi | collected 2017-12-25
GACGTCGAGGCGGCCGCCGCGTGAAAGATAGATGATCGTTCCACGGCCCAAATTTTTTGCGGCCGCGGGGGGACTTTTTCGCCGCGCTCCCTCTATTAAAAAATTGAGTCGACAGCGCGCCGCGGAAAAAGCCCCCCGCCGCCAATCCCCAGGCCTGCGGCCTGATTCTCAGGAACCTGTTCCGTGTCAATCCATCAGTCCCACTCTTAACCCAGCGCACGCAATCCTTGGGCAGGTCCAGAGCCCGCAAGTTTCTCCAGAGATTGCCCTAACTCGCGAGCGTTCTGTGGGCTAAGACTTTTTGTTTGGCAACGATTTCATGCAGCTTCTCTATCTGGCATGAATATGCACTTCACCTTCGTCGCGAGCCACTCGTTCAAAATCGGAATCCCGCAATTGAAGCCCGTACGGTCGCGCTGCTGTCAGTCAAATGGTTCCACGGACCAGAGAGATGATGGCGAGTCAGCGACGGAGTTTTCCGTAACGGCGGGCAGCGGCTTTGAGGGCTGGGTTGGGCTTCGCGTCAGCGTCGTCGAGTGCCTTCACGAATCGGTTTCGATCTCGATTCGACAGACGAGTGATCTGGACATCCTTGAGTATTCGTCGAGCTTCTCGAATGACGGTCGCGATCGCGAACTCCGTGACTGTCTGGCCCAAAACCGTGGCGGCGTCCTCAATGATCTGTTTGAGTTCGCGAGGAAGTCGGACATTGATCCGTGCATCATTCCGGGTGATGGTCATGAAGTCGGCCCTCCCTGCTTGGAGTGCTTGTATGGCGAATAGGCCCAATGCCGTGGGCTTTCAGAATGTTGCCGACTGTCTGATCGCTGATGTCATGACCGACGTTGGCTAACGCTCCTTGAATCCGGTCGTAGCCCCACGTCGGATTCTCGCGAGCGAACTTGAGCACGAGATCGACAACGTCTTGCGAGACAGTCGGTCGTCCCGGCGACGGCTTCCGCCGATCCGAGTAATCCCATTTGCGAGCCACGAGCCTCCGATGCCATCGCAGGAGGGTTTCCGGTGTGACGATCCCTGCCAGATCACGCAGGCGGCGAAGCCCGAGGACCTTCCCTTTAACGGCCAATCGACGTCGCTGATCGTCGTTGAGCAGAATCCGTTTCTTGCCGACGACCTCCCTCAGAATCTGATTCTCGGTCCGCAGATATTCGATCGCTTGTTGTTGACTGCGGTTGATCCATCCCGCGACTCCGATCAACAAGAGCTGCCACGGATGTAGGACAGAATCCATCGTGACGCTTTCTTCGAAAGGCGAAATCGGGTTAGCCAAACATCCACGGCTCCGTCCCCAATCGCTCCTCCCAATTCGGCCGCCTTGAGCCAGACCGCGGCCGAGATTCTCACCCGGTCAGCAGTTCCAATGCAAATCGCGGCAGAGTTTTCCGCGACGGCCGATTATTTTGACCACACGGGCACCCCCAGAACTCGTCGCGGTGTCCGAAGCGATCCGGGAATTCTTGTCCGCGCCTGCTGCTGCGATTGGTGACGGACGCCCATTCACACAGACTTGGCGGGCGGCCGGCCCTTGGATTGAACCGCCGGAGTCGTGGAGCACAGTTGGTTGATTGCCGCCCGCACGAAGTCTGGAAGTTGTTCCCAACAGCGGACAAGATGTTGCAAATCTTCGGGCCACGAAAGGCAGCAACCATTAGTGCAACCAGAAAACTCACCGCATTGCAATTGTCGATCCACGCCTATGTTGCAATCATTGCACACCGGTCTTGAAAGTCGGCAAATGACCAGCAGCGTGGGAGCCAACATGTTCGACACGCGACGTGGCCATGATCCCAACCACGTTGACCGGCACCAATGGTCGCGACATGCTCTTGGGTGACCAAGACCCAATATGTGTACCGCACGACGGCCAACAATTTGGCGTGGACGATTCGGTAACGACGTGATCAATTCGTCGATCGCATGGCCCAATACCTTCCCCGGTTTCACGAGCCGTGACCGCTCATCTGGCTTGGTGTGAATCTGACCGGGGACTCGCGCCCGCAGGACCTAGTTCTCGGCCTTCACGAATCCGACGTACCGCGCCAGTTCATGGCTGCAAGTTGACACGATGAGCGACGGCAGTGGGTGGAAGATTTCGGCGGCGATGCTATTTTCGTAACTCGTTACTGTGGTGAAGTCTGACACATTCGTTGGACAGTGCTATGTGGTCTGGTACGGCGATTCAGTCGGCGGATTTTATCGTCCATGTGAATGCTGTTCGCAGTCGGAAGGTGACGCCAACAAGTCCCCGTTCGGGCGAGCGCAAAGTCATCGACAAACTCACGCAATGCACCGGCGATGGCTTGCGTCGGCGGCATCAGTCTTGGTACAGAATCGAGTCGATTCTGGTCAATTCTGGAGAGAATTGAGACGAAATCCGTGGCCCTGTCGGTTTGGGCCGTCTTCTGTAAATGCCTGCCATGCTTGTGCTTGCAGTCCCTTGTTTCGCATAGCCGTGTGATGAAAGCATTGGCCTACGGAACCGAAGGGACTGCATCACAATCCAGACGGGCTTCGCGGCGAACGGCGTGTCCTTCCAGCTCCGCAGCTTGCGTTCGTGAACATGCACCCGGCGGCTGCGACACGCTCGGCAACACAACGACTGGGGTTGTTGACGTTGTCTCAGAATTCTTACGAATTCTGCTACGACACTTTGTCAGCCGACTCGCGGGATGCGTGCGTCATTCAGGCTAGCGACCGAATGCCAGCGTGAGTCCGTCAGCGTGCCTCGTTCGACGGCGCACTGTTCGTGGCGAGAACGTAGTCCGGTACGAACCAGCGCTGGCGGATTGCGGTCAGCGTGGCCACGACCAGCAAGCCCAGGCCAATCAGGCTGGGGGCGAGGCACGTCCACCAAATCAATCCCAAGCTGGCCCACGCGAGGTATGGGTGCCGAGCCAACCACTCGCCCGTTTGCCATCGCAGCCAGGATCGGAACAGGGGAATCACCACAACGGCGGCCAGCAAGGCGATCATCCAGGTCAGCCAGCGGCGGTCCAAGACGATGACGGCCAGCCGCGCGGATTGGTCGAGTTCGGCCAGCGCGGACCAGGAGTTGGGGACGTTTCGCCAAGCGTCGCTGGTCCACAATTCCGGTGCCGGAAGCGGAGCGGACGCGGGCAACGTGGGAGCCAAGCGGGAACGGATCGCCGCCGCTTCGGCCAACACGGATTGCAATCGACCCTGCGCCGATTCATTGCCGACTTGTGCCAGGGATGGCTGTTTCTCGATGGCTTGGCGTGCTTCGGCGAGATCGGTCTCAGCCAATTCCCACAAGCGGCGCAGCGAGCCGTTCAATTCTGCGGGAGACGACGGCATTGCACGGAAGATTTGATCGGCACGCGCGAGACGCGCATCCCAATCCTGCACGCGTCGCGCGCCGCGTGTGGAGGAGAGATCGCTGTAGCCGGAAGAGATCAATGTCAGGTCATGACGGGGCGGACCCAGCGACGTCTCGGCCGGCATGGGTAACTGGGCATCTCGGCGAGTGACGATGCGATCGAGTTGCGCCGCCTCGACCCGCCAGAAGACCGACATCCAAACGAGCGACTCATTCGGCAAGTCGTCGAGTCGTAGTCGGTGACTCGCTTCAACCTCAGGTGGCAATTCGCGTGAGCGGTCTCCCACGAAGGCCGCGACCCAGCGGATGTTGTTGGGGCGATCTAACGAGAATTCGCGCAGTCCCTGCGGTTGCAGCAAAAGCCAGGTGCGGCCTTGAGTGATCGCTCCGTCGGCGACCCAAACAGTGGTCTCCATCCACAGCAGTTTTGGCGATGGCAACTCGGCTGCTTGTGCAGGCTGCGTCAGTTCCAAGGCGGCCGTATTGGGCAGGCTCAACCATTTCGTGTCCGCCTCGGTCGGCGTCTGCGGCAACTTGTCCGGGAGCGTCGTCGCGTCGTCGAGGGGGCGAGCCTCGGCGACTGTGGAGGCCGGCAGCCAGGACACCAGTTCGTTAGAGACCAACCAATGCTGCGTCCGTTCGGCGACATCGAGCGAGAGCGGCGGCGCGACTCGCAACGGCGGTGATGGCACCGCGGAAGACACGGCGGGCTGAGATTCAAACAGCACCTCGCGCGGTCCCTCGATATCGGGCAAGGACTGCACGGTCAGTTCGATGCCGTCCGGCAATGGGCGGCGAGCCAGCTCTTTGAGCGACGGCGAGAGCTTCAACGATCCGTTGGTGGCCCACGCTGTTGGCCAAAAGAGGCGTGCGGTGATTTGGCCTTCGTCCAGAAATCGCTCGACATGACGCCACGACCACGATTCTTCGTTCTGCGAAACCTGCGTCCAACCGGCCGCATGACCGGCGGGCTGATGTGGCGTGAGCCGCACGTCCAGCGAGATTCCTTTGGGGTCCGCGCGAAACTTGCCTAGAGACAACTCGGTTTGATCCGGGACCGGGCCGCCGGGGTCGGCCGGCGACAACGATTGCTGTTTGTCGTCGAACAGTTCGACTTGCCAACTGGGGTCGTGTGTCACTCGCAGTGAGAACTCCGCCAACTCCGAGTCCGCGAACCAACGAGTGGGGATCGACAGCCGACCGTCGGGTGGCACGGCATCGCGACCTTGCAGCACGACGTTCTGAATCCCCGTGGTCGAATCGCGCAGAAACAGCGACAACTTTTGATCGTGTTGCGACCAGCTCACGAGTCGCTCGGCTTCGTCTTCCGTGATGGAAACATCGTCGGCTCGGAAGTGCGGTGCCACCGTTACCTCATGTTGAAACGCCGGCGATCCGGCGGTCGCGACTTCGGCATACAGCGCCCACTCGAACGCCTGGCGGCCGATCTTCAGCAACAATTCTTGGCGCACCTTGCGTTGCGGCGCGAGTGCCGTGACGGCGAACTCCAATTCCGCCGGTGCGAGCAATTGCAAAGTCACTTGCGGTTGCCGAGCCAAGGCTGCCGTGCCCCAACCTTTAACAAACGCGGCTTCACTAAGGGACGCGATCCGATCCACATCGACGGGTGGCGGAGACACTTTGAATCCCGGCAGCGAGGCGACTCCCAGCGCGAGCTTTTTCGTGCCAGCCACCGCACCCTCAGCGTCAATCGTCCAGGGTTTCCAGCGTGGATGCTCGGCGGTTCCCATTGGAGGTTGCAGACCGGTCACATCCACGACGAACTCGCCGGACTGCGGTTCTCTGAACTCCAGAATCAATCGCTGCCGTCCATCCGCCTGCGGTTCCAGCGACCATTGCAGCAGGTGGTCCGAGGTGACATCGCCATCGCGGAGCAGCGTCCCACGTGGCAATAACCAGGTGACGTCCTGAAGTTCGCCCGACGAAACCGTATATCGAACGTGATACCGCTGGCGCAAGGCGGTGGGAGTCAATTCCGCGAAGCACGACACGTCCGCCTTCACCTCTGCGATGACGCGCGGCGGGGTCGTGCCGGGACGCAGCAACTCCAACGACCAATCGCTCCGCTTACCGAGCTGCGCCGTCCAGGCGCCGGCCGCTGAGTTGCCTTGTGATTCCCCCCGACGATTCGGCGATTCCAACTCCGCGCCCGCCACGGATTTCACCACGATGTGGCTCGCCAGAACCTTCGGCGCATCGAGCTTCAATCGCTGCGGGTTGTCTTCCGTCTTGATCGGCGGCAACAACGAGAACACGACACGATGTGTCCGCGATAAGACCGGCGAGCGGGGTGGCGTCAGTCCCCCGGTTTGTTCAACCTCAACCGGGGGGCTGACGCCGCCCCGCTCGCCTGTTTCTGGAAGGGCCGGCAACTCCAGCAGCAGCGCGTCGCGAGTCTCGTTGACCAACACCGGACGCGATTGACCATCCACCGTGCAGGCCGTTGTTGGTACCGTCGCGAATGGGAAGCGGAGCGTCAGTGGTTCGCGCGGATGCAGCCGATGCACCAGGAATTCCGCGCGCACGGACGAGTCATTCCAATCCACTTCGTATCGCGCTGATTCGATCAGACTCAAAGGCTCGACTTGTTCGGCTCGCCGTTCGCGCCAGAGTTGCAACAACGATTTGGGGACGAAGGCCAGCGGCAGCTTGTCCGACGGGCGGACTTGGTCATTCTTCGCGGCGTTCGGGTTGTCGACGGGAATCAAGATATCAAACAGTTCGCCCTGCGGCGCGGCCGCGTTTCGGATTACCGGTGGATCGTCGGCTCCGAATGCCGACGAGAGGATCAGGGCCGACACGAGCAGTGTGCTGACCACTCGTTGAAATGCGACTGTTGTCTCGAACGCGCCCCGCCCGGCGGCGGCATGCTGATTCGCATAGCTCATCACCATTCGCTGCGGAATCAACACCGCGATCATGGCACCGACAAAGCAGCCTCCCAGCGCTTCCGCATACACCGGAGCCGAGAGCACCACACCGACTCCGCACAGTCCCAACCAGAAGGCCGCGATATGCACGCGCGGCGTCGCTCGACGCACACGTAAAAGGCAGCCGACCGACACGCTCAACAACATTCCGATCCACGCCAGCACTCGGACTTGATTGCCGCTCCAAGTCAGCCAGGTAATTTCAGTCGGCGACGTGGCGGCGACCGCTTCGCGCACACGCCATCCCGGTGGAGCAAACAACGTGTCCGTCGTGTTCTCTTCCACCTTCTGGTCGCGCGGCATCCAGAGTTCCGCCCACGATCGCTGTGAAAATGGACTGAACCACTGCGACGAGTCATCCCGTCCGAGCGGCCCGAACAGCCGCCGCGACCACGGAGTCGGTTCGAGCGGTTGCAGCAAACGCAGGCCACTCGGCTCTTCCGTCAGCCGCGCGTCGGGCGGGAAGGCGAACAGCCAGCGAAAGCCCAAGATGGGAGCGTCGACTCGCGGCACCGAAAGCGTCTGCCGATTCCGCAGGAAGTCGCGATCCGAGGGGACACGGTACTGGATCTCCAACGTCTGCAAGCCCCCTTGCGGAATGGCCGGCAAACGAAAATGCCGATCGTTCCGCTCCGTTTCCGTGCGAACGCCGTTCATCCGCACCGAGACCAATTCGGCCGGAGCCGGCAATTCAAACTCCAACCGGCCGACCCGCGCGACTTGCGCGGCACGCAGCGAAAAGACATGCGCGTCGTCGCCATCTCCTCCTGGAAAAATCAGCGAGCGCAATTCGGCGGATGTCCAAATCAATTGCTCGGTCGCGGCCTCGTGAAACGCGGCATCGGTGGCGATCGCCACATCATTCACGGCTGCTGGTCGTGCTGCGGTCGGATCGTTCGGCTTGGCCAGCGCGTTCACAGGGGCCGCGACATCGGGAACGAACGATGCCGTCGGACGCAGGGGGGCGTCGATTTGCGTTTCGCGGCTCAGCAACGTCGTCGAGGTCCAACGGGGGGCGTCTTCTTTCCACAGTTCAAAGTCCAGCCACGGACTCCCCAGCCGCTTGCTCGCAGTCGCCGCCGAGACCGCCTCCGCATCCGATCCGTCCCAACGCCAGCCCATCGGCGATTGCACGATCAACAACTGCTCGGAGTGCCGGCAGTCGAGCGGCGTTGGCAACTCGAATGTGTCCCGTTCCGCCGCCAGTCCGCGCGGACGGCGAGCCACCACATGCACGCGATGCGTGGCTTGTCCTTGCAGCGGCGTGGCGAAATCGATCACCAGCGTCTGTTCGCCGGAGGCATCCTTGACGACATCCCAGTGCCGCACCTCCGAGTCGGCCGATTCCGGCAGAGAGAGCACATCGAGAACTTCCCAACCGAGAGGAACTCGGCAGCGCGCGGCGAACGCCACGCCGGAGTTCGATTGCCACAACCATTCGCTTGTCAAACGCCAGGTCGTCTCGCGTGCCGTGAGTCGTTGCAAACCGTGAGACGTCAGCCGAGCTTCAGGAATCGACACGTCCAGGCCCAACGAGGCGTCCGCCAGAAATTGCGTGAATGAGAGTCGTCGCGAGGTCGGTGAGGTCGCGTTGACTTCGGCCAGACGTAAGCCGAGCGGACGCCAACCGCGCCAAACCAGCGGCATCTCCACCGTCACGTTCCAGCGCCCGCTCGTGAACCAGCCGTTGGCCAGCGAGATTCGCGGCAGCGAGAACGCCGGTGTCCACTTCGCGCTCGCGCCTCCAAGCAATTGCAAAGCACGCACTCGTCCGGTTTGCGGTTCCGGCAGCGCGACTTCCACCTGCCGAGGCTGCCCCGGCACACGCGCGAGTTCACGCCAATTCAAGCGCGAGTCCCCCGCGAATCCAATCGTGTAAATCGACAAGTCGTCCGGCACCGTGAATGTCAGCGTGGATTTGGGCGTGTGAAAAATCTCCGCGTTGATTTCGCATTGGACTTCGACCTCCGCCTCGCGCAGCACATACGACGAGGTCTGCTCGTAAACCACGACCGGCTCCGTCGGCGCGGCCACTGGCGTATCGACGACCAGCACCTCGCAGCGCGACTGACTACCAAGATGCACCTGCCACAACCGCCAGCCTTCCTCGCCGCCGGTTAATGGTCCGCGGAGCGTCCCCGTCGAACACTTCAACGAATACTTCGCCGGCACGCGCAGCTTCAGCTCAGAGACGGTCGCGGTCGCGAGACGCAGGTCGAACTGCCAGGTCCGCTGCAGCCGCCGTCCTTGTCGCGAGAAGCGGCCTTCCAATCGCCGCTCTGCCGCATCGACCAGCAGCAGCGCCTCGCCAGTTGGAGCCGTTCCCCACACTGCGTCCCCATCCGCCCACTTCAATTCCGAGATCGGCAGATCCAAGGGTTCCAGAGACATCAACCGCGATTGCTTCTCGGTTCCGCGCACCTCGGCCGACCAACGGCCGTCCGTCAAGGCGCCGCGCGCTGGATCGAATGTGGCCGTCAACGACTGCCATTCGATATGGACTCCGCGCCGAGCCGGGCGAGCCGGCTGATTCAAGTCGCGCAGTTCGAGGTATTCTTCAAACGGGATCGGCTGCCGGTCAGTCTCTTTGGGCCACAGCGCTGGAGTTTCGACCGGCACGAAGATGTGTCGGATGCGCGGCGGAGGTTTGTCCTCGGTGTGCGCGGTTGAGGAGAGCGCGATCAGGAGTAGGGCAGCGATTGCAAATTGCAAATTGCAAATTGCGAATTGCGAATTGGATGGGGGCAAATTGGAAGGCGGCAACGGGTTTGTTCGTGCTGGCCTCTCAATTTGCAATTTGCAATTTGCAGTTTGCAACTTGCAATCCCCCTTCACGATCGTCCTCCTGATCCGGACGCCGACGTCGGCTCGCTCTGCAAAATCACCTGCGGAGGCGCGGTCGAGGTGTCGGCAACCATTCCCAGTCCGGCCAGCCGCACGCCGGAACCGGACGCTGCGTAGAAGTCGCTCGGCGACGTGAGCGTGACGATCGGTGTCTGTGATTCACGACGGCCGACGCGGTCGATGATCGCCGCGACGACGGCCATCGCCGCACCCAGGATCGCCGGCTGCAGCAACACTTTCACCGGCTCAGAAAACCACAGCGCGGTGAGCGACATCAGGAAGCCCACCACTAAAAATGTCAGCACATGCCGCGTCGCAGGCATACGAATCAAGACGAAGCCCATCAGTAACGCCAGGCCCGCGCCGCAACCCACAACCGCCGAACGGCTCATCGTCCAAAACACCAGCGGCTGTGGCGGACCGAAGCAACTCAACGGGTACACGCTGCCGGAGTCGCCGGCGGAGAGTGAACTCAGAGAGGCGCCTTCATTCCGATTGGCGGCGGCTTCCTGAAGCACCCGCTCGATCCGGTCGTAGCCAAAATTCGGCTGGCGAGTCCACAACAAGAACGACCGCTGCCAATGAAACTGAGAGGCGTAATCGCGCGGAGTCGTCAGGAGATGCTGGTCCGACGGCAAGGCCACCTGCCAGATCGTTTGCGCGATCCACACGGTGCTCGCAAATTTGGGAGTCACCAATTCGTGGCGATTGCTCCAGGCAAAATTCGTCGGCTGCTTGGAAACGTAATCCCACCAGAGCGTCGTCTTCGGTTTGACTTTTTCTTCCGCAGCCGCGCGAGTCACTGTTTTCAAGGCGATCGGCTGGCGCAAACGGACCTCGGTCTCACCCAACGAATCGGGACGACCGATCGGTTCGACCTTCACTTCGACTCCGTTCCACCAGACCTGAAATTTTTGCGAGGCAATCTCGGCCGGCAGCGTCAACGTGATTTCGCGCACATCGCGATCGAGCTCCAACAATGCTTGCGAGTGCGCGCGGCCCTCGCCGACGGCCGTGCGAATCAACGCGCGATGCACAGTAAAATCCTGCAAGACCGAATCACTCGCCGAAGCGACCTTAATTGCGATCGAGTTCTTCGCGCCGTTGGCTTTCCAGACCGAAGTCTTGTCGGTGCCGAGTTCCGGCTTCCAGGCGGGATCGTCGAGCGTTGCGGTCCACTTCTCTCCGGTCTTCCATTGGACGCGAGTGGCAGACAGTTCCTCATCGGACGATTGCAGCACAGGAATCATGGCCAGTGCGGTCTCGTCGCTCATGTCCGAGATTCGCTCCTGTTCGAATTCCGCATGGATTTCAAACTTGCCGACCTGCGGCGGATCGAGCGGCAGGCGGCATTGCCGCGTTTGATCGATCTCCAACGCCGTGAACACCGGCGGCGGCAGCGGCTTCGATTGTCCGGATGAATCGCGCAGCGTGAACCGCACGCGATCCAAGATCGCGCGTGGCACCATCAGCCGCACCTGCGTCAGCGGTTCGAACGCCACCTCGTAACTGAGACGCTGCTTCACCGTCACGCTGCGAGCTTCCAGCGTCAGCTCACTCAACGACTCGGTATGGATCGACTGCTGCTGCACTTTCGCCTTCGCGGTGAATGCCGGGGATTCCCTCTCCCAACGCCACGCTGTGACGGTGCGCGTGGAATCCAAATTGTCGAGCACTTCCTCATCCGGCGTCGTTGGCCGCGCGAGATCCTCGTCCTTTGGCGTCCATTCGACTTCCAGATTGCTGCTGGGAGCGACAATGATCTTCGAGGCTTTCTGGCCACTGTCTTCGACGTACGGTAGCGAGAGATCAAAGGCGGAACCGTCCGTTGGGATCTTTCGCTGAGTGGTCAACCGGATTTCAAAATCGCGATCGCCGCGCGTCTTGCGATCGACCAGACGGACACGCAATTGCGGTCCCTTCGGTGTCTCTTCAACGGTGATTTGCTCGACGACCTCAGGCGTTTCATTCGAGATCGCTTCCCAGTCTTCCGCTTTGAACCCCGGCCAGGGCAACACCAAATCGAGCAGCGATCCGCGAAACACACGCACGTTGAGCGTCGTTTCCAATTCGGCCCGATTCTTGGGATTGGTCGCCAGTCGCACCAGATGCGATTGTTCCGCCGAGAAGTACGGATCGATCTTTTGAACATCGAGCACCAGACGGAACGGTTGCTTCAAGAAACGATAGACCGTCGTGTTCCCGTTGCCGTTGGAGGGTGGATGAAAGCCCGGTACGTCTCGCAAAGCGGCCAGTGTGTCTCGATCCACAAAGCGGTCTTCGCCATCACGCTTGCGAAGATTGACTCCCTCCCAAGCGATGACCGCGACATGTCCTTTCTGTTGCCGAGCATCTTCCACCTCAAAGCCTTCGATGGCTGGCAACCGCGCGGTGTCGGCAGCGACTTTTGCCGACAAGACCCACTTCAATTCGACTGGTCCAGACATAGGTCCGGTCAAAGTCACGAGAACTCGTGCTGGCGAACCCGCGATGGGGGCGAACTCTTTCACGTCTTTGCCGGCGACATCGAGCAACTCGAACTCGGCAGGCAACCGCACGGTGATCTTGTCGAAAGTCCCTTGGATCGAACGCACCTGCTGAGTGGCTTCCAGCACGAACGATTCCGCACGCAAGTCGGCAGCGATGAACGTCAGAGCCTGCAGTTCAGGCTTCAATTCCGAAACATCGCTGACAGGTTGCCAACTGAGATCGAGCAAACTCCCCGGTGGCCCTGCCGCTTGAATCTCCGTGCGACCGTTCTCCAGCGATTTCGTTTTCACGTTACCGCGTTCGAGCCCCTTCGCGGCGACTTTTGGCAGCGGCACGATCAATTTGATGGAGCTGACCGGCGTCTCTGGCAATCGCAGCATCAATCTCCGCGCGGTTCCTTGCGGCCGCAGCCGCACGGCGAGTGTCATCTTTAATTCATGAAGTCCTTTGCCACGCAGCCAGCAGCGATAACCCAACTCAGGGTCAAACTTGTGGAACTCCACTTCGCCGGGACCGACATGCTCGACCTTCTTCAGCAGCGTCGCCTCGTGGAGTCCCAACGGCACGAGCACGTCGCCGTCGTCCCGATTGACCGAGATCGCCAGAGTCGCGTTAAGGGTGATGGAGTCTTCGTTCGTCTCAGCCGTCCCCTCGAACGATACGCTGCTGACGCTGACGGCCGGAGCCGGCTGGCTGTTGTTCGCCTCTTGCGACTTCATCCACTGCTCAAACTTTTCCAGCGTTCTCCAATGCGGCAGCAAAAGAATCTGCCCGTCCCTGCCCAGCACCTCGAAGACGTCATCCATTCCGGCCTTCAAGCCTTTTGCGGGTGTCGTCGGCGGCTTTGATGCGGGTGATTCGCTGGCCTTGTCACCGGCCGGTGGATTGTTCGGGGGCTGAGCAAATCCTGTTGAGGCCACGACCAACACGCTCAGCGCAATCGCCATCAGGCGCAGGTTTCCGCGAACATATTGTGCGATCCGACCGAGCATCGTTGGGCTCACTCCGCACGCAATATACTTCGCAACCGGAAGGCTCGACAGGAGCTTCCGGTTCCTCTGCGGCTTTCGCACCTTGCACCATCCGCGCGATCACAACAACTGTTGCAAGGCATCGTGAATTGGCGAGCCGTTGCTGCTGAGCAAGTCAGGGATTTCGATGTCGATCGGCTCCCCCTTCATGCGCGTGACTCGGCCGCCTGCCTCTTGAACCAGCAAGATGCCGGCGGCCATGTCCCACGGTTTCAAGCTGCCGGACCAAAACGCATCCATCCGACCGGCCGCGACATACGCCAGATTGAGCGCCGCCGATCCAGTCCGCTGCACGGTCTGCACATGCGGCATCACGTTGAGCAACTGCTTGACGGCGTAATGTTCTGGCCGACATGCGACCGGCAAACTCGCCACGACCATCGCGTCCTGCAAATCCGTCACGAGCGTCGGCCGGATCGGCTGCCCATTGACGAACGCTCCGCGGCCTTTGACCGCCGTGAACAACTCGTCGCGGTTCGGATCGTAGGTCACGGCGATCATCAACTCTTTGCCGTACTCCGCCGCGATGTTGACCGCGTAATACGGAAAGCCATGCACGTAGTTCGAGGTGCCATCCAACGGATCGATCACCCACCGCCACGGCGAATCGCTGTTCGTTTCCGCGAGACCCTCCTCACCGACGAAATTCTGTGTCGGAAAGCGTCGATGAATCCGCGCGTGAATCGCGTGTTGCGAAGCGAAGTCCGCCTCGGTCACGAGATTGGCGCGGCTCTTTTCCGTGATGGTGAATCGCCCGGCCCAATCCTTGAGGATCGCTCCCCCTTCACGAGCCGCGTCGATCGCGACTTGCAGCATTTCATCAGGGCTGACATCCGAGTCTGGCCACAAAGTTGTCATTGGAAATTCCTTGAAAAGATTCGACTCCGTTCGGGACTCGAATCTTGGTGAGCGAACGACGGCAACGCAATCGGGCCAGTTTCAAAACTGGTAGGTCAGGCTTTCTAGCCTGACTCGGATTGGCAAAACCACGTCGATTGTTGATCGGGGCAGCCTGGAAAGGCTGACCTACTTCGGTGTTGAAACAACTTCTAGCGAACGGCGACTTCGAGCCGCTGTCGAGCGACATCGGCCCACGGGCCGCGTTGGTCCTGGGCTAAATACGCTTGCCAATGTGGGATCGCTTCGGCGGTCCGATTCAGCCGATGCAGCAATTCGGCTTTGTGGAAGTGTGCGTCCGGGTAATCGGCATGAGATTGCAGCGCGATGTCGAATGCCTCCAACGCAGATTGCGTCTGTCCCAATTCGTCGGCGACACAACCAAGCTGCGTCCAGGCTTCGAGGTATTGCTGATCCAACTCGATGGCGATGTGAAATCGCTCGAACGCGCCGGTCAAGTTTCCGGTGCGATACAACGCTTCGGCGAGATGCAGATGCGCTTCGGGATTGGATGGATCGGACATCAGCCCACAGCGAAACGCTTCCACGGCATCCGTGAGTCGAGCTTCTTCGAGAAGATGGCTGCCACGTTCAAGCCATTCCGCCGCCGTATTTAGTTGAGCGACAGACGGAACGACAGAATCAGAGAGCGACAGAATCGTTTTGCCTGGCGACGAGGACTCTTCGGCGGTGTCGCCAAAAAAATCAAACAGCCGCTGTTGCGAGATCGGTTCGATCAACCCCGCCTCATCACGAATGACAATGTGATGATCGCGAGCCAGCAGCGTCAGTTGCGCGAGCGAGTGCTCGGTGCCCGGCAGCATCGCCTGCAAACGGCTCAAACTGCCTTCGAGTTCGTGCTGCGAGACGCCGGCCTGCAGCAACTCGGACAGGCGGCGCACGCAGGCGGCTTCTTGAAAATCGAAGTACGGCAGTCGGTAGACTTTCTTAACCGGCTTGATCAGGCCGATCCGCTGCCAATGGCGAATCAATCCGACCGAAACCTCCAGCGACTGACTGAGCATCGCTGGGGTCAGCAACCGATGCAGGTCGCGGCGTCGCTCTTCGAGTCCCAGCAGGTGCAGCCATTCGGACTCCGGCAACACCTTGATGTCGAGACCTTGTTGCCGCCATTCGGTGACTTCACGCAGCTTGACCGAGGGTGTTCCATCCCGCTCCAACGGCCAGCCCTCTTCACCGACGACCAGCATCGTCGTCTGCTTGCTGACGCTGTGCGTGGTCGCCGCACCGTGTTGCTCCGCCAAGTCCATCGCCTGCCGATGCGTCATCGACGCGAGCGTGCCGGTAAAGCTCAACCGTTCGCCTTGCAAACAAGGCGAACTTGGAAGAGATGCGTCAGTATGGGAAGCGGTTGTGTCCACAGCAGCCATCGCCAGCATTTGTCATTCGGAGCCGTATCGCGTCGGCAGGTTATCGGACACAGGTACGGCGTGGCAAAAGACCCCGACCTCTTCGCTCAAACGCGAGCGGCAATGTATTCTGAATGCGGTCTTAGTGAGGCGATGCCAAGTCACATGCGATTTGTGTCGTTGACGAGCGAAGAAAGCGGTGGGTGAAATCGTGTGCTCCAATCAAAGAACAAAGCCCCTCGCCTTAGAGGCCGGGCAAGAATTAGTTCGTAGTTCCGCGTTTAGGCGGCATCGGCATCTGGCACCGCCTAGAGGCGGAACTACGAACTTCTTTCGCCTCGCCTCCTTAGTTTTGATCGGCCTGTGGTGCGCACTCGGTGGTTCGTCTCCCGCACAAGCCGCGGATTGGCCGACTTACCGTGGCGACGCGGAGCGGAGCGGTTACACGGCGGAATCACTTCCTGCGAAGTTGTCACACGCTTGGACGTATCGTCCGGCGCATGCACCGTTACCGGCATGGCCTCGCGATGACCGCATGATGTTTGATCGAGCCAACGAGGTGGTGGTGGCCGGCGGTCTGCTGTTCTTCGGAAGTGCGGCCGAGTGCAAGGTGGTGGCGCTCGACGCGGCGACGGGGCAAGAGAAATGGTCGTTCTTCACCGACGCACCGGTGAGGTTCGCTCCCGCCGTGTGGAAGGACCGCGTGTTTGTCGTCAGCGACGACGGTTTTCTGTACTGCTTGGCGGCGGCCGATGGTTCGCTGCGGAAGAAATGGCATGGCGGACAGGGCGATGAATTGATCCTGGGTAACGGTCGCATGATCTCGCGCTGGTCGGCGCGAGGTGGACCGGTCATCCGCGACAACATCGTCTATTTTGCGGCGGGCATCTGGCAGTCGGAGGGAGTGTCTCTGCAAGCCATCGATGCTCAGTCGGGCGAAGTACTGTGGCGCAACGACGAAGCGGGTCGCATCTACATGCCGCAGCCACACGGCGGAGCGATGGCGAACAGCGGCGTGTCAGCTCAGGGTTATCTGGTGGCGACCGCGGACAAACTGCTAGTGCCGACTGGTCGAGCCGTTCCAGCGGGCTTCGAACGCCGTGATGGAAAGTTCTTGTACTATCACTTGCAAGCGAACGGCCACACCGGCGGAACGCAGACGATTGCATCGGGCACGAGCTTCTACAACGGCGGAGTGGCCTTCAACGTGGCGACCGGTGCTTTGGAATCGAAGCTCAGCGCGGGAGCGATCGCAGCGATGCCAATCGGTCTCGTGCATGGCGGCAAGAAAGATTTGCGAGTCGTGAAGTTGGCCGAGAAGACCGCGCCCGATCGCAAGGGTGCCCCGGCCAAAACGCTGGATCATCAAGTCGTCTGGTCGCTGTCGGGCGTGGATGGCAGCGCGTCGGTGATCGCGGCGGGGGACACGATCGTCGCCGGCGGCGGCACAACGATTACGGCTGTCGATGCCAAGTCGCACAAGGTGATCTGGACGGCTCCCGTGGATGGCACGCCTCACGGACTGGCCGCCGCGAACGGCCGGCTGTATGTCAGCACGGATCGAGGCTCGATCTATTGCTTCGATGGCAGCACGCATCCCACTCCGGTCGAGATCACTCCTTCACGCGAACAGTTCACCGTGGATCAACAAGTCGCGGCGGCGGCGGACGAGATCATTCGGCGCACTGGCGTGAAGGAGGGGTTTTGTTTGGATCTCGATTGCGGTGACGGTGCTCTGGTGGTGGCATTGGCTCAAAATACGAATCTGCAAATCTATGCCTTGAGTTCGTCGGCCGAGAACGTGGCCGCGCTTCGTCGAACGCTCAGTGCTGCCGGGCTGTACGGCGTGCGAGTCACGGTCCATCAGGGTGACGCCGGCAGCGTTCGCTACGGAAAATACTTTGCAGACTTGGTGGTCTCGGCCCGGTCGCTTGTGGATGGTCCACTCGATGTGTCGGCCAAGAATCTACCGAAGGCGCAGCGTCCATCGGGCGGCATCGTTTGCACCGGACGGCTCGGTGCCATGCAACTGGTCACGCGCGGTTCGCTGGCCAGGGCGGGCAGTTGGACACATCAGTATTCGGATCTGGGCAACAGCAGTTGCTCGACCGATGAGATCGTCAAAGGGGTGTTGAGTCCGCTCTGGTTCCGCGACGTGGACCTGGAGATGCCGCAGCGGCACGGCCGAGGTCATGCTCCGCTGTTTCAGGACGGACGGATGTTTGTTGAAGGTGTTGGCGCACTACGCGCAGTCGATGCGTACAACGGCCGCAACCTCTGGGAATTCCCGCTGCCCAACATCCAGAAGGCATACAGCGCCGAACATTTGTCGGGAACGGCCGTGACCGGCAGCAATTTCTGTGTCGCGAGCGGAAGCGTTTACGTCCACGACAAACAACGCTGCTACCGCTTGGACGCCGCCACTGGTCGTAAGCTCGGAGAGTTTCCGGCGCCGCCTCAGCAAGACAAACAACCTGGCACGTGGGGCTACATCGCCAGCGATGGCAAACTGCTGTTCGGCTCGCTAGCCAATCCGAAGCATCAGGTGCGGTATGCCTATGGGCGATCCGACACCAGCGAACTCCTGGGGGAGTCCTCAACGTTCTTCGCGCTCGATGCTCAGACCGGCAAGTTACGTTGGCGGTACGATGCCGAGCATTCGATTCGTCACAACGCGATTGCGATTGGTGCGGGCCGTGTGTTCTTGATCGACCGGACGTTAGCCAGCGATGACAAGTGGGATGTCTCCGACAAGTCCGCAAAGCTGACACCCGTGACCAAAGTGAAGCACGCGCCTGGTCGGTTGATCGCGATCGATGCGGCGACCGGCAAGCAAATCTGGAAGTCTGACCGCGACGCCTTCGGCACGATGCTCGCCTTCAGCCCACAACACGATGCGCTGCTGATGGGCTTTCAGTCGACACGCTTCAAACTCCCTTCGGAAGTCGGTGGTCGATTGGCGGTCTTTCGCGGCAGCACCGGCAAACCGCTGTGGAACAAAGAAGCCAAGTATGTCACGCGGCCGCTGATCAACGACCGCACGATCTACGCTCAAGGGGGCGCGTGGAATTTGCTGACCGGCGAAGAGCAGCCCTTCACGTTGAACCGGTCCTACGGATGCGGCCAACTCGCCGGGTCGAAACACATGTTGCTGTTCCGCTCGGCGACACTGGGATATCTCGATTTGTCGCGAGGCTCTGGCGTCGAAAACGTTGGTGGCATTCGCCCTGGCTGTTGGATCAATGCGCTGCCCGTCGGCGGATTGGTGCTCGTCCCCGATGCCTCGGCTGGCTGCCAATGCAGCTACCAGAACCGCTCGTGGATGGCACTCTCTGGTAGCAACGATGACTGACGGCTGGCAAGTAGTTCTTCAATCGTAAGGTGGATCGAGTCATCGAGACCCACCGATCCAATTGTGGCTTATGGCGGGTCTCGATGACTCGACCCACCCTACATTGTTCTCGCTCGCGTCAACGACTCGCGGACCAAGTGCCCCATGTGAGGGTGCGAGGGTTCGAGGTCGATGTGCAAGCCCGCCTCACGCAACGCTTCAGAGCAAGTGGGGCCAATGGAACCGACCAGGCAGCGGCTCGTCGCCGTGAGTAACGGTTCGCGAAGTTGCAGCCGCTCGGCGATGTCCAACACGTTGCGAATCTGTTGGGCGCTGGTCCAGAGTAGCACGTCGAACTCGTTGGCGACGATCGCACGAATCGCGGCTTCCAACGGTGCGGTGTTGGTGGGTAGTTCCCAGCGATAGACCGGGACGGGCAGGACACTCATGCGTCGGTCACGCAGTGCGACATAAAGCTCTTCACTCGGCAGTCCATATTCTTGGATCGCGATGGCCACGGGTTCGGGAGTCTTTCTGCCGGTCTCAGGCCACGTCAGGCCCGCGTCGATGACATTCAGCAATTCGCGCCAAGTGTTGGGTTCCGCCGCGCGGTGATCGATCCGCACGCCCCACTCGCGCAGGACGGCGGTCGGCTTGGGCCCGCGAAGAATCACGCAGCAGCGTTGCAAGGCGTCGAAGAACGTCGCACGCGGCAGGCGTGTTTCGACCACATCCAGCAACGCTCGCGCACCGACGCCGGTCATGAAGATCACGGCATCGAGTTCTCCTGCTAGCAGGCGGTCAAGGAACTCAAACGCGGAGACGTTGTTTTCGAGCGGCACCTCACGCATCGAAGCGGCGATGGTCGCGACTCCGCCGTGGCGCTCGATCAGCGAACGCATTTCGTCCTGCTTGCGGCTTTCAAAACTGCAGACGCGCAGAGGAGGTGAGGTATTGTCGGTGACGGCGGGATTCGAGACGGATGTCATGCGCGGCAAGATACTCGGCGCACGCCAAAACCGCGATGAGAAGGTCGACTGGGAAGCGTAGGCGCTCGTCCAGAATCCCTCCGACGCGGAGAAACCCCAGCTACGCCCCCAGCCGACCCTCTCATCGCGGATCAGCGAACCTGCTTGTGATAGACCGCTACACAACCACAGCATCGGTCCGCGCGAGGGCGCTCCCTGCGGACAACTCTCCTTGGCCAGCGGTCTGTTCGGCTCGCTGCTTGGCAAACGCCGTACCGTGTTTCCGGTCGCCGCCAAACTCCCGCATTCCTCGCGAGTTGTGTGATGTGGTCAGATTTGCCATCCGCTCTCGCTGCCGACTCGCGCAGCACGCCTGACCAATGTCGAGGCGAGTCGGCGCATCACGGCGACGGCTCGTGGATCGACTGAGCGGGTTTTTCTGTCCTCCATTTTCTGATCCACCAACACCGCTTTCACAGAAAGATGTGGGAAAGAAAGAGAGCCGCCTTATTGACGATTCACACCATTCGCGGCGACAAACCAGAAACGGAATTCCCGACCCTTTGATCCACCTCGGACGAAACAACATGCAAACCCGACCGCTGGGCCGCACGGGCCTGAATCTGCCGATCCTCAGCTTTGGAGCCTCGTCGCTGGGCCAAGAATTTCGGAGCGTGAAGCTCGACGAGGCGCTCAGCAGCGTGCGTGTCGCGCTGGAGTGCGGGCTGAATTTCATCGACACGTCACCGTTCTACGGCCGCGGCATGAGCGAGGTTTTGACCGGAATCGCTCTGCGCGACGTGCCGCGAGACCAATACCTGCTCTGCACGAAGCTCGGCCGGTATGACCTGGCTCATTTTGATTTCTCGGCCAAGCGCGTGGCCGAAAGCGTGGACGTCAGCCTGCATCGGCTGGGGACCGATCATCTCGACATCTGCCTGTGCCACGACATCGAGTTCGTCGAGATGCAGCAGATTGTGGACGAGACGCTGCCGGCACTTCGCAAGCTGCAACAGGCGGGCAAGGTGCGATTCTTCGGCATCAGCGGCTATCCGATGAAGCTGTTCCGGTTCGTGCTCGATCAAACCGATCTCGACTGTGTGTTGAGCTACAACCAGTACTGCCTGCAAAACACCCGCTTCGCCGACGAGTTGGTGCCGTACCTCAAAGCCAAAGGGGTCGGCGCGATGAATGCCGGCCCCTTCGCCGCTCGGCTGCTGACGAACTCGCCGCTCCCCGCGTGGCACAAAGAACCGCTCGCCGTTCGCGAAGCCTGCCGCGCCGCCGCCGAGCACTGCTCGAAACACGGCGTGGACATCGCCCAACTCGCCGTGCAGTTTTCAATCGCGAATCCTGACATCACAACGACCGTCGCCGGCAGCGCGAACCTCAACAACATCCGCAAATGGGCCGAATGGGCCGCCATGCCGCTCGATCAGCAACTCCTAGCCGACGTGCTCAAGATTCTTGAGCCGGTCAAGAACATTGGCCACGTCGAAGGACTGCTGAAGAACAATTGAGGTAATCCTTCACGGCCCGGAGAGAAGTGAGGGAGCTGATTGGTTGGCGAAGAGTGCTTGGACGGCGGTGGTGAGGAA
>SXGT01521495.1_pt1 | contig 20829 bp, 7 predicted proteins | sample 3176221 | NCBI WGS metagenome assembly SXGT01 (sample SAMN11356862, study PRJNA531348) | freshwater metagenome | isolation source: freshwater sample F1-120 | place: China: Fuxian Lake, Yuxi | collected 2017-12-25
ATCGGTACGACGCACATCGACGCGCTCGCCGCGTTCGAGGCCGACCCCGACACGAAGGCGATCGTCATGAGCGGCGAGATCGGCGGTGTCGCCGAGGAGCGTGCGGCCGACTTCATCAAGGCCAACGTGACGAAGCCCGTCGTGGGGTACGTCGCCGGGTTCACCGCACCCGAGGGCAAGACCATGGGTCACGCCGGAGCCATCGTCAGCGGCTCCGCCGGCACGGCTCAGGCGAAGAAGGAGGCCCTCGAGGCCGCGGGCGTCAAGGTCGGAAAGACTCCGAGCGAGACCGCCGCCCTCATGCGCGAGGTCATCGCAGCGCTGTAGCACCGTTTCGCCCCGCAGCGCGGGGAATGACGACGGCCCCGTCGACCGCCTGAACTCGGTCGCCGGGGCCGTTGTCATGACCGCTCCCGCTCGGGTACCCGACGGTGGCCATCTCGGCGCACCTCGATGACCGTGCCGACGATGCCGGTGATGGCGAGTGCGCCGAGAACGATCATGAATGCGGTCATGGCTGAAAATCTATGACTGGTGCTTTTCTGCCACGAGTGGCATGATCGCCACTGTTCGTCAATTTTCTGCCAGACCGAAAGGCTGCCCATGCTGCAGCGCGTCGCGATCCTCGCCGTGCCCGATCTCGCGCCCTTCGAGTTCGGTGTGCTGTGGGAAGTCTTCGGACTCGATCGACGAGAGCACGGTGGGCCAGCGTTCGACGTGACCATCGTCACCGCCGAGCCCGGTCTCGTGCCCACGAATGCGGGCTACTCGATGCACATCGAGCATGATCTCTCTGCGGCGGCGAATGCCGACCTCATCGCCGTGCCTGCGCGCACGATCGGACCGCTCGACGAGCGGTATCTCGAGGTCATCCGGGCAGCGGAGGCCCGCGGCGCCTGGCTGCTAAGCATGTGCAGCGGAGCTTTCGTACTCGCCCAAGCCGGCGTGCTCGACGGCCGACGCAGCACCACGCACTGGATGTACGCCGCGCGGCTGCAGCGCGAGCATCCTGCGACGACCGTCGACCCCGACGTGCTCTACGTCGACGACCGGCGCGTCATCACCGGCGCCGGCACGGCAGCCGGCATCGATGCCTGCCTGCACCTCGTGCGTCACGAGCTCGGGGCCGCGGCGACCGCCGCGATCGCTCGCAGAATGATCGTGCCGCCGCATCGCGACGGTGGACAGAGCCAGTACATCTCGCCCGTCGAGATCACCACGCGCAGCGACGACCTCTCGACGATCTGCGAATGGATGCTCGATCATCTCGACGAGGAGCTCAGCGTCGATGAGCTCGCGCGCAGGGCGCACCTCTCGACCCGCACCTTCGCGCGACGCTTCCGCGCAGAACTCGGCACGAGTCCGGCAGCCTGGCTCAACCGGCAGCGACTGCTGCGAGCGCAAGAGCTGCTCGAGCTCAGCGACTCGCCCATCGAGCACATTGCGCGGCAGTGCGGGTTCGGTAGCTCGGCGGTGCTGCGGCACCACTTCGGTCGCTCGTTGCAGACGACGCCGCAGGCCTACCGCCGCGCGTTTGGCCGGCAGCAGCGCGCCTGAGCAGCCCTCGGCGAGCACCCCCCGCTCGCGGTGCCCCAGTTCGGGGGTGAAAACTGCTCACCACCTAGCGCGGTATCTCGCGCTTCCCTAGCGTGAAGCTCGACATCCGTGCGCGACTCAGGGGGAGACGCGTGTGGAGCCCACCGGCGAGGGTGCCGAGGGCGCGAACACCTAGGGGGGAATCCGATGTCGTCGACGACTCGATCTGTGCTCACGCTCGTGCGGCCATCTCGTGTGCTGGCCGGAGTGCTCGCGCTGCTCATCGGCGTCTCGCTCGTCGCGCCGGCAGCGAGTGCGCCGGCATGGGCGGCAACCGGATCGATCACGAGCGTCTCGCCCGACCAGGGCACGACCGCCGGTGGCACCGCTATCGAGATCGTCGGCACGGGCTTCGGCACGAGTGGCACCCCCACGGTCACTGTGGGGGGTGCACCCGCGACGTCGGTCGTGCGCCAGAGCGACACGCTCGTCACCGCGGTGACGCCAGCAGGCACGGCCGGCGCCGCGACCGTCGTCGTCACGCCCGAGGGCGGTGCGGCCATCTCGCGCGCCGGAGCCTTCGAATACCGCGCGAGCTTCGCCGCGCCGACCATTACGACGGTCGCCCCCAGTGAGGGCTCCGCTCCGGGTGGAGAGCTCGTGACGATCGGCGGCTCGGGTCTCGACGCCGTGACCCACGTGCGCTTCGGCTCGGTCGAGATCGACCACTGGTCGTTCGTCGACCGCGGCGCAAACGGCAGCTCGATCACCATCCGTGCCCCCCAGCGCGCGCCCGGCACCGTCGATGTCTCCGTCGTGACCTCAACGCAGGTCGTGCAGCGCGACGCTGCGTACCGCTACCTGCAGCCCACCGTCACGGCCATCAGCCCCACCTCCGGCCCCGAGACCGGAGGCACTCGAGTGACCATCACCGGTTCGGGCTTCGGCATCTCCGGCACGCCCTCCGTCACGATCGGCGGCGTCGCCGCGACCGCGGTCACGCGCGTCTCGAGCACGAGCATCCAGGCCACGACCCCCATCGGCACTGTCGGCGCCGCACCGGTCGTCGTGCGGATCACGGCAGTGAGCCCCGCGATCACCGCGACCGGTTCGCTCAGCTACACCTACGCCGAAGTGCCCACCGCGCCCACCATCACCGCGGTCACCCCGAACCGCGGACCGCTGGCCGGCGGTGAGAACGTCACCATCACGGGCACCAACTTCACCACCTCGACCACGGTGCGCTTCGGCGACAACGCCGCCACCGTGCAGTCGGTCGCGTCGGGAGGAACCTCGATGGTCGTGCGAGTGCCCGCGGGTGCCGCGGCCGCGGCCGTCTCCGTGCGCGCCACCAACGCCGCCGGAGCTGCCACCCTTCCGCGCGGCTACACCTACGCGGCCGTGCCGACCATCGCTTCCGTCTCGCCCAGCTCAGTGCTCGTCAACGGCGGGGGCCTCATCACCGTCACGGGTACCGGTTTCGGTGCGAGCGGCACCCCCGTGGTCACGGTGGGCGGTCGAGCGGCGACGTGCGTCGTGCGCACGAGCGACACCCAGCTCACCGCGGTTGCTCCCGATGGCTTCGCTGGACCGGCCACCGTCACGGTTGCTCCCGACACCCGCGGCGGCACCGCAACCCTGACGAACGGCGTCACCTACGTCGCCGCCTCGACCTCGCCGACCATCACGTCGATCGAGCCCGCGAGTGGCATTACGGCGGGAGGCACGAGCGTCACGATCACCGGCACCGGCTTCGGCAGCACGACGCCTGTCGTGCGCTTCGGCACGGCCTGCGCCGCCGCGATCATCTCGCACAGCCCGACGAGCATCGTTGCTGTGGCTCCTCCCGGTTCGCTCGGTGCCGCCGACCTCAGCGTCACGATGCAGACCGGTCGGGTCGTCTCGGCAGGCGGCTTCACCTACACCGCGCCCCCCACCTTCTCGGCGGTCTCGCCCAACTGGGGCTACTCGGCCGGTGGCGGATCGGTGACGATCGTCGGTCGAGGGTTCGGTGAAGGCACCCCGACGGTGACGTTCGACGGCGTGCCGGCGACCGTCACGAGCAGCACCGACGAGTTCATCTACGTCACGGTGCCTCCCGGCACGGTGGGCACCGCCGACGTCATCGTGACGCCGCAGGGTGGAACTCCTCTGCCCAAGCTCAACGCCTTCACCTACCGGGCGGCGCTCGTGCAGTCGCTGCTGCCCGAGGCCGGCCCCGAGAGCGGCGGCACGACGGTCACGATTACCGGGGAAGGCTTCGGCTCCGGCACGCCGCAAGTGACGATCGGCGGAGCGCCCGCGACGAGCATCCAGTTGCTGTCAAGCACCCGCATCTCGGTCGTGACTCCCGCGGGCACGGGTGCCGCTGACGTGCGCGTCACGCCGGCGCAAGGCACGGGCACCGGTGTTCTCGCTGGCGGTTACCGCTACGTGCCGGAGATTCGTACGCCCATCATCACCTCGTCGCTGCCCGTGCGCGCGCCGCAGAGCGGCGGCACGCTCGTGACCGTGCTCGGTGAGCACTTCCTCGGCAGCAACAACGTGGCGGCCCGCGTCGTCTTCGAGCGCGCAGGCACGACGTACGCGGTGAGCAATCTCACCGTCGTCGACGAGGGGCGCCTGACCTTCCGCACCCCCGCGCTCTCCTCGGGCGTCTACCAGTTGCGCATCACGACGAACGAGGGCTTTGCGCTGCTCAACTATGCGCTCACGGTGCCGCACCCGCCCGTCATCGACAGTTGCAGCGCCGTCTCGCCGCGCTACCTCTACCTCGACGAGAACCCCGGCGATGTGACGGTGACGGGAACCGGCTTCGGTGACGGCACGCCTGTCGTCACGATCGGCGGCGTCGTCGCCGATGTGGTGAGCAACACTGACACCAGCGTGCGCTTTGAGGTACCGCAGACCCTTGCCCCGGGTAACCCGACGATCATCGTCTACCCGTCGACGGGTGCCGGTGCGTTCGAGATCGCGTCGTGCATCACGGCGTATGCGACACTCACCATCGACCCCGACGACAAGACGATCGACTACGGAGACCCCACTCCCGTCTTCACGTCGACGACGAGCGGGCTGCGTGGCACCGACACCGTCGCCACCGTGCGCTACATCTTCTCGGGTGAGTACTACTACTCCACGACTCCTCCGACCCGAGCCGGCGAGTACACGATCAGCGTCGATGACGTCACCCTGAACCCGGGTCGTCGCGCCGACTACTCGCTCGAGCGGTTCACGGGCACCTTCACGATCATCGGCCAGTCGGCCACCGTGCGCACGACGATCGGCGACCGCGTCTACGGCGCACCCGAAGACGTCACGACGGCAGTGACCGGGCTCGTCGACGACGACGAGCTGGTCGGCGTCGAGCTCGTCTACCAGGGCATCACGCGCTCGGGCGAGAGCTACGGACCCACGCTCGCGCCGCCGACCGGCGCCGGCGAGTACTCCGTGACGCCGCGCAACGCCGACGTCGGCGAGAACACCGGCAACTACGACTTCCTCTACATCGGTGACACGTTCCGAATCGAACCGCGCCCGATCACCGTGACGATCGACGACGTGCAGAAGCAGTACGGCGACGCCGACCCCGAGTTCACCTACGCGGTGACCACAGGGGCCCTCGTCGAGGGTGACGTTCTCGAAGACCTGCTCGTGCGGGATCCAGGCGAAGACGTGCGGCCCGCCAACCTCGGCTACCGCATCACGGGTGACGCTGACGCTGGCCCGAACTACCTCATGACGATCGTCGACGGTCGACTCTTCATCACCCCCAAGCCGATCTCGGTGAGCATCGCTGACGCTGTGAAGTTCTACGGTGACGATGACCCGCAGTTCATCGTCGTCGCTCAGGGTCTCATCGGCGACGACGAGCTCGAACTCGACATCTCGCGCGATCCCGGCGAGGACGTCGGCTTCTACGACATCATCGCCGACGGCGAGAGCCCCACGCTCAACTACGAGATCGTCGAGACGGAGTCGGGCCAGCTGCGCATCGACCCGCGCCCCATCACGGTCGGTGTCGACGCACTGCGCGTGACCTATGGCGACGCGATCACCGGGTGGTCGCCGCGACTGCTCGCGGGCACGCTCGGTTTCAGCGACTCGCTCGGCGACGTCACCGTCAGTCTTCCCGAGGCGAGCTCCACGCCTCGCGATGCAGGCGAGTACACCGCCACGGCCACGGCCGTGCAGATCATCGCCGGTAGCGCCGAGAACTACTCGATCACCTATGGCACCGGCACGCTGACGATTGACCCGAAAGAGGTCACCGTCGCGGTGGGTTCGGCCCAGATCGCGTATCTCGACCCTGAGGCCGACATCAGCGTGACGGCCACGGGCCTGCTGCCGATCCACAGCGTGACGAGCTCGACCCTTCGCTACCTCGACTCGGATGACACGTCGAGCCTCGAGCAGCCGACCGCGGTCGGCGAGTACGTCGTCGAGCTCGAGTCGGTCGACTTCGGCACCGCCGCGGGCAACTACGACGTGTCGAGCACCGATGGCGAACTCACGATCACCCGCCGTGCTCTGCAGATCTCGGTTGACGACGCGACCAAGGTTTACGGCGCGGCCGACCCGGCGCCCGTGGTCTCGCTCGCGGGCGACTCGGTCGAGGTCGAGCTCTCTGATGACGACCGTGAGGCTGTCGAGGCGGCGATCGTACGAGTAGACGGCGAGGACGCCGGCAGCTACCTCTACGCGGTGGATGCCGATGCCGAGTCGAACTTCGTGCTCGAGATGACCGGCGCCGGCCAGCTGACGATCACGCCGAAGCCGATCGCGGTCACCGCCGAGGCTGCGTCGAAGGTCTACGGCGATGCCGACCCGACCTTCGTCGCGACCTCTGACGACCTCGTGGGCGATGACTCGCTCAACGGCACGCTCTCTCGCAGTGCCGGTGAGTCGGTCGGCACCTACCCGATCCAGCAGGGCACGGTCGACGACGAGCGCAACCCGAACTACACGATCGCGTTCACTGACGGCGAGTTCGAGATCACCCAGCGCGCCATCACGGTGGCCGTCATCGATGACGCGATCACGTACGGCGATGACCTTCCGGCCTTCGAGATCGAGGTCGTCGAGGGCGCTCTGCTCGACGGGCACGCACTCAATGGTGCGTCGTTCACGCTCGACCCCGAGGTCTCCGGCCGCGCCAGCGCCGGCGAGTACACCGTGACGCCCTCCGAGCTCGCTCTCACCGGTGGCGCGGTCAACAACTACGACGTCACGTACGAGTCAGGCACGCTCGCGGTGCAGCAGCGCGAGCTGACGGTGACGTCCGACGACCAGACCATCGGCTTCGGCGACGATGTGGCCCCGGTCACGTTCACGTCGACGGGCCTGCAGTCACCTGACGCGGTCTCCGACGTCACTGTGCAGTACCGCGGCGTCGAGGGCACCGAATACGGCCCGAGCGAGACGGCTCCTGACGCCGCCGGCAGCTACGCCATCGAACTCATCGATATCGAGGTCGGCAGCGCGACGAGCAACTACGCGATCACGCCGGTGGCAGGAACTCTCGTGATCGAGCCCGGTCCGCTCGAGATCACCGTTCTCGATGCCACGAAGGTCTACGGCGAGAGCGACCCGCAGTTCGTGATCGACGACTCGGCGCTCGAGATCTCTCCGGCAGACATCGACGCGATCGAAGCGGCACTCGTGCGCGCCGAAGGCGAAGACGTCGGCGAGTACGCGATCTCCATCGACGCGGATGCCCCGCTCAACTACGAGGTGCAGCTCAACGACGAGGCGCCGACCCCGGTGCTGCGCATCACCGCCCGACCCATCGTCGTGACCATCGACAATGCTGACAAGCAGGTCGGTGACGACGACCCCGCTGAGTTCACGTACTCGGTCGACAACCTTGTCGACGGTGACTCGCTCACGGGCGCTCCCGAGCGCACAGGCTCCGAGGCGCGCGGCACGCACCCCATCACCGCGGGAACCCTCGACGCTGGCACCAACTACTCGATGACCGTGGAACCTGGAGTCTTCACGATCACGACGCGGTCGATCACCGTCGCTGTCGGTGACGCATCGATCGCCTACGGCGATGAGCTTCCGGAGTGGCAGCTTGAGGTCGTGTCGGGAAGTCTGCGCGCTGGTGACGAGATCGTCGACGCCATCATCGACTTCGACGGAGATGGCGGTGGACGCCTCTCGCAGGGCACCTACACCGCGACGCCGTCGTCGCTCGAGTTCACGGGCACGAGTGCGGGCGAAGACATCGCGGCCGACTACGTCATCGAGTACGAGTCGGGCACGCTCACCGTCACGCCGCGCGAGATCACCATCGCGATCAACGACGCCGAGAAGACCTATGGCGACGCGGACCCCGCCTTCACGGTCGACGACAGCGCACTGCTCGATGGCGACTCGCTCACGGGCGCCGTGCAGCGCGACGAGGGTGAGAACGTCGGCGAGTACACCATCGGTTCCGGCACGCTCAGCGCTGGAGAGAACTACGACGTTCAGTGGACCACCGGCTCGCTCACCATCAACTCGCGGGCCATCACGGTCGCGGCCATCGACGCGACGAAGGTCTACGGCGACGACGACCCCGCACTGACGTGGACTCTCGCTGAGGGAACGATCGTCGACGGCGACGTGCTCGAAGGGCTGCTGCAGCGTGTAGCCGGTGAAGACGTCATCGAGGGCGGCTACGAGATCACGGGAGTCGAAGGGGCCGAACCGAACTACGACGTGACTGTCGTGCCGGGCGCTCTGACGATCACGCCCGCGACGATCACCATCGCGATCGATGACGCCGAGAAGCAGTTCGGCGAGGACGACCCGACGTTCCGATACGAGGTCACCGGTCTGCTCGGCGACGACGAGCTGACAGGCGCGCTCGCGCGAGACGAGGGTGAGAGCCGAGGTGACTGGACCATCCGCATCGGTACGCTCGACGCCGGTGACAACTACAGCGTCGGCAGCGTCACCAATGGCACCCTGACGATCACCCCGCGCGCGATCGTCGTCGGTGTGCTCGACCGTGAGATCGACTACGGCCAGGCCGACGGCAGCTTCTCGCCGACGATCATCGAGGGCGGTCCTCTCGTCGGCGACGACGACCTGCAGAGCATCACGGCAATCGTCGAGGGCGCCGCGAGCCCTCGCCCGGTCGGGTCGTACGACGTCACCACGAGCGACGCGGTCATCGCCAATGGCAACGCCGCCGACTACGCCATCGAGTACCGCGATGGCATGCTCACGGTGAGCCCGCTCGAGGTCTCCATCTCGATCGCCGATGCCGACAAGCAGTACCTCGCTGTCGACCCGAGCATCGTGATCGACGACAGCGCGCTGCTCGACGGCGACTCGCTGAGCGGTGCGGCGTCACGCGAGGAGGGCGAGTCGGTCGGCGAGTACGACTACACGCAGGGAACCTTGGATGCTGGCTCGAACTACGACGTCACGTGGCAGTTCGGCGCGCTCACCATTACCGCGCGTTCGATCGTCATCGACATTGCCGACGACGACAAGGTCTACGGCGAGAACGACCCCGAGAGCTTCGCGTTCACGGCGCCCGAAGGGCTCGCGCTGACCGAGGACGATCTCGACGCGATCTCTGCACTCATCGAACGCGAAGAGGGTGAAGACGTCGGCGAGTACGACCTTCAGCTGACGGCAAGCGACGCCGGCAACGTCTCGGTGACGGCCGACGCCGCCGACTTCTCGATCACGCGCAAGCCCATCACGGTCTCGGCGCTGGCTGACTCGAAGACTTACGGCGAGAGCGACCCTGCACTCCACGCGCAGTCGGATGGACTCGTCGGATCCGACGAGCTCGAGGGTGAGCTGAGCCGCGTCGACGGTGAAGACGTAGGCAGCTATCTCATCACGCAGGGCACTGTCTCGACCGCGTCGAACCCGAACTACCTCATCACCTGGGCCTCCGATGCCGAGCTCACGATCGAGCAGCGCAGCATCGAGATCACGGTCGATGACGCAGACAAGGTGTTCGGTGAGGCAGACCCCGCGTTCACGAGCGAGATCACCGACGGCACGCTCGTCGGCACCGATGCGATCACCGGCGCTCCGCAGCGCTCGTCGGGTGAGGATGTCGGCGACTACAGCATTGCCCGTGGCACGCTCGCGCTCTCGAGCAACTACGCGCTCGAGGTGGTGCCTGGCACGCTCTCGATCAGCTCGCGACCGATCTCGATCGACATCGAGGACGCCTCGAAGGAGTTCGGTGACGACGAACCCGCGAGCTTCGACTGGAGCATCGGCGAGGGTTCACTCCTCGGTGACGACGAGATCTCGGGATCACCGTCGCGCGCCGCCGGAGAGAACCGCGGCGAGTACCCGATCGGCCTCGGCACGCTGAGCGCTGGCGCCAACTACTCGCTCAGCTCGGAGGGCGCGACGTTCCAGATCACCCCGCGCGCCGTGACGGTATCGGTGCTCGACGCCGAGAAGGTGTTCGGCGAGGACGACCCCGAGTTCGACTTCGAGATCACCGTTGGCAGCCTGCTCGACGACGCCGACGCGGCCATCGTTGCCGGCGAGTTGGGTCGCGACGACACGGGCGAGAACGTCGGTGAGTACGAGATCACGGCCCAACCGAGCGAGGCGGCGAACTACATCGTCACCGCGGTGCCCGGCACGCTGACCATCACGAAGCGACCGGTCACGGTCACGCCCGATGACGTGGCGAAGACCTATGGCAACAGCGACCCCTCGCTGACCTTCTCGGTCGCCAATGATGTCGAGGGCGAGCCGGTGCTGGGCGTGCTCGCGCGAGCCGAAGGCGAGAACGTTGGCACCTACGCGATCACCGCGGGCACGGTGGCCAACGCGCTCAACCCGAACTACACGGTGACCATGGCGTCAGGTTCAGAGTTGTCGATCGAGGCGCGACCGGTGACGGTCACGCTCGGCGGCGCGAGCAAGACCTACGGCGATGTCGACCCCGACGAGCTCGGTGCTGTCATCACCAGTGGTTCGCTCGTGGGCGAAGACGCGCTCGACGGTGCTCCGCAGCGTGAACCGGGTGAGGATGCTGGCAGCTACGCCGTCACGCAGGGCTCGCTCGACCTCGGCGGAAACTATGACCTCACTGTCGTGCCTGGCACCTTCGAGATCGCGCAGCGCGCGTTGACCGTGGGCCTCGGCTTCACGATCTCTGCCTACGGCGAGCCGATCGCGCCGGCACTGTTGACGGTCAGCGGGTTGCAGTTCGATGACGCCATCGTCGCTCAGGTCGAGACCTTCGACGGCAGCACGGTGGTGCCGACCGAACCCGGCATGACCGCGCGCTCGATCGAGTCGATCACGACTGCTCCGGGTGCGGCGAGCAACTACCTGCTCGAGGTCACCGACGGCACGCACATCATCACCGGGCCGACGGCCTTGCGCATCGACCCCGCCGAGGGCCTCACCTCGGGTGGCTTGCCGTTCACGATCACGGGAAGCGGCTTCGGCAGCGGGGCCCCCGAGGTGCTCTTCGATGGAGTGCCCGCAACGGAGGTCGTGCTCGAGGGTCACGATCGCCTCAGTGGGCTCACTCCTGCTCACGAGGCGGGCACGGTCGATGTGACGGTCGTCACGGGTGCCGGAGACACGGTGCTGACGCGGGCGTACACCTACGTCGAGCCGATTCCCGGACCGGTCGTGCTGAGCATGTCGCCGGGGTTCGGCCCCGTCGACGGTGGCACCGAGATCACGGTGACGGGTGCCCACTTGGTGGGCAGCGACGGCGAACCGGCCGAGGTACTGCTCGACGGGGTGCCGGCGGCCGAGGTGCGCGTTGCTGACGACGGCGAGTCGCTCATCGCCGTCACGGCGCCGGCCCCCGCGGGTCCGCGCGACGTCGACATCATGACCTACGACGGCGGCACGACCTTCTTCGACGGTTTCACCTACGTGGCGGGCCCGGCGTCGGTGCTCGCAGGCATTCTGTGGCTCGACTTCGACGGCGACGGTGTGCTCGACGCTGGCGAGCCCGGTCTGCCGGGTGTCGAGATGCAGCTCGTGCCGGTCGAGATCGGCCCGTCGAATGCGCGCGTGACGTTCGAATCGGCGACGGCCGTGGCAGCCACGGCGACGAGTGACGCGAACGGCGCCTACTCGTTCGGAGAGCTGCCGCACGGTGACTACCAGTTGCTCATCGACCCGCCCGCGGGCACCACGATGACGGCGGGCCCCGGCATTGGCGGTGTCTCCGACATCATCACCGTCGACGGTTCGAACGAAGACATCGCGATCGGGCTGGCCGGCAACGAGACCGCGACCATCACGGTCACGATGTCCGACGGAACACCGGTGCCGGATGCGACGGTCGAGCTGCGCTGGTCGGGAATGGATGGCGAGTGCGGCACCGAGGACGACCTGGTGCTCGACGGTCGCACGAACGCGCAGGGCGTGCTCGAGATGACCGGCCTGCCGGGTGGCCTGTGGTGCGTCACCGTGACGGCGCCCGGCTGGGCACCCGAAACGGGCGAGCTCGTGCTCGGCGACGGCGCTGAAGGCTCCATCGATGTGGTGCTGGCGCTGCGACTGGCGATGACGGGTGTCGAGATGGCGGGCATCATCGGACTGGCCATCGCACTGCTGCTGGGCGGCGCGCTCGCTGTCGGAGCCGCCTCGCGTCGCCGCGCACTGCAACGCTGAGCCGTACCGACAGGCACCAAGGTCGGCGGGTGAGGAAGCGTCCTCGCCCGCCGACCTGGCAGTCGACCGCTCTAGACTGCCGAGCAGCATGAAGAAGCTCATCAACAGCGCCGAGACCGTGGTGGGCGATGCCCTGCGCGGGCTCGCGGCCGCGCATCCGAGCTTGCGCATCGATCACGAGCGGCGACTCGTGCTGCGCGCTGAGCCGAAGGACTACGGCACTGTCGCGCTCGTGAGCGGTGGCGGCTCGGGGCACGAGCCCCTGCACAGCGGCTACGTCGGCTTCGGGATGCTCGATGCCGCGTGTCCCGGCGAGATCTTCACCTCCCCGGCGCCGCAGCACTGGCTCGACGCTGCAGTGGCCGCTGAGCGCGGCGCAGGTGTGCTGCTCATCGTCAAGAATTACGCGGGCGACGTCATGAACGCTGAGATCGCGGCGGAGCTCGCTGCTGAACGGCGACTCGACCTGCGCACGGTCATCATCGCCGATGATGTCTCGCTCGAACCTCCCGTGCGCCGCGGCACCGGCACCGCACTGCTCGTGCATCGCCTCGTCGGCGCGGCTGCTGAGCAAGGACACGATCTCGACGAGCTGCACGCCCTGGCGGTGCGCGTTGCCGCGTCGGGCCGCAGCATGGGACTCGCTTTGCGCCCTGCCACGGTGCCGGCGGCGGGCAACCCCACCTTCGAACTCGGCGATGACGAGATCGAGTGGGGCGTGGGTATTCACGGTGAGCCGGGTCGGGAGCGCCAACCGCTCGGCACGGCTCGCGAGCTCGCTGGCAGACTCGTCGACCCGATTCTCGCGGACGGGTTGCCCTCGGGGCCGGCGATCGTGCTGCTCTCGGGCCTCGGCTCGACCCCGCTCATCGAGCTGTACGTCATGCACGCCGAGATCGTGGCGCTGCTCGCTCACGCGGGCGTCACCGTCGCGCGCGCGCTCGTGGGCAACCACGTGACCGCTCTCGACATGGCGGGGTGCTCACTCACGGTGCTGCCCGTCGACGACGAGCTGCTCTCGCTCTGGGATTCGCCGGTCGAGACACCCGTGCTGCGGTGGGGCCGGTGAGCGAAGCCGACGGCGCGTTCGTGCTCGACTGGATGCGCCGCTTCGCCACGGCGGTCGAGCGCGATCTCGATGAGCTCACGGCCCTCGATCAAGCGGTGGGCGATGGCGACCATGGCACGAATCTGCACCGCGGCCTCACCGCCGTGCTCGAGGCACTCGCGGGGCGGGAGCATCTCTCTGCAGCGGACGCGTTGCGCGCCGCGGGCGCGGCACTCGTGAGCACCGTCGGCGGTGCAAGCGGGCCGCTTTACGGCACGATGCTGCAGCGGGCGGGGGATGCCCTTGCCGAGCATCCCGTCGATGCGCCGACGGCGCAGGCGATCGCGACAGCGCTCTCCGCAGGCGTCAACGGCGTGAGTGCTCGCGGGCACGCCCAGCTCGGTGACAAGACGATGCTCGACGTGCTGTTGCCGGCGGTCGACGAGTTCGCCAGGGCGGTGGACGCGGGGGCATCGAGCGGCGAGGCTGCGCGTCGCGCCGCCGGTGCGGCGCTCGATGCTCGAGCAGCGTGCGCTGACCTGCAAGCGCGTCGCGGTCGCGCGAGCTACCTGGGCGCGCGCAGCATCGGTCACGTCGATCCCGGTGCGGCGTCTGCCACGCTGCTCATGACGGCACTTCACGATGCGCTCGCGAGCGAACCGTCGGTCACTTCCAGGGCCGCGGCCCGCGGCGCGCGGGGAGTCGCCGCGGCTCAGACCCCCGCCCCTGCTTCGCCGCTCCCTGCAACGGCCACCGTCGCGCGGCGCGCGGCGCGAGTGGGCTTGGTGCTCGTCTCGCACAGCAGGGCGCTCGCCGAGGCGGCGATGATGCTCGCACTCGACATGATCACGGGTGACCCGCCACGCATCGCTCTCGCGGCAGGTCGCGCCGACGGTGGCACGGGAACGGATGCCACGCGAGTGGCGGCAGCCATCAGCGAAGCGAACGAGGGCGCGGGAGTCATCGTGCTCACCGACCTCGGCTCGGCTGTGCTCGCCTCGGACATGGCGCTCGAACTGCTGGGCGGTCGTATCGAGGTTCGAGTCGTTGCCGCACCCTTCGTCGAAGGTCTTCTCGCCGCGATCGTGCGCGCCGCGTCTGGAGACGACCTCGAGACGGTCGCGGGGGAGGCAGCGGCCTCGCTCGCCCCGAAAATCGCGCTGCTGGAACCGGGCCGGGGCGCGAGCGGAGCATCCCCCGACGATCATGCACCGCGCGACACCGGCGAGGAGTCGATCGCAGCGCCACCACCCGCCTTCGGCATCGTCACCGTGCGCAACGAAGGCGGGTTGCACGCGCGGCCCGCGAGCGAAATCGCGCAACTCGCTTCGACTTTTCACTCGGCGGTCTCGCTCGCCGTCGACGGCAAGCCGCCGGCACCCGCGGCGAGCACCTTGAGCATCTCGATTCTCGCGGTGGCGCCCGGCACGATCGTGCGTGTGAGCGCCGTGGGGCCCGATGCCGAGGAGGCAGTCGCGGCGGTCATCGCACTCATCGAGGGCGGCTTCGGCGAAGCGCTCGTCGGCAGCGACGGTCCGCCCGCGAGCGTGCTCGTGCCAGCAGAACCCGCCCAGCGAGAAGCGCTGGGCGTGAGCCCAGGCCGTGTCATCGGTCCCGCTGCCGTGCTCGTGCACTCCCTCGAAGAGCCCAGCACGACGGCAGTGCTCGCGCCTCCCGCCCGCGGGGCGGCAGCACGCATCCTCGTCGACGCGATGTCGGCCACTGCCGACTCGTATCGCCGGCGCGCCGACAAGGTCGATGGGCATCGCCGCGACGTGCTCACCGCGACCGCAGCGATCGCGGAAGACCCCGTGCTCATCGAGACCGCGACGCTCGCGATCCGAGAACGCGGACTCACGCCGGAGCGCGGAATCTGGGAAGCGATCGGTCGCATGGCCACCGAGTACCGCGCGGCGGGAGGGGAGCTGCTCGACCGCATCACCGACCTGGTCGACGTGCGTGATCGCACGATTGCTCGATTGACCGGCGTCGAACCTCCTGGACTCCCCGAACGAGACCACCCCTATGTGCTCATCGCCGACGACCTTGCCCCGGCCGACACCGTGCTGCTCGACCCGAGCATGTGCCTCGCGCTCGTCACCGAGCAGGGCGGGCCCACTGCTCACACCGCGATCATCGCGCGCGAGCTCGGGCTGCCGGCGATCGTGGGTGCCGCGGGTGCGACGACGATCACCGATGGCACGCTCGTGCTCGTCGACGGCACGACGGGCGAACTCATCGTGCAGCCGGATGAGACGCTGCAGGCCACGGCGACCGGCGTCATCACCGTGGCGCCCTTCACCGGTCAGGGGCGCACTTCCGACGGCCATCGCGTGGTGCTCAACGCCAATGTCGGTGCCCCGCGCGAAGTTGCTCGCGCGGTAGAGCGCGGCGCCGAAGGAGTAGGCCTCTTCCGCACCGAGTTCTGCTTCCTCGACCGCACTGACGAGCCGAGCGTCGACGAGCAGGTCGAGGCCTATCGGCAGATCTTCGCCGCCTTCCCCGGTGAACGCGTCGTGGTGCGCACGCTCGATGCCGGCAGCGACAAGCCCTTGCCCTTCCTCAGCGTCGTCGAAGAGCCGAACCCCGCGCTCGGCCTGCGCGGCGTGCGCACTTCGATCCGCGACCCTCAGGTGCTCGAACGCCAGCTCGACGCGATTGCGCGCGCGGCGTCGCTCGAAAGTGCCGAGGTCGCGGTCATGGCGCCGATGATCGCGACGCTGCACGAGACGCGCGAGTTCGCCCAGCGAGCGCGCGCCGCGGGCATCAGCAGCGTGGGAATCATGCTCGAGACCCCCGCCGCGGCAATGACTGCGGCCGAACTCTGCGCCGAGATCGACTTCGTCAGCGTGGGCACGAACGACCTCTCGCAGTACACGATGGCGGCAGACCGCATGTCGGGGTCGCTCGCCTCCCTCGCCGACCACTGGCAACCGGCACTGCTCCGCATGATCCGGCTCGTCGGTGAAGCAGCTGAGGCTGCCGGCACGCCCATGGGGCTGTGCGGAGAAGCCGCTGCGAACCCCGACTTCGCCCCCGTGCTCGTCGGACTCGGAGCCACGAGTCTCTCGATGGTCTCCCGCGCGATTCCCACGGTCGGTGCGACGCTCGCGGGCGTCACTCTTGCGCAGTGCCGCGATGCCGCGGCTGCGGCGTGCGCGGCTGCCGATCCTGCGGCGGCGCGGGTTGCGGCGCGCGCGGTGTTGGCGTGAGCATCCGTCGCTCCTGACGCGGTCGGGGGAGTACTGTCGTCCTCGTCGCGGCACCGCGTCGCGCTCGAGGAGGAGCACCATGAGTCAGTCGGCGTCGACACCCGCTGCAGCACCGCACGACACGAACGGCAAGGGCCTCGCCACCGGCACGCTCGGGCTTTTCGGGTCGACCGTCATCGGGCTCGCCTCGACTGCTCCGGTGTACTCGCTCGCGGCGACGCTCGGCTTCGTCGTGCTGGCGGTCGGCGCCCAGGCGCCCATCGCGTTCATCGTCGCCTTCGTGCCCATGCTGCTCATCGCCTTTGCCTATCGCGAGCTCAATCGCGCGGTTCCTGACTGCGGCACGGCCTTCACCTGGGCGACCAAGGCATTCGGCCCCTGGGTGGGCTGGATGGCAGGGTGGGGAGTCGCCGTCGCGGGCATGATCGTGCTGTCGAACCTCGCCCAGATCGGCGCCATCTACTTCTGGCTGCTCGTCGCTCCCGATGTCGCGGGCGACCCCGTCGCCGTCACCGCGACGGGTGTCGTGTTCATCGCCCTCATGACGCTCATCAGTTGGCGCGGGCTCGAGATCGGCGAACGGCTGCAGAACGTGCTGCTTGCCGTGCAATATCTCGCGCTCATCGTCTTCGTCGTCGCGGTGGCCGTGCAGTTCGCCACCGGCACCGCGCCGGAGACCGCCACGGCTCCCGAACTCGCCTGGTTCAACCCCTTCGGCTTCAGCTCGTTCGACGCCTTCGTCGAGTCGATTCTGCTTGCGCTCTTCATCTACTGGGGCTGGGACACGTGCCTCGCGCTCAATGAGGAGACGCGGGATCCGCAGCGCATCCCCGGCCGCGCCGCCGTACTCACGACGGTGATCCTTCTCGTCACCTACGTGGGCGTGACCGTCGCGGCGATGGCGTACGCCGGGCTCGGCGTCGAGGGCATCGGCCTCGGCAATGAGCAGAACGCCGACGACGTGTTCTTCGCGCTGAAAGACCTCGTACTCGGTCCTTGGGCGTGGCTGCTCGTCGTCGCGGTCATGATCTCGGCAGTCTCTTCGACGCAGACGACGATTCTGCCGACAGCTCGCGGCACTCTCGCGATGGGCGTCTATGGGGCCCTGCCGAAGCGCTTCGCGAGTGTGCACCCGCGCTTCCGCACTCCGGGCTTCTCGACCGTGCTCATGGGCGTCGTCGCGACGATCTTCTTCGTGGGCATGTCGCTCATCAGCGACAACCTGCTGCAAGACACGATTCTGTCGCTCGGCCTCGCGATCGCCTTCTACTACGCGATCACCGGTTTCGCGTGCGTGTGGTTCTTCCGTCGCACTCTGCGAGAGAGCGCGCAGAACCTGTGGATGCGCGGCATCTTGCCCTTCATCGGCGCATTGCTGCTCACCGGAGCCTTCGTGTATTCCGCGATCGACATGCTCGACCCCGACTACGGCTACACCGTGCTCTTCGGCATCGGTGGCGTGTTCGTCGTGGGAGTCGGATCGCTCGCGATCGGCGTCGTGCTCATGCTCGTGTGGGCGGCGCTGCCGAACTCGAAGCCGTTCTTCCGCGGTGAGTCGCTCAACGAGAGCACCGAGGTGCTCGTGCCCGACAGCGAGCAGGTGATCATCCGCTCGATCGACGGCGGTCGTTGAGTACGCCGATAGGCTCGCCTGCGACATGACCCGCCGCGCCACCGCCGTGCTCAGCGCCCTTGAGGCGCTGCTCGTCGTCGCGCTCGGCATCGCTGTGCCGCTCGTCATGCTCACGGTGCTGTGGGCGACCCAGTTCGGCTTTCAGGTCGACTGGATCGTGTTCTGGCGCGTGGCCGTCATCATCTGGTTGCTGGGACACGGCGTTGACGTGACGCTGCAGCTCGATGCGGCGACCGTCGCGGCACTCGGCGCCGTGGAGGCGGGCGAGCCCATGCTCATCACGCTCGCGCTGAGCGGCTTTCTGCTCGTCACCGCGCTCGCTGGCGTGGGGCTCGGTCGGCGATTGCGCGAGCAGCCCCATCGCATCCTCGGCGAGCTGGTCGCGGTCGGCGGGGTGGTCGTTCTCTCGCTGCTCGTCACGCTCAGCGCCGCCGACCCCGCCGCCCTGCCCTCCCGGTGGCAGGGAGCGATCTTCCCGGGCCTCGTGTTCGGGCTCGGCGTCGCGCTCGGCTCGATCGGCGCGACGAACCCTGCCCGCGTGCGCTTGCGGCGCATGCTCGCCGAGGGCCCGCAGCCCTGGCTCGCCGCCGCGGGCGTGGGTCTTCGCGCCGGACTCGGCACGATCGCGACCGTCATCGCCGTGGCGTCGGTGGTCACCACCGCCGCGATGCTCGTCTCCTACGGACAGGTCATCGCCCTCTCCGAGAGCCTGCAGGCCGACGTGCTGGGCGGCGCCGCTCTCACTCTCGGCCAGCTCGCGCTACTGCCCACGCTCGTGATCTGGACTTCCGCCTGGCTCATCGGCCCCGGCTTCGCCGTCGGCGCGGGTTCGACCGTGAGCCCGATCGCGGTCTCTCTCGGCCCGTTGCCCGCCGTTCCCGTGCTCGGGGCCCTGCCCCAAGAACCCTCACCGCTTGGCTTCATGACCCTGCTCGTGCCCGTGCTCGCCGCGTTCGTCGCGGGTGTCGTCCTGCGACCCCGACTCGCTCGCGCCTGGGACGAGAACGCGGATGCTCCGGGCCCGCTCGCGCTCTGGAGTGCGGGCAGCGCCCTCCTTGCCGCAATCGTTGCGGGGCTCGGCATGGCCTTCCTCTCCTTCGTTGCGAGCGGAGCGGCGGGCCCGGGCCGACTCGCCGTTGTCGGCCCCGACCCAGCGTCGGTCGGACTGTGGATGCTCGCCCAGACGCTCGTCGGCGTCGCACTCGGTCTGCTCGCCGGGGGAGTGCGGCGTTCGGCCAGTTCTGCGGCCCGGTAGCCTGGAGCCGTGCTCCGGGTCGTCGTGCTCATCTCCGGCGGCGGGTCGAACCTGCGCGCCTTGCTCGAGGCGTGCCGTGACGCAGACTTTCCCGCGCATGTCGTCGCCGTGGGCGCTGATCGCGAGGCAGAAGGCCTCGCTCACGCTGAGGCTTTCGGCATTCCCTCGTTCACGGTGCCCTTCAGCTCGTACGCCTCGCGCGAGGCGTGGGGCGAGCAACTGCTCGCGGCCATCGACGAGTGGCAGCCCGACCTCGTCGTGCTGAGCGGCCTCATGCGACTCCTGCCGGCCGCAGTCGTCGAGGCCCTCGCGCCGCGGATCATCAACACGCACCCCGCCTACCTGCCCGAGTTTCCCGGCGCGCACGGTGTGCGCGATGCTCTCGCCGCCGGCGTCGAGCAGACCGGCGCGAGCGTCATCGTCGTCGACAACGGAGTCGACACTGGTCCCGTGCTCGCGCAAGAGCGCGTGCCCGTGCTGCCCGACGACACCGAGCACTCTTTGCACGAGCGCATCAAGCCCGTCGAGCGGCGCCTGCTCACCGACGTCGTGCGCGGCATCGCCGAGGGGTCGATCGACCTCGGCGCAGCATCCACCACCCCCTGAACGACACGTCACTGAACGACACCCCCTCTGGAGACCCCCATGGCCGGCCCCGCCCACGACCCCGCTCTCTACCGTCACCGCGACGGCATCCCCGTGCGCCGGGCACTCGTTTCGGTGAGTGACAAGTCGGGACTTCTCGAGCTTGCGGCGGCGCTCGCCGCGGGCGGAGTCGAGATCGTGTCGACAGGGTCGACCGCGTCGACCATCGCGGCCGCTGGCCACCCCGTGACCGAGGTGTCGAGCGTCACGGGCTTCGCCGAAACGCTCGACGGCCGCGTGAAGACGCTGCACCCGAGCGTGCACGCGGGCATTCTCGCCGACCTGCGGCTTGCGTCGCACGAGGCTCAGCTGGCTGAGCTCGGTGTGGCACCGTTCGACCTCGTGATCGTGAACCTGTACCCCTTCGTCGAGACGGTCGCTTCGGGAGCAGAAGGTGACGCCGTCGTCGAGCAGATCGACATCGGAGGGCCCGCGATGGTGCGTGCCGCCGCCAAGAACCACGCGAACGTCGCGATCATCGTCGACCCTGCCGACTATGCCCAGGTCACGAAAGCGCTGACGCTCGGCGGCACGACGCTCGCTCAGCGCCAGCGCTTTGCCGCGAAGGCCTTCGCCCACGCCGCCGCCTATGACACCGCAGTCGCCGGGTGGTTTGCCGACACCCTCGGAGTACGGGGCGAGCATCCCGCAGCTGACGGCAGCCCCTCCACCGTCGAGGTGCACGCCGCGTTGCAGCAGGTGTTGCGCTACGGCGAGACCAGCCACCAGCAGGCGGCGCTTTACCGCGTCGACGGCGGCCACGGCATCGCGCAGGCGACGCAACTGCACGGCAAGGAGATGTCGTACAACAACTTCGTGGATGCTGATGCCGCCGTGCGCGCGGCCTTCGACCACGACTCCCCGGCCGTGGCGAGCATCA
>SXGT01122508.1_pt1 | contig 20828 bp, 16 predicted proteins | sample 3176221 | NCBI WGS metagenome assembly SXGT01 (sample SAMN11356862, study PRJNA531348) | freshwater metagenome | isolation source: freshwater sample F1-120 | place: China: Fuxian Lake, Yuxi | collected 2017-12-25
CGGGTCGGGAAAATTGGCCGCCTCGTCCTGCATGTGATGCACCGTGCGATCAACCTCACGCATGAGTTCGCGTTTCCAATTCTGTAAAATTCGGCGGAAATGCTCGACTTGCGCATCGTTCATGTATTCTTCCCCATCCACGGGCTGGTAGGGCGTGAAGCTGAACGGCGTTGCGTGAGTCTCGATTTTTTTGGCGCTGGACATCCATTAACTCCTAAAACCAGGTTCAAAAAACCGAATATTACTAGCAGGAAACAGCACGGGTCGCAATAGCAACCTCGGTTTTTCCGTTTAAAGGCGCCCTGGTGGGGCGCGTGGCTTGAATCCGGGGAATACGTCGAATCGATGAATATCGCCAGCCGCATGCATGAAATCAGCCCGTTCCACGTTATGGAGATACTGGCGCGCGCCCGAGCCTTGGAACGCGCGGGCAGGGACGTGATACACATGGAAATCGGCGAGCCTGATTTCCCGACTCCGCCGCGGGTGGTGGAGGCGGCCACGAGGTTTATTCGATCCGGAGAGGTCAAGTACACTCCCGCGGCCGGGCTGCCCGAATTGCGCGAGGCCATAGCGGGCTATTACGCCCAGCGCTATGGGGTTTCCGTGGCCCCCGAGCGTATCTTCGTCACGCCGGGCGCTTCGGGCGGGTTTCTCTTGGCGATGGGCCTATTAGTCGAGGCGGGCGCCAAGATTGCCCTGGCCGATCCCGGATATCCGTGTTACGCGAATTTTGTCCGGCTGTTCGGCGGGGAACCTTGCCTGGTTCCGGTGGGCGCGGACAGCGGATTCAACCTGGATGCCGGGTTGTTGCGGCGCTATTGGGACGAGCGCACGGCGGGAATCGTGATCGCCTCGCCCGCCAATCCCACGGGCTCCATGATGCCCCCAGGGGTTTTAAGCGAACTTCTCGATTATGCCCACGGACGCGCCGGTTTCGTGATCTCGGACGAGATTTACCATGGCCTCGAATATGGCGAGCGATCCAGCACGGCTTTGGAGTTTTTCCCGGATGCCTTCGTAATAAATAGTTTTTCGAAATATTTCGGTATGACTGGTTGGCGGCTCGGTTGGGTCGTGGTGCCGGAAGAGTTCATGGGCGACGCCGAGAAACTCGCGCAAAATATTTTTATCTCGGCGCCGTCGCATTCCCAAGCCGCTGCCTTGGCGGCGTTTTCGGAAGAGAATCTGCGGGAACTAGAACGAAGGCGGCTGGTTTTCCGGGAGCGGCGCGATTTCATGTGGGGCAGGTTGCGGGCGATCGGATTCGTCGTCGAAGCTAGCCCCGAAGGGGCGTTCTATATCTATGCCGATTGCGCTCGGTTCGCTCCGGACAGTTATCAATTCGCCTTGGACCTGCTGATGGAAACCGGGGTGGCGGTGACGCCCGGATTGGACTTTGGCGCCAATTGCCCAGAGCGCTTTCTACGCTTTTGTTATACCGCGCCGGTGCCGCGGCTTTCCGAAGGCATGGATCGAATCGAGGGATTCTCCCGCGGCCGGCAGGGTTAGTGAACAACTTGAATCGGGCAAGCTATGCTAAAATTCCGAAAAACAAGGATGGCGGCCATGTCGGCGGAAGGTTTGCGAGTTTCCGTCCTAAGCATCGAATCCGGAAGCCGCCGGAGTCGGTTCGGCCACTTCAAATCCATGTGATCGCTCAAAGTCTCTCCTTCCACCTGTGTCGAACAGGAAATAATCCTAGTTTCGTCTCATTGGAAAGCCTTTCGGTGCGCGCCGAACAGAGGCGGGTTCGGGAATGGTTTTCCTAAGACCAGCCGTATTAACTAATGTCAATCGGGAGTAAACGATGCAGCTAGCAAGACCTCGGATTTATAACGCTCTCGTGGTCTGTCTGTTTTTTCTCGGTGGGTGCGAAACCGTCCCCTTGGCTCCGAACGTGGAGCCGCCCACCGAGTACACCTACATCATCGGTCCGGGCGACAGCGTGGAAATGTTCGTTTGGGGAAACCCCGAAGTTTCCCGAACGATTCCCGTCAGGCCCGACGGCAAGATTAGCGCTCCCTTGGTGGAGGAGTTGCCGGCATCCGGGAAAACACCATTTCAACTGGCTCGCGATATCGAGCGGGAATTGGGCAAGTTTATCCGCAACCCCTTGGTCAGCGTGATCGTTTCCGGTTTCGTCGGACCTTACAGCGAGCAGGTTCGAGTCGTCGGACAAGCCGCTAAACCTCAGGCTGTACCCTATAAGGAAAATATGTCCCTGCTGGATTTGATGATCCTAGTGGGGGGTACGACCGAATATGCCGCTGGCAACAGAACAACGATTATTAGAACCGTAAACGGAGTGCAGCAACAGTTCCGGGTAAGGGTGGACGATTTGTTGGACGATGGCGACATTACAGCCAACGTTAACGTGTTGCCGGGCGATATACTGATTATCCCAGAAGCTTACTTTTAGTCTCTACGCGCAGGAGAGTGCTTCATGCATGAGTTGATCGGGGAACTTCTTAATTATGCGCAGAGCGCGTCCCGATATAAATGGACATCCGTTGTCACCGCATGGCTAGTATGTCTGTGCGGCTGGGTATTCGTATCGCAGATGCCGGATCGGTTTCAGGCCGACGCGCGTGTACATGTTGATACCCGATCCGTGCTGCGGCCTCTGTTGAGCGGATTGGCGATTCAGCCGGATGTTTCGGGGCGGATCAGGCTAATGGCCAAACTCATGTTCAGCCGGCCCAACTTGGAAAAAGTGGCGCGTATGACCGATTTGGATCTTGGGGTTAAGAACGATGCTTCCATGGAGGAATTGGTCAATCGTTTGCAATCTTCCATGGTTATAAGTGGTGGAGATAGCGATTTATTCACCATTGGTTTCCAGGATCCGGATCCGAAAGTTGCTAAAAAGGTCGTACAGGCCCTGCTGACGATTTTTGTCGAGCAAACCCTCGGCGAGTCGCGCGAGGATTCCAATTCCGCCCAGAAGTTTCTGGATCAACAAATCAAGGAATACGAAACTCGCCTCCAGGTCGCGGAAAAATCACTGGAAGAATTTAAGCGGGCCAATTATGGACTTTTGCCCGGCGAAGGTGGAGCTAACCTGTACGAGCAGATGAATACTTTGAATAAGCAACTGGAGGAGGCCAAGATGGGCCAGCAGGAAGCCGTGGATAGAAGGGACGAGATGCAAAGGCAGTTGCAGGAGGAAGAGCCTTCGGTCATGGATTACAACAATCAGACGGAAGTAGCGGCATCGCCCTTGGATCTGCGTATTCAGTCCTTACAGTCCAAGCTGGACGAATTATTGCTCAAGTATACGAAAAGCCATCCGGATGTAATCGCCGCCAAGAAAAGCCTGGCCGATTTGCAGCGCGAAAAGGAAAAAGAAGCGGCGAAGCCATTGGAAAACCCGGAGGGAGCCGAGGTGATTCCTCCGGGCGCGTCCGCGAATCCGGTTTTCCAGCAAATGAAACTAGCACTGGGCGAGGCGGAAGCCAACATCGCTTCACTCGGTTCCCGAGTTAAGAATTACGAGGAAAAGATAGAAAATCTAAAGAAGCAAATGGACCAACGCTTGAAGGTGGAGACCGAGTTGCAGGGACTCAACCGGGATTATGAAGCGGTTAAAACGAATTACAGCCAATTGCTGACCAGGCGAGAAACCGCCAGAATGTCCGAGAATGTCGAGCAGAATACGGATAGTGTGAAGTTTCGCATCGTCGATCCGCCACAAGTACCCACGAAACCCGCCGCCCCGAACCGGATTCTGTTATCCACGGGCGTGCTGTTTGGCGGAATAGTCGCGGGTTTGGGGCTTGCGGTTTTCTTAGCGCTCTTGCGTCCCGCTTATACGACCACGCAAAGGCTTCGGGAAGCGACAGGGCTGCCCGTGCTGGGCAGCGTTTCGATGAATTGGATACCCGATATAAGAAAACGCAAATGGAGGCAGTTTTTGATTTTCGTGGCCGCGTTCGCGACACTCATGTTGGTGTTCGCGGGAGTAGTGGCACTGGAGGTCAAGGGTTATCACCTACCGTCCTTCATTTGATCTAGGGAGCGTGGGCAGTGAGTATCATTGAAAAAGCGATCAATAAAGCCTTGGAGCGGGATCAGCTTCAGGTATCGCCCAAGTCCGAGCCCGCCCAGGGCTACCCAGGAGCCGATCAATCCAGGGGCGAGGTAGAGGGTAGGGTCGAGGCTGGGCAGCCCCTGGAAAATCCCCCCGAACCGCGGTTGGTTTCCAAGCATTATCCGGTTGATTGGGCTTCGCTCAAGGCTAGGGGGATGTTGGTGCCGGAGATGGCCACGACCCAGATGGCGGAGGAGTATCGGGTGATTAAGCGGCCGCTCCTGATGAATGCCTTTCCCGAAGAGGACAATGGCATAGAGCGAGCTAACCTGATTTTGGTGACGAGTAGCGTGCCTGGTGAGGGGAAGACATTTACCGCGATGAATCTGGCTCTTAGTATTGCCATGGAGCGCGATAGGACGGTATTGCTGATCGATGCCGACGTGGCGAAACCATCGATAGCCGGTCTTTTCGGGATACCCGCGGAAATTGGGTTGACCGATTTGCTCAAGGATAGGAACTTACGCTTTTCCGATATCGCCATCAAAACGGATATTCCAAATTTTACCTTGATGCCAGCGGGTAAGCAGGATCGCCACTCCACCGAGTTATTGGCTAGCGATTCAATGAAAAGGCTGGCGAACGAATTGTCCGCGCGATATCCGGATCGTATCGTTATTTTTGATTCTCCACCCCTCTTGGCCGCGACTCAGGGTGCGGTATTGGCGACCTTGGTCGGGCAGGTAGTCTTGGTCATTGAGGCGGATTCGACTCCTCAGTATGTGGTGCAGGAATCCATCTCCAAGCTCGATGGCTGTGAAGTGATCGGCTGTGTGCTGAATAAAACAAAAAAAGGCTTGGGCTTTAATTATTACGGTTATTTCTACGGCTACGGTTACGGTTACGGATATTATGGGCGACAGCAAAAGAATTAGAATCGATTGCCCCCAACCTCGACCCGTCAAAAATTTGGGAGCGAGCCTGGCCGCGGCATGGGTGGCAATGCTTCTTCCTGTTTATACGGCAAGCGCGGATAGTTGGCGTAATAGGTTAACGTTTTATGGAAGCGAGATATATTCCAGTAATATCAATCTCGGCACTACCGGTGCGGCCTCTGTAGGGTCACAAAAATCCCAGGATTCTTTCGTGACCATGTTGCGGCCGGGGATTACCGTCCAACATATCGGCCATTGGAAATTCAATCTCAACTATGGTTTGCAGAGTTTGTTTTATGAAGGAGGCAATTCCTCCGCTAGGCTTACAAATTACTTGCAGATGAATGCTTCCGGAGCCCTAGTCAAGAATTCCCTGTTTCTCAATACCTATAGCACGATCGGCCAGTATAATAATGGGTCGTTGCTAGCCAGCCGATACCAGTTGGATAATATATCTAGGACCGGGAATACCAGCACCTACAGAACCTTCGGACTGGATCCCTACTGGACGCCGCATGTAGGAGGCTATATAGATGGGGTTGTCGGCATTAGATACACTAATATTTCTGGGACGAATGGCGGAAATGGTACTGGAAGTAGTGGGTCGAATATGCTGGGGGAGTACTTTAATTTATATAACGGCAAGGAATTTAATATTGTTGGTTGGAGAGCAAATTTTATAAATCAAGATAACTTCTTGGATAGCTCGAATAATTCATCCGTTGATAATAACTATGCGTATCGAAATTATAACGGCGAGGTGCGGTATCGTTGGAGCGAGGAGTTGCAGCCTTTTATTCAAGGCGGGAATTTTCAGAATAAACTCGGAGGTAATAATTCCAATGTAAATGGCGCTATGAATGGTGCTTATTGGAATGGAGGTTTGATATGGGCTCCCAGTCGAAAGACGTTTCTTCAGGCGGGTTATGGACCTCAAAACTATTTTATCTCCCTACGCTGGAATCCTAGCAAGAGAACTGATTTGAACGTTACATTCCGTAATAGCAACGTAGGTGGCGGCTATGGCGGCTATGGCGGCTATGGTGGCTATAGTGGATACGGGGGAGGCGGCGCATACGGTGCGGGTGGTACTGGATCTGCTGGCGGAAACAATGGTTTCAGTGCTCATGGCGTTGGGGGAGGCAGCGGTTGTGGTTCCCTTAGCGGTTCGTTCAGTAACATCGGAAGCATGGGGGGTATGGGGGGTATGGGAAGCATGGGGGGATTTGGTGGTGGCCTGGGTGGTTTCGTAAATGGCATGGGAGGTTTCGGAGCCGGCATGAGTGGGATTGGGGGAGTTGGCGGATCCAATGGATCCGTGGGTCAACTCGGTGGTTTTAATTCAGGCACTACATGGAACGCATTTTTCTGTCATCGAACCCGTTTGACGACATGGCAGGCCAGTTATTTAGAATATATAACTACCTCCCAGCAAGTGCTTGCCAACCAACAGGTTTTTGATCAAACCAACCCACAAGGCTCCGTCAATAACCCGCTATTTTTATCCATTAACCAGCCCGCTCTTACCAATGAAGTTATTACTCAAAAGCGGGCGCAGGCCGGAGTCGGAATCAATTTTTCGAAGACCAATATCACACTCTCTGGATATCAGGCGAACATGAATTATCAGAATTCGGGTAGCCAAGATGTGCTAGGGGTAACCGCCGCTTGGAACTGGCGTTTCGCCGCCCACACCACTTCCCAACTTATGTTCGCCTGGCAATCCTTGGATAATCATGCTTCAACTCAGGTTAAAACCACTAGCGATTTTTCGATGGTGTCATTAGGGCTGTATCGTACTATTACGGCCAATATTAACGGTGGTATAAATTATTGGCATGCCGAGCAGACTTCAGCTGATGTAGCTAATAGATATACCGAGAATAGAGTGATGGCTAACGTATTTATAAGGTTTTGATTGTCCATGTATGACGCCTTCTATAATCTAAAGAAAAAGCCATTCCAACTAAACCCGGATCCGGAATTTTTCTTTAATAGCGCGGTTCATCGGCGTGCCTTGGCCTATTTGAGATATGGGTTGGCCCAGGGCGAAGGCTTCGTGGTGGTGACCGGAGTTCCCGGCACCGGGAAAACCATGCTGGTCAAGGAATTATTCGAGACATTACGTAATGAAAGCATTGTTGCCGGCTTGATGGTAACTTCACAAGTTGGCGCGGAGGACACATTACGCATTGTCGCCGCGACCTTTGGACTTTCCTATGATGGCGATGCCAAGGCAATTCTCCTTAAGAATCTCGAGAATTTTTTCAAACTCAAGGCGCGCGAGGGAAAGCGGGTATTGTTGGTGGTCGACGAAGCGCAAAATCTCCCGCTGCAATCCTTAGAGGAATTGCGAATGTTGTTGAATTTTGAGCTGGAAGGAAGGCCGATATTTCAAGTATTCATGTTGGGGCAGGAAGAACTCCGCTCAACGCTGCAAGGCGGCAAGATGGAGCAGGTCAGGCAGAGAATTACGGCGACATATCACTTGCGGCCATTGGAAAAAGAAGAGGCCAAGGAATACATTCTCCACCGTCTAGTGACGGCGGGCTGGGATCAGGATCCACGATTCAGTGAGGAGGCTTTCGATGAAATTCATCGATATACAGGTGGAATTCCCCGCGTAATTAATACTTTATGCGACCGTCTCCTGCTGTATGGCTACCTGGAAGAACTTCATGAAATGGAGATTGATTCTGTAAGGGTTGTCGTCAACGAAATCGAGCAGGATGCCATTCGTATTCGCTCCGGCGGCCGCTCCGAGACGAGCGGAAGCTCGTCCATGGAGCATCCGATAGAGACTAGCGGGAGCGCGCCATCTAGCGGCAATATCGACGATCGTTTGGCCCAACTGGAAAGAATGGTTTGGAGTCTTCGTAATACCGTAACCAAGGAACGCGCTTTGTTGAGAAAAGCGATATTGCTGCAATTGGATATGGACGATGCTTACGGGGAAGCCTCCGACGATGTCTGAATCAAGGACATGGCCGGAAAATTTATAACTAATTTTAACCCTGGGGATGCTAGTGTTCTTTCAACCGCCCGACTCAACCGCCGTGACCCCCATGGTAAATGCCATGACGGTGGATGTGGAAGATTATTTTCATGTTTCCGCCTTTGAGCCTTATATTGCCAGAAATACCTGGGATACATTGCCCTGTAGAGTCGAACGGAATACCGATAGGATATTGGAGTTATTCGCTAACCACGGAGTTAACGCGACATTTTTTACCTTGGGCTGGGTGGCGGAACGTTATCCGGCTTTGATAAGACGTATTGTCGAAGCCGGACATGAATTAGGGTGCCATGGATTAAGCCATATCCGCGTGACCGAGCAGAGCCCGGAGGAGTTCAGTGAGGATGTCCGGTGTTCCAAGGATCTTCTTGAGAATATCGCGGGCCAAGCCGTGCAGGGCTATCGCGCGGCAAGTTATTCCATAGGGGCAAAAAATCTTTGGGCATTTCCGATTCTGGAATCACTGGGTTTTAGGTACAGTTCCAGTATCTACCCCGTCAGGCACGATTTATATGGAATGCCTGAAGCGCCCAGATTTGCTTTTCGGCCCACCGGGGCTAATGGAATTTTGGAATTTCCCGTGACCACCCTGAGATTCGGGGACAGGAATTATCCCTGTGGGGGTGGTGGCTATTTCCGATTGCTGCCTTATAGGTTGTCCCATTGGGCTATGTCGCGCGTTAATCGAATGGACGGGCAGTCTTGTATATTTTATTTCCATCCCTGGGAGATCGATCCCGATCAGCCACGCCAGCCGGGTATTAACCTAAAGACCAGGTTTCGCCATTACCTTAACCTTTCTCGAATGGAAGCCCGGATAGCCCGTCTCCTCGGTGATTTCCGATGGGATACCATGGCGAATGTGTTTTTGCGGTCCTAGGATACCCGCTCTTTTTAACCCATCGGCTAAGACGATATTCCATGGAAATAAAGCTACTCGACGATAGCCGCAAGGGCGATTGGGATGCTTTTGTTGACCAATGTCCCGAAGCGAGCTTTTTTCACAAATCAGGCTGGAAAGATGTAGTCGAGGAGGCTTATGGGCATCCTCTGTTTTATCTATACGCCGAGGATGCCGGCCGAATTGTCGGTGTGCTACCCTTGGGCCATGTCAAGAGTTTGTTATTCGGAAACGCCTTGATATCCAGTCCTTACTGTGTGTATGGAGGTGCCGCCGCCGAATCGGAGGAAGCGCGCCTAGCCTTGGAGGATAGGGCGGTGCGCATGGCCCATGAATTCGGCGTGGATTATCTGGAATTTCGCAACCGAATATGCCGGGCTTCGGGGCGTCCTGCTAAATCCCTATATGTCACTTTTCGCAAGGCCCTGGATTCCGATCCGGAAAAGAATTTGTTGGCGGTTCCGAGAAAGCAACGAGCAATGATCCGCAAGGGAATCGCGGCGGGATTGGTTAGCATCATCGATACCGGCGTGGATCGGTTTTTCGATGCCTACGCGGAAAGCGTGCGCAATCTCGGTACCCCGGTGTTTCCGAAGCGTTTCTTCGTGCTTCTTAAGAAGGTCTTCGGCGATGCCTGCGAAATTCTTACCGTCGAGCATCAAGGGCGAGCGGTTGCCAGCGTCATGAATTTTTATTTCCGCGACGAAGTGCTGCCTTATTATGGAGGAGGCATCGAACAGGCGCGCGAGTTGAAGGCCAACGATTTCATGTATTGGGAAGTCATGCGGCTAGCTGTGGAAAAGGGGGTTCGAGTTTTCGATTTCGGCCGCAGCAAGGAAGGAACGGGATCTTATCGCTTCAAGACCCACTGGGGATTCGAGCCAGAAGCTCTGCCCTATGAATATGAGTTGGTTAATGCTTCGGCGATGCCGGATATTAATCCACTTAATCCCAAGTACCGCTTGTTCGTGGCTGCCTGGCAACATTTGCCATTGCCGATAAGCAAACTAGTCGGGCCGTGGATTTCAAGGAATCTGGGTTGATGGAAAAAGGGGTACCCACGGCCATGCGGGAAATCCTTTTTCTCGTTCACCGAATACCTTATCCGCCTAATAAAGGCGATAAGATTCGTTCCTTTAATTTGCTGAAATACCTATCTCAATCCCACCGGGTTTATCTGGGCGCTTTCGTGGACGATCCCATGGACTGGCGCTATGTAGATGAAGTCAAGCAATATTGCGCCGAAACCTGTTTGTTGCCACTACGCCCCACGCTCGCCAAACTGCGGAGCCTAAGGGGGTTCTTGACTAGTGAACCGCTTAGCGTTCCTTATTATTCGGATCGCCGGATGTCGGACTGGGTAGAGGACGTGGTGAAGCGCGCGCGGCTGGACGGTATTTTGGTTTTTTCATCGGCGATGGCTCAGTACGCGGAACGCCATGGAAGCATTCGCCGAGTGGTGGATTTCGTCGACGTGGATTCCGATAAGTGGCGCCAATACGCGGAAAAGAAAGCGTGGCCGGCTAGTTGGATTTACCGCCGGGAGGCCGATCGCCTGTTTGGGTACGACCGACGCATCGCCATGCTGTTTGACCGTTCCCTGTTTGTTTCTAGGCACGAGGCTGAACTCTTCGCGGAACTGGCTCCGGAAACCGCGGGCCGGGTCCAGGCGCTGGAAAATGGCGTGGATACCGATTATTTTTGCCCGTCCGGCGAGTATCCCAATCTTTATCCGGATGGGGCGAAAGTTATGGTTTTCACCGGAGCCATGGATTATTGGGCCAATATAGATGCCGTTACCTGGTTCGCCGACGAAGTATTTCCCGAATTGCGCCGCGGTTGTAAACAGGCGGAATTTTATGTGGTCGGATCCCGCCCCGTGGAAGCGGTGCTCGCCTTGGGACGCCGTGAAGGAATCACCGTAACCGGCACGGTGAATGATATCCGGCCTTACCTCAAGCATGCCCGTTTCGCCGTGGCTCCCTTGCGCATTGCCCGGGGTGTCCAGAACAAGGTGCTGGAAGCTCTGGCCATGGCAAAACTGGTGCTGGCTTCCCCTCCGGCCATGGAGGGTATCGATACGGGCTCGTTTGCTCTCGATGCCAGGGTTGTTAATGGGGCGTCGGAATGGCAAGAAACCGGTCTCGACATGTTGCTAGATATCGGTACATCCCTGGAATCCGAAAGAAACAGGGAGTTCGCCTTGAGGCAGTATGGCTGGCACAATAGTCTAAAACGGCTTGGCGCCTTATTGGAGACCCTATGAGAGAACCCATACCCGTAATAAGCGATTCGGTCGATAGCGTGGCCTCGTATCCTGTTTCGAATTGGCGCTTAGCGATGGGGCTGATGATTGCCGCGCTAGTAGTATTGCTGGGGATTTATCATGAAACCTTCGAATCCATGCTGGACATCTGGTGGCGTTCCGAAACCTTTGCCCACGGCTTTTTGATATTTCCTATCAGTATCTGGCTGATTTGGCGGCGTCGGCAAGTTCTCGCGAGGATCGCGCCGCGGCCGGATTATCGGGCTGTTCCAATGTTTGCGCTGATGGGGCTGGGATGGCTGGTGGCCCGGGTCTCCGATGTATTAGTGGTCGAGCAACTGGCGCTGATTGGAATGATTCCGCTGCTGGTTTGGATGTTACTGGGTTGGCGGGTGGCTGGCGAGTTATTGTTCCCCCTGGTTTTTTTATTTTTTTCAGTGCCAATGGGGGAGTTTCTGATTCCGCCCCTCATGGGATTTACCGCCGACTTCACCGTCAAGATGCTGCAGATCACCGGAATTCCGGTGTTTCGCGAAGGCACTTTTTTTAGCATCCCCAGCGGCGATTGGTCGGTGGTCGAGGCTTGTAGCGGCCTCCGATACTTGATTGCCTCGATTACCCTGGGTTTTTTATATGCCTATCTGAGCTATGCTTCGATGTCGCGAAGATTGGCGTTCATGGTGCTAGCCGTGGCATTTCCGGTGGTCGCCAATGGCTTGCGCGCCTACATGATTGTCATCATCGGCCACCTGAGCGGCATGAAGTTGGCGGTGGGCGTGGACCACTTGATTTACGGTTGGGTGTTTTTCGGTTTGGTCATGCTGTTCATGTTTTGGATTGGTTCATTTTGGGCCGACACCGAGCAGCTAGCGCTTCCAAACCGACTAGCTCACCAATCCACCGAGCCTTCCGCGGATGGACGCGCATTCGGCGTTTGCCTCCTAGGCGCCTTGGCGCTGGCCGTGGTCTGGCCGGTTCGGGCTGCATATATAGAGCAAGCGTCGGAAGCGGCGCGCGCGCCAGTCATGCTCGCCCTCCCGGACGGCGCCGGAGCATGGCGAACCGCGGATTCCCTGACTGAATGGGAGCCGTACTATATCGGAGCGGATGCCAAGGCCAAGCAGGCTTACCGGGACGGCTCCAATGTGGTCGCCTTGTATGTGATGTATTACCGCCACCAACAACAGGGGGCGGAGTTGATCAGCACGCAGAATATTTTGATTCCTCAAGGGCATTCGTTCTGGCGGATGCCCGAGGAAATACCAGTAAAAATTCGGTTGAACGACGAGTCCGTCACCGTTTTGCAAGGGCGTTTGCATTCTCCCAACCAAAGATTGCTGACTTGGCGCTGGAATCGGATCGGCGAGAGCTACACGGCCAACGATTATTTCGGGAAATTCCTGGAGGCCAAGAATAAGGTGCTGGGTATTCCCAGCGATGGCGCGGCCATCATTATCGCCATTGAATACGGCGACAATCTTGAATTGGCGGCATCGGTACTCCAGCGCTTCGTGGATTCGATGTTGCCTACGCTAGAACAAAGCCTGAACCGTACCGCCGGAATTCGTTAGGATGAATCAGCCGCCCTTGGTCGCCCACATTATTTACCGATTAGGAGTCGGCGGCCTTGAAAACGGGTTGGTGAACCTGATCGGCCGAATGCCGGACCATCGTTACCGCCATGCCGTGATTTGTCTGAAGGATGCCACGGATTTTCGAAACCGGTTGCCGCCCGATGTGCCGGTATACGAACTACACCGGCGAGAAGGCCAGGATTTTGGGTTGTATCTACGAGTGTACCGATTGCTGCGAAGCTTGCGTCCAGCGATAGTGCATACCCGCAATTTGGCTGCCCTGGAGTGCCAATTGCCGGCTTGGCTGGCCTGTGTGCCGGTACGTGTGCATGGCGAGCATGGTTGGGATGTGTTCGATCCCGATGGCGAGAACCGCAAATATCAATGGCTGAGACGGGCCTTCAGGGTTCTGGTGAGGCGCTATATCCCGCTGTCGCGGCATCTGGAAGAGTATCTACGGGATCGGATTGGGGTTCCCGAGTCCAGGATTACCCGGATTTGCAACGGCGTGGATACCGCGCGATTTCATCCGGGGCCGGAAGGCAGGGCGGTGATACCGGGCTGTCCCTTCGGCGCAGCCCCGGGACTAGTGCTGCTGGGCACGGTGGGCCGGATGCATGGCGTCAAGGACCAGATCACCCTGGTCAGGGGTTTTCTCAAGCTTCTGGAGCAGCGCCCATCGTTACGCGAAAAATTGCGTCTGGTTCTCGTGGGCGAGGGTCCGTTGCGATCGGAAGCCCTCGAAATGCTGCGCGACGCCGATGCCGAACATCTGGCATGGTTGCCGGGCGAGCGTGGCGACGTGGCCGATATCCTGAGGGGCTTGGATATTTTCATCCTGCCATCGCGGGCGGAGGGTATCTCCAACACCATACTCGAAGCCATGGCGACGGGGCTTCCGGTCGTCGCCACGGAGGTTGGAGGCAATCCCGAGTTGGTCGTGGACGGGATTACCGGACGCTTGGTGGCCAAGCAGAATCCAGAAGCGTTGGCGTCCGCGCTGTGCGAATACCTGGACCAGCCGGAAAAAATCCACGCGCATGGTGGGGCCGGGTTGGCCAGAATCGAGGAATCCTTTAGCCTGGATGGCATGGCCGCTCGCTATCTCGCGGTGTACGACGAACTCCTTTGCCCGGCTGGCGCCAATAATAACAATAGCTTATCTGAGTCTAGGGGAAATCCTTAATGTGTGGGATCGTCGGTATTTTCGATGCGACCGGAGAAAGGGAAATCGACCGCGATCTGCTCGGGCGGATGAACGAGAGCCAGTTTCACCGGGGGCCCGACGAAGGCGGCTTGCATGTCGAACCGGGGCTGGGATTCGGCCATAGGCGGCTTTCCATCATCGATCTGTCCAGCGGCCAGCAGCCCTTGTTCAACCGGGACGGGACGGTCGTCGTAACCTACAACGGCGAGATTTATAACTTCCGGGAACTGCGCGGCGAACTGGAAGCGCTGGGCTACCGGTTCGAAACCCATTGCGACACCGAAGTCATCGTTTATGCCTGGGAGGCTTGGGGCGAGGCCTGCGTGGAGCGCTTCCGCGGGATGTTCGCGTTCGGGCTCTGGGATCGGCCCCGGCGGACCCTGTTCCTGGCCCGCGACCGGCTGGGCGTAAAACCCTTGTATTACGCGGCCCTCCCGGACGGGCGCTGGGTGTTCGGCTCGGAACTGAAATCGCTGATGGTGCATCCCGATCTGCCGCGGAGGATCGATCCAGCGGCGGTGGAGGATTATTTCGCTTACGGTTACGTGCCGGACCCCAAGACCATTTACCGCGATGTCCGCAAGTTGCCCCCGGGCTATCGGCTGACGCTGAGGCGAGGCGAGCCCCTCGCGGAGCCTAGCGCCTACTGGGACGTGCCCTTCGCCATCCGGGAGGGCGTGGATACCAGCCGGGTCCAAGAGGAGTTGATCGAACGCTTGCGCGAGGCGGTGAATATCCGTCTAGTCGCCGACGTGCCGCTGGGCGCGTTCTTGTCGGGAGGCGTCGATTCCAGCGCGGTGGTGGCGATGATGGCCGGATTGTCAGCCGATCCCGTCAATACCTGCTCCATTTCCTTCGGCGATCCGGCTTTCAACGAATCGCGCTACGCGGCCGAGGTCGCCGAGCGCTACCACACCCGCCATCGCGTGGAGCAGGTCGATCCGGACGACTTCTCGTTGATCGACCGCTTGGCCGGGCTTTACGACGAGCCCTACGCAGATAGTTCCGCCTTGCCCACCTACCGGGTCTGCGAACTGGCGCGCAAGGAAGTGACCGTGGCCTTGTCGGGCGACGGCGGCGATGAAACTTGGGCGGGATATCGGCGCTATCGCTGGCATGGCTACGAAGAGCGGATTCGTTCCCTGTTGCCCTTGGGGTTCCGGCGACCGGTGTTCGGCGCGCTCGGAGGCATCTACCCGAAAGCCGACTGGGCGCCGAAAATCCTGAGGGCCAAGTCCACCCTGGAAGCCTTGGCGCGGGATTCGGTGGAGGGCTATTTTCACAGTGTTTCCCTGCTGTCCGACCCGATGCGGGAGCGGATTTTCAGCACGGGGTTCAAGCGCGAACTGCAAGGCTACCGGGCCGTCGAGGTGTTGCGCCAATGGGCCGAGCGAGCGCCTACCCAACATCCCTTGTCCCTGGTCCAGTACCTGGATTTGAAGACCTATCTGCCGGGCGATATCCTCACCAAGGTTGATCGCGCCAGCATGGCCCACGCTCTGGAGGTTAGGGTTCCCCTGTTGGACCACAAACTGGTGGAATGGGTATCCGGCTTGCCGCCCGATTTGAAATTGCGGGGCAGGGAAGGCAAGTTTCTGTTCAAGAAGGCCCTGGAGCCCTATCTCTCGAACGAAATCTTGTATCGCCCGAAAATGGGTTTTTCCATACCCTTGGCGAATTGGTTCAGGGGACCACTCAAACGGAAACTGCGGGACGCGGTGTTGAGTCCGGCGATGGCCGAATCGGGCTGCTTCGATATGGATTATCTCCGGGCCATGTTGGATCAGCATCAGGCGGGAACCCGCGACCACAGCGCCGGTTTATGGTCGCTGCTGATGTATGAATCGTTCCTGCGCCGCTAAGTACAAGCGGGCCATACGTCCATGACCATGCGCATATTACATATACTCGACCATTCCATCCCCCTGCACAGCGGTTATACGTTCCGGACCCGCGCCATTCTCGAACAGCAGCGCGCCATGGGTTTCGAAACCTTCCACATTACCTCGGCCAAGCACAAGGGGCCCGAGGTATTGGTCGAGGAAGTGGAAGGTTTCCGCTTCTTCCGAACGCCGCGGCCGGCCAGTTGGTACGCGAATCTGCCGCTGTTGAACCAGTTTTCCATCGTGGACAGCCTGGCGAAGCGGCTAGGCGAGGTTATCGAGGAAGTGAAGCCGGATATCCTGCACGCCCACTCCCCTGCCTTGAATGGCCTGGCGGCGTTACGGGTCGCGCAATGGTATTCCCTGCCCATCGTCTACGAGTGCCGGGCTTTCTGGGAAGATGCCGCGGTCGATCACGGCACCAGCCGCGAGGGTGGGATGCGCTATCGGGCGACCCATGCCCTGGAAACCTATGTTTTCAAGCGGGCGCAGGCGGTAACCACCATTTGCGAAGGGCTACGCCAAGACATTATTAAGCGGGGGATCACGGCCGAAAAAGTGACGGTGATTCCCAACGCGGTGGATATCCAGCGCTTTCAGATCGCGGGGGGAGCGGATGCCGAACTGCGGCGGGAATTGGGTCTGGACGGCAAGACGGTGCTGGGATTTATCGGATCCTTCTATGCCTACGAGGGCTTGCCGCTGTTGCTTGAGGCGATGCCCGAGATATTGCGGAAAAAGCCCGAACTCTGCTTGCTGCTGGTCGGTGGCGGACCCCAAGAGCAATATTTGCGGGAGGCGGCCGAGGCGCTGAACCTAGGGGAGAGCGTTATCTTCCTGGGCCGGGTTCCCCATGACAAGGTGCAAAAATACTACGACCAAGTGGATATATTCGTTTATCCCAGGTATTCCATGCGGCTCACCGAACTCGTGACCCCGCTCAAACCCCTGGAAGCCATGGCCCAGGGACGTTTGGTGGTGGCTTCCGACGTGGGTGGGCACAAGGAACTGATCTCCGATCGGGAAAACGGCTGGCTGTTCAAGGCGGGGGACGCGGAAGATTTGGCGCGAACCGTTCTGGAATTGCTGGACAAGCCCGAGTGCTGGCCGGCCATCAAGCAGGCCGGCCGCGAGTTCGTCGAGAAGGAGCGCAACTGGCAAGCCAGCGTGCGGCGCTACGAGGCGATTTACCAGGGGCTTCTGGCGGGTAAGCGGTAAACCCATGAACTTACTGGAGTCCGCTTATAAATTCGTGGGTGGCGGCCTTTCCCCAAAGGGCGCGCGCGCGCGGCTCACCATTCTGATTTACCACCGGGTGTTGCCGGAAGCCGACCCAATTTTCCCCAACGAGACCACCGCCGCTAGTTTCGACATCGAGATGGGTATGTTGAAGCGGATGTTCAACGTGCTGCCGTTGGCCGAAGCGGTCGCGCGCTTGAAAGCCGGGACTCTGCCGGCTCGTGCCGCGTGCATCACCTTCGACGACGGTTACGCGGACAATTCGACTCAGGCTTTGCCGATCTTGCGCGCGCACGGCTTGAGCGCCTGCTTTTTCATCGCCACGGGATATTTGAATGGCGGCCGCATGTTCAACGATACGGTCATTGAGGCCATGCGCCGAGCGAAATCCGAGCGTATCGACCTAAGCCGCCTTGGCTTGGGCGAGCACGATGTCTCGACTCCGGAAGCCAAGGCCCGCACGATCGGCGATCTGCTGCCGCGGGTGAAATATCTGCCCTTGGGGGAGCGCGAGGACACGGTCGCGGAACTGGCGCGGATGGTCACGGACGAGCCCTTGCCAGACGATCTGATGATGACCACGGAGCAGCTTAAGAGCCTACACGCGGCGGGTATGGAGATCGGCGCCCACACCCATCGCCATCCGATTTTGGCCAAATTGGGCGATGCCGATGTCCGCGGCGAAATCACGGAAAGCGCCGAATTCCTAGAGGGAATCCTGGGCGTCCGGCCACGGTTGTTCGCCTATCCGAACGGCAAGCCCGGCTTGGATTATCTGCCCCGGCAGGCTGAAATCGCGCGGGATTTGGGTTTCCAGTGCGCGGTTTCCACCCAATGGGGCGCGGCTAGTGCTGGCGCCGACCCTTTTCAATTGCCGCGCTTCACACCCTGGTCGGCCAACAAGGCCAAATTTCAGCCGCAGCTCTTGCGGAATCTCGCCAATTCTTATCGCTAGCCCGATCCCGGCTGCTTGCGCTAGCCTAATGCCGGGGCGAATTGGGTTCCGGCATTCCAATGGAGGTGCTCATGCCGACTATCACCGATGCGAAAACGAGAAGCTCGACGGTATTAATCTATCCGCCGGAACCCTTGGCCATTGATTTCGGCGAGTTGCTGAAACCGATGGACGACGACGAGTTTTTCCATTTCTGCCAACGCCAAAAGGATTTGCGGATAGAAATGGACCAGTTTGGAGAAATTGCCATCATGTCGCCTACGGGTAGCGAAACCGGGAGAATTAATTTCCGATTGACCGCCAATTTTGCCAACTGGGCAAGCATGGATGGAACCGGGGAGGGCTTCGATTCTTCCACGGGTTTTATTTTGCCGAACGGCGCCAAGCGATCCCCGGATTTGGCTTGGATAAAGCGGGACAAATGGCTCGCCATCCCCTTGGAACAGCGCAAGAAATTCGCCCCCATTTGTCCCGATTTTGTCGTCGAGCTCCGCTCGGAATCCGATTCCTTGGCGAGATTGCAGGCGAAAATGGCGGAATATATCGAGAACGGCGCGGAATTGGGCTGGTTGATCGATGTGGGCGAGAAACGGGTTTATGTTTATCGGCCCAATATTCCGGTACAAGTCTTGGACAATCCCGTGGAGATTCGCGGGGAGCCTTTGCTTAAAGGGTTTGTTCTGCGAATGGACGCCATTTTCCTCGTTTAACCCATTCAACGCATTTTCGGGTGCATTCTATCCAACGGACTGGCTACGCCTTGATCACCCACGGCGGCTCAACTCCTATCTCTTCCGGGTGGTGGGCTAAATCGGTTGACGAATCTTTTTAAGAGCCACGCCGTTAGCGGCTTGCAGAGCGGGTTTCAACCAATTCGACCCACCACCCTCTTCCGTATAGAGAAACAACAGGGCTGAAGCGTTTGCCGGTGGGATTCCGCCGACGCCTTGCGGTTATTCGCCTGCATCGATCCTCAATTTCCCCTTATCGAACAAAAGGGGCGGCCACGGCGTAACGGCAATTTCGCTCCACATGGCTTTAATTCTTGTGGAAATTGCGATGCATTGGGCCGAGTTCGATCTCATGCTTGATTCAGTAATTGCGGAGCTTGTCTGGCATGGCCACTAGGTGTATAAAAAGCGAGAGCCTGAACCCCAATAAAAGAGCGGCGTTGGGTTGCGGTACTCCGCAACCCAACTAGCAATCGCGCGAGATGTTGGGTTGTCTCCGCCAACCCAACGCCACTCTGGCGTATTCCGCCCCATGGTCGGCTCCCCATATTCGGCGGAATACACGAGGGTCATAGGGCCATAGGATGCGCTGAGGCACGAAGCGCATCATTCGCGTTACTCAATCGATGCGCCTCCTCACGTCGGCACATCCTAATACGTGCTACGCGGGCCTCGGCACCTGATTTCGAGGCCAAAGGCGAGGTTAGTCGAGGGTAATTAGGCAAATGTTCGTGGCCAAGGAGACCAGACCTTGAGGTCAAAGATCTCGGCCTTTGGGGTTGAAAGCATCGGTCTTCGAGGTCAATGAGCCCAGACATTGTGGTTAATGAGCTCGGCCTTTGGGGTTAAATGTATCGGTCTTCAGGGTTGAAGAGTCCAGACCTTGAGGTTAAATATCTCTGCCTTTGAGGTCGAAGAGACTGCCCATTGGGGGTGAAAAGACCGACCATTGAGGATGAATATCCCTGTCTTCGAGGTTAAAGAGATGGGCTTTTAAGTTTTTTCATCGTGCCCATTGGGAGCGTTGGAACGATGAAATCAATAAAAACAACATCAATGAACATACTCTTGGGGAATCGCCAATGATTGAACTCGATAAAATGCGAACCGGATTGGCCGAGGGGGAATTCTTTCTCGAATATCAGCCCATCATATCCCTCGCGGATGGCCGCTGTATCGGCGCGGAAGCCCTGATCCGCTGGCGGCGGGAGTCGGGCATCGTGCCGCCCGACGACTTTATTCCGCTCGCGGAAAATACCCCGCTGTCCGGGCTGATTACCTACTGGGTGATCGACACCATAGGGGAGGAACTGGGAGATTGGCTACGCGCGAATCCCGACGCCCATATCAGTATCAACGTGCCGCCGGAAATCCTCGGGCGCGGCGGCATGGAATATGCCGCGAGCAAGTCGGGCTTGCTCGATTTAGCTTCGCAACTGATCCTGGAAATCACCGAACGCGGGGTTCCGGACCCCATGGGGGTCGAGGCGCTAAACAATATCTGGGGAATGAAAGTCCGCATCGCCTTGGATGATGTCACCCTCGTGGGCGGGGCCAACTTGGCGATACTCTCGCGCTGTAATTTCAGCGTGATCAAGCTGGACAAAACCTTGGTCGCGCAGATCGATCCATCCTGCCCCGCTCCGGATTGGCTCGAAGGCATCACGGCGATGCTGCGTACCTCGCGGATCGTGGTGATCGCCGAGGGGGTCGAAACGGAACAACAGTTGATGACGCTCCGGGAGTCCGGAATTCAGGCGGCCCAAGGGTTTTACTTCTCGCGTCCGATCCCGGCCGCGGCCTTCATGGATTACCGTCTCAAGACCCAACGCTCCGTGCCTAACCCAATGCCGCGTCTGGACTGGCTCGCGCTGGCAATCAACTAGGCGTGGGGAGCTTCGGGTTTTATATTAGGGAAGGGGCGGGCTGCCCGAGTAGAACACCCGCCCCCAGGGCTCAGGCGAATTGGGTTCCCTTCTTCGCCGCGATCCGCATCCTCAGTGCGTTCAGCTTGATGAAGCCTTCCGCGTCCTTCTGGGTGTAAGCGCCCTTGTCGTCCTCGAAAGTGGCGATGTTCATGTCGAACAG
>SXGT01386576.1_pt1 | contig 20826 bp, 18 predicted proteins | sample 3176221 | NCBI WGS metagenome assembly SXGT01 (sample SAMN11356862, study PRJNA531348) | freshwater metagenome | isolation source: freshwater sample F1-120 | place: China: Fuxian Lake, Yuxi | collected 2017-12-25
CTTGAGGTGCACCTTGGAGGACTTGAAGGAGCATTGCTCGCTCCACATGACCGAGTACATCGCGAGCTCCGCACCGGTGGGGCGTCGGCCGAGGATCTCGCGGATCTGCTCGTACTCCTCGGCCCGCAGCCCGAGCTCGGCCCACGGGAGCTCGCGCTCCGGCGTGTCAGCGGCGTGGGAGACGGTGTCCAGGGTGGGCTTCGCGGCAGCGTCGGTCACGCGTCGATCCTAGCCGCGCCGGGCACCGCCGGACCCCCCGCGTCAGTACCCGTCTCAGGGCCCGCGTCAGCGCCAGCGACCGCGCACGTACTGCGGCGGCACGCGGACCGCGTCGGGCTCGCCCAGCTCGTGCGCGGCGCGCTGCGGCCACGACGGCTCGCGCAGCCCCGCTCGGGCGAGCATGACGACGTCCGCGTCGCCGGACTCGACGATCTGCGCGGCCTGCTCCGGCTCGGTGATGAGCCCGACGGCGCTCACCGCGACGTCGACCTCCCCGCGCACCCGCGCGGCGAACGGCACCTGGTAGCCGGGCCCGACGGTGATGCGCTGCTCGGGCACCGCACCGGCGGAGGAGACGTCGACGAGATCGACCCCACGCTCGGCGACGAGCGCGGCGAGACGGGCCGTCTGCTCGACGTCCCACCCGCCGTCGGCCCAGTCGGTGGCCGAGAAGCGGATGAACACCGGCTTGTCCTGGGGCAGCGCGGCCCGCACGGCGTCGACGACCTCCAGCACGACGCGGACCCGGTTCTCGAAGGAGCCGCCGTACTCGTCGTCGCGGTCGTTGACGAGCGGGGAGAGGAACTGGTGCAGCAGGTATCCGTGCGCTGCGTGGATCTCGACGGCGTCGAAGCCGGCCTCGTGCGCGCGACGGGTGGCGGCGGCGAAGTCACCGGCCAGGGCGCGCACCTCGTCGGTGGTCATGCGCCGAGGCGCCGCGAGGCCCTCGTAGGGGAGGTCGGTCGGTGCGACGGTGACCCACCCGCCGTCGGCCTGCGGCACCGAGCCGGACTCCTCGGCGAACGGCGCCCACGTCGAGGCCTTGCGGCCGGCGTGCGCCAGCTGGACGGCGATCGGCACGCCCTGGCCGTGCACGAGGTCGACGACGCGTCGCCAGGCGTCGGCCTGCGCGTCGTTCCACAGGCCGACGTCCTGCGGGCTGATCCGTCCCTCGGGCACGACGGCGGCCGCCTCGGTGACGATGAGCCCGAACCCGCCGGCCGCTCGCGCGCCGAGGTGCGCCAGGTGCCAGTCGGTCGGGACGCCGTCCTGCGCCTCGCAGCTGTACTGGCACATCGGCGCGAGCCAGATGCGGTGGGGCGCGGTGAGGCCGCGCAGGGTCAGGGGCTCGAGCAGCGTGGGCACGTCGGGTCGCAACCATCCGAGCGACCGGGATGTTCCCGCGACGAGCACCTCACGGCAGCGCGTGCCTCAGCAGGAAGTCCCGCTCCGGGTCGCGTCCGCCGTCGGGGTCGGCCACGGGGCGTGCGTCGTGCTCGGCGACGGTGTCCTCGAGCGCCACGGTCCCGGGCAGCGCGGCGAACCGCCGCCGCCCGGCCTCTCGCGCCTGGGCGACGGCCTCGTCGATCCCGTCAGCCTGCTGATCCACCGGCCACCTCCGCGAGCGGCACGTCGGTGTCGACCAGCCGCTCACGGTCCACGCTACGACCCACCAGGGCACGGATGTCGTCGTTGACGTCCCACACGTTGACGTTCATGCCTGCGGTGACGCGGTCGCCGTCGAGCCAGAACGCGACGAACTCACCGGAGGCCTGGTCGCCACGCACGAGGGTCTCGTCGTCGGCGCTGCCGTGGCCGACGTACTCCATGCCGAGGTCGTACTGGTCGGTGAAGAAGAACGGCAGCCAGTCGTAGGCGACGTCCTCCCCCAGGAGCACCCTCGCGGCGAGCTCCCCCTGGCGCGACGCGTCGTCCCAGTGCTCGACGCGCAGGGCGGTGCCGAGCGTGGGGTTGTAGGAGCGGGCGACGTCGCCGATCGCCAGGACGTCGGGGTCGCTGGTGACGAGGTGCTCGTCGGTCATGACGCCGTCGTCGACGAGGATGCCGGCGGCCTCGGCGAGCTCGGTCGCGGGCGCGGCACCGACGGCCACGACGACGAGGTCGGTCTCGAGGACGTCGCCGCCGATCTTCACCGCGAAGGGTCCCTCGCCGGTGACCGCACCGACGTCCACGCCCGTGCGCAGGTCGACGTCGTGGTCGCGGTGCAGCTGCGCGAAGTGCTCGCCCATCTGCCGACCGAGCGCCTTCTCGAGCGGGACGTCGGAGTGCTCGAGGACGGTGGTGCGCAGGCCCGCGGCGCGTGCGGCCGCGGCCGCCTCCAGGCCGATCCATCCGGCGCCGACGATGACGACGGACTCGGCGTCCTCGAACGCCGACCGCATGGCCTCGGCGTCCTCGACGCGGCGCAGGCGCAGGGCGTGGTCGGCGCCGGGCAGGTCGAGCCCGCGCGGTGTGGCCCCGGTGGCGAGGACGAGCTTGTCGTACGGAAGCGCCTCGCCGCCGGCGAGGTGCACGCGGTGCTCGGTGGTGTCGATGCGCTCCGCACGGGCCCCGAGCACGAGCCGCACGTCGTTCTCCTCGTACCAGGACGGGTCCTGCACGAGCGCGTCCTCGAGACTCGACTCCCCCTGCAGGAGGTCCTTGGAGAGCGGCGGGCGCTCGTAGGGGGCGTGGGGTTCCTCGCCGACGACCGTGATGCTGCCGTCGTGGCCCTTCTCGCGGAGGGTCGCTGCGGCCTTGGCGGCGGCCAGCCCGGCCCCGATGATGACGATGTCCATACCGTCGATCCTGCGGCAGCCTCACGCGTCGGCAAGTCGGGCGCGGCGACCGGTCCGGTAGGGCGGACGGTCAGTCGAGCGGGACGTCGCCGGGCGGCCGGTCGACGCCGGCGCTGAGGCCCCGACGACGGCTCCCCGGGAACCGGTTGGCGAGGCTGCCGAGCGGCTCGACCGCGCCGCTGAGGACCGCGACGGCGTTGTTGAGGTTCGGGATGGCGTTCCCGAGGGCCTCGAGCCGCGGCACGATCGCGTCGAAGGTGTGACCGAGGTGGACGAGCTGTTCCAGAGTTCCGCCGGGGCCGAGGAGGGTCTCGAGGATGCCCTCCTCCTCGAGGAGCTGCTCCAGGAGTCCGCCCGGTTCGAGGACGTGCTCGAGGGCGCCGTCCTCGGCGAGCAGCCGGTCGAGCAGGCCGCCGGGCTCCAGGACCCGGTCGAGGGGTCCGCCCTCCGCGGTGAGCCGCTCGAGGGTGCCGCCGGGCTGGAGGACCCGCTCCAGCGGACCGCCAGCGGCCGTGAGCCGCTCGAGCGGTCCGTTCGGGGCGAGCAGCCGGTCGAGCGCACCACCGGGGGCGAGGAACCTGTACAGCGGGCCCTCCTCGGCGAGCGCCCGGTCGAGCGGCCCGTCGGCCTCCAGGAGGCGGACGAACGGTCCGTCCTCGGACGCCATGCGGTCGACGAGGCCGTCGCGGGCGAGCGCCCGCCCGATGGGCCGGTCCTCGGCCGTGATGTCGGCGATCAGGTTGCCGAGCGCGACGACGCCGCGCTCGTCCGCCAGGAGCCGCGCGAGCTGCTCGAGGAGACCGTCCTCGCCGATCAGGACGGCGACGCGGTCGGCGTACCCGCCCTGGCGCAGCAGTGGTCCGTCGGGAGAGGCAAGCTGGCCGAGGGCGAGGGTCGTGCGGGTGGCGGCCACCGTCACCCGGACCGGGAGGGTGGCGAGCCCGACGAGGTTCATGGGCACAGACTAGGACCGTGACATCGACGGTGTCACGTATCGGACGGGATTCGCGAGGACGTCGAACCCTGGCCGAGAGTGATCACCGGACGTGGCCTCGATACGTCCGAGCCTCTGTCATCCCTGCCCCGGACTCGCCTGGTGGACCACCGAGGAGCAGCCGATCCTCGGGGGTCGAGTAGCGGGGGTCCGCGACGCAGGAGCAGGTCCCCCGCGTATCGCGACCCACCCCAACCCCGCGACCGGCCCGGTCATGAGATCCCGCTCAGCGTGGTTTCGATACGCCCCGGCCACGGTCGTCCCTCCCTCGCCGCGGCTACTCAACCACCAAGGGTCGACCGAGCGCGAACCCCCGAGAATCGGCACGTTCTCGACGGTCGAGTAGCGGGGCCCGCGACGAAGGAGCAGGGTCCCGCCTACCGACACCACACCCTCCGACACCAACGGTGGTTGAGTAGCGGGGCCCGCGACGAAGGAGCAGGGTCCCGCGTATCGAAACCACACCCACGACCCGAGCACGAGCTGGGCTCGGGCAGGGCTCCTCGGACCTCAGCCCCGCACGTACCTCGCGCGACGGGCGGCGCGGCGCAGGGTGGCGAGGATGGCGGGGCCGAGCACGACGATCGCGATGGTGTTCGTGATGGCCCGGCCGGTGTCCCAGCCCGCCGTCGACGTGAGCAGGGTGTAGACGGCGAAGGAGTGCAGGTTCTCCAGGATCGGGGCGCCCGGGACGTAGCTGAGCGAGGACGACTCGTGCCCGGGGAGCTCGATGCCGAGGGTGAACGGCCACGACCACATGTTCATGAGCGCGCCGAAGAGGTACGCGACGACGATCCCGTAGGCCGCGAGCATGAGGATCTCCCGACGTCCCGAGACGCGCCGCGGCAGCAACCCGGCGACCATGCCGATCCACGCGGAGCACATCATCTGGAACGGCAGCCAGGGGCCGACGCCGCCGGTCAGCAGTGCGGAGGCGAACAGCGACGTGCAGCCGAGCACGAACCCGAACCCGGGCCCGAAGACCCGGCCGGCGAGGATCAGCATGAAGAAGACCATCTCGATGCCCGCGGTGCCGGCTCCGACGGTCCGCAGGGCCGCGTTGATCGCCGTGAGCACCCCGAGCATGGCGAGAGCCTTGGAGTCCATGCCGCCCTCGGTGAGCTCGGCGACGACCACGACGATGATCAGCGGCAGCAGCGCCAGGAAGATGAACGGCGGGTCGACGCGGTCGGCGTCTGCGGCCGGCGTGAGCACGAGCGGCCACAGGAACATCATGAGGCCGACGGCGCTGGCGACGGCGAGGGTGACGGCCGAGCGGGGGCCGATGCGGACAGCGGCGTCGTTCCGGCGGGTGGTCGTGGCACTCATGCCAGCGCCTCCTCGACCTGCGCCACGGTCAACCACTGGTCGCCGAGGATCTTCCAGACCTGCGGGGCGAAGGCCGGCGACTCGGGCAGCACGTGCTCGGGAGTGCCGGCGGAGACGACCTCGCCCTGCGCCATGACCATGACGGTGTCGGCCACCTGCGCGACGAACTCGACGTCGTGGGTCGCGAGCAGGACGCCGTGGCCGTCGTCGGCGAGGTCGCGCAGGATGCGACGCAGCTCGGCCTTGGCGGTGTAGTCCAGGCCGCGGGTGGGCTCGTCGAGGGCGATCACGTGCGGGCGTGCCGTGAGCACGATGGCGAGGACGAGGGACAGCCGCTGCCCCTCGGAGAGGTCGCGGGGGTGGTGGTCGTCGGCGATGCCGGGAGCCAGGCGGTCGAGCAGCGCCCGGCACGTGCCCGGCTCGGCGGCGGCCTGCTGGTCGGCGGCGGCGCACTCAAGACCGACCGTCTCCAGGTAGAGCAGGTCGCTGGCGGTCTGGGGCACCAGGCCGACGAGGGCGCGTGCCCGTTCGGGCTTGACCGCGCCGGGGTCCTCGCCGCCCACGGCGACGCTGCCCGCGCGACGTTTGCCGGCGCCCTGCAGCGCCCACAGGAGGGACGACTTGCCCGCACCGTTGCGGCCCATGACGGTGACGATCTCGCCGCGGCGGACCCGCAGGTCGACGTCGCGGACCGCCACCAGGTCGCCGTGCGCGACGGTCACGCCGTTGGCGACGAGCCGGTCCTCGCCGAGCGACACGTCGGCGGACGGCGCCGGGGGCCGGAGTCGCTCCCGGAGGGCGTCGCGGCGGCGGCGGGCCGCCCGGACCGAGAGCGGCAGCGGCTCCCACCGCGCCATCCGGCCCAGCTCGATGACCGGCGGGGCGACGGTGGAGTCGCGCAGGAGCTCGGCGGGGTCGCCGGAGCGCACGTGGGTCCCCTCGACGAGCACCAGACGGTCGGCGAACGGGATGACCCGCTCCATGCGGTGCTCGGCCACGACGACCGTGAGCCCGAGGTCGTCGACGAGGCGTGCGAGCGTGGCCAGCACGTCCTCGGCGGCCGTGGGGTCGAGCGCCGACGTCGGCTCGTCGAGCACGAGCACGCGCGGGTGCATCGTCAGCACGGACCCGATCGCGACCCGCTGCTGCTGGCCGCCGGACAGGGTCCGCAGGGGTCGGTCGCGCAGCTCCTCGATGCCCAGGAGGTCGAGCGTCTCCTCGACGCGGCGTCGCATCGTGCCGGGGTCGACGCCCAGCTGCTCCATCCCGTAGGCGAGCTCCTCCTCGACGGTGTCCGTGACGAACCCGGAGAGCGGGTCCTGCGTCACGTGGCCGACGACGTGCGCGAGGTCGCGCGGAGGCACCCCGACGACGGAGGTGCCGTCGACGAGCACGTCGCCGGCCATCTCACCGCCACTGAAGCGCGGCACGAGGCTGTTGAGCATGCGCAGCAGCGTGCTCTTGCCGGTCCCGGTGCGGCCCGCGACGAGCACGAGCTCGCCCTCGTCGAGGTGGAGGTCGACGTCGCGCAGGACGGGGTGGGCGGCGTCCTCGTAGCCGAAGGTGACGCCTCGCAGCTCGATCATCGGACCTCCTGGGGTGCGGGACGGACACGGTGCCGGGCGAGCTGCGGCGGCGGGGTGAGCACCGCCGGCAGCAGGCCGACGAGCACGATGCCGAGGGCGAGGGGCGTGAGCGCGGGGACGGCGTCCAGCGGCGGGTACGCCACGAGCGGCTGCCAGTCCGAGAGGCGGAAGGCGAGGTAGGCGGGAACGAGGCCGCACAGCAGGGTCACGACCTCCCCCGCGTGCCACGGGTCGGGCCGGTAGCGGACCCGCTGGACGCGGCGTCCGGCCGCCACGAGACCGACGACCGAGAGGACGGCGCCGAGGGCCAGCATCGGCAGGGCGAGGGCGCGCGGGGCGGTCGCGTCGAGGAAGGCGTAGACGCCGACGCCGAGACCGACGAGCCCGGCCAGCATGAACGCTCCCGTGGCGGCGCGCTCCCGGGCGGTGGCCTCGCCGGCGCGGCCGTAGCCGCGCGAGTCCATGCCAGCGGCGAGGATCATGGAGCGTTCCAGCGCGTCCTCCAGGACGGGCACCACGATCCGCCGCAGGGCCCCGACGCCCTTGCCGGCGTCACCGCGCAGCCGGCGTGCCCGGCGGACGCGGCCGAGGCTCTCGGCGAGCTGCGGGAAGACCGACAGGGCGACGACGACGGCCGTGCCCACCTCGTACAGCGCGGGCGGCAGCGACGCCAGGAGCCGCTTGGGGTTGGCGAGGGCGTTGGCGGCGCCGATGCAGATGACGATCGTCGCCAGGCGCATGCCGTCGTACAGGCCGGCGAGCACGGACTCGGCCGTCACGGTGCCCAGCAGCCGGATGCCACGGGCGACCTCCGGCAGGGGGATCTCGGGAAGGACGAACAGCACCGTGCCGCCGTCTCCCCCACCGAGGACGATGCGGAGCAGGACGCGGACGACGACGATGAAGAGCCCGAACCAGAGGTAGAGCCGGAAGCTGAGTGCCCACGGGGCCTCCGTCCGCCGGCTGACGACGACGATGCTCGCCACGAGCACGACGAGCACGAGCATCCACGCGTTCGTGACGGCGCTCGCCGTCGCTGCCAGCCCGATCGCCCAGCCCCACCACGCGAGGGGGTGCAGGTTGCGGGGCAGGCGGCGGTCGGCCCGATCGGTCGATCGGGCCGAGGAGCGGGACCGGGTCGGCGTCGCTATGGCAGCGACCCGCCGTCCCGTCGTCGCCAGGCCAGGAACCCGCCGAGGAGGCCGAGCACGGCGAGCACCGCGACGATCGCGACCCAGCCGAGCGACCCCTGCGTCGTGTCGGTGCTGGTGGCCTCGGTGGCGTCGGGCGAGGGGGAGGTCGTGGGCTCGGCCGACGGATCGGCGTCGTCGGTCGCGTCCTCGTCGTCCTTGGCCTTCTTCTCGGCCGGGTCGTCGTCGTCCTCGTCCGAGGCCGACGTGTCGTCGTCCGCCGTGGCGGAGTCCGAGGAGCCGTCCGAGGTCCTGCTGCCACTCGAGCCCGAGCCGGTCGAGCCGGCCCCACCCGACGACGAGGACGATCCGCCACCCCCGGACCCGGAGCTCGAGGAGCCTGACGATGGAGCTGCCGGCGAGACCGGGGACACCGGGGGCTGCTGCCGGCCGCCGCCGACGTTCCACCGGAAGGCCACCCAACCGCCGTCGGGGACGGTCAGCGAGTTGGCTCCCAGCTGGGAGTAGTTCCACCGGCCGTCACCGGTGGACCACCACAGCGACCAGTAGGCGTCGGCCGGCGACGCCACGACGCAGGCGTCCTGCGCCGGGGACGGGAAGCCGTTGATGCGGCAGACGAAGCCCGGGGAACGCTGAGCGTCCTGCAGGGAGTGGCCGACGCCGCTCGTGAAGTGGGTCCGGGCGTTGCCGCCGGGACCCGGATCGCACCGGACGTCGGAGTTGACCACGACGGTGACGCCGGTGCCTCGGGCGCAGGCAGCGGCGTTCGCCGCCGGAGCAGGGACGACGACGGTGAGACCGGCAGCGATCAGGCCGAGGACGAGCAGACGTGGCAGCAGGCTCCGCACGCTGGCGTGACGCGTGCTCATCGATGCGCCCCCGTCCTGCGGCCGGGTCGCGCGAGCACAGCGGCGCCGACGAGGGCGGCGGCCGCAGCGATCCAGAGCGCCCAGAGGGAGAGCTCGGAGCCACCGTCAGGCAGCGTGGCGCCCTCGGCGACCGGCACGAGGTCGCCGACGCCCGCGGCGGAGCCGTCCCCTCCCGGGCCCGCGACAGGGCCATCCTCGCTCGCGGTCACCTCGAACGGCTCACTGACGCCGCTGCGCTGCGGCACGGCGCTGGCGACGACGACGACGTAGTCGCCGGGCTCGGACGGGGCGACGACCGCAGCGTCGCGCGCTGGAACGGTCGCGTCCGGTGTGGTGGCCTCGGTGTCGGGGGCGGCGGCCGGAGCCATCGACTCGAGGAGCTCGAGGGTCACCGGCTCGTCGTCCCGCGCGCCGGCCACGTCGATCTCGAGACGTTCGCCTGCGGTGACCGTCTCGGGCACGGTGACCACGAGCTCCGCCGCGGCGAGCACCTCGATCTCGGTGGAGGCAGCACCGGACGCCGCACGGAGCTCCAGCGGCACGACGCCCTCACGCCCCGGGAGGACGACCTCGACGTCGGCAGCGCCGTCCGCGTCGGCGGTGCCGGTCACGACGTCCTCACCCCCGACCACCTCGAAGTCCTCCGACGGGACGAGCCCTCGGACGCTCGCGGTCACGGTGGCCGACGGTGCGGCGTACCGGCCTGCGCCTGTCTCGACCGACAGGACGGCGGAGGGCGCCAGCGGCAGCGCGAGCGCGGCCTGGGCCGTCGCCCGCAACCATTGGTCGCGGGTGCTGTCCGAGATCCCGGTGGCGGCGGCATCGAGGGCCGGACGTGAGTACGCGATGGCTCCGACGGACGACGCCAGCGGACCGGTGGCCGTCGACGGGACCCGCAAGGAGGTGACCCACGACGCCGCGGAGCGGGCGGCGTCCTCACGGCCGGCCGAGGCGAGCGCGACCGCAGCGAGCCCGGTGGTGTTGGAGTTCGCGACGCCGGCGTCCTGCAGGGACCCGTCGGGGGCCTGTGCGCCGACGAGGGCGTCGGCGGCGGCCGTGATCGCGGCATCCAGCGTCGGGACCTGTACGTCCGACGTCGGCGAGATCCCTGCCTGCCGGGCTCGGACCAGCACGTCCAGGGCGATCGCGGTCGTGTCGAGACTGACCAGTCCGGGCACGGCGTCGCAGAGCTCGTCCCCGGCCTGCAGTCGGACCTGTCCACCGGGGCACTGCTGCCGCAGGAGGTAGCCGACCGTCTCGTCGGCGAGGTCGGACCCGGCTTCGAGGAGGGCACGAGCGGCCCAGCTCTGGCCGATCGAGTTGACCGGACCGACGTAGTCGAACTCCGGGATCGCCTCGTGCGCGGCACCGACGGGCTCCCCCGCGGTGGTGACCCCCCGCTCGACGAGCGCGACGAGGTCGACCCCGCCGAACGACTGCGGGTCCCGTCCGGCGGCTCGTGCGGCGGCGGCGGTCTTGCCGGCCTCGCCAGGGAACATCGAACCAGGGTCGGACTCGAACATGACGTACTCGCTGACCTCCGCCGCGAGGGCGTCGACGCTCGCCGCGGCCCGGTCGGCGTCACCGAGGGCGCCGAGCGCGATGACGACGTCGGCGGTGAGGCCGTAGTCGGCACCGTCACCGAACGAGGCAGGGGCGAGGCCGGAGCTCAGCTGACCGCCGAGCCAGGCGGCGGTCTCGCCCTCGCGGACGGGATCGGCAGCGACGGACGACGATGCGGCGGCCACGAGGCCGAGCGCGATCGCGGCGCTCAGCGAGCGCCGGACGAGAGGTGACATGGGGTCCTCCCCGCTGCATGCGGGCCGGACGGATCCGGACCGCGTCCTCGACAGCGTGGATCGGGCCCGGGGCAGGTGTTCCGGCTCGCCACACGAGGTGGCCTACGGTTGCGGGTCAGCGCCGGACTTGGACCGGCTTCCCCTGAGATCCCAGGCGAATGGGTGGGTGCCTGATGGCACGAGGACTGTAACACCGCGCCGTCACGGCACCAAAGGGCTGCGTCGCCGCCGTCGGATCAGCGCACGCGGAACCGGGCGGAGCCGGACCGGTTGCGCTGCTGCCCCGTCACGGTGACGGTGAAACGACCGCGCTTCGACCCGACGCGGAACCGGTGGCTCACGGTGCCGGAGGCCGAGGCCCGGGTCCGGGTGATCACCTTCCCGCGGTACGTGACGGCGACCTTCTCGCGTGCCGAGAGGCCCGCGGCGGTCACTCGCTGCCAGCCCTTGCGCTTCACGGTCGCGTGCCTGGTCTTGACCGCGAGCTTCTTCGCCGCGAGCGGGCCCTGCGGCCGGATCGAGGGCGGAGCGGCGGGCGCCGTGCCCGAGTGCCAGGAGAACGCCACCCATGCTCCACGGGGCAACGTCAGCGAACCGGCGCCGACGTCCGCGTAGGTCCAGCGACCGTCGCCGCTGGACCACCACAGCGACCAGTAGGCCGTCACGGGCGGGGTCACCTGGCAGTCCGAGGCCTCCTCGACCGGATGGCCGTCGACCCGGCAGACGAACCCCGGCGACCGGACGACGTCGCGCAACTCGTGCCCGGCCCTGGCGAAGGACTCGCGCGCCACGATTCCGGAGCCGTGGGTCGTGCACCGGGTGGTGGCGGGTGCGAGTCCCTGGGTGACCACGGTGACGCCGGAGCCACGCACGCACGGACCGGTGCTCGACGACGTCGTCGTGGCGGCGTCGGCCACTGCGGGCACCGCTGGTGCGAGTCCGGCGACGCCTGACGTCAGCAGGGCCACGACCGCGACGAATCCGACGACCGTGCCCCGTCGCCGGCCGGGGAGGCGGCTCAACATCAGGCGTTCGCGCGGCGTGACATCCCGAACCGCACGAGCGACGCGCCGAAGACCGTGGCGGCGAGCGCGAGCCACAGGCTCCACGGCGCCACCGGGGAGCCACCGTTCGGCAGGACCGAGGCATCGGCACCCGCGCCAGTACCGGACCCGGCGGGCGCTCCCGGGGCGGCCGCCGACTCGGCGGCCACGACGTCGAGCGGAGCGGCGCCGCCGCGCTCGTCGGAGACCTGGCTCAGGACGAACACCACGTACTCGCCCTCCTCGGTGGGCGCCTCGACCTCGAAGGACTCCCCCTCCTGGACGTCGAGCGTCTCGACGGCTGCGGCCTCGAGGCCGTCGCGGTCCAGCGCGTCGACCTGGTCGGCCGACAGGGCCCGCGGGCCGATCGGCTCCTCGTCGACCTCGACCAACGCGTCCTCGACCACCTCGACGGGGACGACGAGCAGGTCGAGGTCCTCACCGTCGACCGGGGTGGACTCGCCGAAGCCGACCTCGACCTCGACGCCGGGGCGTGCCACGTCAGGAGTCACGGTGACGTCGAACTCGGCCGGGGCGAGCGCCGTGATCGTCGCTGTGCCGGTGCGGCCACCGTCGAGCCCACGAACGGTCACGGTGACCGGCCCCTGGACCTCCGGCAGGGTCAGCGCGGCGGTCCCGGCGCCGGTCGCGTCCGCGGTGCCGCCGACCACCTGTGTGCCCGCGACGAGCTCGAAGTCCTCGTCCGCTGCGAGCCGGCTGACGTCGACGTCGACGCTGGAGCCGGTGGCGCCGAGCCGCGGCGCCTGCACGACCACGTCGGCCGCGGGGAGCGCCAGGACGGCCTGTGCCGTGGCGCGACGCCACTGGTCGCGCAGCTCCGGCCTGATGCCGTTGCGTCGGCCGGCGTCGAGGGCGGCCTGGTCGAATGCGATGGCGCCGATCTCCGACGTGAGGGACGAGCCCGCAGCGCGTCGGTTCGTGACCTGCTTGTCGAAGACCCATCCGGCGGCGCGTGCGGCCGCAGCCGGCTGACCGGCCTTCCGCAGGACGTTGGCGGCCAGTCCGGTGGTGTTCGTGTTGGGCGTCGGGTTGGCGAAGGAGCCGTCGCCGGCCTGGAGGGCGAGCAGGTTCGCCACGGCGGCACTGATCTCGTCGTCGAGTCCCGCGACGCCGTTGTCCCGGGCCACGAGGAACGCCTGCAGCGCGAACGCGGTCCCGTCGACGTCACCGGTGCCGGTGGTGCACCCGGCGTCGTCCAGGATCACGAGCACCGAACCGTCGGCGCACTGCTGCTTCGCGAGGTAGGCGGCCGTGTCGTCGGCGAGGTCGCTCCCCGCGACGGACAGCGCACGGACGAGCCACGACTGTCCGACGCCGTTGGAGAAGTCACCGAAGCTCGTGCTGTCCTGCCCTCGACCGGCGGAGTCACCCTCGGCCGAGACGGTGCTCTCCGCCAGGGCGATCAGGTCCTCGCCGTCGACGTCGTCCGTGCTGCGGCCGGCGAGCTGGAGCACCGTGGCGAGCTTGCCGGTGGCGCCGGCGTACAGGTCGGCGGGGTCGAAGCCTCGCGCGTACTCGAGGACGCTCCCCTCGAGGGCGGCGACCATCCGCGCGCGCGTCTCCGGCTCGGCGTCCAGCTCGAGGAGGGCGATCAGGACGTCGACACTCAAGCCATGGTCGTCGAAGGTGAAGCCACCGGACACCGTCGAGACGAGACCGGACTCCTGGACTTCCCCCGCCAGCCAGCCGGCCGACAGCTGCTCGTCGGGGGTGGGGGCGGCCTGGGCGGGGACGACGATCCCGAGTCCGAGGGTGGCGGCGACGGCGCCGGCGAGCAGGGTGCGCTTCATGGGTCCTCTTCCCGCTGCATGTGCAGGGACCCATGGGGTCCACGTGCGGTCCGCGACAGCGTGGAGTGGTCGGTCCTCGGGCGGGTGTTCCGGCTCTCCGCCCTGCGGCGGATCACGGTTGCGGGTCAGCGCCGGTCTCTCACCGGCTTCCCCCGCGTCGAGGAGGGTGGGGGTGCCGAGGGTTCGGCAGGCGCACAGTATCAGCGCAGGGGCGTCCCCCGGGCGTCGAGCGTCGCGAGGCTCAGCTGGGGCGGCGACGGACGACCAGCACGAGGACGCCGGCCAGGACCACCACGGCGGCCGCACCGAGTCCCACGAGCCCCCAGGGCAGGCCGGAGTCCGGGTCCTGGGGCCGGCCGAACGAGTCGACCGGCTGGGCGACGTCGCGCGCATCGGCCGGGGAGACGGCGGGCTGACGCTCGTCGGGCCCGGACTGGAAGGCCAACCCGACGACGTCGCCCTCGGCGACCGGCTGGGTGTCGACGGCCTCCTGCGCGAACGCCCACTCGTCGTCCGTCCCGAGCCAGACGCCCCAGAAGGCGTCGGCGGCCGGCATCGAGCGGCAGGTTTCCTCGCGCTCGGTGGGGAACCCGTCGACGCGGCACACCGTGGCGGAACCGAAGTCCGCGGTGCCCTCGACGACGAACCCGGCGTCCTCGACGACGGTGAGCACTGTGGGCTCCTCGTCCGGCACCGGGACGCAGCGGACGTCGAGGTCGCCGTCGAGCATCTCGGCGTCGACGACCACGACGACGTCCTCGGGCCCGCAGGCGGGGTCGTCCTCGGCGGCGGCGGGCACGGCGAGAGCGGTGGCGGCCAGCAGGCCCGCGGCCAGGGTGATCGAGGAGCGCATGATCACCGAGGGTAACGATCGCCCGCGCGGCGGACATCCGGCCCCGAGGGCGCGGTGTGACCCTCGTCGAACGCCGCGCGTGGCCCTGCGGCCGCGAGTACCGTTGGGTCATGAGTCTCTCCGACGAAGTCCGCATCGCGCTCGACGGCAAGTGGCGCCACGTGCGTGAGCAGTCCCGCGTCGAGCTGGCCGAGCTGGACCTCGCCTTCGACCACGACCTGACGATGGACGAGGCACGCGAGCGCACCTTCGCCCAGCTCAAGGAGCTCGTCCCGACGGGCGTCCCGGCTGCCGGCTTCAAGACCGAGCACGGTGGCGGCGGGGACCCGGGCATGGCGGTCACCGGCATCGAGATGCTGGCGCAGTTCGACATGTCGCTCATGGTCAAGGCCGGCGTGCAGTGGGGACTGTTCGGTGGCGCCATCGAGAACCTCGGCACCGAGCGGCACCACGCGCTCATCCCGCAGATCATCGACCTGAACCTCGTCGGCTGCTACGCCATGACGGAGACCGGTCACGGCAGCAACGTGCAGGCGTTGGAGACGACGGCGACGTTCGACCCGTCGACCGGTGAGTTCGTCATCGAGACACCCTCCAAGAGCGCCCGCAAGGACTACATCGGCAACGCCGCCAAGCACGCGAGCGTCGCCTCCGTGTTCGCGCAGCTCATCACCCGCGGCGAGAGCCACGGCGTGCACTGCTTCCTCGTCCCGATCCGCGACGAGCACGGCCAGCCGCTGCCCGGCGTCACCATCTCCGACAACGGCCACAAGGGCGGCCTACGCGGCGTCGACAACGGGCGCCTGGAGTTCCACGGCGTCCGCATCCCGCGCGAGAACCTGCTCAACCGGTACGGCAACGTCGACGAGGGTGGCGCCTACTCCTCGCCCATCGAGAACACGAACCGTCGCTTCTTCACGATGCTCGGCACGCTCATCCGCGGTCGCGTGAGCGTCGGCGGCTCGGCGCTCGCCGCCTCGGAGGTGGCACTCAGCATCGCCGGCCGCTACGCGCTCAAGCGTCGCCAGTTCGGCCCCGACGACACCCCCGAGGTCCTGCTGGCCGACTACCGCATGCACCAGCGCCGTCTGCTGCCGCTCATCGCCAAGGGCTACGCGTACCGGTTCGCGCAGAACCAGCAGGTGGCGCGCATGCACAAGCTGCAGAGCAACGCCGAGCCCGACGCCGGCCAGCAGCGTGAGCTCGAGGGCCGCGCCGCCGGCCTGAAGGCGATGATGACGTGGCACGCGTCGCGCGCCATCCAGGAGTCGCGCGAGATGTGCGGCGGCGCCGGCTACCTGGCCGAGAACCGCATCGCCCTGCTGCGCGACGACGTCGACGTCTTCACGACGTTCGAGGGCGACAACCACGTGCTGCTGCAGCTGGTGGCCAAGGAGATGCTGACCGCGTACGCCCAGGAGGTCGGCGGGCTCGACCCAGTCGGCATGGTGCGGTTCGCGGCGAGCACGGTCACCGACATCGTCCGCGAGCGGACAGCCGCCTCGCAGCTCATCCAGCGCCTCATCGATGCGCGTCCCGGCGGCGACGAGCACGACCTGCTCGACCGCGGCACGCAGCTGGAGCTGTTCGAGGACCGTGAGCAGCACGTCATCGAGACCGCCGCCCGTCGTCTGCAGCGCGCCGCCAGCGCCGACGCGGACGAGGCGTTCCGCATCTTCAACAACGCGCAGGACCACGTCATCCGCGCCGGTCGCGTCCACATCGAGCGCATCGTGCTGGAGGCGTTCACCGCCGGCATCGCCCGCTGCGAGGACGAGGAGGCCGCCGACCTCCTGCGTGACGTGTGCAGCCTCTACGCGCTGACGACGATCGAGGACGACCTCGCCTGGTTCATGGGCCACAACCGGCTCTCGGACCAGCGCGCCAAGGTCATCACCGCGGAGATCAACACCCTGCTCGAGAAGCTGCGTCCGCACCTGCTGACGCTCATCGAGGGTCTCGGCGTCCCCGAGCACACCCTCGATGCCGAGATCCTGCGGGACTGATCGGGTGCGACCGACCGCGCTGACCGCGGCGCTCGGCGTCGGCATGCTGCTGGCCGCGTGCGGCCCGGCGCCCGACCGCGTGAACCCCGAGCGCGACCGTCTCGCGACCGACGACGTCGCACGGACGGTGCTGGTCGAGACCGGCGACGTCCTCGGTGTCCCGTCCGACGAGCAGAGTGCGCTCGCCGACGCCCAACGGTGCCCGGACCGGCACTTCGCGCGGCACCACGTCGAGGCGGACTTCGAGCAGCCCGTCGACGACGTCGAGTCCGCGGCCACCGAGCTGGTTCGACAGCTGGAGGCTGCCGGCCTCGACCCGCAGCGCATCGACGAGGACGGTGCCGTCGCGCTGACCGGCGAGCAGGACCGCGTCACGTGGTCGGTGAACCTCGCCCCGGACGCACAGGACCTGCTGGTGCAGAGCGTCTGCCTCGACGTCGGCCGTGTACAGGCGGTCGAGATCAGCTTCGCCGAGCGCTACCGGGTCAGGCCGGAGGAGCCGTCGCCCGAGCGGTGAGCAAGAGCTCGACGTGACCCGCGTCGATCCAGCCAGCCCGACCCACGCCGGTCGTATCGAGACCTCCGCAGCGTTCACGCCTCGAGCAAGCGGGACCACTCCATCGCCTCCGACCGCGCCAGGGTCTCGTTCCGCTGACGGACGCGCTCGCTGCGCGTGCTGATCCGCTCGGCGTCGACGACAGCCCAGGAGTCGATGGCACGCCGAATCTCGTCATCGCTCAATCCCACTCCTCGCAGCACGGAGAGCGCCTCGCGCATCGTGACCGCCTCGGGCTCGTCGATGAGCTCGAGCACGACAGCACGCACGGCGGCGAAGTCGTGCAGTGCCGCCTCTTCGCGTTGGGGCAGGGGATGGGGGCTCGACTCCAGGCCGGCACACGAGGCGATCCACGGGGATGCCAGATCCGCAGAGCGACGCGCCGATACCCCTGGGACCGACCTCGCCCGGCGTCGACGGTCGATGTCGAGGATGAGTTCCGAGTCCGCCCCCAGGGCCGCGAGATATCGGGCGGCGGCATCGATCGTCAGGCCATCGTCGAAGTAGTGGACCGTCTCCTCCGTCTCGAAGCCGCTGATGAGCATCATCCACGACCCCCGCGGTTCACCCATCTGCTCGCGCAGGGCCCTGTCGGACTCGATCGGTGACATCCCCACTACGGGATCGTTTCACGATCGCGCGTCGTGATGACTCGCAATGAATCGGTCGAGGACCCGGAACGGCAAGTAACGAACCCGAGCCAAGCCACGCCGGTCGAGTACCCGCAGCGGTGAGGAACGAACCCGCTCCGGCGTATCGAGACCCCGACCGCCCGCCACTAACTCTGACTCCGGACGATCGACGCCGCGCCTCAGCGGCGACCGAACCTCGCCAGGCAGTGCCAGACGCGCTTGATCGCCTGCGGCTCGTGCTGCCCCCTTCGCAGAGCGTCACCCAGGACCCGCGGCGTCAGCTCGTCGCCCAGCGAGCGGGCCAGCTCGACGACGTCGCCGCCGCGGTACGCGGGATCGAAGGCGTCCGGCGGTGACCGGAACCCTGGGTGGAGCTCGATCCGACACCCGAGGCGTTCGGCGGCCGCCATGACGTCCGTGTCGACGTAGCAGGAATCCAGCACGACGGCTTCGACGTCGGTCTCGAACCGCACCGACCCGTGCACGTGGGCCTCGACGTAGTCATCGAGCGGATCGAGGGCGGCCTCGTCGGCGAGGTCGCAGAGACGCCGGAGCTCCGAGGCGTCGCCGACGTCCTCCGGCTCGAAGACCGAGTCCGGGAAGCAGAACGACGCCCGCTCCACAACCTCCGCTCGCAGCCGGACGTAGGCGGACCCGAACCTCGCCGCCGCTCCGTGAGGCGAGGCCCTCCGGTTCCAGGCGCCGTAGACCGGGCGCTGATCGGCAGGCGCGTCGTCGTACCGGCGCTCGAAGAGCCGGCTCTCCCAGGTCTACCGCTGCCCACCGGGGAATGCCGTCAGTCCGCCGTTCGAGACCCCGGTCGAGAACTGTGATCGGTACACGCCGCCGCGCGCCATGGACTCGATGACCGTCCGTCCTTCGTGCGGCCAGTCGGGGTGGAACTGCAGCGTGATCGCCTCGACGACTGCCGCCGATGCGGGTGGTCGGTGCGAGAGGGTCACGCGGTCATCATCGCACCGGACAGTCTGTCAGTGGTCGCACGTATGTTTGATTCATGGACATCGAGGGGGCCACCGGCACCGCGACGCTCGACGCGTTGGCGCGGGCGCAGGCGAGGTCGGAGGCCGCGTCGTTCATGGGGATGGTGCGGTATCGGGACGTCGAGGAGGCGCGGATCGACGCCGATTCCTCACCGATGCGACGGCTCGTCGAACGGTCCATGATTCCCCTCGAGATCGGGCACGCCATGGGGCTCTCGGAGCACCAGGTGGTGTCTCGTCTCGCGGTCGCGGACCGCGTCATCGAGCGGGCGCCGTCGTGCTGGGCCGCCTTCACCGAGGGTTTCATCGACGCTTCACGGGTACGGGAGATCTCCGCGGGATTGGACCGGCTCGAGCGGGAGACGTCGTGGGCGCGACTCGACGAGAAGGCCCTCGCCTACGCGACCACCCACACCACCGCCGAGCTGCGGGCCTGGATCAAGCGGTTCGTCACCCGTGTCGAACCCGACGAAGCACTCGAGCGGGCCGAGAAAGCCCGCGAGCAGCGATACGTCGCCCTGCACCACCTCGAGGACGGCATGTCCTGGCTCTCGGCCTACCTACCCTCCCACCAGGCGGCCGCGGTGATGAAGCGGCTCGACCGCGCAGCCCGCGTCCCGCTCGACGAAGACGACGACCGGACCTTGCCCCAGCGCACCGCCGACCTGTTGGTCTCCTGGCTCACCCACGGAGAGACCACCGACCTCCCGACCGTGACAGGAGATGTCGCCGTCACCATCGAGGCCGACGTCCTCACCGGCCTGACCGACGGCCACGCCGAGTCATCGGACGGCGAGTGGTCCGTCCCCGCGTCGTGGATCCTCGACGACATCGACACCGATGAGACCTTCTGGCACCGCATCATCACCGACCCCATCGGCGGCGACATCCTCGCGCACGACTACGTCGGTCGGTTTGCGCCGGACGTCTTGGCGAAGGCCATCCGGTTCAGAGACGGCGTGTGTCGAGCACCTGGATGTCGAGTCCCAGCGGAGAGATGCGACCTCGACCACCGAGAACCCTGGCCCACCGGCCCCACCAACGGGGACAACATGTGGGCACTGTGCAGGAGACACCACTCGATGAAGGGCCACGGCGTCCTGCAGTGGATCCTGCCTTCAGGACGAGAGATCCCTGCCGACGTTCCTCTCGCCTCCTGAACCCGACCACCTCGGGTTCAGCTCAGCCCTCGAAGTCCGCCCGCCGCAACAGCTTCAGCAACGCGTACGCGTCCCGCTGCTGCTCCGCGTCCAGACCCGCGATCGCGAAGTCCGCGTCCATGAGCGCGGCGGTCGCGGCATCGAGCACCCGCTCCCCCTCGGCCGTGAGACTCGCGAACGTTCGACGACGGTCCGTCGGGTCCGTCTCGCGCACCACCAGGCCCTGCCCCACCAGCCGGTCGATCGCGTTCGTCACCGACGTCGGGTGCACCATCAGCCGCTCCCCGATCATGCTCAGCGACAGCCGGCGCTCCTTGCTGAAGGAGATCAGCCGCAGCACCTCGAACCGGGCGAACGTGATGCCGTGCGGCTTCAGCGCCGCGTCCAGGCGCTGGCTCAGGATCTGCTGCACCCGCATGATCGACGTCGCCAGCTGCATCGACGTCGCGTCGCCGACGTGCTTCTCCCACAGCTCGCCGGCCCGCTCGAGCGGGTCGAAGGGCAGCTGACCGGACGTGGGCACGCCCACATCGTAGGGGCACCTCGACTTCCGCCGTCGGCAGCGCGATGCTGGGAGCCGCACGTGACACGGACCACCCGAGTTAGTAGGATGTCCGAATATCAGCCGTCCTAGGAGTCTCATGACCTCGCTGCACGTCCCCGCGAACCCCGTTCGTCTCGTCACGGCGTCCGCGCTGTTCGACTGCCACGACGCCAGCATCAACATCATGCGGCGGATCTTCCAGAGCCAGGGCGCCGAGGTGATCCACCTCGGACACAACCGCTCGGTCAAGGAGGTCGTCGACGCCGCCATCGAGGAGGACGTGCAGGGCGTCGCCGTCTCGTCCTACCAGGGCGGACACGTCGAGTACTTCGAGTACCTCGTGGAGTCGCTGCGCGCCCAGGGCGCCGGCCACATCCAGGTGGTCGGCGGCGGAGGCGGCGTCATCGTGCCCGAGGAGATCGCGCGCCTGCGCGAGTCCGGCGTCACGATCTTCTCCCCCGAGGACGGCCAGCGCCTCGGCCTCGTCGGCATGATCAACTCCGTCGTCAAGGACTGCGACGTCGACCTCACGGCCATCGGCACCTTCGACGTCGACGCCGTCCTCGCCGGCGACCGCTCGGCCCTCGCCCGCGCCATCACGCTCGCCGAGACCGGCAAGCTCGCCGGCGACGACCTCGCCCGCGTGCAGGAGGCTGCCGCCGCGCCCCCCTCCCCCGTGCTCGGCAGCACCGGC
>SXGT01805869.1_pt1 | contig 20821 bp, 19 predicted proteins | sample 3176221 | NCBI WGS metagenome assembly SXGT01 (sample SAMN11356862, study PRJNA531348) | freshwater metagenome | isolation source: freshwater sample F1-120 | place: China: Fuxian Lake, Yuxi | collected 2017-12-25
AAGACGACGACCATCAAGATGCTCTGCGGCCTCCTGTTTCCAACGTCCGGCTCGATCCGTATCGCTGGGTTTGATCTCGAAACGCAAGGCAAGGAGGCTCGCCAACATGTTAGTTATGTTCCCGATACGCCGTTCCTTTATGAGAAGCTCACTGGCCGCGAGTTGCTGCAATTCGTTGCTGACATGTATCGGATGCCGTCGGCGACAGCGACGCGGCGCATTGACGAAATGATCGCACTTTTCACGCTCGGCGCTTTTGTTGACGACCTGACCCAGAATTACTCGCACGGCATGCGACAGCGGACCGTGTTTGCGTCGGCGCTCTTACACGAACCCCGGGTGCTCATTGTCGATGAGCCGACGGTCGGTTTGGATCCGCTTGGCATTCGCTTGCTCAAGGACGTGTTGCGAAACGAGACCAAGCGCGGTGCCACGGTGTTCCTGTCCACGCACTCGCTCGATGTCGCCCAGGAGTTGTCCGACCGCATCGGCGTCATCCACCAGGGGCGTTTGATCGGCTGCGGCAACCTCGATGAACTGCGCCAGCGCGCCGACCTCAACGGCACGCTTGAGGAAGTGTTTTTGAAGATGACAGACGAAGAGAAGGCGCCGGCTGAGACACGCTTCCAGGAACTTGAACCCCTGTCCCCGCCGCGGGAGAGGGGCGAGGGTCTTGCTCCCCTCTCCCCTCCGGGGGAGAGGGGCCGGGGATGAGGGCGCGGGGGTCTTACTCCCCTCTCCCCTCCGGGGGAGAGGGGAGAAAGGCATTCATGGCGTCCCCTGCCCTGCTCTTTCAAGGCTTGCGCTGGCGGTTGTTCCGCAATTCGATGACGATCTTGCTTGCGCAGTCCTGGTGGCGCGTCGCAACGATCCTGTTTTCCTGTGCCTTGATCTGGGCTTTCCTCTTTGCCCTCAGCTGGTACGGGTTTCACGAACTGAAGACCGCGCCGCAGTGGCGCATCCCGCTCGAAGTCAGCCTGGTCGAAAGCATTTTCGATATCTTCTTTCTCACGCTGACGATCCTGCTGACATTCTCGACCGGCATCATTCTCTACAGCAGCTTGTTCGCGGCCTCCGAGAGCCAATTCCTGCTATCGCTGCCGATCGACGACGATCAAGTCTTCGCGTACAAGTTTCAGGGCGCCGTGGCGTTCAGTAGCTGGGCATTCGTCCTACTCGGCAGCCCGGTATTGCTGGCTTACGGGCTGGAGATTCCGAATGGCGCGCCGTGGTACTACTATGCTGCGCTGCCGCTATTCTTTCTGGGCTTCCTCCTGATTCCTGGGTCGGTCGGGGCGCTGGCGTGCCTTTTCATCGTCAACCTGCTGCCGCGGCATCGCAAGCAGCTGGTTATCGGGGTAGGCATCATTATCGTCTTGACAAGTTGTGTTTGGATGGGGCTCTGGCTCAAGCAAGTTCGCGAGGTGGGCTTTGGGGCGCGTACCTGGTTCGAGAGCTTGTTGAACGAAGTCGGGTTTCTCGGCAGTAGCCTGGTGCCGTTTCACTGGATGTCGCGAGGCGTCCGTCACGCTGCTCTTGGACAGGCGGAACTCATGATGTACAACTTGCAGCTCGTCTGGAGCTATGGGCTGTTCGCCTATTTGATCACGGTTTGGCTAGCGCGGCGATTTTATCGGCGGGGCTTCAATCGACTGGCCTCCGGTGGCGCGCTGCGCAAACGCTACGGCGGACATTGGCTCGACGCCACGTTAGCTCGCCCGCTCTTCTTTGTTGACGAACAAATTCGCCAGCTCATCATCAAGGACTTTCGCGCCTTCCGGCGCGATCCCGCCCAGTGGGCACAGGTTCTGATATTCCTCGGTATAGGCTCGCTCTATTTCCTCATGATGCGTCGTTACTATGAACAGGACATCGGGCGATCGTTCAAGATCGGCATCAGCATTCTGACGCTGACGGCAACCTCCTTCCTGATGTGTGCTTATACAGGACGATTCATCTATCCGATGCTCAGCCTCGAGGGGAAAAAGTTTTGGATTCTCGGTCTGTTGCCGCTCGATCGCTCGCAGCTTCTGATCGGCAAGTTCGTCTTCTCGGCCATGGGTTGTCTATTTGCCGGTGAGTTCTTGATTGTGTTCAGCAACGTGATGCTCGGCATGTCATGGCTGATCGTTGCCGCGCACGCTCTGGCGGTGGCACTGCTTGCGCTCGGACTGAGTGGTCTGAGCGTGGGGCTAGGGGCGTGCATGCCGAACTTCCGGGAAACGGATCCATCGAAGATTGCCGTCGGCTTTGGCGGCACAGTGAATTTGATTGCCGGGCTGATGTTTCTGGCACTTGTGATTGTAACGGTCGCGGGCCCAATTCAATTTCTGCACGGGCGTGACCCTGAAGAGGCGGTGCCGCTTGGGACGATCCCGTGGTTTATCTGGGTCGGGATCGTGGCGGGGGTGTTGGTCAGTGGTGTCGCAACATGGCTGCCGATGCGTGCCGGTATGAGAAGCCTGAAGGCGATGGAGTTTTGAACTTCCCCGATTACGCTTGACGCCCGCAGGCGTCGCGCGACAGCCAATCGTAAATGCCGTTACCTCGACGCCGCGCGTATCAAGATATCCGCTGCCCGATCGATTTCCACTTCGGTCGTGAACCGCCCGACGCTAAGCCGCACCGCACCTTGGCCGATTTCCGGCGGCACCCCCATCGCGCACAGCACGGGGGACTGCGTGATAGAACCTTCGTGACATGCCGAGCCCGTCGATGCGGCAATCTCCGGAACCTTGGCGAGCAACTCCGCGCCGATGTGGCCGAGGAAGTTGATGTTGAGCGTGTTAGGCAAACGATGCTCGGGATGTCCGTTGACGATGACCTTGTCGCCGAGCGTTTGATGCAGCCGATCGAACAGGCGATCCCGTAGCGTCCTGGCATGACTCGCATGCGTGGGATTCTGCTTGATGATCTCGCAGGCTTTGCCCAGTGCGACGATGTAGGGCGTATTCTCGGTCCCCGCCCGCCGACCGCTCTCGTGCCCCGCACCGTGTATGAACGGTTCCAGCTTCACGCCGCGCCGTACATAGAGTGCGCCGACGCCCTTGGGGGCGTAAAGCTTGTGCCCGGCGATCGACAGTAGATCCACGCCGAGTTCATTGACATCGACAGGTACTTTGCCGAGCGACTGGGCCGCATCGGTGTGTACGAGCACGCCGCGATTGCGAGCGTATCTGGCAATCTCGGCAAGCGGCTGAATGGTGCCAACCTCGTTATTGGCGTGCATGACGCTGACGAGCGTGGTGGTGCCTCGGACGGCATGCTCGACGGCATCTGGGTCGATGGCGCCATAGCGATCGACGCGGAGCAGCGTGATCTTGCAGCCCAGTCGAGCCAGGAAATCGCATGGCTGCAGTGTCGCAGGGTGTTCGATCGTGCTGGTAATGATGTGGGGTGATGTGAACCAGCGGGCGAAGAATCCGGACATGCGGGCGTAGACAGCGCCCTTGATGGCGTGGTTGGACGCCTCGGTGCCGCCGCCGGTAAAAACGATCTCGTCCGGCTGGGCTCCGATCAAGCTGGCGACCTGGGCGCGGGCAACATCAATCGCGTCGTGGGCTCTTCGGCCGTAGGCATGCGTGCTGGATGGATTGCCAAAATGCTCGCGCAAGTACGGCAGCATGGCGTCGAGCACTGCGGGATCGATCGGCGTGGTGGCGTTGTAGTCGAGGTAGATGGGTTGCATGGCAGTATTGTATTAGCGCTCCGTCAATCAAGAGACCAGAGCCGAAAGAACCATGTAAGCGCCAATGCCCAGAGTCCCGCCGCCGTGACGCAAACAAGAATGAAAATCGTGGCTCTGCCCCGCAAGGCCGGTGAGTGTGGGGCATGACGCACCAATGACAAGGCACCTCCGGTGATGCCGCCAACGGACCCCATTCCGAACGTTAACCAGATTATGGTGAAGCCCGTATAGGACCGGTGTTCCGCCCCAAAAATCCGACCCCTATCCCAGACAACAAATCCCACCAGCAATTCAATCAGCAAACCAGCCAAGGTGCAACCAATCGTCGTCGGCGTCGGAAGCGATGCGGTAATAAATCCGACGATCAGGCCGAAGATCACGGACCAAAACATGTACCCGAATATGGCCATGATGTACCACTCATGTTCGAGGTTTCTACCGGGGGCTGCTTTGGGCGCCAACATTAGTCCGAGTACAAGCCCGAAGGCGACGCCGGCCATGGCGCCCAGCAACATTCCGAAAATCATCGCTAAGATTCTGGCCATCGGTCTCTGCCTCGTGTGTCCGTAATCGAGCCCTCCTTGTATGATTCTGAACGGACGCACTTATTCCAATGACTAGCCAGGAGAAATCTCTATGAAACCCGTTCTGCTCCTTCCCATCTTCGGCTTACTCGCCCTCGGCGGCTTTCTGTTGACTGACTCAGCCGCGGACGAAAAGAAAAAAAACGACGACTACATCCCCCTGTTCGACGGCAAATCGCTCGACGGCTGGCATGTCAGCGCCAAGTCCGGTCACAGTAGCAAAAGCAAGAACAAGTCCGGCGGCAAGTGGCTCGTCAAAGACGGTATCATCACCGGCACCCAGGACGAACCTGGTAACGGCGGCATCATCATCACCGACAAAAAGTACAAGAATTTCGAAGTCGCTCTCGAAATGAAAAACGATTTCGGCCTCGATAGCGGTCTCTTCCTACGCAGCACCGAGGACGGCAAGGCGTACCAGTGCATGATCGACTACTACGAAGGCGGCAACCTGATGGGCATCTACGGCGAAGGGATCGGCGCCTTCCACTTCCGCAACTACAGCTTCCTCGGCAGCCCCGATAAGATTACCGACGACCCCAAGGGCAAAACCAAAGGCGCGACCCCGCTGCCCGTCTCACCCGAAAAATGGGCAAAGTTCTGGAAAACCGGAGGATGGAATGAGTTGAAGGGCCGCATCCAGGGCAATCCGCCCACCGTTTCCACCTGGATCAACGGCGTCAAGTTCATGGAGTGGACCGATGAAAAGAAACGCCTGCCTGACGATGGCGGCATCGCCTTACAAGTCCACGGCGGCGCACCGGACCGCTTCTTCGGCAAGTCGGTGCGTTATCGCAACATCCGCGTGAAGGAACTGGATTGACCGACTTCGTTTAGCGCCCGCCGAAAAACGTCGGACGTGCGATGTTCGGACGCGGGCGCTAAACGGGGACCGGCTTGGCCTAGGCACAAAAGTGGCCATCATGCTAAAATCACCTCATGCATACCGTGGCCGAGGCATTGGAAATTGTATTGCGGCACGCCAAACCGCTGCCGCCGCAGACAGCGTCGCTTGGACCGGAGACGCTCGGGTTGGTGTTGGCGGAGGACGCCGCTAGCGATCTCGACATGCCGCCATTCGATAAGGCGATGATGGACGGTTTTGCCCTCCGCGCCAGCGATCTGCGCGACGGGCTCGCCGAGTTGACTATCGTCGAGGAAATCTCGGCCGGAAAGACACCGACCGTGGATGTCAAGACCGGCCAAGCATCGCGCATCATGACCGGGGCGCCGATCCCCCAAGGCGTCGATGCGGTCGTCATGATCGAACGTTGCGAACTCGTCGGCAACAAGGTCCGCGTCAACGATCCCAAGGTTCGCGCCGGGCTCAATATCTTGACTCGCGCCAAGGAGATGCGCGTCGGCGAAACGGTGTTGCACGCTGGCGCTCGCTTGAGGCCGCAGGAGTTCGGGCTACTCTCAACCGTGGGCCTCGCGTCGGTTCGCGTCCAGCCTGCTCCCTCGGTCGCCATCCTGTCTACGGGGGACGAGATCGTCGAGCCGAGCGTGAAGCCGGGGCCGGGCCAAATTCGCAACAGCAACGGGCCGATGCTCGTTGGTCAAGTTACCCGTGCGCGAGGGACAGCACGATTTCTGGGCATCGCACGCGATGATACGGATCATCTGCGATTGGCAATCGAGCAAGGCCTGCAAAGCGACATGCTCATCCTGTCCGGCGGCGTGTCGGCGGGGAAGTTCGATCTGGTGCCAGGTGTCCTGGCTGATCTTGGTGTTGAATCGCTCTTTCACAAGGTCGCGATGAAGCCGGGCAAGCCGGTTCTGTTCGGCGTCAAGCAACCCAAGCTCGTGTTCGGCTTGCCTGGCAATCCGGTTAGCTCACTTGTTTGTTTCGAGTTATTCGTGCGACCGGCGATTCGCGCGTTGATGGCGCTGCCGCCGGGGCCGTGCTGGGTGAATGCGAATCTCACGAAGGACTTCCCCTACCGCAGCGATCGGCCGACGTATCATCCTGCCCGCTTGCTTAAAACAGCGGAGGGCTTCACCATCGAACCGACTGCCTGGTTTGGCTCACCAGATCTGCGCGGCGTTCTCCCGGCAAATGCTTTCGTGCTGCTGCCAGTGGGAGATCAAATGCATCGCGCCGGCGATAGGATGATGGTATTGGATGTGGAAAATGACTTTTGATTCCTGCTTCGAGCGCGAAGCTGGATGACTTGGTCACATGGAGGTGACTCATGGCAGCAGGAATGACTTGTATGGAAACCGCCGTCACCGGGAAGCCGAGGCCCGCGGAAAAAACGAACCCGAGTGCCTCGGCTCCCAGATTCGCCCTGGCGGCCCTGACGTGCAGCGCAGCGGCGGCGGTCAGTAGCCTCTTACTTTGGATGTGCTTTCAGCCGCTCGCCTGGGGATTTTTAGGCTGGATTGCGCTCGTGCCGTTCCTGGTGCTGGTCCGGGCACAAATGCGCCCGTCGCTCGCGTACGGCAATGCGTTCCTTTGTGGGCTGGCGTTCTACGTGCCGGCGTTACAATGGATGAGCGTGGCCGACAAGTCGATGGTCGCGGCCTGGTTGGCGTTGAGTTTCTACTGCGCCTTGTATTTTGCTGCCGCCCTTTACTGCATTCGTCGGCTCGAAGCGATGCGGTTGCCCCTGGTCGTGTCGATGCCGCTGGTTTGGATCTCGCTTGAATACCTCCGCTCCTTCTTCATGAGTGGGTTTGCGTGGTACTATCTGGCGCACACGCAACACGAATACTTGACGTTGATCCAGATCACAGATCTTGGAGGTGTCTACCTCGTCAGCTTCCTGGTCGCCGCCGTCAACGCGTTGCTCTTCGATATCGCCTATCAGTTTCCCGAGGTGCGGCGATGGTTCAATCAGGCTGAGTTCGATCCCTGTCGGACCTATTCCAGTGTCGAATTCCTTAATCGCGCCATGTTTGCGGAATGGCTCTTCCGGCGCAACCTGATGATTGAGGCAGGCGTCGTGGTAGTGCTGTTCTTCGGAACCATTGGTTATGGCACGATGCGCCTCGCACAAAGTAATTTTCAACCCGGGCCGACCGTTTGCTTGCTGCAAAGCAATCTGGATCAGCGACTGCGAGAGAGTGCCGCTGCCGCGGGGGGCGACCCACGCTTGGCCGCCGAGCGCATCAGTGAGCATTTCGCTGGATTGTGTACGCGAGCCGCCCAGACCAAGCCCGATTTGATTATCTGGCCAGAAACCAGCTTTCCGGATTCGTGGGTCCAGGTGTCGCCGAAGATGCCGATCGAGAATGTACCCGTGCAGTGGCGCGATGGCGAAGCGGACATTCGTGCCTCGCTCAAGATGTTTGCTGACAACTTCGGCAAAGTTCACCGGGCGCCGCATCTACTCGGCATGAATGCGCACTATCTCGATTCAGCGGGCCGCCATTTGCGTTATAATTCTGCCATCCTCCTCTCCGGCAAAGGAGAAGTGGCTGGCAAATTTGACAAGCTACACCCTGTTCCCTTTGGCGAGTACCTGCCGCTCAAGGATTGGTTTGTCGACCTATCGTGGCTCACCCCCTACGAGGGGGACTTCGGCATCCAGAAGGGTGACAAATTCACCCGGTTCGAGCTTGGCAAGCATCGCTTCGGCGTACTGATTTGCTACGAAGACACCGATCCATTTCTGGCTCGACGCTACGCCGAGAAAAGCGATGACGGTGAACCCGTGGACTTTTTGGTAAACATCTCCAATGATGGATGGTTCGACGGCTCAAGTGAACATGAAGAACACTTGGCGGTGAGCCGATTCCGCGCCATTGAAGCGAGGCGTGCCATGGTGCGGGCCGTCAACATGGGGGTTTCCGCGGTCATCGATAGCAACGGCCGCGTGCTGAAACCGACCGAGGTTCCCGGCACGGATCCGCCAACCTGGCGAGTATCGCCTGGATTGACCGGCTATGCCGAGTTGCCCGTAGCGGAGTGGCACGATTTCAAGAAGAAACCCGGTATCCTGCGGGCCGTTGTACCGATCGACCACCGCTTCAGCTTCTATGTGCTGGCAGGTGACTGGCTGCCGGCGTCGTGCTGGGCGATCGTTCTGGGCGGGTTATCCTGGAGCATTGGACTCCGCATCGGTTCGGGCGAATGGTCCTCGCTCGGCATAGGAATCCGCGGAGTTTTCGGCGTCGTCCTGTTGCTACTCGGAGCGGGAATCGTGGGCGGACTCCTTTGGTCCTTCGGCTGTGGAGCCGTTTTACTTAGCAGTGTTGCGTGGGCGCTGATGCGCCGCAAGCCACTCGCGGCTGGAGCGTAAGAGTCATGACGCCCGAAGCGCTGACCGAGGAATCAACGTTTACCGTCAAATCACTGCTGCGGTGCGTGACATATGTCTGCATCGCCTATGTGGGGCTGGTGGTCATGCTCCTTTTCTTTGAGAATTGGCTCGTCTATCGGCCGACTTCCGCCGAAAGGGGCTGGGTCCCGAAGCCTTCCGGTTTCAATATCGACGACGTGCCTCTCACAACCGCAGACGGGACGCGTATTCACGCCTGGTGGTGCGCCGCGCCGGAGTCCAAGCACGCCGTGCTTTATTGCCATGGCAATGCGGGGAATCTCAGTCACCGCGGCGGATCGATCGTCAAGCTTAGCAAGCTGCTTGACGCCTCGGTGTTGATCATCGACTACCCCGGTTACGGCAAGAGCGAAGGCATCCCCAGCGAGCAAGGCTGCTATCAAGCGGCCGATGCAGCGTATCACTGGCTGAACGAAGAAAAAGGGATCGCGCCAAAGAATATCCTGCTCTACGGCGCCTCGCTTGGCGGCGGCGTTGTAACCGATTTGGCCAGCCGCAAGGATCACCGAGCCCTGATCCTGGTGAAGACATTCACATCGCTGCCTGGTGCGGCTTCGGACATTTACTGGTGGCTGCCGGTGCCCAAACGGGCATTGATGAAGAACCAATTCGATAGCATGAGCAAGATCCGGTCGTGCCAACGCCCCGTCTTCATCGCGCATGGAACCGCGGACCGCTTCATCCCCCATCATCACGGCGAAAAACTGGCGCAAGCCGCCAATGAGCCGAAACGATTTCTTTCGATCGCCGGAGCCGATCACAACGACCCATTGTCCGAGGATTTTTTCATCGAGCTCAATAGATTCCTGGCACATCACGCCCTCGATTGAGCGTTCATGGCTGTGGCGGGCCCAATTGCGGCTGCCCGATCGGTTTGTGTTCGATCTTGTTGGGATTTTCAGGAATGGCGGGAAGCTCGAAGTCGAATTTGGCGAGCGAAAAGCCGATTCCAAAGGCGGCGACGACGACCACGGCGGCGATGGCCATGTGCCACCATGGTCGTTCCTTGTCCGGCGGCAGGGGCGGCAGATTGTTGGACCAGCGTCGGCCCGGCATGATCGTGTCGAACTGTCGAACGGCCGTCACGACCTGAGCGATTTGTTTGCGTGCTTGTGGATTGTCGGGATCGACTTCGAGCACTTCCAGATACGCCCAGATTGCCTGCCCCAACTCGCCCGCTTTGATAAGATTCTCCGCGCGGTCCAGCCCGCCTTGCAGATGGCTCACGTAGTCAACGAGCAAATCCAGGTCCGCCTGACAGCTCGGGCAGCGCCGTGTGATCTCACGCAGCGGCTTCGTGCATTGGGGGCAGCTCACCATGGGGCACTCCTGCGGCATAGCACGCGGTGCGATTTGGGATAAGCCTGGCGCCTACAGCAGATACGCATAATTGAGCAAGCGATCGTTGAGTTGTGAACTGGCCTCCTCCATGCGCTTGCGGTCGCCCGAAGACATCGCTTCGCGCACCAGCCGGCACAGATCCTCAAGCTCGCGTTTATCGGCGGGGTTTTCGATCTTGGGGATGACGTCCTGCTCGGTCTTTTTGAGGATTTCAACCGCGTCGCGGTATTCCGATGTATTCTCCAGCGTCTCGCTGCGTTTCATCAAGTCTTCGTTGATGCGTTTCATCTTCATGATCTGTCCGGCATCGAGCTGGTCGGCGCCGGTTTGCTGAATGGCGAAGCGTTTCTTTTGGCCCGTGTAGATGTCGTGGATCTGCACCGTCAGGATGCCGTCGTCGCCGTATTCGAAGGTGACTTCGATGGCCCCGTCGCGCTGTTGACGCGGCGGCTGAAATTCCCACGGAATCTCCGCCAGCTTGACATTCTCCTGGTTGCCGACATCGTCATAGACGTCGCCTTCGAAAACGCTGATGATGACGCGCTCGGCGGGATCGGCAACGGGGTGGTAGGTCTTGGTGAAGGAGCACGGGATGTCCACGCCTCGCTTGATGATCGGGTCGAGATAAACCTGGCGTTTTTCGTTGATCGGATTCGCGCACAGAGAGTGTTCGAGTTTCACGCTATATGCGTGATTGTCCAGACCCGGCGCGCCTTGCAGAATCGCTGCGACGATAGCCGCCCCCTGAGCGACACAGGTCATCGGGTCGATCTTGTCGAACGACTCAGGCTCCTTGCCGCCGAGTTTCTCGGAGACGAATCGCCGCACCAGTGGAATCTTGCTGGTGCCGCCGACCAGCAGAATCTTGTCGATGTCCTTGGGCCGCAAACTTCGCAACGACAGCGCCTCGTCAATCGCCTGGCCGGACTTGACGATCAGGGGCATGATTTCCTTCTCAAAGGACGCCCGGTCGATCTCCTCCTCCAGACTGAAGTGTTTGTCGGGAACCAGTTCGGCCTTGCGTGCGATGGCGGTCGGCTGGTCCGAAAGTTCGATTTTGGCCCGCTCCACGGCAAGCATGAACTGGGTCCGGTACGGTGAGGTCAGAATGTCGTAGCCCGTCTTCTCGACGAAGCGACGTGCAAGCAAATTGCCAAGGGCGGCGTCGAGATCATCGCCGCCGAGCTTGCCAACTCCCTTGCTGGAAATCTCCTCGAAGACGCCGTGATGGATGCGGAGGATGGTGACATCGAGCGTGCCGCCGCCGAAGTCGTAGACCAGCACGGTTTGGTCTTGTTGGGCATTCAGACCGTAGCAGATGGCAGCCGCGGTCGGCTCGTTGATCAGTGTTAGCACTTGCAGTCCGGCGGCGCCGGCGCACAGTTTGGTGGCGTGCCGGGCCAGCCCCTTGGAGTTGGCAGGTATGGTAACCACGGCCTTCGTGAAGTTGTCGTTGATCGCCTTCTGGGCGTCCATCTTTAGCTTCGTGAACAGCATCGTGGCAATCTGCTCGGTGCGGAGTGTTTGGCCGACGAACGGCACCCGTTCACCCGAGCCGAGGATGCGCTTGATCGAGCGGATCGAACGTTCCTCGTCAAAGTTCTCCTTGGCTTCTTGGCCGAAGGCGAGGCTGCCATCGCGCCGCATGGTGACGACGGAAGGCGTCCATTTCTGCCCCTCGCTATTGGGCAAGACGTCAGCCTGGCCGTACTGGAAATTCGCTACTACCGAATTGCTGGTTCCGAAGTCGATGCCAATGTAGGGCATTTTTTCTATCCGTTGCTGGAATCAAGGAGTGCAGGTGTGAAGGCACGATATCAAAATACAGGGTGCGTGGTCAGTTCTCCAGTGGTTTTTTTACCGAACATGGAACTGTGCGGATTTGACTCAGGGTGTGCGGATCTGGCACGCGACCGCGCGCGAAACCGTTGAGCGTGGCTTGTCCTGGCAATCGATGACGGTTGGTGAGCGATTGTGGATCGTTCACTGTCGCAGAAAAAAAGGACACTCGGCGTTTTCGCGCTCAGACTTTGGGCTTGTGCACCATGATTGGGAGCTTGGATCCTCGGATGACCTTGTCGGCCACGCTTCCGAGAAGGAGACGCGACAATCCTCCGCGACCGTGCGTCCCGATGGCGATCATATCGATGGGCGACTTGGCGCTTTCCAGGATGGCAACGCCTGGTTGTTCTTCGACGATGACGCGGGTGTGCACTTTCAGCCCCTCGCCGCGGAGACGCTGGGCGATCGTTTCCAGATATGCGGCGGCTTCCTTTTTCAGCTCGGCATGCGTTCTTTCGACGCGTTCCATGACGTCAGTGGCGACGCTGCCAAAAATGGCGGGTTCGGCGGGAAGCGTCATCGGATAGATGGAAGTGATGACACGCAGCAGCGTGTAGTCCGCTTGCATGGCTTTGCCAAGCGCCATCGCGGGCTCCAGGATCTGCTCGGCCAGGGCCGTGCCATCGAGAGGTACCAGGAGGTGTTGCAACGTTGCTTCGGTGGCCAAATCCGGGGGCGTTTCTTGCGGATGCACTGCGATGAGCGGCATCGGCACGGTCCGAACCAGCTCATCGGTCACACTGCCCAGCCAGAAGCGGCCCAGCATTCCGCGCGCGTGCGTGGTCATCACGACCCAGTTGGCTCGCAGGCTTTCGGCTTGCTCACGAAGCACTCCTGCGATATCGCCGTCCACATTGCGGATGGTTACGGGCACGGAGAGCCGATCCTGCACTTGCTTCTGGATAGCGTGCAGATACTCCCGTTCCTTGGTGCGCAATTCCTGGTCCAGCGTGTTGTCGAAGACCTGCAGTTCTGCGTACGTGGCATCGAGCAGTGAATGCACGTGAATCAGATTCAACGACGCTTCCATCCGACGGGCCATGCTCATCGCCAGCGGCAAGGCATGCTCGCCAAAGGTAGAACCGTCCAAGGGGACCAAAATGGACCGAATCATCGCATTTCTCCTTTTCGCAGGAGTATTGGTGCTGATCTGAGGGGATGAAGAGCAAACCTAGTGCCAATGGCGGCTGAATCTACCGGCTTCTTGCTCAAGCTGATGGACGCCCCGCGGGGAGATGCTCCTATCCCGCGAGATTGGAAGTACCGTATCTCATCAAGGCTTGCCGTCCGACTGCGAATGGATTGGCTTCGAGGTACGAAACAATCAGGGCAAAAACCATAAGATATCCGCATGGCCTCACCAGCGTGCCTCTTGAGCAAGGCGTCCAAATGAGCAGTGATGCGCACTCCAACTCGGTCCCCCGGAAGAAGAAAACCGGGCGGAACTTGAGCGAGCCAGTCGATTTGCCACGCATTCAAGCTGCTGTGCGCGAAATCTTGCTCGCGATCGGCGAGGATCCTAACCGCGAAGGACTGAGCGAAACGCCCCAGCGCGTCGCACGCATGTATGAGGAGCTTTTCGGCGGGCTGCGCAAGGACCCCGCGGCTGTTTTGCAGAAGACGTTCACTGAAAAGTATGATGAAATGGTGCTCGTGAAGAATATTGGCTTCGAAAGCATGTGCGAGCACCACTTGCTGCCGTTTTTCGGCAAGGCGCATATTGCGTACCTGCCCAATGGGAACATTGTTGGGTTGAGCAAGCTGGCCCGCGTCGTGGAGATTCTCTCGCGGCGCCCGCAGGTTCAGGAGCGGATGACCGAGACGTTGGCCGACCTCGTGATGGAGGAGTTGGACGCCCGCGGTGTCGGCGTGGTTGTCGAGGCGTCGCATAGTTGCATGGCGATCCGCGGCGTTCGCAAAGCCGACAGCCTGTGCACCACCAGCGCCATGCGTGGCGCCTTCAAGACCAACCCGGCCACGCGCTCGGAATTCATGGCTCTGATTCAAACCAAGTAGATCCAAGTTGCAAGTTCCTGGTTACCGACCGTGGAACTTGCCGCTGATGTCCAGGGAAATAGCGTTGGTTGCTACGTTCTGCCTGCGTCTTGCTGCAGGCCTGATGTTGATGTTGCCGGTGCTGTCGCCAGCCCAGATCCCGCCCCGATTTTATCGCGTCCATTTTCTGACCGCTTTGGGACTCCTGGCGGTGTCTGGCTTCTTCCTTTACGAGCAGGCGACGTTGGCATTTTGGTTGCTGTTTGCATTGGCGGGGCTGGGCTGCATCGCAGGGTCCATCGTCTGGCATCTCGACGGTGCGCCGGGCGGCGCGTGGGCAAACGGGTTTGTGCCGATCGCTCTGGCTGCCTGCCTTGTGTACGGGGGCCTGCTTCAGCGAGGACCTGGTGATACCCCGATTCGCATCGCGGACGATGCACTGGCTTCGCTGGTGGTTGGCAGTGCAACGACGGCGATGTTGATGGGGCATTCGTATTTGATTGCCCCGACGATGTCGATGTCCCCGCTGATGCGACTGCTTGCCGCCGTGGCGGTCTCGGTGGTCTTGCGGATCGGACTTGCCTGCTTCGGACTTTGGGGATGGACTTCAAGTCGGCCACTAGATAACCTGGAGACGGAGATGCTGGTCTGGCTTCCGGTGCGCTGGATTCTCGGCCTGATCGCTCCACTGGTGCTCGGCTGGATGGCGTGGGAGACGGCACGGATCCGTTCGACGCAATCGGCTACCGGCATCCTCTATGTCGTCGTCATTGTTTGCTATCTCGGCGAATTGACGAGTCAGTTATTAGTCGAGAAAACCGGCTACGCCCTTTGATTGAACGAACTCCATGCGGAGCGACGCGTCTCGAACCCTTCGACACCAATCGGAACCGAATTCGTGAAAGTTACCCTGGTCTGCTCCTGCTGTGAACGTCCCGACACCGTTTCAATTCAACAAACGGCCGACTGGCAGTGCCCGGCGTGCGATCATCGCCTACACCTGAATACGCCTGAGCCGGCGCTGACGGCCTGTGTTGTGTGCGGCAATCACGAACTTTACAAAAAGAAGGATTTTCCCCACGCGCTCGGAATGGCCATCCTCATCACCGCGGTGATTTTATCCACCGTGACCTACTACTCGTACGAAAAGTGGTGGTCGTGGTCGTTTCTGATCGGCTCGGCGATTATCGATGGCGTCATGTACTTAATCGTGGGCGATGTCATCGTCTGTTATCGCTGTGAAGCGCATTATCGTGGATTCAAGGCAACGGAGGCCCATGGCCCGTTCGAAATTACCATCGGCGAGCGTTACCGGCAGGAGCAGATCCGCAAGGAGCGACTCAAGAATCAGGAAGCAGGAGTCAGGAGCCAGAATTCCGGAAGCAAGAAACAGGAAGTGGAGAAGACAAACCCTCCCACGTCGCTGTAGTCGCGGCCCATTGAGGTTTTACTTGTGGACTTGCGCCGACTCCGAGACGATTTGCATGGATTCTTCAAGGGGGACGTCCTTTTTGATGAAGTGTCGCGCCGTCTTTACAGCACCGATGCGAGCATCTTTCAAGTGCAGCCGGCCGGGGTCGTTTTGCCGCGGGACGAGGAAGACGTTCGCCACCTTGTGCGCTATGCTCAGGAGCATGGAATTGCGTTAGTGGGCCGTGGGGCCGGCACTGGACTCGCCGGCGAGTCGCTTGGAACGGGATTGATAGTAGATCTCAGCAAGTACTTTCGGGACATTGTCGAGGTTGGCGCCGATACGGTCCGCGTTCAACCGGGAGTGACCCATGCCGCATTGAATCACCGCCTGGCCAAGGACGGAAGGCGATTTGCCCCTGACCCGGCCAGCAGCGCCGTTTGCACGATCGGCGGCATGTTGGCGACCAACGCTTCGGGGTCCCGCGCCATCAAGTATGGCACGACACGTGAGCATGTTCGCTCCGTCCGCGCCGTGCTCGACAATGGCGATGCCATTTCTCTGACAAGCGATTGGCGCCCCCAGCCTTACAACGAAGTCAGCCATCACCTTCACGACATCACCACGGCACTTGGCGTATTGCTGGAACAGAACCAGGATTTGATAAGCGCCGGCAAGCCGCACGCCCCATTCGACCGCCTTGGCTATCAACTCGATGGAATCCTTCAGGGATCTCGCTTGGACTTACCGCGATTGCTGGTTGGCTCCGAGGGAACGCTGGCACTGTTCACAGAAGCCACGCTGCAAACGATGCCTGTTCCCGCGGGCCGTTGCCTGGTGCTTGTCAACGTCGTGAGCCTGGAGCGGGCTATCCTGGCTGCCCAGCGGCTCTTGACAACGGGGCCTTCTGCATGTGAGTTGATCGACCGCCGCCTCTTGAGTCTGGCACGCGGCGCGGAGGGAGGGCCGGCCAGCGACCTCATTTCTCCAGCGGCTGAAGCTGTCCTTTTCATCGAATTCGAAACCGATTCGCCCCAGGAAGCAAAACGCATTGCGGATGTCGTGACGCAACGACTGCAACAGGATGCCTCCGTGATTCACGCCACGGTGGCGACCGACGTCGATTATCTCGCACGCATCTGGGACATACGCGAGGCGGCATTACCCAGTTTGTATGGCAAGAAAGGTGGCGCCCAGGCCATTGCCTGTATCGAAGATGTTGGAGTCCCGCTCGATGTGCTGCACGAGTACCTGCGCCGCACGCAAGACATACTGCAGGAACACGAGACCACGGCGACCTTTCTCGTTCACGCCGGCGCTGGCCAGGTTCATACTCGGCCGTTCCTGGATCTCCAGAAGCCTACCGATGTTTCCCGCCTCTGGGCCATTGCCGAGAAAATTCATGGGCTGGCAATCGAACTGGGCGGAACCGTCAGTAGCCAGCACGGCACCGGGTTGGCGCGCACGCCGTGGGTTGCGAGGCAATCTGGGCCCCTGTACCCCATCTTCAGGCAAGTGAAGGCCATCTTCGATCCCAAGAATATCTTCAATCCCGGCAAGATCGTTGATCCCGATCCGAAGCTGGCCTCGCGCCCCTTGCGGAATGTGGGTGGCGCAGAGAATGTGGAGGTACCGCTCTCCTTGCAATGGCAGACCGACGAGATCGTGATCGAAGCGAACCACTGTAACGGCTGCGGCCAATGCCGAACCGAGTCGCCAGGGCAGCGAATGTGTCCGATTTTCCGGGCAACACACGCCGAGGAGGCCAGTCCGCGTGCGAAAGCGAACCTGCTGCGCGATCTCCTTCAACGCAATGTTGCCGGCCTGCAACTCAGTTCAGAGGAAGTCCGCACGGTCGCCGATCTGTGCGTCCATTGCAACATGTGCGCATCCGAGTGCCCTGCTCACCTCAACATACCCAAGTTGATGCTCGAGGCGAAAGCCGCCAATGTCTCAGAGCACGGTCTCGATCGTAGCGACTGGTTTTTCGCACGGCTGGAGCACATCCTGCGTTGGGGCAGCGGCGTAGCTTTTCTTGCCAATCTTGCTCTCAGGAACCGGACTTCGCGCTGGCTACTGGATAGACTGTTTGGCCTTGCGCCAAAACGCCGACTGCCGAAGCTGGCCTCACGCACGTTCATGACCCGGGCCAAGCGACGTGGTTGGACGCGGAAGCCGAACGGCGCCAAGCCAGTCGTGCTCTACTTCGTTGATCTCTACGCCAATTACGTCGAGCCGCAGATCGCCGAGGCAACGGTTGCTGTCCTGGAACATCACGGTTTCGACGTCTACATTCCCGATGCCCAGCGCACCAGCGGCATGGAAGCGCTCGTGCACGGAGACGTTGAAACGGTACGGGAGATTGCACAAGTCAATTTGCGATTGCTCGTCGAGGCGGCGCGCGCCGATTGGCCAATAATCTGCTCCGAACCCAGCGCTGCGGTGATGCTCAGGAAGGAATATCTCAACTTGCAGAGTGACGAAGACACGCGCATTGTCGCCGACAAGACGGTAGAGTTGACGGCGTTCTTGTGGCGATTACATCAGGAGGGCCGCCTCCGTTCCGATTTACACCCGCTCGATATCAGTATCGGACATCACGTGCCGTGCCATGTCAAGGCAATTGGCGGCTTTTCGGCTGGTCCTGAATTGTTAAAGCTCATTCCACAATTACGAATCCATACGATTGATGTCGGATGTTCAGGCATGGCGGGAACTTTCGGCATGAAGTCGGCAAACTACGAACTATCCCGACAAGCCGGCGACGCGATGTTGACCCAGTTACGGCGACCGCAGAACCTGTTCGGGTCAACGGAATGCAGCACCTGCCGAATCCAGATGGAGGATGGCGCGGACAAACGCACGCTCCATCCGATTCAGTATCTTGCCATGGCATATGGCTTGATACCCAAGGTCGCCGATCGCCTGCGGGAGCCACTCCGAGAGTTGGTGTTGCGATGAAAGTCCTCTTGTTCGCGCGCGCCCGCGATCTGCTGGGAGCGGATCGCATCGAATGTGCTGACCTGCCGACGGTCGGCGATTTACGGCGACACTTGATCCAGGTCTACCCGAATCTGGCCGGACTCCTGGCGAAATCCGCGTTTGCCGTCAACGACGAATTCGCGAACGATGCGACCGAGATTCTCGCATCCGCGGAAGTGGCCCTGTTGCCTCCGGTTAGCGGCGGGTAGAATGAGAGAGTTCCCGCTTAACGCACCTCAACGAAGAGATGTTCATGATTCGGTTGACGCGTGACGTGATTGATTACAACTCGATCACCGAGGCAGTGCGCCGTAAGGATTCCGGGGCCGTCGTCCTATTCCTCGGGACGGTTCGTGATCTGACCGGCGGGCGCGTCACAGTCGCATTGGATTACGACGCGTATCCGAAGATGGCAGAAAAAAAATTAGCCGAGATTGAGGCGGAGACGCGTAGCCTCTGGCCTGTGGGCGACATCATCCTGGAACATCGGCTAGGGCGTCTCGAAGTCGGTGACATCAGCGTTGCGGTCGCAGTCAGTTGTCCGCATCGCGCCCAGGCATTCGAAGCGTGCCGCTATGCCATCGACCGGCTCAAGGAACTGGTGCCGATCTGGAAAAAGGAAAACTGGGCGGACGGATCGACCGAGTGGGTCCACCCAGGTGCGTGATCGCGTGGCGCTCTTTGAATCGTCCACGTTGAAATGAAAGTTTGCGTTATGAACCTGCCAACCGTTACCAACTCTGATCCGACGGGACCGCTACTCGATACTTTCGGACGCGTGCATAATAATTTGCGCATCAGCGTAACCGACCGCTGCAATCTGCGATGTACATATTGCATGCCGGAAGAAGTCACGTTCATGGATAAGCAAGAATTGCTTACCTATGAGGAGATTGCTCGCTTTGTGCGGATCGTTGCACCTCTGGGCATCGACAAAATTCGTCTCACCGGAGGGGAACCTCTGCTGCGAAGGGATCTGCCTCGTCTGGTCGCTATGCTTGCCGAGATTCCTGGCATCCGCGACATTGGCTTGACGACGAACGGCATCTTGCTTGCCCACCTTGCTCAGCCCCTGTTTGACGCTGGCTTGAGACGCATCAATATCAGTCTCGATACTCTCGACACGGGCCGCTTTCATCAGCTGGCCCGGCGCGACGGCCTGGAAAAAGTCCTCGAAGGAATTCACGCAGCCAAGAAGGCCGGCTTCGCACCCGTGAAGGTCAACGCCGTCAGCATTCGCGGCTTCACGGAATTCGAAGTCGTGCCGCTGGCCCAGTTCGCACGCGCCCACGGTCTTGAGATGCGTTTCATCGAGTACATGCCGATCGGCGCCGATGCCTGGGAACGGGACAAGGTTTATTTTGCCCACGAGATTCTTGAAGAAATCGAACAGCACGTTGCTCCGCTTGTGCCTGCAACGAACTACGACCCAAAAGCCCCGGCGATGGAGTTTGACTACGCCGATGGCGGCGGACGCGTCGGTATCATCGCCTCCGTGTCGCGGCCGTTTTGCATGAGTTGTAATCGCATCCGCCTGACGGCTGATGGCAAGCTGCGCAATTGTTTATTCGCCCTGAAGGAAGTCGATTTGAAGCCACTGCTCCGAGGCGATACCCACAGCGATGAGCTTGGCGCGATTGTTCGCGCAAATGTGTGGGAGAAGTGGGAAGGACACGAGATCAACACCGCCCGTTTTGTGAAGCCGACGCGGACGATGCACACGATAGGGGGTTGAATGCCCCCCGTGTGCACGAACTTGGAGAGCCAAGTATTCAAATCAGCAAGTCACTCAATAGGCCATCTCTCAGACGCCCACGGCCTGCAGACGCTGGCGGGGCGGCGCAATGGCTGTGTCCACTTCCACCGCGGCAAGATCAAACCAGTGGCTTTCGCCGTCCTTCAGCGTATTCAGCCCTACCCAATGGATGACGCGAGGGTCATCTTGGCCCAGTTCGAAAGTGGCAACCGTTGGTGTGCCATCCATGAAGTGCATGCGTCCCACATTGCCGGTCCGCTGGAGATAAAATCGCCGCACCCGATAGCCTGGGATGCGATTGAGTTCGTCATCACGCCCGCTGAGGGGCAGACAAACCAGCTTGATCAACTTCTCCTGGCAACCCGCCAGATGCCGGCTCAACCCAAGGAGACGCTGACCGTGCTTGCAGAAGGCATCCAACCCCACCGCGACGGGCATGCCGTCCGGCCAAAGGGGCTCGTAGCCTACAAAATCGGCCATCTCGGTTTGACGATCCCGTGCAGGATCACGACGAAAGAGTAAAATCAAGGTGCGTGACATCCAGGGCCGCTCTCCAAAGTACGAGTAACGGTATCATTATGCGGCCGGGGAACAGCGGGAACATCCTTTCTCCTCTTCCAACTCCCACAACCGCTGTAACGCCATTAGCTAGGGTATACAGCGTTGTCGAAGTTAACGTAGTTAATCCAGAGAGTTTTGGCTAGCAGTTCCACACACTTTTTTTGGGTACTAAGTGCTTCTTTGTTCAGTATAACGAGCGAGAGAGATCGCCAGAATGCGGTTCCTGAATGGGGCGGCTAACCCGCAATTCTCACCAGTAGTGGGCAACGCCACACTATGGGAGTTTTTTGCCGATGGAGACTCGATTAGCTTGAGGAAGTTGCGTTCGGCGGACCGGTCCGATGGTTTTGTGTTTGGTCGGTGAGCGTTCTTGGC
>SXGT01075111.1_pt1 | contig 20819 bp, 17 predicted proteins | sample 3176221 | NCBI WGS metagenome assembly SXGT01 (sample SAMN11356862, study PRJNA531348) | freshwater metagenome | isolation source: freshwater sample F1-120 | place: China: Fuxian Lake, Yuxi | collected 2017-12-25
AGGGCCCGGGCGATGGCCACCCGCGGGCGCTCGCCGCCGGACAGGGCTAGCGCCTCGCGGGACGCCAGGGCGAGGATACCGGTCTGGTCCAGGGCGCGGTGTACCTGGTACTCGTCGCCGCGGCCCGGCCGCCCAAAAACTCCCAGGTGCGCATTACGCCCCATGGCCACGATCTCCTGCACCGAGAAACCTGGGGCAAACAGGCATTCCTGGGCCACTACACCCAGCAATCTGGCCAGCTCCCTGCGGGTGCAGGACGCCAGGTCCTTCCCATCGAGCACCACCCTGCCCTGCTGCAGGGGCAAGACCCCGGCAGCAGCACGCAGCAGGGTGCTCTTGCCGCAGCCATTGGGTCCGAGGAGGCCGAGGAAGTCCCCTTCCCCCAACCGGAGGTCCACCGCGCGGACCACCGGATCACCGGCACCGTATCCGGCGGATACCGCCACCAGTTCGAGCAGACTCATCGCAAAAAAAAACCGATCTCAGGGGAGATCGGCAAAGTACACCAGACCCAGGTCATGGCCTCTCCCACGAAGGCACTGCGTCCCTGAAGGTCCAGGCAGGTCTCCTGACTTCCGGCGCCGAGGGCACCGCACCTTCCCAGTCGCTGAGGACCAGTGGTGGGGGCCAGAGGCGATGATGCCGGTTACAGTGGCGGGGCCGCGGCGGATTTTAACCGCCTTCCCTATTCTCCGGAAGCCCGCAGCTTCCGGCACCTGGACGAGACATTTTTAAGATAGGGCCGTAGGGCGGCCCGGTCAAACCCTCCGACGCCGCAGGCGCACTACCAGGAACAGGATCAGTGCCGCCGCCGCACCGATGCCTAGGACGCGCAACCCTTCTGGGGTGGCCAGCGCCCAGTGCTCATTCCCGGCAATGCGGGCCTCGAGTTTTTGGTAGATGGGATGGGGGGCCTGCTGGTGGGCATCGGCGATGGCCCGCCGGGCCTGCTGCACGTGGTCCTGGGCGAGGTAGCAGTTGATCAGATTGACGTGGGCTTCCGGCAGGCTGGGATTGAGCCGGACCGCGGCGCGCAGCCACTTCTCTGCCTCCTGGTGCCTCCCCTCCTTGAGGTACGAACCGCCATACGCGGTGGAGGCCATGGCCTCGTCGGCCGCCGACTTTCCCCGAGCTGCGGAGATGGCCATACCCAGGTACTTGCGCGCGTTGCCGTGGTCGCCGCGCTCAAAATAGATATAGCCGGCACTATAGAGCGGTTTGAAAAAATCGGGGTCCTGCTGGATGGCCTGCAGGTAGTGTTCGAGCGCCTGCTGCGGGTCGGCCTGGAACCCCCCTTTGCCGAACTGGTGGTCGAGCCCTAGGGCAAATAGCTGTTGCGCCCGGAGGGTCTGGGCATGGCCTGGGGCGGCTGTCAGGGCCGTCGACCAGGCTAGGAGCGCCAAAACGCGGAGGAGTGACATGGGCTCGGGTGAGTCCGGCTAGGAGCGAGTCATCTTCTTGCTAAAGACGAGGATAAAGAGGGCCATGGAGAACGCGCCGATGAATCCTTCGATCACCGCGACCAGCCGCGTAATCCCTACCGGCAACACGTCGCCGTAGCCGATGGTGCAGAAGGTCACGACGCTGAAGTACATACAGGTCAGGTACCGGTCCAGGTTTTCCCCCAAACCAAGCTGGGCGTCGGCGATCAGGAAGCCGTGTGGGGTGTGGACCCCCAACAACAGGTAGAAGAGGGCCGAGCCGAAGATCACCAGCGCGGAGAATACCAGCACCCGCGGCGGGCTCTCGCCGTAGCCGCATACCAGGTCGACGAGTTTGGACCAAAAGCGCTGGGCCGACCAAGGGGGAAGCAGCTTGCGCCGCATGACCATCTCGCGGTAGAAAAACCCGCCGGCGTCGTGAAAATAGCCGGATGAGTCGTAGGTTCTTCTCAGGTTTCTGTAGACCTCCTCGGCCTCTTTGTACAGGCGCACCGCCTCGGCGCCCTTGCCCTCGGCGACAGCGGCGTCTGCCCGCTCCTCCTGGAGCACCACCTCGCCCCAGTTCACCTCTTCGAGTTTGGCCCCCTCGAGCATCGCCCCCAGGAGGTCGGCGCTTTCCATCCGGGCGTGGTTGAGATTGGCGCGGGTGAGATCGGCCTTGAGCAACTGCGCCCCGCGCAGGTCTAGGTTGAACAGGCTGGCGCCCTGGAGATTGGCCCGCGACAGGTCTGCCCGGCGCAAATCGAAGCCCTGCTGGCTGCTGAGCCTGGCGCCTTCGAGGTTGGCCTGCCGCAAGACGAAGCCCTCCATGGAGCGGCCGCTGCGCGCCAAGGCCTCGAGTTGCTGGCGGATATCCGGGCCGCCCTTGGCTGTTTTGGGGTCGTGCCAAAAACAGAGGCCCCCCGGCGCCCCTACCTCCCCGGGGCAGGTCGAGCCGTCAGCGAACACATAGGCACACCCGGGCGGGCATACGGCGCCGGATGGCTCCTCAGTCGGGGTAGTCAATTACCGGCCTCCAGCACGAGGAATAGGGAAACTGCCACTACCGCCAGCCCGCAGGCCACCAACCAGGCGATCCTGCCTGCGGACCAGGTGGGCGAGGCCGAGACCAGTTCACTTTCGGCGTACTGCGGCTGGGCTTCGAAGGCTGGCCGCGACCGGGCCTCCCTTTCGAGGGGGACCGCCTTCTGATGGATGAAAGGCGCGATGGCAGCATATATGCGCCGGACATCGTCCCAACTCCGGGCTTCGTGGTAGTCGGCCAGATGCGAGAGGGGCAAAAGCTGCACTGGGTTCAGGCCCGGGCTGATCGGGTACTCGATCTCGGCCCGCACCCTGCCCTGTTCGTACCCCAGCAGGCGGACATAGTAGGCCGTCTCGCAGCGCTCGTAATCGAGCAGACAGCAGCGGTACCGACACTCCCCCAGGGCGTGCAGTCCTTCCTCCACCTGTTCGAGCAGCTTGAGATCCTTGGCGCGCCGCGCCTGGACCAGCTGCTCCCTGAGCCACCTGATGCTGGATGCAGGAGTGCTTTCCATGGCCCTCATGCCTCAAGGGCCGACAAGGGCCCCGGACTGACCGCGGCCGATCTCAGAAGCGGAAATTTACCCCCAGGCTCAGCTCTTCGTAGCGAACTGTGCGTTCCTTCTCCACCGGCAGTGCGAGGCCGGTTTGGTCCTGGATTTGCTCGGCGAGTTGTTCCTTGGCCTTCTGCACCACGATGCCCTTCACCGAGAACACCGCGTACTGGCGCAGATCGACCCGGATATCCAGGCGGTCGTTGATCGCCTTACGGGCGCCCAAGCCGTAGCTGAATTCGGTGTTGTGCTGGAGTTTGGACATCGCCTTGAGCGCGCTGTTGGCGAGTTCCACTTTCTGCTGCTGTTCGGGCGTCAGCGGAATCTCGATCCCGTTGACATCGGTGGGTATCTGGGTCTGCGGCGCATCGGTGGAGGTGATGACGATACGCCCGAAACCCACATTGACAAAAGGCGTCACCACCTTGAGCGGAATATTCACCATCAAGCGCCCCTCGTAGAAGAGGGCCGTGGCCGTTTCCTTGCCGCCGACGGTGCTTTCCACGCTGCGGGTGGGCCTGGCAACCAACAGGGAGGTTTCGCCGCCGATGATCCGGCTCGACTTGCCCCACCGCACCCCCATGCCCATGCCGCGGTCCAGATTGGCACTCTCGTCGAAGCCTACACTGCTGATGTACGCCGACAAATCGGCGCGGACAGAGGATGCGAAACCAAGGCTGAGCAGGCCGGCCACCGCCGCAAAAAACCAATTGCTCTTGAGCATAAAAAACTCCCGGTCAGAGTTGGGTTTGGGCAAAGGGATCACCTGAATGGTACAAAAGGCTTTCGCCAAAGGCAAGGCAGGACTATATATAATTGTTTGAGGGGATAAACAGGGGCAAAGGCAGTACGCGCGCCAGGACACCAGCGGCGACTGCGCCGAGCCGGTGTTCGGCGAGGGGGTGCAGGCCGAAGAGCAGCGCCACCAGGTCCTGGTCGCTCATCTCGAGCCGGTGATGGCCACCTGGACCCAGGTCCAGCTGACCCCGGTGGCACGGGGAAAGCAGGTTGAAGCGCCCGCGGACCCCTGCCGAGGCCGCCAGGCGGCGCACCAGTGGCTGCACTTGGGTGAGGAGCAGCGGCAGGTCGAGGATCTTCAGCATACAGGCGCATTCGCGGGCCCAGTTGGAGCTGATGGGCAGGAGGGCTTCGATCTGATCCGGATTGGGCCCGGCGCCAGCCTGGAGTCGGGACAATCCCTCCCGGGCGAAAAGCAGGCGCAACATGGAGCGGATCAGCTCTGTGTCGCCCCCCGCTTCTTCGAGGGTTTCGTACGCCCCGTGGCGCTGGCGGCCTTCGCGCTGCAGCGCCAGGTACGCAATCCGCTTACCCTCGCGGCAGATCCAGGTCTGCCTGCCGAGCCGGTGGAAGAGCGGCGCGATGTCGCGCAAGGGGCGCTCCACGCCGTAGGGTTGGGACCGCTCCAGGCGTTGAAGCCGGCGGCAAAGGGCTGGGCTGGGGACAAAGTGCTCCAGGCGCAGGCGGCGCTCCGCCGCAGAGGGCCGGCCCAACTGGCGGCTGCACAGGGTGAAGCTGTTGCGGATTCCGCCTTTCTCCCAACCAAACCACCCGTACCGCTGCCGGTCCCCCCAGAGTACGGAAAGGGGATACCCCGCCCGCCTCATGTGTGTGTCTGCCGCCTGCAGGAGGCGGCCCATAATGCCCTCCCCGCGTCGTTGGGGGTCGGTACCCACGGCCCCTATTCCCCCGGCGACCAACCGCGCCTCCGCCATCCGGATGGTCAGCGGGTGGATGGCTAGGCAGCCGACGATGTTGCCCTGATCCCGCTGGAGCAGAATACGCCGTGCGTATTCGGGACGGTAGGCGTGCGGGTAGTTGCGCTTGAGGACAAAACGCCCCGCCTGGCCGGGCCGAAATACCTGGTCGATGAAATCGAGGGCCTCGGCAAACTCCGCCTGGCGGGCCGGTGTTGGTTTTTCCATGGACTTCCTTTCGTACACGCCCAAGCATAGTCCCCTATCCCGGGGATGTCAACCGCTCACCAGGCCAGCCTGAGCCCCAGGTAATAGTTCCTGCCGGCAGCGGCGTAGAGATGGCGTTCCCCGTCGAAGTAACCCGAGGTTTCGTACTCCTCTGCCAGCAGATTGTTGAGGTGGAGGACAACTTGGGATTTGGCCCCACCCCACCCTAGATCCTGGGCCAGGGCCGCATTAAACACCGAATAGGCGGCGATGGTTCGCGCCTCGTCTTCGCTGTTGTCGAGGTACTGTCTGCCGATGTGTTGGGCTTGGATACTCATCCCAGTACTCCGGTACCGATAAGCCAGGCGCAGGTTCGCCGATCGGCCCGGAAATAAAGGCAAGGTATTGCCGCTGTGGTCGAAGACCACCACGTTTCCCGCCTCGTCCCAATAGGGCGAAGTGAACTTTGCGTAGAAGTTCTGGCTCAGGGACAGGCTGCCGTCGAGGTTGATGCCCCCGCCGGGCTGCCAGGCAAGGGAGAGTTCGGCGCCGCGGTGTACGGTGCGGTCGGCATTGCCGCGCACGGGCACGTTGTCGTCGTCCACCTGCCCATAGGCGACGATCTCATTGCGGAAATCCATCCAATACAGGTTGAGTTTGGCCGTGCGGCCAGGTCCTCGGAACCCGGCCCCGGTCTCGAGGCCCAGGACCTTTTCTGGATCGACGAGCGGGTCGTCCCAGTCGACGCGCTGTACTACCCCGCCCTGCACCACCGTGTCGGCCCGGCTGAACAGCGGGTCTGCCCCCAGGTCGTCTGGTCCGGCAAAGGCATCGTAGTACTCCGTGTCTGCCGGTTCCTGGTTCGCCAGTGCAGCGCTGGCGTAGAGGTTGATCGCCTCATTCAGGTTGTAATTGATCCCAAGCTTTGGGTTCAGGAAGAAATGCCCCACCTCGTAGGCGTTGAGTTGCTCGCCGGCAAAATTGCCCGCCTCGCGGTGCCGGAAAAGGTACTTCTTGTACTGGGCCTGTAGTTCCCCGGTCAGCTTGAGCTTTTCGTCGAGGTTATAGAGTTCGCGCAGGTAGAATGCCCCGGCCCGCTGCGCCCCCCGGTAGGCATAGTACTCCAGCGCCGGCCCCACCGCAGCCGGCAGACCCGCAGCCCACATCACCCGGCCCCGGTGTTTGCTGGCAAAGTCGTACACCTGCGCCCCGGCGCTGAGCTGTCCGCGTTCGTGTTGCCATTCGAGCCGCCCCAGCCATCCCAACTGGTTTTTGTCCACCCATTTGCGCCGCACCAGGTCGGTGCGCTCCAGGGTCAAACGGCCCTGTTCGTCGCGGGCCAGCGCCCCCTCGGTTTGGACACCCAGGTAGTAGCGCAGCGAATCCGCGCCGAAAAGCGAGGCCTCCCGCGTCTGGATATTCGGCAGGCCAAAATCCCTCAGGCTACGACGGCTCCTGAAACCCTCGTAGTAACCTTCGCCGTGAATGTGGAACAGGGTGTTGCTGAGCCGCAGTCGGGGACCGAGCTGCCACTCGTGGATCAGCTGGTACTGGGGCTGGCTGAAATGGTCCTCGTCCTGGGTGAAGTTCGCCCGCCGGTCCTGGCGCAGCACCGATTCTGGGACCGCGTCCCAGGAGGCCTCAACCACCTCGGGTCCGCCAAAGACGTTCAGCTGGGTGGTGGTGTGTTCGCCATACCGCGCCGCGCTGAGGAAATAGGCCCATTGGTCCACCCCCGAGCGCTCGCGGTACCCGTCGCTGACGACTTTCGAGTACCGCGCGTGAATGGCAAGGCCGTTGTCGATCAGGCCCGAGTTCATGGCCAGGGAAAGGCGTCGGGTGCCGTAACTGCCAGTGCCGAAGGTGGCCGAGATACCCTGCTCCTGCGACAGGGTGGAGGTGACGAGATTGAGGGCCCCGCCAAAGGCGCTGAAACCATAGAGCGAGTTGGTCACACCGCGCTGGAGCTGGATGTCCTCAATGCTGGTGGCCAGGTCCGGCAGATCCACCCAGTACACCTGGTGGTCCTCGGGATCGTTGAGCGGCACGCCGTTGACCATCACCCCCACCCGCGCCTGGCCGAAGCCGCGCACCTTGAGGTAGGAATACCCCATGCCGTTGCCAGCGTCGGAATAAGCGTAGACCCCGGGCAGATCCCCCAGCAGCATCGGGATGTCCTGGGCCTGGTACTTGGCCGCGATGGCCGCGCGGTCCAGGTCGGAGAAGGCACCCGGTGTTTCGCGCTCACGGGCGCGGTCCGCGGCCACTACCACCTCCTGGCCGGGCAGCAGCCTAGACTCTAGTGCCAGCCTGAGTTCCTGGGTAAGGGGCAGGTCCAATCTCTGCTTCAGCACCTGGTAACCTACATGGCTGGCGCTGAGCACTGCGGACTGGGCGCGCAGCGCGGCGAAAACGAAGTGGCCCAGGCTGTCGGTCGCAGCCTCGAGACCAGGGCCTTCTAGGCGCAGGTTTACCCCGGCCAGTGGCTCGCCGGTCTGCCGGTCCACCACTACCCCTGCGAGCTCGAAGGAACCCTGGGCGTTTGCCGCTGCCGCCAAGAGCAATGCCATCAGGAATACGCGCATCTTCCTCTCCTTTGCGCAAAAAAAAACCGTTCCCCAGCACTGGGAGAACGGCGGCAATTCCCGATGAATTACCTATACAGAGGAGCGAGCTGGTCGCACTCGCTCCCGATCCGTTCCCTGCGCTGGCATTATCCAGATCAGGTTCATAGGGTGTGATCTCAGCCTCCGCCACCACAGCAGCGGAAAAGCACCCCTACAGATGCAGCGCTAATTTACTCGTTGCCGCGCGCGGCGCAAGCCCTCACCTCCACGCCAACACCACCCCCAGCAGGCCGGGGTCCCATTCCCTGAGCAGTGTGTAGGCCCTGGCTGCCTCGCGGGCCGGCACCCGGTGGGTGATCAGGTCCTCCACCTCCAGGCGGCCTAGTTCCATCAGCCGCAACACGGCGCGGCAATCGTGCATCCAGGTCCAGACCCCCGCGTGTGATTCGAGGCCGGGCCGGGCGTGGTTATGGGCTCCCAGCACCGTCAGTCCCTTGCGGTGGACATCGCGGTAGAAGTTCACCTGGGTCTCCCCACGGGTGCTGGCTAGAAGCACCACGCGCCCCCCTGGCTTGGCCAGAGCAAAGGCGCTGTTGATGGGCTCAGGCGCGCCGGTGGCTTCGATCACCACCGGAGGCAGTTCCGCCAGCTCTAGCGCCTGCTGCGGGGTCAGCGCCAAGTCTGCGCCGCATTTCAGGCTCTGCTCCAGACGGCTGGCCACCGGATCGACGGCGATGAGCGGCGCCGCCCCCTGCAGGCGGGCGAACTTGAGGGCCAACAATCCCACCAGGCCCTGGCCGATCACCGCCACCCCCTCGCCCAACTCGATGGCGGCCCGCCGCACCCCCTGAATGGCTATGGTACCCATATTGAAGAACACGGCCGCAGGGTAAGGTACTGAGTCTGGAATGAGACCTACCTGGCCCACCCTCACCAGCGCGTGGGCCGCGTGCGGGGCGGCCGCCACCACCCGCTGGCCGGGGTTGAGACCCTCTACCTGCGGACCCACCTCCACCACCCTGCCGGCAAAGTTGTACCCTGGCCGCTGGGGATACTTGCCCGAGGTATTGGGCAGGTTCAGGAGAAAGGCCCGTTCGGTCCCAGGACTGATGAGGGTGCATTCGGCTTCGAGCAGCGCCTCGCCAGGGCCAGGGGCCGGCAGTTCCTGCTCCACGATCTCCACCTGGCCGGCAGCCGGCCACACCACACCCCAGGTTTTCATCGCCTCCTCCATCGTTGGATAATCGCCCCGCCCCGCACACCCCACCAAACCACCGCTGCCTCCAGCACAAAACCGCTGAGCAGCGCCCCGACCCCGCGGGTGGCGCCGGGCAGGGATAAAGGCAGCAGCACCAGGACCACCCAGATGATGCCGATGCGCGCCGGGGCGCTGGGTGCCAGCGCCCGGGTGCGGTGTTCAACCAGTGCCACCCCATGGTAGTACGCCCGCAGCGCCACCGCAAGAGGAAAAAAAGAAAAAAGAAAGAGCGGCCACTGGCACTGAGCGGCCAGGGCCGGATCTAGTCCCAGCAGCTGGTCCAGAAGGAAGAGGCGCAGCGGGGTCCAGAAGGCCAGGGCCATAGTGCCGAAGGAGAGCAAACCACAGGCCGCGGCAAAACGGCGGATGTGGTGCAGGCTCCTGGCTTCTTCTCGGAACGCCGGGGCCAGACTCCTCACCTCGTTGACCCAGCCGTAGGGCAAATGCGCCAGGGAGTAGACCACGGCCAGCACCGCCAGCGACTCCTGGCCGTCTGGCCCGCGGGCGACAAAAAAGTTGATCAAGGGTCGGCTCAACCCCTGGATAGCCATTACCAACGCCAAAGGCCAGAAGAAGCGGAAGAGATAGGCGAGGCTGGGGGCCTCGCCGCTGGGCTTCATCTGGGGTGCCACCCAACGGCGGTATCCCCAGAGCAAAACCCCCATGTAGACGCCAATCCCGGTGTAGGCGACCAGCAGGGGAAGGCACATCGGCTCCCGGCGCACCAACTCGCTGGGCACCAGGGCGAAGACCGCGGCGATGCTGGCGCCGATACTGGCCAGGGTGGCGTAGCTGACGACCTGGGTACGCCGGGCCTGCATCAGCAGGCCGGCCAGGCTGCGATTAAACCCTTCGCAGAGGGGAATGGGCACCAGCCAGAACAGGGTGCTCCGCACCGCAGCGCCCACCTCGGCATTCAGACCGTGGCCGGCGAAGATGACCCAGTCCCCCAGGCGGGTGAAGGCCAGGGCTGCCAGCACCAGGGCCAGGCAGACCCCGCCGATCAGGGCGAAGTACTGGATCCGGCGCCGGGCCTGGTGGTTGTCCGCCAGGACGAGGCTGAGCTGGTTGATCTGGGAAAGGGGGCTGGCGAGGAAATCGGCCAGCCCCCAGGCCACCCCGTACGCTGCGAGCACCTGGGTGGCCTGGGGCAGGCGGGCCATGCCGCCGCTGAGGAACTGACTGCTGAATCCCCCTGCGATCAGGGTGAGGGCCAGGGGTGCTACAAAACGCGCGAACTGGAGATAGACCATTCAGGACCGCTATTCGGGCCCGATGGGGAACCCCTGGAACTGATCGCTCACCGCCGCCAACAGCTTGCTGATTTCCTGCTTGTCCTGTGGGTCCAGGGCGACCACGCCGGCCGGGGCGCGTTCGACCAGGTTGGAGAAAACCCCGCGCCTTTTGAGGATGTAGCGCATGAAGGGGTGGGTCTCCAGGTTGAGCAGCGGCAGGAGGCGACGGTGTAGGGACCGGGCTTCCTCCTCCTTTCCGGCCCACCACAGTTCGGTGATTTTCGCCAGCACATCCCCCAGTTCGCAGGCCGGCATACAGCCATTGGCGCCGCGGCGCAGTTCGTCCGGCAGGAACTTGCCCGCCGCCCCGCCAAAAATGGCCTTGAGTTTGCCGCCCAGCACCCCCTGGACCTCGGCGATGTGTTTGGGCCCTGGTTGCCTCTCCTCCTTGATGTACTCGATTTGCGGTACCTCTTCCACCAGTTTGGCCAGTTGCTCTCCCCGGAGCGGCGCGTACCCGTCGGCGTTCTGGACCATGATCGGACCGGTGAACACCTCGGCCATGCGTTTGTACATCTCGACAGCCACCGCCTGGTTGGTGCGCGCCGGCGCCATGGCGATCACCGAGTCTGCCCCGGCATTCTGAGCAGCGCGGGTGTACTGCACCACCTGTGGCAGGGAGATGCCCGAACAGCCAAAAACCACGGGCAATCGGCCATTGACTTCGGCCAGGACCTCGTCGAGGTTGCGGACGCGTTCCTCCTCACCCAAAAAGTAGAACTCCCCCACCATCACCGGCCAGACGATGCCGTGCTGGCCGCTGCGGCAGCAAAAGTCCGCCACGGCGCGCAAGTCTCGGGTGTGGATTTCTAGATCCTCCGTGTACGGGGTAGGCAGAAGGCCAAAAAGACCCTTCATGGACGGGAAACGGGACATGGGATCTCCTTTTCTGACGTGGTCCGTATCGAGTTTATCTGTAGGTCGGATGACCTCTGAAAGTAGGCTGGATCGATCCCCGACTGCAAGCCCTGGCCGGGAGGCGCCGGCCGGTCGGCCGGGTGCGGGAGGGCCGAGGCGGGGATCGTATAGGGCGCGCGTCCCGGCCGTCATCACCGGGCCCGTCCGGGGGGCCGGGAGTGTTCCTCCTCGGGGGAGGCTGCCCAACGTGGCGGCGGCGGCACCGCGCCGCCACTGCTTGCGCCCGGGCTGTCGGCCGACCATCTTGAGCCCATGCATCTGGCCCTGCTTCTCTGCCTTTGGTTGCTAGACCCAGCCCGCGCGGACCCACCCCTGGTCACGGCCATCACGGTCCAGGGATTGGTCCGTACCCGCGCCGAAACCCTACTCCGCGAGGTTCTGGTGGCGGTGGGGCAGCCCTGCGACAGCGCCCTGGTTGCCGAGAGCGAACGCAACCTGCGCCAGTTGCCCTTTCTGGGGCTGGTCCGGATGCTGACCCGGCCCAGCGCCGGCGGCGTGGAACTGGTGGTCGAGGTGGAGGAGCTGTACGCGCGGGCCTTGTCCCCGCTCCTAGCCGGAGAGCTGGACGAACTCAGCTTCGGCCTGGTGGCCCTGGACTATAACCTCGGAGGCCGGGGCCAGTTGGCCCAGATCCGCCTGCAGCACCGCGCCATCGAGGGCAACCAGGCGGCCCTCTACTTCGAGAGCCCGCGCCTGTCCGGTTCTGCGCGCAATCTCAGCACCCAGGTGATCTGGGCCGCAGAGGGACACGACCTGGGGGCCACCTTCTCGCAGCCCTTCCTCTCCCTTGGCCAGGCATGGTCCTACGGGGCAACGATCTACGACACCGAGCAGGCACACCGTTTCTACGAGGCGGGCGGTACCAGTGCCCGCTACCGGGAGCGGGCCAGCGGGGGCAATGTGTGGTTGACCCGGTCTGCGGGCAGGGCGACCAAGGTGCGACCGGGATTCCGGCTCAGCTACAGCGATCGTCGCTACGCTCCCTCCCCCGGATTCACCTATGCCCCGGCGGACCGGCGGCGTCTCCTGCCCAGCCTGAGCCTGACAATCTGGCAGCCCAGGTACCGGCAAGAGAAATTCGTTCACCAGCTTGGCCGCACCGAGGACCTCCAGGTGGGAAGCTGGCTGGCGCTGCGGGCTGGGCTCTCCCTGCGCGCCCTGGGCAATGACCTGAACTACTACTCCTTGGGCCTGCAGCTTTCGCCGCGCCTGCTGCTCGGCGGCCGCGCCTATGTCTACACTTCGCTGCTGGCCAGCACCCAGATGCACCCCTCGGGGTACCAGGAGCTAAACCTGCTCGCCGAAGTGTTGGCCTACCGCCGGCTGCATACCAGCCATTCACTCGCCCTGCGCCTGCGGGCAGAGGCCGTGGCGCGGCCGGAGTCTCGCTCGCAGTATCTACTCGGCGCCGACAGCGGCCTGCGCGGGGTACTGCCGCGCCAGTACGGCGGCCAGCGCCGCCTGCTCGGCAATCTCGAGTTCCGCCCCACCTTCTGGGGGCGTTCATGGTGGGTGTTGGCCGGCGCGCTCTTCGCCGATGCCGGCATGGCCTGGAACGGTGCGCTGCCCCGGCCCGCGATGGCAGCGGGAGCGGGCGTGCGTCTTGGGCTGCCGCGCCTCTACAACAGCCCGGTGCTGCGCGCCGATCTTGCCCGGGGCCTGCCCGGAGGGGCCTGGCTCCTGTCCCTAGGGTTGGGGCAGTACTTCTGAATAGCCGTAGAAAACCCGGCAGCTCATGCGGCCGGGCCGGACCTGCCGCCGGTCTCTTCGGCGCCGATCTGGGCCACCAACGCGGCGATATTGTCCAGCGGCCGCTCGCCTTCGTTCGCGGCTGCGACCACCAGTTGCCTGGCCAGGTCCTCCGGGGCTCCTGCCTCTCCCATCAACCCGGCCAGGCGCTCCGTGCCCAGGCTGTTGTACAGCCCATCCGAACAGAGCAGGAGCCGGTCCCCCTGGCGCAGCTCCCGCACCCCTACATGAGTTCCAGGGCAGTATGGATCTGATCGGTCAATCCAGCAGCCATCGCCGGGGTTCTCTTCTGCCAGTGCCCTTCCGGGGTACACAGGCGCAGGGTGCGATGGGGGTGATGGAAGTTGTATCGCAGCGCCGAGATCCAACCCATGGCGTCGAGCAGTTGGGTACGTCGTGAGAAGCCCATAGTCTTTCGGACCTTACGGCCGTTGCGTAGGCGGTCGGTGAGGTTGAAGCGTTTGATGGCACTGGTGTTGGCTTTGTTCCAGCCCAACTGGGCGACCACCTGTGGTAGTTTTCCCTTGCCGAAGACCGGTCGGACTTCCACCTGTCGAATCCGGTAGCCCTGCCGATGCTTGATCACCTGGGCAAAAACCAAGTCCTGAGGGACCCGCACCCGCAGTGCAGGGGGACAACCAGGTTCCCCCCGGCGAGGCGGTTGATAGGGATGCCCGAAAGCGGCCAGGATCGCCTCCGGGTGGGTCGGCTCCCCATCGGTAGAGAGCGCCGGTTGCATCGCGTCGGGGGCCAGGCGTTGGGCCGCATCGGCGACGACTTGGTGGATGGTCTGTCGCGTCCGCTTTCCTGGCACCAGCGACACCAGCGACTTACTCTGGGGGGCCAGGCAATTGGTATCCCAGTGGTCGCCCTTGCCCTCCCCTTCATCGGCAGCGGTCAAACGGCCCTGTTTTTTCCCCACATAGGACCACTTCTCGTCAAACTGCAGGGCCTGCGGATGAAGCTGGCGGACCAAGGCATCATGCAACTGAGACTGACCCGACCGGTCACTCGCACCAGAGGACGCACCGCCACCTTGGAGACTCCCACCAGCCGGGCGGTCGCATTCATCCCGCAGTGGCTGTCCAGGTGCTCGATGACCGACACCGCTTGGGCCTCCCGCAGTTTACAGTTGAACAAGGCCGTTCCTTTGCACCCGCTAGATTCCTCCCCGCAGTCCCGGCAGCGAAGGTAGCGGATGCGGTCGGCCCCGTAGGTCTTGCGAAGGGTCAGATTGTCCTGGCCGCGCTGGCTATACGACTTGCATTCGGGATTCTGACAGCACAAATTCTCCATGCTGGTCTTGGCTCCATAACGTCCCTCCATTCGCCGTGGTTTGGGGAGACAAACGACTCAAGACCAGTCCTGTTTCAACAAATATCACAAGGCCTTCCCGCCCACCGGGACTCGTCGATAGGGGGGAGATGGCTATTCTAAAAGCCTGCCGACCGAGGAGGGAGCGAAACGCCGTGAACTTCGATGCTGCCCGACGAACCTTCGACTGCGAACCCAGCCTGACCGACACCCAGGTGCTCGAATTCTGCCGCCAAGGCTACCTGCTCCTGCCCGGCGCCGTGCCCGATCCCATCAACCAGCGCTCCTGCGCCTATCTGGAGGGAAGGATACCCGCCAACCCGAGCTACATTCCCGCCGGAATGACCCACCAGGACCTAGAGCGCATCCGCGCCTCCCACGAGCCCAGTGCCATTTTCCTGGAGGACTGGTTCCTCGAAAACGTGCTGCTCAACCCCCAGTTGGCCGGCATCATGCGCTCCCTCCTGGGCCGCCATGTCGGCCTGCCGGTGCTGGCCAGCCACCACCGGGTCGAATGCCCGGCCCCGCCCCAGGGCTGGCACCACGACGCCGACCATCTCTTCGGCCCCGAGCTTCACTTCGTCGAGGTCTTCTACTTTCCCCAGGACACTCCGGCGGAGTTGGGCCCCACTGAGCTGGTGCCCGGCACCCACCTGGGGCCTAGCCGCCGCGAGGCCGAGGACAAAGGGGTACTGGCCGCCGGGCCGGCCGGCACCCTGGGCATCCACCACCAGAGCATCCTGCACCGCCGGGGCCTGTCCACGGCCACGGGGCTGCGCCATATGCTCAAGTACAACTATTGGCGCACCTCCCCGCCCCAGCGCGACTGGATCATTGAGCCGCATTTTGACTTTCACACCGCCTACTACGGCGGGCACAACGCGGCCCGGTACGCGGCCCATATGTATTACTGGCTCTGCGGCAAAACGGACCAGTACCGGATCATCGGCGGCCAGGCCTGGCCCTGGTCCAGCCCCAACCAGATCGGCCCCTCGTACGGCTTTGGCCAACAGCAGGGCTACCTGCCCGATTGGCGCAAGAACAACCACGACGGCTATGCCTATCCTTGAGGCGACCCCATGAGTCCCCGACCCCAGGTGCCCGCTGCCCATCCCCGAATCCTCTTCCTGGACAAGGACCGGCAGACCCTGCTGAACCGCCGGGACGAGACCCCGTACCGGGAATTCTTCGCCGCGCTGCAGGAGCAGGCCGGCAAGGATCTGGAGCAATCCCTCCCCTCCGTTGTCCTGTGTGAGGATTTGCTGGTCCCGGGCGGGGATATCTGGGAGGTGCGCTACCTGCTCGAAGGTGAGGCCGGCCTGCAGCGGGCCCGGGCCATGAGCCAACCCTACGGCCAGATCTGCGGCCAATTGCAGCGCCATGGCCTGGCCCACTGGCTCCTGGCAGACCCCCGTTACCTGCAACGGGGTCTCCAGTGCCTCCAAGCCCTGGCAGCCCTGCCCCTGCCCGCCACCGGGTACGCCAACACCCACACCTTCAACGGCGCCACCGGGGCCATGGCCACCGGTCTGGATTATCTGTGGGAAGCCCTGACCCCCTCTCTGCGCGACACCCTAGTCGAGGCGCTGGTGGCCCGTGCCCAGGAATTCCACGCCCTATCGGTGCAGCAGGCCCTGCGGGATCCCTTGGACAGCCACGCCATCACCTACGGCCCCCCCGGCATGCTTCAGGCAGCGTTGGCCCTGTACCACCACCGCCCCGAGGCCCAGAGCTGGCTGGAGGACGTGCTGCGCTATTTCACCGAGGTGTTTCCCGGGTACGGCGGGGACGACGGGGGCTGGGGCCAGGGATTCGGGTACGGGGACGGGATTCACCAGGCCACCCTCCACACCCTGTACGTAGGCGCGGGTATCAACCTCTTCGAAACTCCCTGGGGCCGCAACTATGGCCGCTGGATGATGTACTTCCAACCGCCCTACGGCTCATGCCCCAACTTCGGCGACGCCGGGTACGGCCGGCCCAAAAGCCTGCAGAAACAGGTAATGAGCGCCTACGCCCGGATCCACCAGAATCCCTACTACCAGTGGCACGCCGAGCAGATCGCCTTGCCGCCCCTTCCATTGGGAGCATACCAGCTTAGCCTGCACTTGAAATGGCCATCGCCACCGGCTGCCCGGCCGCCCCGAGACTTGCCGCAGGCCCTGCACATGCGCGATATCGGCTGGGCCGCCTTGCACAGCGACCTGGCCGACCGGGAGCGCGATATCATGGTGCAGTTCAAAAGCAGCCATTTTGGTTCCTTCAGCCACAGCCACGCGGACCAGAACTCCTTTGTGCTCGAAGCCTACGGCCGGCCCCTGCTCATCGACAGCGGCTATTATCCCTGGTACGGCAGCCCGCACGACATGCTTTGGACGCGGCAGACCCGGGCCCACAACGCCTTGCTGGTCAACCACAAGGGCCAAGGGGTATGGAACCGGTCGGCCCAGGGACGGATTACGGCCTTTGCCAGCAGCCCGGACTTCGACTACGTGGCCGGCGACGCCACCCTGGCGTACCAACACCCTTCCCTCACCACCGACGCCACCTCCTTCCATCTGCGCAAGGACATCCACGCCCCCATCGAACTGTGCGCCTATTACGAGGGGGTGGAGCGCATGCACCGCCATCTGGTCTTTGTCCGGCCCCAAACCCTGGTGATCGTCGACGAGGTCCAAACCCGCTTCCCCGCCAGCCTCCAGTTCCTCCTGCACTCCCCACATGCTTTTGCCCTGGACCCTGAACGCCGGCAGGCCCAGACAGTCAACGAAGGAGCCCTGGCCCGCACCCATTTCCTCGGCGGCGGGGAAATGTTCTTGTCCCAGACCGACCAGTTCACCGCGCCCCCCGAACTGGGACTAGCCCACTCTAGCCCAAAGCAGTGGCACCTGTGCGCCGATTTCGCGGCGGCCAGCGAACACCGCCTGCTACTCACCGTCATCCAGGTGTGCCGCGCCGGCCAGGAAGGCCAGTTGCCCGCCGTGGCCCTCCTCAAAGAAACCGGTGTCGCCGGAGTCCAGATCGGCGAGGCCACGGTGCGCTTCCAGTTGGGCGGAGAAATGCCCAAGGTCTCCTGTAGCGCCACCCGCCCGGACGGCACCTCGACCTGGTTCGAGTATTCCCCCACCTGAGCGAGCCGATCCCATGCCCCTTGCCCTGGACATGAAGGATTTTAGTCTGGCGATGAACACCCACGTCGACCGGCGCCGGCCCGTGGTTGTCGAGGTGGGAGACCGCCGCCAGTTGCTCTTCGACGATTTCTTCGTGGCCATGGGAGCCAGGCCAGACCAGTTCCCCCGCGGCATCCGCTGGGCCAATGCTTCGGTGGCCAAACACGGGGCGCCGCTCTTTGCCGGCGAACCTCCCTGGGAGCATTCGACAGCCTGGGCCTCGGTGCTGCGGGACAGCGGGAGGTTCCGGATGTGGTACAACAGCGGCCACGCCGACCACCGCGGCCTGTTGGTCAGCTACGCCGAATCCGCTGACGGGCTCCATTTTACCAGGAAACCCCTGGGCCTGCTCGAGTTCAAGGGCTCGACGGCCAACAACCTGGTCTTCAGCGGCGGTTTGAACGGGGTTTCACCGGAAATGGGGAACGTCTTCTGCGATCCCACAGCCCCGACAGCGGAGCGCTACAAACTCATTTACACCGACTGGGAGGGCCGCCACGTTTTCGACCAGCCCTTCACCCACGACGTGGGCATGCTGCGGGGCGCTGCCTCGCCGGACGGGCTGCAATGGGATCGCTATTACCACAACTTCACCAGCCGCTACTGCGATTCCCAGAACAGCGCCTGCTGGGACCCGGACCTGGGCCGCTACGTGGTGTACCACCGCGCTTTTGGCCGGTACGGTGGCCTGCAGGTGGGCGACCTCACCGTAGAAGCCGAAGGGCGGGGCCGGGCAGTGGGCCGGCTGGTGTCCCGGGATTTCCGCGCGTGGGAATCCACCGGTATCGCCCTACAGGCCGACTTTGCCGATGGCCTCAACGTGGATGTGTACAACAGCGCGTACAGCCGCTACCCTGGCGCCGACCACACCCACTTCCTCTTCCCCTCCTTCTACCACCATTACGAGGGCCATTTCCGGGTGGGACTCTGCACCAGCCGCGACAATCAAACCTGGGTCCGCCCCACCCGCACCCCTTTCATCCCGCTCGGAGAACCCGGCACCTTCGACTCGTACATCATCAGTGTTTCCCCTGGCTTTGTACCCCTGGACCCAGACCACTATGCCCTTTATTACCGGGCCGGCAACGGCCCGCACAGCGGGTCAGCGGTAATACTGAGCGAGGCCGAGCGCCAGCAGGTGGCCAGCCGGATCGGCCGGGTGGTGCTCAGGCGCGACCGGCTGGTGGGCATCGAGGCCGGCAGCGGGGGCGGCCAGTTCTGCACCCGCCCGCTGCAATTTGCGGGCCGCCGCCTGCTGGTGAACGTCGAACCCCTCGGGCCGCAAGCCCTGCTGCGGGTGCAGTTGCTGTCCGTCGATAGTGACGAACCCATCGAGGGTTTTACCTTCGCCCGCTGCCAAACCCTAACAGCGGACGAACTCGACGCCGAGGTCCGCTGGGAAGGCCAGGATTCCCTGCCTGCCCGCCAGCCGCTGCGCCTGCACTTTCGGTTTTGCGACTGCCGAATCTACGCCTTTCAGTTTTGCGATGGATGGTGAAAATCGGGGCATTTGGTTATTATTATGAGAACGCGAGCTGATATTTCCCCTTCGGACCGAGGGTCCGGCACCCACTGCCACTAGGCCTTGCATGAATCTGTTCGGGCGCTCAAAAAAGACCGATAACGAACAGGCACAGATGGTCGAGGCCATCGTCGACCTGAATCTGCGCCGCGTCAATATCGTCCTGGTCGACGCCGCGGGAGAGGAAGAGGATCTGGGCCGCTCGCAGTTCCTGCGCTCTGAGGACAAGGTCTACAGGGAGGGCGATTCCCTTTTCCTCACCACCCCCGACAAACTCAAATCCCAGGCTTCAGAGGAGGAGGCCGCCACCCGCGCCGAAGCTGAGGCCCCGGCCAAACCCGTGCTCTTCAACAACCGGGCCGCGGTGTTGCGTTTCCTCCGCAGCGGCATGCCGTACGAGGTCCCCTGCACCATCGTGCAGCGGGTGCGCCTGCGCTCGGACCAGGTCGAGAAGCTCGACTTTGCAGGCATCAAATCCGCGTTCCGCATCACGCCCACCGGCATGCCACAGAACCACAACAAGCGGCAGTTCATCCAGTTCAACTACGTCGCCGAGGACAAAAAGGCCGTCGTGCATCAGGTGACGATGGACCTCTTCGTCCAGAAGACCACTCTGGTGGTGCCCCCAGACACGCCGCTGCAGGACCGCATCACCGAGGTCGACCTCACCCCCTATTCCTCGGCCGAGGACATCCCCTTCGAGATAGACCAAACGCTGCGCGAATTCTACACCACCATGCGCGCCCTGCCGCCCAAAGACCGCGTGGTCAACCTCGCCAAGATCGAACGCACCACCGACCGGGGGATGTCCGCCGACCGGCAGTACAACCACGGCAGGGTGGCCGTCCTCAGTGTGGACAACGAGGAGTTGCTCAACCGGGTGCGCTGTATCTACCTGCGCAAGTCGGCCAAATCGGACCGCGACCGCAAAAACCCCTTCAACCTAGACGCCAACGACGTCGTCGTGCTCAGCTACATGCTCGACGGGATGGAGCGGAGTTTTGTCTGCAAGGTGATGGAACGCCGCACTGGCAACGAGCAGCTGAGGCCCTCCAGCATCATCAGCCACGACCCCGGTTTCCGCCTGCCGGTGATGAATTTCCGCGGCAACGGCATCATGGTCGCTTCGGACATGGAGTTCATCCGTTACGTCACGGGTGAGAACCTGGAGGAGTTCGATTTCCACCACCTCACCACCTACCAGGAGAATATCCTCCAGGACCTCAAGTCCATCGTCCTGTACTGCGCGATTTACCCGGAGGTCCGACGGGAGACCTACGAGCTGCACTTCCGCAAGCAGGAGCTGCAGCTGATGGACCGCTTTATCCCCGAACTGCCATACAAGATCCAGATGCTCGGCCGCATCGTGCGCACCGATCGCATCAGGGGCCAGCTGACCCACAGCATCCAATTCGACTACGACACCCAGATGTTCCAGTTGAGGAAGGACGATGTGCTGCTCTGGCGGGTGGTTCCCAAGTTCCGCGGGAACCGCTACTTCAACGAAATCATATTGAAATTGAACGCCTTCGAGGCTTACCTGCGCAAAAAACACGCGGAACAGCAGGGGGAGTAACACCTCCCGCGGCGCAGCTGGCCCTGTGCAGCGGGCAGAGGTCTCGATCTCGGCTTTCGCTGTGGAACCCAGGCAGGTAGATCTTGAAGGTGGTGCCTTCTCCGAGTCGACTGACCACCTCGAGGCCCCCCCGCTCGGCTTGATCGTCCCATAAACCGTGGAAAGCCCCAGCCCAGTGCCCTTGCCCGCCTCCTTGGTGGTTGCGGTGAGCGATACAGGACCGGTCTCCTGTCCGGCGTTGGACCAAAAACAAAAAGCGCAACCCCTTCGGAATCAGCGAGGTTGCGCTTTAGTGTTTCTGGCTCCGGCGGTAGGGCTCGAATCAATTCCCGCAGATCCTTGCGACACAACGCTTTCCGCACAAGACCAACACAAAACAAAGCACTCCAGTGCGTTACCCGACTCCCCTTCTCTGACCCCGGCGCAGGAACCTGCACTTCCGCTACACTCCCAGCACACTTCCGAGCGCCAAGATCATGTTCCCAGCATGTACCCCCCCGACCTTGCCC
>SXGT01279531.1_pt1 | contig 20819 bp, 15 predicted proteins | sample 3176221 | NCBI WGS metagenome assembly SXGT01 (sample SAMN11356862, study PRJNA531348) | freshwater metagenome | isolation source: freshwater sample F1-120 | place: China: Fuxian Lake, Yuxi | collected 2017-12-25
AGACTGATTGTTGCCTGCTGACATTTGCATACCCAGTGGCTACAGCGATCAGTTTGCAGCCGCTCAGCTTCAGCTTCGTCGGATCCGCTCCGCTCATTCGCTACATGCGAGCCATGTCACCAACATTCCGTTCCGTAAGCGGATGCATTCTTATCTTTGTTGTTTGTTCCGACAATTACCGCAACCCGAACCCCTGCGCCTGACCTGATGGATATCTGATGAAGAACTTTCCTGAAGTGGTGTCCGACCACCAGAGGTTCCCGGCTTGTGAGGGAGGGGGCGCGGTGAGCGTGATCTCCGGGGAGAGGGAGTAAGGCGTACCGCCGACAATGGCGGAATAGACCCCATTGGTGCCTGTGTTGGAGACCGAGAGCGTAGGCAAGGCCAGCGCGCTACGGAAGGTGTCGCGCAAGGTATCCGCATCGGCAAACGCCGCATTGAGCACCTGCCGCTTGCCCGTGGCATCGCACAGCGCCAACTGGTTGTTCTCCGTCACGAAGCCCGGACAGTTGCTGCTGCTGCCTGTCGTGGTCTGGGAGGCCGGTTGGGCGATGTAGTCCGTCCCGGCCAGCTTGGCCAGGATGACACCATCGCCAAGGATTTCCAGGGACGCACTGCTGTTGATATTCTTTAATGCCGTTTCAAGATCGGCATAGGCCGTCGCTGGTGCCACGGCAAAGGACAGGCTGCTGTCGAGAATGGCGGTCAGATTGGCCGCAATGTCGGCCACGGAGACGGCGCGAGCGGTGGTGCCCAGGGCGGCATCGGCGAGGGACAGGCTCCCGACTGGCAGGAAGCGATAGGTGCCCTGACTGGTGATCAGGGTCATGACGCCGCTGCTGGTGTCCTGCGTCAGGCTGGTGGCAGTACCCAGTCCAAGTTTGGTGGCGATGGCCTGCCCCACCAAGGTGCTCCAGGCGGTCGCAAAGCGCTCCGAGTTGCCGCTGATGCGCGGAACGCTGAGGCTCTTGGCCGCCTGCGGCAGGTTCGTAATGAAGTCGCCGGCCTGACTGCCGGTTTGTGCGCGCGAACCCAAACGGACTTGACCCGCAGTGCCTGCCTCATCGGCCAGGACGGCTTCGCCCGGGTAGAGGTCGAAGCTGCTGGGTAGGGCGCGTCCGCCACTGCTGGACTGGTAGGTGACTTTGCCACCACTGGTGACGGCGAGGACGAGGTTGCGGTTCTCGTCGGGTCCGGCACTCACCCGGGTGTTGGCGACGGTGGTCTGAACAACGGCTGAACCATTGCTGCTGCCGATGAGCGGGATGGTGCTGCCGGTACCCGGGGCTTCGATGCTGACGCTGCCGGAGATTGGCGCCAGCGCAGAACTGCCCCCGATGTTACGAACCTGCAAGGTGGTACCGCTGCTTTCGCGGGTGTAGTTGAGGGTGGCGCCCCCAGAGACGACGGGTACGGCGCTGGCGGTGTCGATGGCGATGACGGCATTCTGGACGGCACCTGTGGCCAGTTGCAGCGGGGCGGTCGGGGCCTGGGTGACGCGGACAATGCCATCAACGACGGTTGCCGTTTGCGGGTTGCTGAATACTTCGCTGGCCGAGGCTACCGGTGTAAAGGGCAGGGTGGTGACTTTGAAACTGGCGCTGACGCCGCCAATGGTGAGGGTGGCGATGGCGCTTTGTCCGTAACCTGCTGGGGCGGTGAGGCGTACCTGGACTTGGTTGCCGAGGCTGACGGTGCCTGCGGCAGAGGTCCAGGTGCCACTGTTGATGGAATACTCGCCGCCGCTGATGCTGATACTGGTGGCCCGGTCGATGCCTTGGATAGTGATGGGGGCAGAGGTTACGGTGCTGGCTGGGACGGCATCGGTCACTGCAGGGAAGCTGAAGGCGCTTGGGGCGATGTCGGTGCCTGCGGCCAGGATGGTGATGGTCTGGCTGGCGGTAACGGTGGTGCTGTTCTCGGTATAGGTGGCCGTGATGGTGATGAGGGTGTCGGCGGTGACACGACCGGCAGCCAGTATTCCGGTCGAGGATATGTTGGCGACGGTGGGGTTTGAGCTTGTCCAGGTCGGGGTGATGGTCTTGCTGGTGCTGTCGGAGTATCCGGCACTGGCACTTAATGTCGCTTGACCGGAGGATTGCAGGGTAGCGGGGGCAACAACAGACAGTGAATTAACATAAGCTAAGCTAGTAGGCCGCACTATCGTAGAGGTAAATATAGTGTGATCACAAAAACCGGATGCTTGAGGGGTAACTACAAAGTCGATGTTGCTACCCGTATTTACGCTAGCGTCTATCGCATAGCTAATCCCGGTCGTATCACTTGCGCCTATCGATCTGGACCATATCTGCACGCCATCGACAAGTATGTAGCCTAATACTCCATCCCCACATGTACTGCCGCCATCGTTAAACTTCGCGAGACGCCCTGAAATTCTGACAACACCCGACACGGTACTTTGCCACCTCCTAGTGGTACGGTGCTCAACTGACATTTTTCCTGCGGACGTAACGATGGAGTTTGGGTGGGCATCAGTTTTACCTAAGAGCGTCCAGTAACCAGGAATTGACCAAGCTGAAAATCCATATGCAGTAAGGGCTGATGTCGTATCCGTCATCAAGTGAAAGTTTGTATCAGAGGCAACGTAATAGCCGTAATACCAGCCAGCCTGCCCCTGTTGGAGAGAGAAGTCTTGCTCAGAATCAGCGATGATCTGAGTTGGCGCGGATGTAGATGTGCCGAGAGAGTAGATCTGCTCAACTTCTGTAGCCGACAGGGCGCGGTTGTAGATGCGTAAATCATCCATTGTCCCGTTAAAAAAATCATTGAGACCGCCGCACCCCGCTGGGGATCCGATATAAAGAGGGCCTGGTACTCTGGCTATATCCCCGAGGGAAGTGGGGTAAGTGCCCGCTAGGGAACCATCGACGTAAATTTTTCTGTAGGAACCATCGAAGGTTCCGACAAGATGGTGCCAGCCTAAGGATGCTGATACGCCATCATTCCATGAAAGCCAGACATCGTTTATCGACAGCGTGATTTCATTGTCAAGGTTAACACCGAAAAAATACGGAGATCCAGCGCACGTAGATTTTCTAACGATCCATCTGAGCCGATTGTCAAGATTGGGCATATTGGCCCACACGGATACGGAAATCTTGGAGACATTCAAGCTATTGCTGTCATTCACCGTAATGTGATTGCCCCGTCCATTGAACGAATAGGCGCTATTTGTATTTCCAAACCTGTCGATGGACAATGTTGCACCGGTTATGGCACCATGATTTCCATTACCGCTCGCATCGTTCGCATTGCCGTCAAACGGGTAATAGGCAACAAGACCGGACGTCAGGTCCGCAGTTTGTCCGATCGCCTTGCCGTGCCACAAAAACCCCAACAACAGAGCAGCCAGTACGGCCAGCATTTTTTTGAGTACCACGATGAATTTCTCCATGGTTTATGTGATGGCAAATTATGCCGCGCGAAAGGCAAGCAATTTATACCTGCATTGTTCTAGTGGTCAATTATGAACAGCGCCAATTCTGGCCGATATGTCAGCATTTGACATGCGGCAGCTATCAGGAGAGTAAGCAGCCCTTCAGCGCTGAGCCCATTCATGCCAGCCAAGGACAGCACCCGCTGCACATCTGCCCGACAGGCTGAAAAAACAAAATCGAAAATTGAACGTCGGCTTCCGATGTTTGGGTGTTCGGCACCAATGGCTGCTTCCATTCACCCCCACCGTCGGCTCAGGGCACCAACCTCCCGTCCCGCCAGCGCCGACATTTGCCGCAACCCTGCCGGCATCCCGTGGGCAGGCCGTTTCCACCGGCTAAGCGGGCGGAAATTGTGCACCGCGCGTATTCCCCTCGCACCAATTGCAGTATGCTTGCCACCATAACAAGGTGACGAACCGGGAGGTTACGTCGCATTACGCTAAGTACGAGGGGGGCATGACAGCATCACCACGCCTGCAGATTCCGTTCGATGAATTGGTTCACCAGTTGGTGGTGCCTTCGTTCGTCATCGGCGCGGAGGGTCAGGTGCTGGTCTGGAACCGTGCCTGCGAACTGCTCACCGGCATGCTGGCGGCGGAGGTGGTGGGGACGCGTGACCACTGGCGCGCGTATTACCCGCATCCACGCCCCTGCCTGGCCGACCTGATTCTTTCCGGCGAAACCAGCCGGGTTGGCGAGCTCTATGCCGCCACAGATAGCTCCTGTTTGCTTTATGGGGGGCTGCATGCGGAGAACTGGTGCAGCATGCCGCTGCGTGGCATCGAGTTCTATTTGTCGATCGATGCCGGCCCGATTTACGATGCGGAGGGCAAGATCATCGCCGTGGTTGAAACCCTGCGCGATCTGACCGACTGGAAGAAGAGCGAGGCCCAGTTACGGCTGATCGAATCGGTGTTCGAGAATTCTTCCGAAGGCATCCTGATTACCGATGCAGAGGCGCACATTGTCAAGGTCAATCCTGCCTATACGCGCCTGACCGGCTATGCTCCCGAGGAGGTGATTGGCCACTCACCGCGCCAGATGCAATCCGGTCTGCACGATCCGACCTTTTATCGCGAGATGTGGCAGACCATCCACGCAACCGGCCAGTGGCGCGGCGAGATCTGGAATCGGCGCAAGGATGGCGAAGTGTTTCCCGAACATCTGGCGATCAATGCCGTGCAAGATGCGGCGGGCAAAGTCAGTCATTATGTGGGGCTGTTCAGCGACATCAGCCACCAGAAGCAAACGCAGGAACGGCTTGAGGACATGGCGACGCACGATGCGCTGACCGGCTTGCCCAATCGTATCGGCCTGTCGCTCAAGCTGCATCAGACCTTGAGTGCGGCGCGGATTCATTCTCGTCTTGTCGCCGTCTGCTTCGTCGATCTGGATGGGTTTAAACCAGTCAATGACACCTACGGGCATGAGACCGGCGATTGCGTGCTGGTCGAGGTGGCCCAGCGCTTGCGTCATGTGATTCGTACCACCGATACGGTCGCGCGTATCGGTGGCGACGAGTTCGTCATGCTATTGGCCGAGTTTGCCAGCATGGATGAAATCGAGATTGCGCTGGATCGCATTCTTGATACCTTGAGAAAGCCGGTGTACCTCGATGAGGCCAAGATTGTCATTTCCGCCAGCGTTGGCGTGACCGTGCATCCCTTTGACGATTCGGACACGGATACCCTGTTGCGCCATGCCGACCAAGCGATGTATTCAGCCAAGAACCTGGGTCGCAACAGTTGGCACATGTATGACCTGGCCGACGATACGACCAACCAGAAGATCAGCAGCACGCTGAACCGGGTTCGTGAAGGCCTGCACCACGGCGAGTTCTGCCTTTACTACCAGCCCAAGGTCAACTTGCGAACCGGACGGATTGTCGGCATGGAGGCGTTGATTCGCTGGCAGCATCCCGAGCGTGGTTTGGTGCCGCCCGGCGACTTCCTGCCGCATGTCGAGAACTCGCCGCTGATCGTGGATCTGGGCGAGTGGGTGATCAAGGAGGCGCTGGCACAGATCGAGCGCTGGGCTGCCAATGGCCTCGAAATGAAGGTTAGCGTCAACATTGCGGCACGCCAGTTCCAGCATATCGACTTTGTGATGCGCCTGCGCAGCATCCTTGCCCAGAATCCAGAGGTACCGCCGAACCTGCTTGAGATCGAGGTGCTCGAAAGCACTGCGCTGGATGATGTGGAAAACGTGCGTGCCGTGTTGCTGGCCTGCAAGGAGATGGGCGTTGATTTTGCCCTCGACGATTTTGGCACGGGCTATTCAACTTTGACCTATTTGAAGCGTCTGCCCGCACGCGTACTAAAGATCGACCAGACCTTCATTCGCGATATGCTCGAAGACCAGGAAGACCTGGCGCTGGTCGAAGGCGTTATCGGCCTTGCCTCAGTATTCCATATGGACATCGTGGCCGAAGGCGTCGAGACACGCGAGCATGGCATCGTGCTGATGCGCATCGGTTGTGACGTGGTGCAGGGCTATTACATTGCCCGCCCGATGCCGGCTGAGAAGGTGCCGACCTGGTGTGTCGACTTCCGGCCTGATCCGGACTGGCAGCATTGGGCCGCGGCGGCCTGGGATCGCAGTCATCTGCCGTTGGTGCTGGCCGAATACGATCATCTCAAGTGGGTGCAGCGGCTGGTGGCGGCACTCGATTATCCGACGCTTGAGCTTCCCGACGAGATTGCCAACCCGCGTGCCTGTCGTTTTGGGCAGTGGTATGCTGGTCCCGGCATGCAGCAGTATGGTCACCTGCCCGCCTTCATCGAGATTGATGCCTTCCATCAGCGCGTGCATGCCCTTGCGGATGAAATCGTCCTGGCGCGCGATGCGGGGAATGTGGCTGCAGCACGTGCGCTGGTGCCGCCCCTGATGATGGACAAAGATGAGATTGTCAGCCGGCTAAACTGCTTGCATGAAGAGTTGCGCTCACCGCAACCCATACGCCTGCCGCTTCAGCCAAAATAAGCAGCCCAAATAAAAACCCCGACGGGCGCAAGCGCCGGTCGGGGTAGCCCGGCCGCAGCCGGGAAGTCAATCCTGAAAACCTTGTAATTAAGCAGCGGCCTTGATGTTCTTGATGGTGGCGCTGGTCGCGGCGGCGACATTGGCTTCGGCCATTTCGACGGCTTGCTTGGCGGACTTCTTGACGCTGTCCATGGTCGTGTTGGCAGAGGCAATCGCGGACTTGACGGCGGCGATCGCCATGTCGGCACCCGCCGGGGCGTTCTTGGCGGCGGTGTCAAGCGCGGTGTTGACGTTGCTGTTCATCTCGGCCACTTGACCTTCGACCAGCTTGCCCATGACTTCCTGGGTTTGGGTGGCGATTTCATAGATTGCACGGGAGTAAGCAATCGCTTTGTCCAGTGCGGGTTGAGCCAAGCTCTTTTGCAGAGACAGCAGTTCTTGCGGGTTCTTGATCGACATGATGGCCTTGCTGTTGGCTACGGTGTCTTCCATCAGGCCGCGGGCGGTGTTGAGGTTGAGAGCAGCAAGGCGCTCGGCACTGGCGAAAGCGGTGTTGGCGATGAACATCAGGGTCTCGACGTTGGCTTTGTTGGCGCTGATCATTTTTTCGGGGGCATTGGCGTACATGGCATTCTCCTAAGTGGGTGAGGATTATTCACTGCGTATGCTGCAGTGCAACATGAGTCAATTATAGGTAGGGAAAATGGCAAGTCAAGGACAATTTGTGCAATGCACAAAATTATTTTTCACCTTCGCTTTTGACCGCTGCTTAAGCGTCCTGCCACTGGCGTAATACTTCACATAGCGCCGCACATTCCACGCTCAGGGCGCTAACTTCATCGTCCAGGCCAGTCTCTCCCGCTTTGAGTCGCAGATCGAGTGCGGCGGCGCACGCGGAGAGACGGCGACCACCCGCCTGGGCGCCCAGTCCCTTGAGCGTGTGGGCGGCACGCTCGGCATGAGCCCACTCGCCTGCCGCCATGTCGCTGATGAGTTGATCGAGATATTTCGGGAGATCGGCCAGGGCGGATTCGACTACGATCAGTGCCATCTCGCGGTCGCCGCTCAGATTGTTGAGCAGCAGAGATGCATCAAAGCAGGGCTGTATCTCGACAGCCATGTCGGGTGGCAGGAGCGAGGTGGTTTTGCCTTGCGATTGGGTATTTTCGGCATCCGGTTTATTCAGCCAGCGCCGGAGCATGTCGCCTAGTGCCTCCGTATTGATCGGCTTGGTCAGGTAATCATCCATGCCGGCACTGAGCACCTTCTCGCGATCTCCCGGCATGGCGTTGGCAGTCAGGGCAATGATCGGAACTTTAGGGTTGATCGTGCCCGAGTCTGACTGTCGGATCAGTTGGGTCGCCGTGTAGCCATCCATCACCGGCATCTGGCAATCCATTAGCACCAGGTCATAGGGAATCTGTTTGAGGATGGTCAGCGCCTCGTGTCCATTGCCCACCGTATCGCCATTTAGTCCCAGTTGCTTCAATAGTCCCTGGATGACTTTCTGGTTGGTGGGGTTGTCTTCGACGACCAGAATGCGCCGGCCCTGATTCAGCTCTGTCAGCGTGTGCCGCGTGACGAACGGCGACAGCGCAGAAGCCTGACCTTGACCCTCTTGCGCTTTTTGCCCAAGGACCGTGGCGAGGCAGTCGTACAACTGCGCATTCTTGACCGGCTTCGACAGGTAGGCCGAGAAACCTCTCGACCTGGCTTCGGTTGCGTCGCCTCGCATCGTTACCGACGTCAGCATGACCAGCGGCAGCGATGCCCACGCCGGCATGGCCCGGATTCTGTCGGCCAGGGTGAAGCCATCCATGCCGGGCATTTGCATGTCCAGAACTGCCAGGTCCGGGCCGGCCTCTGCTTCGGTGGCCAGCATCGCCAGGGCACTGTCCCCGTCTGTCGCGAGCAGCGGGCTGCAGCCCCACTGGGCGAGCAGAATTTCCATCAGGCGCAGGTTGGTGGCATTGTCGTCAACCACCAGTATGCGTCGGCCGGAAAGCGAAGCATGCGGCGCATGCTGCACCGCTGCGGCATCCCCGTACGGTAATTCCAGTTCGAACCAGAAGGTTGAACCCTGATCAGGTTCGCTATCGACGCCGATGCGTCCGCCCATGATGTCGACCAGCTGCTTACTGATGGCCAACCCGAGTCCGGTGCCGCCGAACTTGCGGGTAATCGAGTTGTCAGCTTGTGTGAATGGGGAAAACAGCTCGTCAATCTTGTCGGCGGGGATGCCTATGCCCGTGTCGTGCACCTCGAAGCGCAGGCCGATGCGATCTGCGCGTTCTGCTTGCCGGGGCAGAACCTGTATCGAGACTTCGCCCTGCGCAGTGAACTTGATGGCATTGCCACCGAGGTTGATGAGGATTTGACGCAGGCGCCCCGGATCGCCCATCGCCATGCGGGGCAGATCTGGCATGACGATGCAGGTCAACTCGAGGTGTTTTTCGTGGGCTTTGAAAGCGAGCAGATCGGCGACCTCACCGACCGTGGACGCCAGGTCAAAGCTGATCTGTTCGACCTCCATCTTGCCGGCCTCGATCTTCGAGTAATCGAGGATGTCGGTGATGATCCCAAGCAGTGCCTCGGCACTGTTGCGGATGGTTTCCGCGTATTCGCGCTGTTCGGCATCCAGTTTTGTGGTGAACATCAGGCCCGCCATGCCGATCACACCGTTCATTGGCGTCCGGATCTCGTGGCTCATGTTGGCGAGGAATTCCGATTTTGCACGCGTTGCCAGTTCGGCGGCCTCTTTCTTTTCCTCAAGGGCGCGCATGGCCTCTTTCAGTTCATGGGTGCGTTCCTCAATGCGCTCCTCGAGTTGCGCATTCAGCAGGCCCAACTCATTTTCTGCACGGCGGCGCCTTTCCAAAGCATCCTGAAAAGCGTGCAACAGCGAATTGAACGTCAGGATGAGTTGCCCCAGTTCGTCGCGGGCATGTCTGTCCGGAAGATCCAATGGGCGGGTATTCGGGGCTGCCGGATCGACCGCAGCTACGCCTTGCTTGAGTGAAAGCAGGGGACGGATGATGCCAATGTAAAAAACCACGGTCAGCAGTATGCTCAGCACGACGGCCCAGACGATGCGCACGACCAGTTTTGTGACCGCCAGTTCAACGAAACGCTGGCCGGCGGCAGCACTATCCAGGACGACCGTCAGGGTACCGACATTGTCCTGTGCAATCGTCCCGTTTTCGCGGTACTGGAGGGGCATGCGATGCACCTCTACGCCTGCGAGCAGTCGCTGCCCGACCCAGGGCATTCCCGCGTCAGATGTGGCGCGTTGCTTGTCTGCGAGCACGTTGCCGAAGTTGTCGTGAAGCGTCGCGGCGCGGATGTAGTCGAAGCGCAACAAGCCGGCAGCCACCGTGTTGGCTTGCTCGGCATTGAGCTGGAAGGCGGCCACGGCGGCGCTTTCACTGACCAGCTCCATCGTGCGCGTCGTCGTTTTGGTGATCTCGTCGTGCGAGGCGTGCCAGTCGAATGCCAACTCGACGACACCGATCGACAGGCCGACCAGCAAGGCAAAGACCAGATTGACGATCGTCTGGCGCGCCGCCAGACCGTGCCAGAGGGAAGTGCGCTGGTTCATGTGCCCCTTCTACCGGGAAGGCAGGCCAGCTTCCACGCCATGGCGCTTCTTCATCGCCTCGACAAGGCTGCTCTTCTGTTTCAGCCAGGCGTTCAATTCCAGGACAACCGTTGTATGCTTCATGGTTGACACATGATAGTGGTCACGGCTGTAAGGGAGTTGCGGGGCGAACACCAGCGCCCCCGGCATGCCCAGTACCTTATCCAATTGATAGTTCACCACGGCAATGTTGGCATAGGCGCCATCAATGCGCCGGGCGACCACCTGCCGCACCAGCGCCTCGAAGCTGGCATTCTCTGAAACCTTCACCTTGCCGGCGCTGACACGATCCATCCAGGCCCAGGGTGTGAAGCCGGCTACCGTGCCGAGCGTGCGGAGTTCATCCGTCGTCACACCTTTCCTGTCAGTCGGCACGACGACGCCATCGATGTAAGTCAGCACCGGGTCGCTGTAGCTGATCGGCTTGCCGCCACGCTGGTCCTGTTTCCAGTGGGTGTTGTCGGGAAACTTGAAATCAACCTGACCATTGAAAAAAGCAGCATACAAGCGCGGCACCGGTAGCGCGCGATACTCGAAAACGTAACCGTGATCCTTGGCGAATGCGTCGAACAGCTCGCGTGCGAACCCCTGGTATTTGCCGTCTTTCAGTCCATAGGCAGGCAGGTAGTCCTGATTTTCAACGCCGATAACGAAAGTCTGGGCGGCTTGCACAACGGGGGTTGTGCCGAGCACCATGCCGAACGAAAAAACCAGTGCGCATGCGCGGATGATTGTGTGCAGAAGCAGTTTCATCATGTACCCCTGAATGCCCTTGCCATTTTGAAAACCACGAAGCGATCAATGTTACCAGCCGCCATTGACTTACATTCCGCTGCCGTCTCGCCAGAGCCGACTTTTTGCTGCAACCCCGCTCGCGACAAGGCAATGGCGGCATAAAGAATCCGCATGTAGGGATCGATTCGATGGTGATATGTTCGAGCGATGCTGGCAAGTCACGATGCCCTGAGTCCTGAAGATGCCCTGCGCCTGAACGTATTGCTGGCGGGCGAGGTGCTGGCCGTGCGTATCGACGAGGGCGCGCGCCTGCTCTATGGGCTGACGCCGAAAGGCGAGGCGAAACTGGCGCTCAATCCGGTTGGACGCTCCGATCGCTACTTCCAGCGTGTGCGTGAATTGCTGGGCGGCCATGCGCTTGATTCGCCCGGCGGCTATCCGGTGCATCTGCGCCGCTGGACGCGTCTGGGCCATGCCGAACCGAAAAAACTCGAAGCCATGCTCAAGCTGGGGGAGCCCGAGGCGGCTCTGGCTGTGGCCTATGCCGCGGAGCTGACGGATGAACTGGCGCGTCGAGTCTGGTGGTCACTACCGACCATGGAAGTGGCACGCGCCATGCTGGCCCATCCCGCCGTGCGTCAGGGGCAGATGGGGCCACTGCTGGCCGACTTCCTGATCGAGCATCTGCCCTTCGAAGAAGATCCGGTTACCGCGATGAATTCCGTGCGCGCGGTGCTGGCCGCTGGCCTGATCTCGCCGCCGGCACGCGAGCAGCTGTGGCTCAAGGGCAAGCGTCGTCCTTATTATCTGGTGGGCTTTCTTGAAAGCCTGCCGGATGCCTTGACAGCCGAATCCCCACGCACCTTGCCCGAGGGACTGCCGGACAGCCCGGCCGCTCGTCTGCTGGCGCGCTGTTATTCCGGCACGGGGCAGAGTTATCTAAAGGCGGCCGAACTGATCCTTGAAAAGCCGCCGGCGCATGAGGCGGTTTATTTGATGCTCGACCTGCTCGGCCAGTATTTTGCGGATGGCCGGGATGCGGCTGCCCAACTCGGCGCCTGCCCGGCCGAAGCGGTGGCGCTGGCGGCGCTTGCGCAACTCTCGAATACGGTGGCCGAACCGATTCTGACGAAAACCACGGCGGTCGGGCCCTTGATGCGGCGCCATCTCGAGCCGCTGTTTGCGCCTATCATCGGACACTTGCAGACTTTGAGAGGCGGAACATGAAGGGTGGGGTTTATCTCGATGCGGAAGCGCCCAGTCTGGTCAAGGCGCATTTCGCGCTTGTCCGGGCCACCCGTGGCAAGCGCAAACGCTTTCCTGACAACGTCGTCGAGCCGGTGGCGTCGGCCGAGGAAGCACTGGCCCGTGAGGATGCGGCGCAGAATCTGCACGCCGCCGAGGTCATGGGGCCCTCACGCTCGTCCGAAGGCATTCATCTTTACTATTTGGTGCGGTGGCTGAGTGAATGAAGAGTAAGAAACCCTTTCCCATCCCGGTGGTGCCCGCCGGTCCAGAATCGGACCCGGCGCTCGACGCCTGCAGCGGTGCCGAGTCCTTCGCCCTGATGGTGCTGGGCGACAGCATGGAACCGGAGTTTGTCGAGGGCGACATCATCATCATCGAGCCGGAAGGTCTGGCCACGGATGGCTCCTTTGTCATGGCCTGGCTCGGCGACGAGTGGATTTTCCGTCAGTTGAAAAAAGACGAGGAGAACGTGGGGGGCTGGAAATTGTGCCCTCTCAACCCCAAGTACCCCGCTGCCCATATTTCCGACCTCTCGGGCATCAAGGGTGTCATCATTCAAAAATCCAAACCTGGCCGGCGCAAGGCGGCCAAACGCTACGTGGACTAAATCATGCCGTATTACATCTATCGCGTTACCCAACTCGGCCCGGTGAAGAATCTCGAAAAGCTCACCCAGTTCGATGTCTTCAAGGAGGCTTCTGCCAAGGCCAAGGAACTTCGCAAAGAGAACGATCTGACCCAATGCAAGATCCAGGTGGTGTTCGGCGAAAACGAACTGCAGGCCGAGGAATCGCTCCATACCGTGCGCGAAGCAGAACCGCTGACCGGCGACGACTGGTAAAAACCAGCTTTGGCGATGGACGAGACCAGCTACCATCTCACCCGCCAGCAAATCAATCCGCTGCCCTGCGTCTTTGAAAAGGCGCTGCTCTGTCAGGCAGCGGTTTGCGAAGCAGCGCGCCGGCTCTCGCTGGCGGAGCGCGAAATGGTGGCCTGCAGCGAGCCGCTGGCCCGCGCCGCTTGCGGCAATCTGCTGCAATTGCTGCGCGCCAACTCCAGTTTCGCGTTGAAGGTCAAGGACACCCAGCGCATCCTGCCGCATGCGATGACAATGAAGATCCAGTGCGGAGGGCTTACCGGACTCAAGGATTTGCTCGATGTGGACGCCCATGCGCCCGATGTAATGAAGTTGGTTCGTCTGGCCCAAGCCGAGTTTGGCGCCCTCGAAGATTTACCTTTCTCACGCATCGTGCAGGGCGTGGCCCACTGGCAGATTCGTCGCCGCCGCCCGCCTGCACCTACCACACCGAAGAAATGATTGCGCAGTTCGACCAACTGATCGCCGCCGTCCAGCGCAATTGCCACATCGCCGACGCACGTCATGCGCGCGACATGACGATGTGTACCTACCTGCTGGAGATGCGCGAGTTCTATCGCTGGGAAGCCGGCATTCCTCTCGGCGATCCGTTGGCGCGGCCCGAGGTCGGCACCTGGCTGAGCGAACGCGAGCGCCTGTGGGAGACGCTGGGCGAGGCGGACTTCAGTCCCGTGCCGCTGGCCGACACAGTGTTCGAGCCATTTGCTGCCGCCCAGATCAACGACATCCTGGTACCGCATGGCCTTGTCTATGGGGCCGGCATAGGCCGCTTCGGCAAGCCGCACTTCTTTCTGGGCAGGCTGGCCTACCAGGAAAGCGATGACGGGCTGACGGTGCTGGTCTGCGAGTGCGAATACGCGCGCGATCTCACCACCATGCCTGCGGCTCTGCAGGGCCAGACGGTGATCGTGCGGCGCGAGGCGCTGCGCCAGTGGTTGTGGGAGAAGGTTGAGGCCTGGAATGTCAAAAAGACGGCTGGTGCCTTTGCGCTGGCCTTGCAAAGCCACGGCTATGCGGATGATCCGCTCGGCGCCCTGGAGCGTATGACCGATGCGGAAACCGCCACCCTGATCCTGCATGAGCGTGGTGAACATGCCGCGAGCCGGCGGCTCGGTATGGTCTGGGAAGAGCGCATCGCCTGTTCGCGCCAGCGCCGGGCCGAAATCCTCATGCGCGCGGTACGCGACAATCTCGCCGATTGTTTGGTGACCTTGCCAACGCTGATCGAGCGCGAAGCCTGGTCCTCGCTGTGGTTCTGGTTCTCCAACTTCGACGGCATGCGGCGCGAACTCTGGCCGGCCTTGGCGGCGTTCGATTATGCAAAAGTCGGCGCTGACAGGACGGCATTAGTGGAGATTGTGCATCGTGGCGTTGCCCATTGGGAGGCGGTGGCCCGTCGTCTGCTGGCAGTGGACGAGGCGGCGGTTGAAGCGCTTTCGCACGGCACGGCGGTGCTGGCCTTGGCATAATCCGGCCATGTCACTCCAATTCTGTGCCAACCTGTCATTCCTGTTCGCCGAACAGGATTTTCTCGACCGCTTTGGCGCCGCCGCACAGGCCGGCTTCAAGGGCGTCGAGTTTCATTTTCCCTACGAACACGACAAGGCCGTGCTGGCCGAAGTCGGGCTGACCTCGGGCGTCGAGGTGGTGCTGTTCAACCTGCCGGCCGGCAACTGCGCCGGCGGCGAGCGCGGCATTGCCTGTCTGCCCGAACGCAAGGCTGAGTTCCAGGATGGCGTTGTCCGCGCCATCGAATACGCCGAAGCACTGGGCTGCACGCGCCTCAACTGCCTCGCCGGAATTCCCACGACCGCGCAGGGCAAGGCCATCGACACGCTGATCGACAACCTCAAGTTCGCCGCAGCCGTGACGCAGCGTGCCGGCATCCGTCTGACCATGGAACCGCTCAACACGCGCGATACGCCGGGTTTTCTGATTTCCGACACCACGCAGGCCATGCAGGTCATCGATGCCGTCGGCAGCAAGAATCTGTTCCTGCAGTACGACGTCTACCACGCCCAGATCATGGAAGGCGACCTGACGCGCACGCTCGAAACCCTGCTGCCGCGCATCGGCCACATCCAGATCGCCGACAACCCCGGTCGCCATGAACCGGGCACCGGCGAGATCAATTTCCCATTTCTGTTCCGGCGCCTTGAGGATCTGGGCTACGCCGGTTGGGTTGGCTGCGAATACAAGCCGAGCAGTTTGGCCGAGGCCAGTTTGGGCTGGATGACAGGCGCGGCACGCTGAGTTTCGGCACGGCAATCCGTGTCAGCGACCATAACTTGCGGTTTCTGGAACTCTTCGGATAGCATGCGCCTTCCCGACGTCCGGTCGCACAAGCAATTCGAACAAGGCCGCCACGTTCCGCAGCAAAAATCCTAAGCGAGAAAATTCATGTTCCATAACCTGCGTCTTTGGGCCAAGATCATGGTCGTGATGGGCATCGCCATTGGTGGCGTTGGTGCCGTCCTGACCTTCACGAACCTGTCCAACATGCAAAGCCTGATTCGCGAGGCCGAGCGTAGCGCCCTCGATGCACACCTCAAGGCCATCAACAATGCGATTGCCGCCGAAAACCGCCTCGCCGAGGCGATGAGTGCGTTGGTGGCGAATATCCCGCTGGTGCAGGAAAAGTTCGATAGTGGCGATCGCAAGCTGCTGGCCGACCTGTTCGTGCCCGGCTTTGCGCTGATGAAGAAGGAATACGGCGTCGAGCAGTTCCAGTTCCATACGCCGCCGGCCACTTCCTGGCTGCGGGTGCATATGCCGGCAAAGTTTGGCGACGACCTTTCTTCATTCCGCCATACCGTCATCGCGACCAACAAGAGCCAAAAGCCAACGCGTGGCCTCGAAGGCGGCGTGGCCGGTCTCGGTGCGCGCGGCATGGTGCCGGTTTCTCATAAGGGCCAGCATCTGGGCTCGGTGGAGTTTGGCATGAGCTTCGGCCAGCCGTTCTTCGACAACTTCAAGCAGCAGAACGGCGTCGATGCCGGCCTGCATGTGTACGACAAGGAAAATTTCAAAACACTTGCGGCGACCTTTGGCAAGGAACCGCTGCTCGATGTGGCGACACTGAGAAAAGCCATGGCCGGCGAACCGCAACTCGATCATCGGGCACTTAATGGCAAGCCATTCGCCATCTATGCCGCTCCGATCAATGATTTTTCCGGCAAGGCCATCGGCGTCATCGAGATCGCCATGGACAGCAGCAGCTATCAGGCCACGCTCGATGCTTCGCGCTCGACGGCCGGGGTCGTCGGCATTGCGTCCATCCTCTTTGGCCTGGTGCTGGCGATGCTGATTGCGCGTCATCTGGTCGGACGGATCGAGACGGTCGTCACCGGCGTTAACCGGGTCGCACGCGGTGATCTGTCCAGTGAAATTGCCGTGGCGGGCAAGGATGAGGTCGCCGCGCTGGCCGAGGCAACGCGCGAAATGCAGGGCAAGCTGCGTGCCCTGGTCGCGGAGGTCGGTGCCAACGCCGCCAAGGTGCACGCGGCCGCACAGGAAATCACCGGTGCGGTCGAAGGGCAGGCCGCCACCTCGACCGAGATGTCCTCGTCGGTGGCCGAGATCACCTCGACCATGGAAGAACTGTCCGCATCGTCCACCCAGATCGCCGATCATTCGAAATCTGTCGTGGATATTGCCAACCAGACGCTGGATGGTTCGCGCAAGGGCTCGGAGGCGATGCAGACCGTGCTGGGTCGTATGAGCGACATTCGCAACGACAACCAGCACAGCCTGCAGGAAATCGTCGAGCTTGGCACCAAGTCCAAGCAGATCAGCAAGGTGATGGTGATCATCAATGCCGTCGCCGACCAGACCAAGCTGATCGCCTTCAACGCTGCGCTCGAGGCCTCCAGCGCGGGCGAGGCAGGCAAGCGTTTCTCGGTGGTGGCTGGCGAAATCCGCCGCCTGGCCGATAGCGTCACCGACTCGACCAGCGAGATCGAGGCCAAAATCAACGAGATTCAGGATTCGATCAGCCGCCTTGTCATCACCTCGGAAAAGGGCGCCGCCGGTATTACCGCCGGGCTCTCGGCCAGCGCCAATACCGCCGAGCGCCTCAACGAGATCGTCAGCGCCGCCAGTCAGACCACCAGCGCCGCTCAGCAGATCTCGCTGTCGACGCAGCAACAGAAGACCGCCAGCAACCAGGTGGTGATTGCCCTGCGCGAGATCGTCACGGCCAGCTCCCACACCGCCCAGTCGATCACGCGCATCTCGCAGGTCAGCAAGGAAATGTCGGTGCTGTCGGCGCGTCTTGACGAACTGGTGCGCCAGTTCAAGCTTGACGCCACAGACAACGAGAAAGTCTGACGCGCTGATCCATGGCAAAGATTCGCGTCGTCATTGTCGACGACAGCAGCCTGGCTCGCGGGTTGCTGCGCTCTTTCCTCGATAGCGAAAGCGATATCGAGGTGGTTGGCGAGGCCACCAATGGGCGGCAGGCCATCGATATCGTGCGCGAACTGAAGCCGGATCTGGTGACCATGGATCTCGAGATGCCGGTCATGAATGGCATGGAGGCGATCAAGGAAATCATGTGCTCGAAGGCCGTGCCGATTCTCGTCGTCAGCAGCATTGCCAATGCGCATAATGCGCTCGAGGCGGTTGCGCACGGGGCGCTCGAGGTCGTCGCCAAGCCCGAGTACTCTCCCGCGCAGGCCGCCGAGTTCGTCGCCAAGGTGCGCATGCTGGCGGGCGTCTCGGTGATTACCCGGATGCGGCCGCGCAAGAGCCCGCTGCTTGCCGCAGAGGCACCTGTGGCAACACCAGCGGAAAGTCTGTCGGCTGCGCCCGTGTTCAATTACCGCCAGATCTTCGCGATTGCCTCCTCGACCGGCGGTCCCCAGGCGCTGGCCCAGATCCTGCCGGCGTTGCCGGCCGACTTTCCGTGCCCGGTGCTGATTGCCCAGCATATTTCCGACGGCTTTGCGCAGGGCATGGCGGATTGGCTGTGTTCGATCTGCAAGCTGCCGGTACGACTCGGCCGCGAAGGCGACCTGATTGCCCCGGCGACGGTCTACATTTCACCCTCCGAGCGTGACATGGCGGTCGCACCGAACCGCCGCCTGACCCTGCTCGAGCGCGGTGCCAATCACCTGTATCACCCGAGTTGCGATGCCTTGCTCGAATCGGTTGCCAGCGTCTTCGGGCCGAAGGCGATCGGCATCATCCTGACCGGCATGGGTCACGATGGCGCTGCCGGCCTTGCCATGATTCGGACTGCCGGCGGCACGACCCTGGGCCAGGATGAAGCCAGTTCGGTCATCTACGGCATGAATCGTGTTGCCATCGAGCAGGGCGCTGTCCAGCGGGTACTTCCCCTGGATGCGATGGCAGCTGCGATGATCGAGAGCGCCCAGCGTGCGCCGAGCCAAAACAAGTGGGACTGGACATGAGCGTGCTCGATCTCACGCCGTACAAGCAACTGATCAAGGAGCGTTGCGGCCTCCTGTTCGAAGCGTCTGGCGAGGAAAAGCTGGCCGATGCGCTGCGCGAGCGCAGCGGCGCGCTGGGCATTGCCAGCGCCGCTTATTACCCGCGCCTGGTGGCGAGCGAAGCCGAGTTTCAGGAACTCGTCAACCTGCTCACCATCAACGAGACCTACTTCTTCCGTGAACCGGAACAGATTCGTCTGCTCGTCGACCGTCTTGCCCCGCGCTTTCTTGCCGCACATGATGGCCATGCCCCGGTGCGCATCCTGTCGGCGGGCTGTTCTTCAGGCGAGGAACCCTATTCGCTGGTGATGGGGCTGATGGGGAAATACGGGCCGAGCGTTGCCCGCCTGTTCGCGTTCTGCGGCGGTGATATCGACAGCACCGTACTGGCGAAGGCCCGTGCGGCGCGCTATACCGACTTTTCCTTCCGCGGCGTGCCGGCTGACATTCGCCAGCGCTATTTCGAGCGCGATCGCAACAGCAACCTGCTCAAGGACGAGGTACGCCAGCTGGTCAGTTTCCATGAGCTCAACCTGCTGGCCAATGATTTTCCGGTTGCCTTGCAGGGCTTTGACATCATCTTTTTCCGCAACGTCTCGATTTACTTCGATACGCCGACGCGCAAGCTGATCCAGCAGAACCTCGCGCGCCTGATGAAGGATGACGGCATTCTCGTCATCGGCACGGCCGAAACGCTCGCCAACGATCTTGGCGTGCTGCCGCTGGTCGAGGAAGACGGCCTGTTCTATTTCGTCAAGGGCAAGCCACCATTGCCCGATCAGGCGGCGCGCATCGACAGCACGCGGTTTGCCCTGCCTGCGGCAGCACCGCTGCCCCCCCTCAATCCTTCGCCGCTCCCGCAGCCGCCACTGCTGGTTCCCCCCGGCAACTGGAACCTGCCCACTGCCGTCCCGCCAGCGCCGACTTTTTCTAATACTGCGGCAAGCGATCTTGAGCAGGCCAAGCAGGAGGTGCGCGAGAAGCGCTACGCGGCGGCACTGCCGCGGCTTGATGCCGTGCTGCTTGCCGAACCCGGCAACCTGGCGGCGCGCTTGCTGAAGGCGCATGTCCTGCTCGAACGCAGGGAGTTCGCTGCAGCCGAGGAGCTCGCTAAGCAGGTGCTGGCCGTCGATGAGTGGTCGATCGACGCCCTTGTGTTGCTAGGCCTCGCCGCCAAGTGGCGGAATGCGACCGATGAGGCGATTCGCTGCTTCAAGCAGGCGGTCTATACCCGTCACGAATGCTGGCCGGCGCATTACTTTCTGGCCGACCTGCTGCGTGCCAATGGGGCGGTCGAGCCGGCGCGCAGGGCCTATCGGGTGGTCATCCAGCTGCTGTCCGGCACCGCGCCGGATACCGGCATCCGTTACCTGCCGCTCGACCTGCCGGTCGGCGAGATGCGTTTCCTCTGCGAACGTCAACTCGCCAAACTGGCGACGGCCAAAACGCTGGCGGAGCAGGTCTAGGTCATGGCGATCGATATCAAGAAATTCGTCGCCCGCTTCGTCGAGGAGGCACGCGACCACCTGAACCGCCTCAATGATGGCCTCGCCGCACTCGAGGCGGGCAGTGCCGACGCCGAAGGCATCAACGCCATCTTCCGTTCTGCCCATACCGTCAAGGGCTCGTCGCGCATGCTCAAGCTGACGACCATCTCCGAGACCGCCCACCAGCTCGAGGATGTGCTCGGCGCCATGCGTGAGGGCAGCCTGCAGTTTTCGCCCACGCTTGGCCAGTTGCTTTATCGCGCCGTCGATCATCTCGCCACGCTGATCGACAAGCTTGCCGAAACTGGTGATGGCGCCAGCCTGCCGCCGCCGGATACGGCCCTGTGTGCGGCGCTGGCCCAGGCAGCGGGCGGTGGCAAAACCGACATCCCGACAGCACCCCCCTCTGCACCCGCCGTCTCGCCAGCGCCGACTTTTGTGCCGCCCGCGCCCGCTGCGGCAGCTGCCCCGGCGGCCGAACCGAAGCTCAAGACTGCTGACACGGTGCGCGTCAAGCTGGCCAAGCTCGACGAACTGGTCAAGCTGATGGGCGAGGTGGTCTCCAGCCATGCGCGCATGCGCCAGCGCCTCGTCGATGTTCATGCCCTCGAGCGCGAACTGGGCACCAGCCTTGGCGAGGCGGCGGCCGCGCAACTGCATCGCTTCGCCCAGACGCTCAAGGACGACGTCCAGGCGCAAGAAGCGTTGATGGACGAGCTGCACGACAAGACGCTGTTGATGCGCATGCTGCCGCTCGCCATCGTCTTTGAACCGGCGGCGCGCTTGGTGCGCGAACTCGCGCGCTCGGTCGGCAAGCAGGTCGAATGCGCCGTCAGCGGTGCGGAGATCGAACTCGACCGGCAGATGATCGACAAGCTCTCGGACCCGATCATTCACCTGATTCGCAATGGCATCGACCACGGCATCGAGTTGCCCGAGGCG
>SXGT01796156.1_pt1 | contig 20816 bp, 20 predicted proteins | sample 3176221 | NCBI WGS metagenome assembly SXGT01 (sample SAMN11356862, study PRJNA531348) | freshwater metagenome | isolation source: freshwater sample F1-120 | place: China: Fuxian Lake, Yuxi | collected 2017-12-25
CGATGAGCGCTTCCTGGTGGTGCAGCTGCACGAACTGCTGACCTTCCTCGGACAGTCGGGTGTGGCTTCCATCCTCATCGGGGCGCAGCACGGACTGATCGGCACGCAGATGAGCTCGCCCGTGGACGCCAGCTACCTGGCCGACGCGGTGGTGCTGATGCGGTATTACGAGGCCGATGGCGAAGTGCGGCAGGCGATCTCGGTGGTGAAGAAGCGCAGCGGCGAGCACGAGCGCAGCATCCGCGGCTTCCGCATCGGCACAGACGGCATGAAACTGGGCCCGCCCCTGCGTCAGTTCCGGGGCATCCTCACCGGCGTGCCGGTGCCGGTCGACAGCATCGGCACCATGGCGGATTCGATGACCTCATGACGGAAGCAGCAGCGCAGGCCAGCGAGTTGCGTGTCCTGCTTCGAATGGTGACGTCCAAAGACGCTTCCATGGTCATCCGCCTGCTCGAACGCTCGGGCATCGAAGCGCAGTCGTGCCCGGACGCCGCGGGACTGGCCGCCGAAATGTCGACCGGTGCCGGTGCCATCGTCATTGCCGAGGAAGTGCTCGCCGACCAGGGCTTCGGACGCGTCATGCTCGCCTTGCGCGCGCAGGCCGAGTGGTCCGACATGCCGGTGATCGTGGTGGCGCGCACGGGTGTGGATTCCGTTGCCATCACGGAGGCGGTCGAGCAGCTCGCCAACCTCACGGTGCTCGAGCGGCCCATGCGCGCGTCGTCGCTGGTGAGCTCGGTGCGCACGGCGCTCGCCGCGCGCAAGCGCCAGTACCAACTGCGGGCGACCCTTGAAGGCCTGCACGAGGCCGACCAGCGCAAGACGGAGTTTCTGGCCACGCTGGCCCACGAGCTTCGCAACCCGCTGGCCCCCCTGCGCACCGGGCTCACCATCCTTTCCAAGATGAACCCGAGCGCGGAAAAGGCGCAATCGCTCTACGCCATGATGGACCGGCAGCTCGCGCACATGGTGCGGCTGATCGACGACCTCATGGAAGTGTCACGCATCACGCGCGGGAAGATCGAGCTTCAGTCGACCCTGGTCGCCCTCGACCGCGTGGTGCTCGATGCGGTGGAGGTGAGCAAGCCGCTGTTCGTCGCGGCCGACCAGGAACTGGTGCTCGACCTGCACCGCGCCTCGTGCACGGTCAACGGCGATGCCGTGCGGCTCACGCAGGTGGTCGCCAACCTGCTCAACAACGCCTCCAAGTACACCCCGCCCGGTGGCCGGGTGGTGGTGGCCTTGCGATCGCACGGTAAACGGGTGCAGGTGCAGATCACCGACACCGGCATCGGCATTCCGCCGCACATGCTGGATTCGGTGTTCGACATGTTCGTGCAGGTCAGCGGCACGTCGCGCGCCGCGCAGGGCGGCCTGGGCATCGGCCTCACGCTGGTGCGCAGCCTGGTCGAACTGCACGGGGGTCAAGTGACCGCCACCAGTGGTGGCGCGGGTTCCGGCACCACCATGACGGTGGAACTTCCGCTGGTGGTGTCGACTGTCGCCACCGTTGCGCCGACGTCGCCCGACCTCATCCAGAACGCCGCGGGCGGTCATCGCATCTTCGTGGTCGACGACAACCGCGATGCGGCCGACTCACTGGCGCACCTGCTGGGCCTCATGGGCGCCCGGACCTCGGTGGCCTACGGCGGTCGGGAAGCGCTGGCCGCGATGTCGGCCGACCCACCCGACATCGCCTTTGTCGACATCGGCATGCCGGTGATGGACGGCTACGAACTGGCCAACCGCATCCGCGGAACCGAAGCCCTGGCCGGTGCGGTGCTGATCGCGCTCACGGGCTGGGGGCAGGCCACCGACAGGGAACGCATCATGGCCGCCGGGTTCGATCACCACCTCCTGAAGCCGGCCGACATCCACGAACTGGCGAAGGTGCTGCAGTCGGTAGAGTGAACCGTCGCGCGGGTCGGCATCTCACTGGGGCTCGACCTTGTACTCCCGCAGCAGCCTGGACCAGAAGGTCGTGTCCTTGCGGATGATGGCGCCCATTTCCGCCGGTGTCGTGGTTTCGTACTGGATCTGCGCGAACGAGGTGAGGCGGTCGCGAAAGCTGCTCTGCTTCTGCACGTCGTCGATGGCTCGGGCCAGCCGGTCCACCACCGAAGGCGGGGTTCCCGCCGGGGCGACCACGCCGAACCACAGATCGAGGTCGTAGCCCGGCACGCCGGCCTCGTCCATCGTCGGCACGTCCGGCATGCCGGGGATGCGCCTGGCGCTGGTCACTGCCATCAGCTTCACCTTCCCCTCGCGCGCCTGCGGCAGCATCGCACCGCCATCGAACATCATGCTGGCGCGTCCGGCGAGCAGATCGGGCACTGCGGTGGTCGTGCCCTTGTAGGGGATGTGCACGATGTCCACGCCGGCCAGCGACTTGAAGAGCTCGCCCGACAAGTGCAGGGTGCTGCCGTGCCCCAGCGAGGCGTAGTTGAGCACGCCCGGGTTCGCCTTCGCGTGGGCGATCAGCTCCTTCACGTTGTTCGCAGGCACGGAGGGCGACACCATCAGCATCAGCGGTGTGCGGAAGGACAAGGAAACGGGCGTGAAGTCCTTCTGCGCGTCGTAGGGCAACTTCTTGAACGCCGAGGCGTTGATCGCGAGGCTGGAAGAACTGCCGAGCAGAATCGTGTAGCCATCGGGCGGCGCCTTGGCGACCAGGTCGGTGCCGATGATGAGGCTGCCGCCGGGCTTGTTGTCGATGTAGACGGACTGCCCCAGTCGCCCCGACAGGCCTTCGGCGAGCGAGCGGGCGACCGAATCGGCCAGCCCGCCCGGCGGATAGGGCACCACGAACCGCACCGGTTTGGTGGGCCAGGCGTCGGTCTGGGCTTGTGCCAGCATGCCGCTGGCCGCCAGGAAACCGGGAAGCAGAAGTCGCACCGCGGTGCGTGAGAGGGCGGCGAAGCGGGTCATGATGGAACCTCCTGAAATGCTTTGAAGGGCGTCATGACGCGGTGACGTCATGCTCGTAGATCCACTCGATGCCGTAGGCGTGTTTGCCTGCTGCGGCCTCCGCGCGGATGCGGGCGAAGCGCTCGTCACGGGCCCGCATGGAGGCCTCGTCCCGAAGGTGGTTCTCGATGGAGCGCGTGCGTGCGAGCATCTGGACGCGCGCGGTCCGTTCCCTTCGTGCCTGTTCGTACCCCGACAGCGCCGCCACCATGTCGCGCGACCCCGAGGCAATCGCCTCGGCCACCGCGTAGCCGTCTTCCAGTGCCATGCAGGCGCCTTGCGCCAGATAGGGGAGCATCGGGTGGCACGCGTCGCCCATCAGCGTGATGCGGCCCTTGCTCCACTGAGGCAGCGGATCGCGATCGAACAGACCCCATTTCAGGTACCGGTCGGATTTCGAAATCAGCGCCTGGATCGTGGGGTGCCAGTCGGCGAAACGTGCCACCGCCTCTTCGCGCGTTCCCTCGGCGGTCCAGGATTCCTCGGCCCATTGATCCGAATCGAACGCCGCCATCCAGTTGATGAATTCGCCACCCCGGATGTAGTAGTGGACGACGCTGGCGCCGGGGCCGAACCAGACCGTCATGTCCGGCGAGATCAGCCCGGGTGGCAGCGCCGAGACGGGCGTCATGCCGCGCCAGCAGGCGTTTCCGGTGTACCTCGGTTCGGCCTGCCCGAACAGGCTGGCGCGGACCTGGGAATGGATTCCGTCGGCGCCGACGACCGCGTCGGCCGCCAGCTCACTGCCGTCGGCCAGTTCCACGATGGCCCGCCCACCTTCCTCGCGCACGCCCGTGCAACGCGCGCTGAGCCGGATGGCTTCTTCCGGAACGGCGGCGCGGAGCAACTCGTGGAGGTCGGCGCGGTGGTAGCCGAAGTAGTCGGCACCGAACGCCTCGCGCAGCGCGCCCTTGTACGGCGTGTACGCCAGCACTTCCGATGTTTTCCAGTTGCGCACCACGTGGGCATCGGGCTCGAAGCCCAGTTCCGCCGCGCGCTGCTCGAGCCCGAGCGCCCGCAGCACCTTCAGCGCATTGGGGGCCAGTTGCACGCCGGCGCCGATCTCGCCGAGCTGGCCCGCCTGTTCCAGCACGGTGGTCTTGATGCCCCGTCGGTGCAGCGCGGCGGCCGCGGTCAGGCCCCCGAGGCCTGCGCCGACAACGATTGCGTCGATGGTCATGTCGTCTCCTTCTCGATTCGGTTCATGAGCGTTCGCTGGAACAGGGCAAAAAGCCGCTCCCAGTGCCGGTCTGCGCCCTCCTTCTGGTAGATCGGGCCCCTGCTCGGGAACACGAACCCATGCCGCGCTTTGGGGTACCACTCGAGCCGGTGCGGCGTGCCCGACGACGCCAGCGCCGACGCCAGTGTGGCCATGGCCTCGGGCGCTGCCCATTCGTCGTTCTCGGCGCAGGCGATGTAGGTTTCGCACCGGATGCGGGGTGCGAACAGGTGCGGCGAGTCCGGGCGCTCGGTGACCATGTTCGCGCCGTGGATGGCAGCGATGGCGCGAATCCGCTCAGGGTGCTCGGCGGCCAGTGCCATGACGAAAGGGCCGCTCATGCAGTAGCCCAACGCCCCCATGCGATCGGCATCGGCAGCCGGATCCGTCTCGCAGAAGCGCATCAGCGTGGCGGCATCGTCGACCACCAGCCGGTTGCTCAGGGAACGCATGAGTTCGAACATTCGCGCCATGCCGGCTTCGTCGCGCACCAGTTCGAACTCGCGGACTTGCCGGTGGTAAAGGTTGGGCAGCACCACGAAATAGCCCGTGGTGGCCAGCCGCCGGGCCATCTCGTGCAGTTCCTCGCGCTTGCCGGGTGCGTCCATGAAGAACAGGATCACCGGGTGCGGCCCGTTCTCCTCGGGGTGGACCACGAAGGTGTTCATCACGCCGTCGGGTGTCGCCAGGTCCAGGTGACGTTCGATCATGGTCGGGCCTTCGCATCGGCCATCGACGGCCCGGTGTGGAACCAGTTCAGGAGTCGCATCAAGGGTTCGTCGGACACGCGCAGCAGGATGGTGTCTGCCGAGGCCTGGTGCCACTGGTCCCGCCACCCCGGGGCTGCAATCATGTCGCCACGTTCCCAGTCGAATTCCCGGTCGCCGATGCGCGATCGGCCACGTCCTTGCACCACGGTGTAGATCTGGTTGGCGGTGCTCCGGATCACCTGCCATTCGGCACCTGCGGCCAGGTGGATCGCGAGCCTGTCGAAGGTCAGCAGGCTGGCGGGGCCCAGCAGCAGCTCGCGAACGCCCGGCGCGGATTCCCGCTGGCTTTGCAGCTGTGGCGCGTAGTCCGCGAAGGCGAAGCGCATGGGCGACTTCGTTTCAACGGGCTGGCCACCGTCCGGAGGCCCGGGATGGTGCTGGAAGAACATGGCCCCGAGCGCAGACGTCAGTGGTGCGTCCAGAAAGTCGATCCAGTAAGCGTCCTGGGCGCTTTCGTTGCTGTGGCCGTGGTAGAGCCAGTTGGGGGTGAGCAGCACGTCGCCGGGCTCCATCGGAATCTTCACCCCTTCCACCGCCGTGTAGGTTCCCGGCGCGGTGTCCAGCACGATGCGCATGGCGTTGGGCGTGTGGCGGTGGCTGACCGCCGTCTCGCCGGCCTTCACCATCTGGTAGGCCCCGATCAAGGTCGGCACGGTGGCGTAGTCGTTGTGGGGAATGGGGTTGGCCATGATCAGGTTGCGCCGCTCCGCCCACTCGGTGCCCACCAGCTTGCCGGCCGCATGCAGGGCCGCATGCGTGTCCGCATAGCGCCACCGGTGCGGCACGAACACCTCTCTGGGCTCCTTCACGATGACCGGAACCGCCTTGGCCCAGCCGTTCTTCACCTGGATCTGGTCCAGCAGGTCGTAGAGCGCCGGCAGGTCCGTGGCCGCGTCGAAGTCGATTGCAGAAGGGGCTGTTGCCATGCTGTTCTCTTTTTGGCGCACGTCAGCGCACCTGGATCGTCATTTCGCCGACCTGCTCGATGGCGATGCGGATGCGATCGCCGCGCACGACAGGCCCCACGCCTTCGGGCGTTCCGGTGGCAATGATGTCGCCGGGGTAGAGCGTGGCCACCCGGGATGCCACCACGATCATTTCGGGAATGTCCACGATGAGGTCGCGCGTGTTGGCGTCCTGCTTGAGCACGTCGTTGACCCAGAGGCGGGCCTGGAGACGGTTCGGGTCCGTCACCTCGTCGGCCGTGGTGATCCATGGGCCGAAGGGGCAGAAGGTGTCGTACGACTTGCGCATCACCCGTTCTTCGTTCCCACGCACCACCATGTCGATGAGGCAGGCGTATCCGAACACATGGTCGAACGCGGCTTCCCGCGAGATGTGCTTGCCCTGCTTGCCGATCACGATCCCCAGTTCGCATTCGTGGTGGATCTCCCGACCCGGAAGATCGGGCAGGACGATGTCATCGCGCGGCCCGGACAACGAAGAATTGGCCTTCAGGAAAAAACCGTTGCGGTCGGCGCGGTTGGTCGAATTCATCTCCTCGCCGTGCTTGACGTAATTGACCGGGTAGGCCAGGAGCTTGTTGGGCCATTCGATCGGTACATCCAGGCGCACGGCCGCCAGGTCGATCTCGCGCACCTTGGGATGCCGGGCAATGCCATCCATGCGTTCGAAGTTGGCGATCAGCTGCACCATCTGGACAGGTGGCCAGTCCGAGGTGTTCACGCCCAGCGCGTCGGTCACGTCGAGGCTGCGGTGGTCCAGCGTCATGCCGATGCGGCCACCGTCAAATCGGAAGAGTTTCATAAAGCGTGTTGTGAGGGCGTCAATGGCCCGTGATGGTGGAAAGCAGTGGGGCCACGTCGTCCGGCAGCGAGTCGCCGCGCCAGGCCACGGTGTCGTCGGGACGCACGAGCACATAGCGGCGCTCGTACAGCCGCGGCAGGTTGTTCTGGGACCAGCACACGGTCTGCAGCGGCACGCCACGCTGGACGGCGGCAGCGAGCAGCGCTTCCCGGCGTGCGTCGGGCGTGCCGACCGTGTCGACGAGCACATAGGCGCGGCCGAAATGGTCGAGCGTGGACACACCGTCGCGCAACCAGGCGTGAGGCGCGCGCCGACCGGGTTGTGTGCTGGCCGTGTACCGGGCCGTCTCGGTGTCGTCGCCGGCCGCCGGTGCGGGGTTTTCGGGGTCGTACACGATCACCGGTGAGCCCGTGTACCGATAACCCAGGTGCACGTTGTCCAGGTACCACTCGCGCTTCATGGCCTCGCTGAAGTCGCGGCCCACGCGCTCGCGGGTGGCAGCGCCTGCCTCGCTGTGTTCGAGCAGCTGGTCGTTTCGGCCCGGCGATTTCATGTGCTGCAGGTTCGCCGTGGAGATGGCGACGATCCGCTGTGCGATCGGGCGGCGCTCCGCCTCGTAGGCGTCCAGCAGTCTGTCGCCCCCCCATCCCTCCAGCAGGGCCGACAGCTTCCAGCCCAGGTCCACAGCGTCGCCGATGCCGGTGTTCATGCCCAGTCCGCCCGTGGGCGAAGTCAGGTGCGCCGCGTCGCCGGCGATGAGGCAGCGTCCGTGGCGGTACGCGTCGGCCACCAGCTCCTGCCGCTGCCACGCGAGAACGCTGAGGATCTCCAGATCGAAAGGTTTGCCCATCGCCCGATGCGCCAGGCCGCGCAGTTCGTCGTGCGTGTAGTTGCGTGGCTCCTGGGTGCCGATGATCGACATGCGCCACTGGTCGTGACCGTTGATCGCCACGAGCGTGGCCCATGTGCCCTGCGGGCCCACGAAGATGTAGCGGTATCCCGGTCGGATCGCATGCAGGGCATCGAGGTTGGGCGCGCGGAAGATGACGTTGGTGGTGTGCGTGAGCAGGCCGCGTCCGCTCATGGTGATGCCCAGTTGCTCGCGCACACGGCTGCGCCCGCCGTCCGCGCCCACCCGGAACCGGGCGCGGATGGTCAACAGGCGATCCGCCACCAGGTCCATCACGGTCGCGGTCACGCCCTGGTCGTCCTGCGTCAGGGCCTGAAACTGGTGGCGGTACTTCAACTCGACGCCGGCGTGCGAAGCGGCGAACTTCTGCAGGATGGGGTCGAACATGTTCTGCGGGCAGCGCTCGCGTTTCTGGGGGCTGTAGGGCGGCGGGCGATCCTCACGCATGCTGCGGAACGGTTCGCGCCCCAGTTCCCAGCCGGTCAGCGCCGTCACATAGATGTTGTCTTGCGGCCGTTCCCGGTTGTAGGGGCTCGCTTCCACGTCCGGCACGATGCCCCAGCGGCGGCAGTGCTCCATCGTCCGGATGCCCACCTGGTCCATCTTGGGCTGACCGATGCTCCCGTCGCCCCGCTCCACGACGAGGCAGTGGTGGCCGCGCCAGCCGAGGTCTCCGGCCAGCGCCAGCCCGACCGGGCCGGCACCCACCACCAGCACCTCGGTGTGGATGACGTCGCTGCCTGTGCTCATGGACATCACGGCGTCACCACGATGTTGGTGAAGCCGCCGTGTCTCGCCTGGGTGGCCTCCACCGCTTTGTTGACGTCGTTCAAGTCAAAGCGCTCGTGCCGGAAAGCGGAAAGGTCCAGCGTGCCCGCAGCGGCCATGGCGGCCATGTCCTGCCCTTCTGCGGTGGAAAACCACAGCGAGCCGGCGTAGTTCAGCTGCCGGCGCATCATCACCAGCGGATCGATCGGCAGCGTGGCCGCCAGCGCACCCATGCCCACCGCGGTGCCGCCTCGGCGCAGCGACAGCAGACCCTGCAACGTGCTTTCCACGGGTGCACCCGGTCCCAATGCACCGAGGTAGGCGTCGACCCCCAGGCCGCTTGTGGCCTCCATCACGACCTCGTTCACGGCTCGCTCACCCAGCCGGATCGACCGGACCCGCGATGGGGCGATGGCGGTCACTTCGGCAAGCAGCGTCTCGTTGCGGCCGGTGCCGAACACGCGGGCGGCGCCCATGGCGAGTGCCAGCAGCGCGGCACCCACACCCAGGGTGCCGGTGATGCCGTCGATGAGCACCGTGCCGCCAGGCACCAGGCCCGACTTGCGCAGCGCCGCGTACGCAGTGCCCAGATAGCCGAAGCGCGCGCCCTGCTCGAAGCTCACCGAAGGCGGCAGGCGCACGATGTTGGCGGCTGGGGTCACCATGTATTCGCAGAAGCCGGCGGTGGGGTAGGCGTCGAACAGTGCCTGTGTTCCCGGACCGAATCCGAAGTAGCCCTGAAAGGTGAACTGCGGGCACTGGCTGCGCACACCACGGCGGCAGGCCTCGCAACCCCCGCACGAAAGCACGGGGTTCGCATAGACGCGATCGCCCACAGAGAGGCCCTGCACGGCCTGCCCCAGCTTCGTGATGACCCCGCTGGCGTCGAGTCCGTAGGCGGCCGGCAGCTGCCGCGCGGGCAGGCTGGGGTGCTTTTCGGTGTAGGTGGTGATGACGTTGCGCAGGTTGGGCACAACGCCGCAGGCCTTCACCTCCACCTGCACATCATGCGCACCCGGCTCGGGCAGCGCGATGTCGTCGATGCGAAAGGGAGTGCCTCGCTCGTGGAGCCGGGCTGCGCGCATGGTCGTGATGGACATGTTCGCTTTCTGATCAGGCGCGACCATGCTTTGCAATCAGCGCCTTGGCGGCGTCCAGCAGTCGCCTGCCGTCGTGGCCTCGCTTGCTGATCTCGGCCACCCATTCGTCGCTCACGTTGGCGGCGGCCCTCACGAAAGCGTCTGCCTCTGCACCGCCGATGGTGGCGATGCGGTTGCCCTGGTCGGCCGCCGACTTTCGACCGATCGGGTCGGTGCTCGCGGTGGTCTTGCCGCACCAGGCCGAGGTGGCCAGGCCACAGTTGTCGTTGAAGATGCGCCGCAGATCGGCAGGCAGCGCTTCGACCTTGGCCTTGTTGGCGGCCATGAGGAACACGGTGGTGTAGAGCGCGCCCGTTTCAGGCGGGAAGTCGCTGTGGAACTTCGCAAGTTCCTGAAGACGCACCGCCGGCACGGTCTGCCAGGGCAACACGGCAGCGTCGATGGTTCCCTTCAGGATCCCGTCTGCAACGGCCGGCAGGGGCATGCCGACCGGCGTGGCGCCCAGGGCCTGCAACAGCCTCGTCACCTGGCGCGAGGGGCCGCGCACCTTCATTCCCTTGAGGTCGTTCGTGCTCAGGATGGCTTTGCTGCGCGAGTGGAACACCCCCGGTCCGGACACATGCAGTGCGATCGGGTGCACTTCCTTGAACTCGTCGGACGCATGGGTCTGCGTGTACTCCCACAGCGCCTTGGAGGTCGCTTCCGGGTTGTTCATGATGAAGGGCAGCTCGAAGACCTCGACCCGGGGGAAACGCCCCGGCGACAGGGCGGGCAAGGTCCAGGTCACGTCGACCGTGCCGTCCTTCACCTGGTCGTACAACTGGCCGGGCGCACCCCCCAGTTGCATCGCCGTGTAGCCTTCAAATCGAATGCGGCCCTTCGATTCGGCGGTCACCTTGTCCATCCACGGTTTGCACAGCAGCGCCCAGGTGTCCGAGTTGGACGTCATGAACGTGTGGAATCGAAAGGTGTGGGTGTCCTGGGCGAAGGCGCCCAGCGCGGGGGCGCCCAGCGCCGCCGCAGCGGCGCCTCGCAGAATGTCGCGACGTTGCATCATGCCTTTGTCTCCAGTGGGTGCGTTGTGAGCGCATTGGAGAACGTCGTGTCAATACCGTCCAATACTGATTTGGTTTTGCAGCGATACGGTTAAGGTATGGGTATGTCCGAACTGTCCGGTCTGGAACTTCGCCACCTTCGCTATTTCGTCGCAGTTGCCGAGGAGCTCAACCTCAGTCGGGCAGCGCGCCAGCTCCACATTTCCCAGCCACCCCTGACGCGCCAGATACAGCAACTCGAGGCGGTGATCGGTGCACAGCTGTTCACCCGCACGGCGCGCGGCATGGCCTTGACCGAAGCGGGCAAGGTGCTGCTCGAAGGGGCCGGCAATGTGCTCTCGTTCACGCGGCAGGCGGTGGAGCGAACGCGCAGCGTGGCCCTGGGCAAGGTGGGTCGACTGGACATCGCCGGGTTCGGATCGATGATGCTGGACGCGGTGCCGCAGTTTCTGGCGCGCTTTCGGCTGGCGCATCCCCGCATCGAACTGGTGTTGCAGACCCTCAACCGCCGCGAGCAGGTGGTGGCGCTCCAGCAGGGGCGCATCACGGCGGCGTTCATCCGGCGTGGAGAGGGGCCACCGGATCTCGCCAGCGAGCCGTTCATGGTCGAACAGCTTGTGGCTGCCGTGCCCGCCAACCATCCCCTGGGCAGGCGCAAACGCCTGGCACTGCGGGACCTGGTCCAACTCCCGCTGGTGGTTCAGGGCAGCGGGCCACGGCCCAATTTCACCGACACCCTGCTGGCGATGTTCGCGGACGCGAACCTGCAGCCGCAGGTGGCGCAGAACGTGGGCGACTCCATCACGGCCGTGGCCGTGGTGGCCGGTGGGTTCGGCGTGGCGGTGGTGCCCCGGTCGGCCACGCACCTGAAGTTGCAGGGGGTGGTGTTTCTGCCCATCACGGACGTGACGCCGGGCATTTCAAATCTCGTGTGCATCTACCGGGCGCTGGACCAGTCGGCTGCATTGCAGACCTTTCTGGCGGAGATGCGGGTCTTTCGGGAAGAGATGGAGCCGTGAAGCCTCTGCGAGGCGGCGAGAAAACAGCGCCCCTGTAGAATCCCGCCACCATGCGTCGCTGGCTCCTTGCCCTGTTTGCCTTGCAGTTTTTCTGCAGCGTCAGCGCATTCACGTTCGCCGGCGCGGAAGTGCGGGAATCCACGGTCTTCACCGCGGCCGTGGCGTTCGAGCCAGCGAAAGATTCCCTGGATTTGAAGCACAAGGGTGCCGTCTCGGCCCTTGACCCGGTGCATGGGCTGATGGACGACATCCCCGAGTTGCCGGAGTGCCTTGACGTGGCGATCGGGGAAACCACTTCTCCCGCTCCCTGGCGCGTCCCGCGTGAGCACCCTGTAGACGAAGCGACGCCCCCCGTGCTCGACGGGCCCCAGCGTCCTCCTCGCCCCCTGCTTTCCCTCGCCTGAAGGCTCCCTCCACGGCCCCCGCTGCAGGGCCGCACTCAACGGTTTTCACCGTTGCGGTGCCCGAATCGCTTGCGCGACGCCGACTTGCGTTTTCTTCTTCATTCAACCACCAACGCTCTCCACACCATGAACTCGCCCCTGAACACCTACGCCCCCTCCTCGACGACACTCGACACCACCGCGCGCAACCGGGTCTTGCGCAACACCTACTGGCTGCTCGCGCTGTCCATGCTGCCCACTGTTCTGGGCGCCTGGGTGGGCGTGGCCACCGGCATCACCGCAGGGCTCACCGGTTTCATGGGCCTGGTCGTCTTCCTGGGTGGTGCCTTTGGATTCATGTACGCCATCGAGAAAACCAAGAACTCGGCTGCTGGTGTGCCCGTGCTGCTGGCGTTCACCTTCTTCATGGGGCTCATGCTATCCCGCCTGGTCGCCACCGTGCTGGGCTTCTCCAACGGTTCGAGCCTGATCATGACGGCGTTCGGCGGCACGGCGGCCATCTTTTTCGGCATGGCAACGCTGTCGAGCATCGTCAAGCGCGACCTCAGCAACATGGGCAAATTCCTGTTCATCGGCATGATCATGTTGCTGGTGGCGGGCATTGCCAACGTGTTCATCCAGTCCAGCGCGCTCATGATCACGCTGTCGGTGCTGGCCATCGGCATCTTCTCGGCCTTCATCCTGTACGACCTCAAGCGCGTGCAGGACGGACAGGAAACCAACTACATCACCGCCACCCTGGGCGTGTACCTGAGCCTGTTCAACGTGTTCCAGGCCTTGCTCGCGTTGTTGGGTCTGGCCGGCGGCCGCGAAGAATGAAGCAGGAGCGATCGACACCGCCATGGAAATTGCCCTACTTTTTGCGCTGATCCTGCTCAATGGCCTGTTTGCCATGTCGGAGCTGGCGCTGGTCTCGGCCCGCAGGGTTCGGCTTCAGAAACTGATCGACGAAGGCGACAAGTCGGCCGCTGCGGCGGTGAAGCTGGGCGAAGACCCCACGCGCTTCCTCTCCACCATCCAGATCGGCATCACGTCCATTGGCGTTCTGAACGGCATCGTGGGCGAGGCAGCCCTGGCGGGGCCACTGGCCGTGTGGCTGGCCGGCATGGGGGTGAACGAGCCCTACAACCACTACGCCGCCACCGGTCTGGTCGTGGTGGTCATCACGTACTTTTCCATCGTGGTGGGTGAACTCGTGCCCAAGCGCATCGGGCAGTCGCATCCCGAGACACTCGCGCGCCTGGTGGCGCGGCCCATCGACTGGCTGGCGATCGCCACCAAGCCTTTCGTGCTGCTGCTCTCGGTCTCCACGCGAGCGCTGCTGCGCTTGCTGGGGGTGAAGGAATCGAATGCCAACTCGGTCACCGAAGAAGAAATCCACGCCATGCTGGCCGAGGGCACCACGGCCGGCGTGATCGAATCGCACGAACACACCATGGTGCGCAACGTGTTCCGGCTGGACGACCGGCAGATCGGCTCGCTGATGGTGCCGCGCAGCGATGTCGTCACGCTCGACCTGGATCAACCGTTCGAGGCCAACATGTCTCGGGTGGAATCGTCCGACCATGCGCGATTCCCGGTGGTGCGGGGAAACATGAGCCACGTCGTGGGCGTGGTGAACGCACGCAAGTGGCTGTCGCAGGCATTGCGGGGCGATTCGCGCGAACTGAGCGGCCAGCCGCTGCAGGAACCGCTGTACGTTCCCGAAACCATCACCGGCATGGAGCTGCTCGACAACTTCCGCCAATCCGACGTGCACATGGCGTTCGTCATCGACGAATACGGCGAGGTGCAGGGCATTGTCACGCTGCAGGACCTCATTGAAGCCATCACCGGTGAGTTCAGTCCCAAGGACCCGGACACATCCTGGGCCATGCTGCGCGAGGACGGCAGCTGGCTGCTGGACGGACACATCCCCGTGCCGGAGCTCAAGGACCGGCTCGACCTGGATGCCGTGCCCGAAGAAGAACGCGGTCGATACCACACGCTGAGCGGGATGATGATGTTGCTCACCGGTCGCCTGCCCAAGGAGACCGACATGGTGATGTGGGAAGGTTGGCGCCTGGAGATCGTCGACATGGACGGCCGCTCCATCGACAAGGTGCTGGCCACCCCCATGGCCAAGGGGCTCCCCAGAAGCGGAGAAGACGTGAATCAGCCCCCATGAACCGGCGCACGTCGCGTCGCACCGTGCTGTGGGCTTGCGCCGTTCTGGCGCTCGCCGCCTGCGCCGATGGCTATCCCACCGAAGACGGAGCGCTGAGGCTCAAGTTCGGCATGAGCAAAGAAGCCACGCTGAAGGCCATGAACACCATTGGTCACCATGGATACCTGGAACACCGATGGCGATACGCGGTGGATGCGGACTGCCTTCTTCGCGTTCGCTCCCGGGCACTGGAAGGTGGCGAGGCCGCGCTGTTTGCGAACACACCAGGCCTTCACGCCAGAGTGGTCCTGGCCGACGGCGACCGTTCGTACATGGTGTTCGCGCATGCGCCGCATGCCCCTTCGGTGGACGGCAAGCTGGTGCTGGGGGGAGCCAGTGAATTCGACGCGGGTCAGATGAAGTGGCTGGTGGATTACCTGGGCGGTGTCTGCCGGGGTGAAGGCGCTCCTCGATAGAAGCAGGCTGGCTTCGAGCTTGGCGGGTGGCGGGTGCCGTCGCACGCTGCGCATTTCCCGGTAACCTCGCAACACCATGAACCGCCCCGATGCCGTCTCCTTTGGCGAAGCCCTCCGCTTCTGGCTCAAGCTGGGTTTCATCAGTTTCGGCGGACCGGCCGGGCAGATCGCGATCATGCACACCGAGCTGGTGGAGCGGCGCCGCTGGATCAGCGAGAACCGCTTCCTGCACGCGCTCAATTACTGCATGTTGTTGCCCGGGCCGGAAGCCCAGCAGCTCGCCACCGACATCGGCTGGCTCATGCACCGCACCCGCGGCGGCCTGGTGGCCGGCGCCCTGTTCGTGCTGCCCTCCCTGTTCATCCTCATCGCGCTGTCGTGGATCTACCTGGCGTTCGGCGATGTGCCGGTGGTGGCCGGCCTGTTCTACGGCATCAAGCCGGCTGTCACGGCGCTCGTGCTGCACGCGGCCCACCGCATCGGCACGCGTGCGCTGAAGAACGGCTGGATGTGGGGCATTGCCGCCGCGTCCTTCGTCGCCATCTTCGCGTTCGACACGCCGTTTCCCGCCATCGTGGCCGCCGCCGGGCTGGTCGGCTGGCTGGGTTCGAGGCGCTGGCCGCAGGTGTTCGCGCTGGGCGGCGCGCAGGGCGCGGCGGGCAGGGCTTATGGCCCGGCACTGATCGACGACGACACGCCGACACCGGCGCATGCCCGCTTCACCTACGGTCGGCTGGCGCGGGTGCTGGTCGCGGGCCTGTTGCTGTGGTCGCTGGCCATGGGCGCGCTGGTGGCATGGCAGGGCTGGGACGCCACGCTGAGCCGGATGGGCTGGTTCTTCACCAAGGCCGCGCTCCTCACGTTCGGCGGTGCCTACGCGGTGTTGCCCTACGTGTACCAGGGTGCCGTCGACACCTTCCAGTGGCTCAGCGGCCCGCAGATGATCGACGGCCTGGCGCTGGGTGAAACCACGCCCGGCCAGCTGATCATGGTGGTGGCCTTCGTGGGCTATGTGGGCGGCTGGAACCACGCCGTGCTGGGGCCGGACGCGCTGTTCCTGGGCGCCGCACTGGCCGCAACGGTGGTCACCTTCTTCACCTTCCTGCCTTCGTTCGTGTTCATCCTCGCGGGCGGTCCGCTGGTGGAGGCCACGCACGGCAGGCTGGGCTTCACCGCGCCGCTCTCGGCCATCACCGCCGCGGTGGTCGGCGTCATTCTCAACCTCGCGCTGTTCTTCGCGTACCACGTGTGGTGGCCGCAGGGCTTCGAGGGCGGCTTCGATGCCGTCTCGGCCGCGATCACCCTGGCCGCGGCGGTGGCGCTGTTCCGGTTCAAGGTGGGCGTCTTTCCCTTGCTCGGCGCGTGCGCGGCGGTCGGGCTGGTCTTCACCCTGCTGCGCTGAGGAGATCGACGTGAAACCCGACACCCTGAACGCAGAGCTGCTGCTCGTGCTGGACCTGTACGAGCATGCCCGCCACCGGGACCGTGATGCCGATGCAGCCAGGGAATGGTCGGCACTGCACGCCCGCTACCAGGCGCTGGTGAACGACGCCAGTGAACCATGGGGCGTCGATCCAGGTGACGTCTCAGACGGCCTGGTGCTCGATGTGCGGCGAGTGGCCGCCTACGAGCAGGCCCGAACGCAAGTCCCGGGCGCTGTCTGGCACGACCCCACTTTCGCAGCGCGGTGGGCGGGCGACGTGCCGCACGACCGTCCCGTCACGGTCTACTGCGTGTACGGACACGAGGTGAGCCGCGCCACGGTGCTGCGACTGCGCGCCGTCGGGGTCGCGGCGCGCTTCCTGCGAGGGGGCATCGACGGATGGAGCAGGATGGGCCTGCCGGTGGAGGCGAAGGGCGTGCTCAGGTAAGGACACCTGAGGCGCATGTCCCTGGCCGGGCAGGGGTCAATGAAACTGTCGAATCCATCACGGTTCGGCGCGCGTACTGGGAAAGCAGATCTCTGCAACCACCACCCAGGAGCACCCCATGAAACTGAAAACCGCATCCCTTGCCAAAGGATGTCTGTTGATGGCTGTCGCCAGTGCGGCTATCGCCTCGAGCCACCGTGAAGCCCCCTTCATCACCACCACCCCCAAGGTGGATGGCACCGACTTCTACATGTTTCGCAGCTACGAAGGCGTGGCGCCCAACGGCTCCGGGGGACGATCCGATTTCGTCACCCTGATCGCCAACTACCAGCCGCTCCAAGGTCCCTACGGTGGCCCCAACTATTTCTCGATGGACCCCAACGCGCTGTACGAAATCCATGTCGACAACAACGGCGACGCGCGGGAAGACATCACGTTCCAGTTTCGCTTCAACAACAAGCTCAACAGCGTGGCGCTGCCGATCGGCAACCAGAATGTGCAGATTCCGCTGATCCAGGCGGGTGCCGTCTCCTCCGTCAACGACCCCAACCTCAACCTCAACGAGAGCTACAGCCTGACGGTGGTGCGAGGCGACCGGCGAAAAGGCAGCATCCAGACCGTGGCGGCCTCGCTGCCCAAGCCGGTGGACTACATCGGCCAGAAGACGCTGGGGGATCCGGCCGCCTACAAGGCCTACGCCGACCAGCACATCCACAGCGTGAACATTCCGGGCTGCGGTGTGCCGGCGAAGGTGTTCGTGGGTCAGCGCCAGGAGGGCTTCGCGGTCAACCTCGGCCGCATCTTCGATCTGGTCAACGCGCCGGTGGGGGTCCTGCTCAACCCCGCGCTCGTCGACGCCGAAGGCGGCAACGGCAACCATTACATCCAGAAGCAGAACGTGACCTCGCTGGCGCTCGAGGTGCACGCCAGTTGCCTCACCGCGGGCAGCGAGACGGTCATCGGCGGCTGGACCACCGCCAGCCTGCGCCAGGCCCGACTGCTCAACGGCAGCCCGCCGTCTGGTCACCAGGCCAGCGAGAAGGCGGGTGGCGCCTGGACGCAGGTGTCCCGCCTGGGCAATCCGCTGGTCAACGAGCTGGTGATCGGCCTGGGTGACAAGGACAAGTTCAACGCGTCGGCACCGAGGGACGACGGGCAGTTCCTGGGCTATGTGACCCATCCCACGCTGCCTGCGCTTCTCGGTCTGGTGCTGGCGGGCAACCCCGCGGCCGTGGCCCCGACCAACCTGCCACGCACCGACATCGCCACCACCTTCCTGACCGGCATCACCGGGGTGAACAAGCCGATCAGCCCGACGCCTTCTGAAATGCTGCGGCTGAACACGGCGGTGCCCCCCGTGCCGTTCGCCAGCCAGAACCGCCTGGGCGTGGCCGGGAACGCGCTCAACACCGATCCCAACAAGATCAACGACAACGCCGGCTTCCCCAATGGCCGTCGGCCCAAGGACGACGTGGTCGACATCGCGCTGGTGGCCGTGCTGGGCGGACTGTGCGTGATCAATGGCGACAACAACGCGCTCGGCCTCAACAGCGTTCCGGGCGTGCCGTCGCTCACCTCCGCCTGCCGGCCATCGAGCGTGCCACTGGGTGGGCAGTCGGCCAACATCCACGACGCGGTGGATCAGTCGGTCGTGCCGTTCCAGCCTGCGTTCCCTTACCTCAACACGCCCAACCCGGGCTCGTTGAACCTGTGATGTCCGCGCCCACAACCAAGGACACCCCATGAAAAACGATCTTGCGAAATGCGCGATGGCGGTGGTGATCGCCACAGTGGCACTCGCCGGCTGTGGCGGCGGGGGCGGCGACGCCGCAGCGCCGGCGCAGCCCGCACCTGCCAGGCCCTTCATGGGCACGACGGTGCAATCCTTGCTGGACTACATGAACCAGCTGATTGCCCAGACCGACGAGACCAGCGAGCCGCAGCCGGTGGACAACACCCCGCTGCCCGTCGACGACACCGTCTGAGGCGGATCCTTCCAACCCAACCGGACGGGTGGGCGCACCTCGTGCGTCCACCCGCTACTCACATGAACAAATGGATCGTCTCGAGCCTGCTCTGTCTGGCTTCCGCTGCGCATGCGCATGAATTCTGGATGACGCCAGATCGTTTCTCGCCACCCACGGACCATCCGGTGACGCTTTCGTTGCGGGTGGGGGAAGCTTTCCTGGGCGAGCCCGTGGGCTTCGGCCAGCCGATGGCGATCGCCCTGCGCTGGCACAACCTGCGTGGGAAGACCGATCTCACGCCGCGCCTGCCGGCCCAGCTCCAGTCCGGCGTCACGGTCTCCTTCGGCCAGCCCGGTTCGCAGATCATTGCGCTGGACACACAACCCGTCACCAACGAACTCCCCGCTGAGGCGTTCAACGACTATCTGCGCGAGGATGGTCTCGACCACGTGATCAAGCAGCGCGAAGCCAGCGGGCAGAGCGGGGCGCCCGGGCGCGAGCGCTACCGCCGCCACGTGAAGACGCTGCTGAACGTCGACGGCAAGACCGACGCGGCGTTTGGCCGGCGCACCGGACAGACGCTGGAGATCGTGCCGCTCAGGAATCCCCATGCGATGAAACCGGGCGAGGCGCTCCCGGTGGAAGTGTTGTTCAAGGGCCAACCGCTGCCGGGTGCGCTGGTGAAGCTGTGGAGCCGGCGTGGGGAGCAGTTCGACATGACGACGACCCGCACCGACGCTTCCGGAAAGACCACCACCACCTTGTCGTCGAGTGGCACCTGGATGGTCAGCGTGGTGCACATGGTGCCCAACAACGAAGGCAAGGGCCAGCAATGGGACAGCCATTGGGGCAACCTGACGTTTGCGTTGCCCGCCTCGCCCTCCTGACCGGTCGCGACGTTCCGATTCACGACGCTCTTGTTACTCACGCCAGCGCGGCAACCGGACGCACAGTCCGTCTTGCGGCTGGCGCGGGCTTCTAGGGACAGATGACTGCGTTCGCCGCGCCTTCATCCCACCCTTGCAGCCAGGAGAGCGCCATGACCGAACGCAACTACACCAACCGCTTCACCGTGCCCCGGCCCCCGGCCGAGGTGTACGACGCCATCTGCCACGTGCAGGCGTGGTGGTCCGAAGGGATCGAAGGGCAGGCGCTGCGGGTTGGCGACCGGTTCACGCATTCGGTGCTCGACCTGCACCGCTGCGACCTGCAGGTGGTCGAGATGGTCCCTCACACCCGGATCGTGTGGAAAGTGCTCGAGAACCACTTCAGCTTCACACAGGACAAGACCGAGTGGAACGACACCCACATCGTCTTCGACATCCTTCCACACGGCAGTGGCACCGAGCTTCGTTTCACCCATGTGGGCCTGGTGCCTGAGTACGAATGCCATGACATCTGCCGCGACGGCTGGAACACCTATGTGGCCAGCCTGCGCGACCTGATCCTGACGGGCAGCGGAAGGCCCAACGTGGGCAAGGCCATCACGGGCAGCGAAGCGCGACTCATGCGCCAGACGAAGCAGGCTTCGTGACCCTGCGCTGTAAGGGATCGCTCGACGCGGCTGCGCCGTGTGGATTTCGAGTATCCCCCTGTGCCTCCCGCCCATGGTTTCACGCCCACCCCTCTCCTAGCATTGGCCGCACTCGAACACCGGGTTCGGGGCGACAACCAAATCAGGAGACAAACAGCATGGAACTGAAACTGTGGGCAGCCGCATCCGTTGTTGCCGCGGCCAGCGTGGGCGTGGCTCAGGCACAAGCGCCGGCGAATCAGCAAGGCAGACTTTCCAACGACGTTCTGCGCATCGGCGTGTTGACCGACATCTCCGGCGTGTACGCCGACATCTCGGGCAAGGGCGCGGTCGAAGCCGTGAAGATGGCCGTGGAAGACTTCGGCGGCAAGATGTTCGGCAAGGACATCGAGGTGGTTTCCGCCGATCACCAGAACAAGGCCGACGTGGGCGCGGCCAAGGCGCGCGAGTGGTACGACGGCGGCGTGGACATGATCAACGACCTGGCCAACTCGGGTGTGGCGCTGGCCGTGGCCGGTGTGGCGAAGGAGAAGAAGCGCCACGCGATCGTGAACAACGCGTCCAACGTGGGTGTGACGAACGCGCAGTGCTCGCCCTACACGGTGCACTACGCCTACGACGCGTACTCGCTGGCCAACGGCACCGGCCGCGCGGTGGTGGAGGGCGGTGGCGACACCTGGTTCTTCCTGACCGTGGACTTCGCCTTCGGCATCGGTCTTGAGCAGCAGGTGGGCGACGTGGTGCGCGCGAGCAAGGGCCGTGTGGTGGGCGCTGCGCGCCACCCGCTGGGCACCACCGATTTCTCTTCGTATGTGCTGCAGGCACAGGCCTCCAAGGCCA
>SXGT01723472.1_pt1 | contig 20812 bp, 22 predicted proteins | sample 3176221 | NCBI WGS metagenome assembly SXGT01 (sample SAMN11356862, study PRJNA531348) | freshwater metagenome | isolation source: freshwater sample F1-120 | place: China: Fuxian Lake, Yuxi | collected 2017-12-25
GCGCGAATTGCGGTATGCTCCGCCCATGCTCGACCGCCATCGCACCCGCCTCGCGCTCGTGGTCGAGTGGCTCGCGGCCGCGGCCGTCATCGGCTTCTGGGCGTGGCAGGTGCGCACCCGGCCGCACCCGATCACCTGGACTCTCGGCGTCGGCAGCACCCTCTTTGTGGTCACCTGGTTGGGCGTCCTGCACCGCAGGGTCCGGGTCCCGGCCGAGGGCGAGACCGCGTCCGATAGGGCCGTCCGAGCGGCCGAGCTGGTGCGCTGGTCCACCTTCGTCCAGCGGGGCCTCGTCGCGTTCCTCGTCTTCCTGGCCCCGGTGGCCGTGTGGAAGGCCTGGATCGACCGGGCGATGTACGCGGCGGAGCCGTGGCGCGCGGGGGTCGGGTTCGGCGGCGTCCTGGTGATCGCGGCGGGCGTGTGGGCCGTCGCCGAGGCGCAGAAGCGCGGGCTCCGCGCCCGGCCGAACCCCGATGACACATCGGTCGAAGTATCACGATAGGTACCTTTATACGGTGCGATATCGCCACTGCACCATGCCGCCGCCGTAGTCGAGGTGCGACACGACCCGGAGCGGGTGGCGCCGGCGTAGCCCTGCGAAGAGCGGCACGCCGCGGCCGAGCAAAATCGGCACGACGGTGACGATCAGCTCGTCCACCCGTCCCGCGTCGAGCGCGTCGCGCACGGTGGCCCCGCCGTCCACGTAGACGTCGCGGCCCGCGGCGACCTCGAGCGCCGCGTCGAGGCACGCGTCGATCGGGCCCGTGACCGCCCGGACCGTGGCCGGCGCGGCGTCGTCGAGCATCCGCGTGGTGCGGACGTGCACCGGCGTGCCACCGTAGGGCCAGTCCCCGCCCATCCCGCGGACCACGTCGTAGGTGCGCCGACCCATGACCATGGCGCCGACCTCGGCCAGGAACACCTCGAAGCCGAGCACCCCGGCCGGAACCTGGGCGTCCGGGGTGGGGTTGGCGAGCCAGTCGAGCTCGTCGTCGGGGCCGGCGATGAATCCGTCCGCCGAGGTGGCGATGTACACGCGAACGAGGCCGGCCATCTCAGGCGGCCACGAGGGCGTGGAGGCCGAGAGCGAGCCGACGCTGCTCGGCCGCGGAGGGCAATCCCGCCGACCGGCGCAGCGCCGCCGGCGCGTCGGCGTGGCCGCCGTCGCGGAGGTCCGCGAGCGCGGCGCCCCGCGCTGCGTGCACACGGGCGCGGGCGTCGACAGGGAGCTGCGTGTCGAACCACGCCGCCAGGTCCCACGACAGCGTGGCGTGGCGGGCCTCGTCGGCCGCGATCGTCGCCATCGCCGCGCGGATGGCGCCGTCCTCGGCGTGGCGGGCCTGCCACAACCCGATGAGCGCTCCGAGCGTCTCGCGGACACAGCCCTCGACGGCGTTGGCCGTCGCCAACGCCTCCAGGTCACCCCCCGGGCTCGGCACCACCTCGGGCGCAGCCACCCGGGCGCCGTGGGCGCGCGCGAGCCGAGCCATCGTCCGCGTGTGCTCCACCTCATCGTGTCGGGCCTCCGTGACGCGGGCCACCAGCGCGTCGGGGGCGCCGTGCGCCTCCAGCGCGTCGGCGAGCTCTCCGAACGCCACCACGGCGGCCGCTTCGAGCGTGGTGACGGCCGCCAGCCACTCGCCCACCTCCGCCCGCGGCGCCGAGCCGGCCCGGAGCCCCGCCGGGCGCCGGCCGATGCACACGAGCAGGTTGCGGTGGATGACCTCGTTCGCGAGCACCGTCACCTCGCCCTCGGCGCTGACCCCGAGCTGCACCCGCTCCTGTTCGACGGGGCTGCACAACGACGTGTAGCGCGTGCCGATCAGCTCGAAGCCGTCGCCTGCCGCTCGTACGCCGCCCTCGGCGACGTCGTCGCACGCCAGCGCGAACCCCGCCGCCAGCGAGAGCGCCACGGCGTCGTCGGGGGTGTCGATCGCCCCCAGGTACGCGGTGAGCGTGGGTGCGTCGGGGATGACCTCCACCTCGTCGCCCCGGTTCACCACCATGACGAACGTCGGGCAGAACGAGACGCACTCGCCCAGGAGCAGGCGCGCGTCGGCGCCCGCTTCGTCCAGCGCGACGGCGCAGGCCTCGGGGTCGGTCGCCGTCGCGCACGCGGTGCCCACGTGGTCGAGCACCTCCCACTCGCCGGGCACCCCGACGCGCAGCTCGACGTAGTCGGCCGGAACCGCCGGGGAGAGCCCCGAAAGCGACATCGGCAGCCCGCTCGGGGCGCACTCGAGCGGGTCGTAGCCGTCGAGGGGGATGCAGCCGGCCCCACCCACGGCGAGGACGACGGCGGCAAGGGACGCGGGGCTCACACCATGAGGCATGGCACAAGCTACCATCGGGACGGCGCGGGCGGCGTAGGTCGCGCGTTAGCCGGAGGCATGACCGACCTCCGTGGATGGACCGCCCTCGTCACCGGCGCGAGCAACGGGCTCGGCGTCGACTTCGCCCGTGAGCTCGCCGCGCGCGGGTGCACGCTGGTGCTGACCGCGCGGCGGGAGGCCGAGCTCAACACGGTCGCCGCGGAGCTCCGCGCCCGGCACGGCGTGCGGGTCGAGGTCGTCGCCTGCGACCTGGGCGTCGCCGGTGCCGCGGAGCACCTGCACACGACGTGTGTCGCCCGCGGGTTCGTCGTCGACGTGCTGATCAACAACGCGGGGTTCGGCCTGTACGGTCCGTTCGTCGAGATCGACGACGGCCGCGAACAGGCGATGTTGCAGCTCGACATCCTGTCGCTCGTCGGACTCACCAAGCGGTTCGTTCGCGACATGGTTGGACGAAAGCGTGGTTTCGTGATGCAGGTCGCGAGTATCGGTGCGTATCAGCCGTCGCCGTACTACGCGAGCTACTCCGCGGCCAAGGCCTTCGTCCTGTCGTTCGGCGTCGCGCTGGCGCACGAGCTGCGGGGCACGGGGGTGAGCTGCACCGTGGTCTCGCCCGGGGTCACGCGAACGGCGTTTCTCGAGGTGGCCGGGCAGACGCCGAACACCTTCCAGCGCGCCACGATGATGGAGAGCGCCGAGGTGGCGCGCATCGGCGTGGCGGCGATGCTCGCCGGTCGGTCGAGCATCGTCACGGGCTGGATGAACGCGTTGAACTCGTGGTTGATGTCCATGCTGCCGCGCCGATGGTCGGCGGCGATCGGCGCACGGGCCATGCGAGACTGAAGGGGGCCGGCGCGGTGAACCCGTCGCCGATCGTGGACTCCCACGGGAACCGATCGTGGACCAAAGTGCGGGGGGTATTCCGATTAACCAAGGTACATCCTTTGGCATGGGGCTTGCTTGAAGGCCGGCAGCACCGCGATGACGCGGCAACTGGAGCCCCCGATGATCCCCTTCTTCTCCGCCTTCGTCTCCCTCGCCGCCTGCACCGACGCCCCCGTCGACCACGAAGAGACCTGGGCCGCCGTGCGCGCCTCCTCCGAGCTCCGGGCCGAGCTGCGCAGCCCCGCGGTCGACCTGCGTGCTCAGTTGTCCGACGCCGTCTTCGCCGGCCGCGTCGTGGACATCGAGTACCGCGATGCCGACGCGGTCGACGGGGCCGGGCCCGTCCCGTTCACCTTCGTGACCTGGCAGGTCGAGCGCGCCTGGAAGGGGCTCGACACCGGCGACCGGTTCACCGCGCGGTTCATGGGCGGCCGCGCGCAGAACGGCGTCGTCCTCACCGGGTCGGAGCAGCCGAACTTCCTCCTCGGCGACCGCGACGTCCTCTTCGTCGATAGCACACTCGAGGGCGCCTGTCCGCTGGTGGGCTGCGCGTTCGGTCGGTACCGCCTGGTCGAGGGTCGAGTGTACGGAAACGACGGCCACGCGCTCGCCGTCGCCGACAACGGCGAGCTGGCCCGGGTCGGCGGCCGCGACCTCGCCGAGCTGCACCTGTTCGACGACGGTGCCGAGCTGCACGAGACCCCGATGAGCGGACCGACGGCGGTGGGCGGGGAGTCCTCGGACGAGCCGACGTTCTTCGGGTGGCTCGACGCGCGCCTCCCGGTGGACGCCGGCCTTGCTTCGCCCCGTTCGGCCCGCCGCGACGACCCCCTCGTCGTGCCGGCCGTCCTCTGAATCTCCCCCAACACAACTCTTCGCCTTCGGTGATCTCATGACCCGCTTCCTCCTCCCCGCCGCCGTCGTCCTTCCCCTGGTCGCCCTTGCCGCTCCCGCGTACGCTTCCGTTCCGGCGTCGGACAAGTGGACCTCGGCCCCCACGCTCAACGTCCAGCGCGACAGCAGCCTTCCGACCGCGTGGTACGACGACGTGCTCGCGGCGATCGACGCGGTGAACCTCGGGGCGTACAGCACCTACATCGTCGTCCAGGACGACGACGATTCCGACGTCAACACGGTCGCCCAAAACCTGGAGAACGAGCTGATCTTCACCAGCAGCAAGACGCTCTTGTGTGGGGACGGATCGGACGGGTGTGCGTGGTGGTGGTCCTCGGGCACCACGCGACTCGAGTCCGACGTGTACCTGGACTCCACGGTGTCGTGGGACACCGACCGCGTGACCACCGACACCCTGTCCTACGGGGGGGCGGAGCGGCCGCTCGCGACCACGACCACCCACGAGCTCGGCCACTTCCTCGGGCTCGGCCACGAGAGCCGCTACTACAACGTGATGGGCGTCGACTACGAGTACATGGGCGCCAACGGAACGGAGTACTTCCCCACCATGGGCGAGGACGCCACGACCGGGCTCGGGACGCTGTACGGGTACGCGTCGGGATACGAGGACCTGGCGGTGACGCACTGGAAGTGGCAGGGGTGTCGGACGGCGTACCTCACGTTCCGCGGCACGGTCATCGCGTACTGCAGCGGGTACAGCGAGCACACCCGCGGCCGCCTCCTCGACTCCAGCGGTATCGAACTGCCGGTCTCGTGGTCCGCGGGTGAACCGACCTACACCGCGAGCAAGGGCTCGTGGCTCCAGGAGCAAGGTGTCGATGTACCTCTCCGCGTTGCGACAGATTTCGCCGACGGCCACGGGCATCGGCTCCTCCACGGTCACGATCAAGCCGGACGTCCCTGACCACCTCACGATCTGGATCGCCATCCCGTCCACCGTGACGTCTGGCTCGACCTACTACGTGGGCGCAGGTGTGGACGCCGGCGGGTTTGTGACGGAAACGAACGAAGACAACAACTACACCTACATCGCGGCGGTGAAGATCAAGTAGCGGGCGGGCGCGGGGCGGTGAGGGCCCCGCGCCGCGACCGTCCCGAAGGCGGCCGGGGCGGGTGCGCGGGGCGCGCTGGGCGACGCGCGGGCTGGCGCGCTACGCTCGGGGATGCTCTGGACCCTCCTCCTCCTGTCACCGGCCGAGGCCGCCCGTGATCGCGCCCTGATCTACATGGGGCACGCGGCCCCGCCCGAGTACAACTGGGGCGAGGGCAGCCTGGACGACCTCACGAGCGGCCTACGCCGGATGGGCGCCGCGGGGGTGGACGAAGCGACGTCGTGGCCCGCCGACCTCGACGACTACGCGCTGGTGATCCTGTTCCTGTCGCAGAACACCTACAAGGCCGGCGAAGCCGCCGACCTCGTGGAGGTCACCGACGCGGGTGGGCTGGTGGTGATGGTCACCGACAACGAAGACTTCGTCCCCTACGCCGAGGGAGTGTTCAACAACCTCCTCGCCCAGGTGGGCAGCAGCGCCCGCTTCTCGGACTGGCCCTACATCGGGTCGTACGACGGGGCGTGCCGGGCCGACACCGCCCTGGTCGACCACATGCTCACGCGCGGCCAGCCGCTGTTGCAGTGGGCGCTGGCGGTCAGCGCCCACGACGGGTCCGGAACGTCGTTGTACGCCAACGGCATCGTCGTCCTGGACGGTCCGTGGCTGCTCGTCGGCGACGTCAACATCATGGCGGGGGGGTGTGACGGGCAGTTGGCGGACAACTCGACGTTCTTCGAGAACTTGTGGAACTTCGGGTACGGTGGCACCTGCCAGGAGACCGACCGCGACGGCGACGGCTTCGACTCCGAGTTGTGCGGGGGCGACGACTGTGACGACGCCGACGACGCCGTGAATCCCGGGAGCATGCGCTACGAAGACGCCGACGGCGACGGTCACGGCAACCCCGAGCGGGTGGACGACGCGTGCTCCGCGCCTTCGGCCTGGGTGGAGGAGGGCGACGACTGTGTCGACGACGACGCGAGCACGCTCGGCGACGAAGGGCCGTTCTACGTGGACGCCGACGACGACGGGTACGGCGACCCCGACGCGGAGGCGTTCGCGTGTACGCTGGGGTCGGGCCTCTCGGAGTCCCGCGACGACTGCGACGACGACGACGACGAGGTGCACCCCGACGCGGAGGAGACGTGCGACGGCCGCGACGAAGACTGCGACGACGACGTGGACGAAGAAGCCGTGGATGCTCCCGTGTGGTACTACGATGGCGACGAGGACGGCTACGGGGATCCTGACGAACCGCTCGCGGCCTGCGAACGGCCCGAGGGGTACGTCGAGGACGCCACCGACTGCGCCGACGGCGACCCGACCACCTACCCGGGGTCGCCCACCTACGCCGACGTGTGCGGCGACCTGATCGCGGGCGACACCGCCGCGGGGGATCCGGCGGCCGCGGGGTGCTTCTGCGACGGCCTGGGCGCCGCGTTCTTGGCGCCGGTCGGCTTCCTTGCGGCGGGGTTGCGGCGCCGCCGGTCGGCGTCGGGGCGCAGGCCGGAGCGGGGAGCGGTCGCCCTCGACGGGTAGGCGCCGCGTCGCCGGGTGCTTGCGCACGGCCGTGCGCTGCGCGCCGGCCTCGGCCGCACCTCCGGCGCGGTCGCGGCGCGGCGCCCCGGATATGCCCTGGCCATGTTCCCCCGCTTCGCCCAGTTCCGCCCGCACCCCTGGCACGGCCTCGACATCGGCCCCGACGCGCCCGACGTCGTGACCGCGTACGTCGAGATCACGCCCTACAGCACCGTGAAGTACGAGGTCGACAAGGGGAGCGGCTTCTTGAAGGTGGACCGCCCCCAGCGGATGAACGCGCTCCCGCCGACGTTGTACGGCTTCGTCCCGCGGACGTACTGTGGGTCGCGGATCGCGGCGATGGCGGGCACGCCCGAGGGCGACGGCGATCCGCTCGACATCTGCGTGCTGTCCGAGCGGGCGATCGACCGGGCCGACATCATCCTGCGCGCCCGGGTCGTGGGCGGCCTGCTGATGAAGGACAAGGGCCAGGCCGACGACAAGATCGTGGCGGTGCTGGAGGGCGACGCGGTGTGGGGCGAAGTGCGTGAGCTGGGCGATCTGCCGCGGGCGCTGGTGGCCCGCTTGCGGCACTACTTCGAGACCTACAAGCTCGAGCCGGGCAAGAACCCCGTCACCATCGACCTCGAGTACGGCCGGGACCGCGCGCGCGAGGTGATCCGGGCGTCGATCGCCGATTACGACGCAGAGATCGCCACGCTGGGCGGCGGTTGAGCCGGGCGGTCGCCCTGATGGTGCAGGGCACCGGATCGGGCGTCGGGAAGTCGTGGTTGTGCACCGGCCTGTGCCGGCTCCTCGCGCGCCGAGGACTCCGGGTCGCGCCGTTCAAGGCGCAGAACATGGCGAACAACGCCGCGGTCGTGCCCGGGGGAGGGGAGATCGGGCGCGCCCAGGCGGTCCAAGCCGAAGCGGCGCGGGTCGCCCCCACCGTGGACATGAACCCCATCCTCATCAAGCCCGTGGCGCACACCCGGGCGCAGCTCGTGGTGCGGGGGCAGGTCGTGGGGAACCAGGAGGCGCGGGACTACTGGCGGGACACGTCGGCGTTGTGGGCGTTGGTGGCGGAGTCGTACGACCGGGTCGCGGCCGACGCCGACGTGGTGGTGCTCGAAGGCGCGGGGTCACCGGCGGAGTTCAACCTCCGGGACCGGGACCTCGTGAACATGCGCATGGCGCTCTACGCCGACGCCAAGGTGCTCCTCGCGGGCGACATCGACAAGGGGGGGGTGTTCGCGAGTTTTCTCGGCACCTTGGAGTTCTTGACACCCGCGGAGCGTGCACTCGTGGCGGGCTTTGTCATCAATCGTTTTCGCGGGGACGAGGCGCTCTTGCACCCCGCGCCCGCACAGTTCGCCGCCCGCACGGGCATCCCGGTCCGGGGGGTGATCCCGATGCGCCGCGACATCGTGATCGACCGGGAGGACGACCCCGCCGACCTGGTGGGCGGCGCCGGGCTCCTCGACGTCGCCGTCGTGAGGTTCGCGACGGTGTCGAACTTCACCGACCTCGAGCCGCTGGCCCGGACGCCGGGCGTGGCGTTGCGTTGGGTCGCGGACGCCGAAGCGGTGGGGAACCCGGACCTCCTGGTGCTCCCCGGCTGCAAGGACACCCTCGCCGAGCGCCGGCGCCTGCGCGAGGTCGGGCTCGACCGCGCGATCGTCGCCGCGGCGCGGCGCGGCATCCCGGTGCTCGGCTTGTGTGGGGGGTACCAGCTCCTCGGCCGCACCCTTCGGGACGAGGCGGGCGTGGGCGGGGCGTCGGGGGTCGACGCGGGCCTCGGCCTCTTGCCGGTCGACACGTGGTTCGGCGCCGACAAGCGGACGGTCGCCGCGCGCGGGCAGACGCGCGGCGGGTGGGTCTTGCCCCCGGGCCTCGCGGTCGACGGGTACGAAATCCACCAGGGGCGCACCGCTGGGCCGGGGCCGGGGCTGGTCGGGCTCGAGGGGGGAGACGACGGCGCGGTGGCCGGCGTCGTCGCGGGCACCTACGCACACGGGTTCTTCGATGGGGGGGCGCTCCGCTCGGCGCTGGTCGACGCACTGAGAGAACGACGGGGCCTCGACCCCCTCGGCGCGGTCATTCCCGACGCCGCGGCCGAGCGGGAGCGCCACTACGATGCGCTGGCGGAGCTGTTGGAGGCGCGCCTCGACCTGGGCGGGCTCGTGTAGGGCGGGAAGCGCCGCGCATCGGCGCCCGGCGCGCGCCTGCCTCCCCCCGCCTCGGGTGGGTCGCGGCGCGCCGGCCGGATAAGGGCCTCAGATGCTGCTCCTCGCCCTCCTCACCGCCTGCTACGACGAAGTCGTCATCCACGCGACGGCCGATCTGAAGACCGACCAGGTGGTCGGCACCTCCCGGGTGGTCAACCTGTGGCGCGAATACGTCACCTGCGAAGACACGGCCACGTGCGCCGCCGCACTGGCGGAGGACGTCGCGAACACCCGCGGGGCGTTCGTGGAGAAGGGCGCCACGGCGGTGGACGCGTGGTTGGAGGTGCACGAGGGCAAGCTCGACATGGTCGCCACCTGGACCCTCCCGCTGGCCGCGGCCACCTACGACAACCAGACGTTCGTCTTGTTGAAGGAAGGGAAGGGGCGCGGGGTGCTCGACCCCGCCGCGCGCAAGCCGAGGTTGGCGTTCACCTTCACCGAGGACACCAACACGCGGGTCACCGTTGGGTCGGCCCCGGCGGGCACCCGGGTGTGGACGTTGCCGGACACGCCGAACCGTTCGGGGCTGGTGTTTCCCGGCAAGCGCGCCGAGGTCGAGGTGCGTTTCACGACACTCGACAATGAGGAGAAGGTGGCGATCGGCCCGGCGTGGATCTCGAACTTCTCCGGGTTGGAGGAGGCGCTGCGCGCGAAGCCGGGGCTGGTGCGATGAGCGCGTCGGTGCCGGTCGGCATAGCAGGGGCGACCCGGTGAGTCCGATGCGCTCCTTCTTCCTGCTCCTGTACTTCCTAGCGGCCTCCGGCTGCTCCACCGCGGCCGACTCGGCCGACGACACCTCGTCCGACTCCGCGGAGACCGGCGACGCCCAGGGGAGCTGCACCGATTTGTGCACCACCGCAGGATTCGCCAGCGGGACCGCCGAGGAGTTCGAGCACGAGCTGAACTGCACCTGCGCAGGCGGTTCGGGCGCCGTGGGGGACGCCGAGTGCGCCGACATGTGCGTGGCCCTGGAGTGGGCCGGCGGCGCGACGTACTCGTCGACGGGTGGCGCCGTCGACTCGTGCCAGTGCTCCTGAGGCGAGGGCGGGTTCAGCCCGCTTCGAGGTGCTTGCGGATGAAGTCCTTGAGGTGGACCCGCCGCATCTTCAGGCCGTGCAGCTCGGTGTCGGACATCGGCTCGACGTCCTCCTCCGCACGGCAGATCTGACGATCGAGCGCCTCGTATTCCTGGAAGGTCGCCGCGATGGGATCACGGCTCTTCCGGAGGAGCTCGATCTGGTCGTGGTGGTCGGGGAACTCGGAGGAGAGGGGGTGAGGTGCGACGTGCATGGTTGTAGTCTAGTCCACAGAATCGCCTCGGCCATCCCCAACCCTGGGGAGCCTCGTCACCCCCCGAGGGCGGCCTGGCGGGCGAAGAGCAGGCCCATCGCCACGCCGTAGCCGGTGGCGGTCCACCACCGGGCGGTGATGAGGCAGGCCCCCGAGCGACAGCCGACGAGGCGGTGGTAGCCGTAGCCGAGCGCGGCGCCGACGAGAGGGAACAGGACGTAGTTCATGCGGGGCTCCGCGCGGCACGATGCGCGGACGGCCCCGGGTGTTTCACGAAAATGGACTCGGGCCGAGGGGGGCCGCAGCGTGGCGGCGGGCTTCGGCCCAGGCGGCGCTCTGGTCGGCGCCGGCGGGGAGGTCGGCGGCGCCGACGGCAGGAGCGTCGAACGGCACCCCCCGCCGGAGCTCTTCGGCCGCCAGCCAGTCGAAGTAGCGATCGGTGACGCCCACCGCCTCGTCGATCGTCTGGCTGTGGAGGAAGGCCAGGCGCAGCTCGCTCCCGTACGGGAGGCCGTGTGTGAAGTAGTTGGCGATCTTCTTCATGCGGCCGAGGACGCCGTGGTCGTTTCGGAACTCGCCGCGCAGGCTCTCGAAGTAGCGCAGGAGCACCCGCCGCTTCTCGGTGCCGTCGGCCCGTGGCTGCGGCCGCCCCGCGAAGTGTGCGTGGAGCTGTTGGAAGATCCACGGGTTCTTGATGGCGCCGCGGCCGATCATCAGGCCGTCGACCCCCGTGTCGCGGAACATCGCCTCGGCCGAGGCCACGTCGACGATGTCGCCGTTGCCGATGACCGGGATGCGGAGGCGGGCCTTGGTCTCGGCGATCTTGTCGACCGCGCGGGTGCCGCCGTACATGTCGGTGCGGGTGCGCCAGTGGATGACGATGGCCTCGACCCCTTCGTCCTGGCACATCTGCGCGAGGTCGGGCGCGTTGCGGGCGCCGTGGTCGAAGCCGCTGCGCATCTTCACGGTGAACGGGATGCGCACCGCCGCGCGGACCGCGCGGACGATGGCGCGCGCGAGCTCGGGCTCACGCATGAGCGAGCTGCCGCCGCTGTGGGCGCAGACCTTCTTGCTCGGGCAGCCGAAGTTGAGGTCGACCACGTCGGCACCGGACGCTTCGACCGCGCGGGCCGCTTCGGCGAGGCTGTCGGGGTTGCGACCGTAGATCTGGATGGCCACCGGGTGTTCGTCGGGATCGAAGCGGGCCATCATCTCGGCCTTGGCCACGCCCCGGCGCAGCGCTTCGCCCGCGATGAACTCGGTCGTGGTCATCCCCACGCCGCCGATGCTGCGGACCAGGCGGCGGAACATCAGGTCGGTGACGCCCTCCATCGGGGCGAGCACGAGGTTGGGCGCGATGGCGAGGTCGCGGATGGCGTAGCGGGACGGGAACACGCCGCGAAGGTGCCGCCGCCGACGCACTTCGTCAAGGGGCGGCGACCCGTTCGCGGGCGCATGATAGCTCGCGCCGATGTTCGAGAAGGCCCGTTCCGTCACCGCCACCGGGGAGCCCGACGGCTACACCCCGCCCCGCACCTTTCGCGGCGATGTCTTCCCCGATGGCCACACGCGCCTGGTGGTGAGCGTACCTCCGGGCGAGCTCCGGGCGGTGCACCTCGCGCTCTTCGACATGCTCGAGGGGCCGCTCGGGGTGCGCTACGTCCGCCTGACCGACCGCAAGACCGGCCAGCTCCCCGCGCCGGAGGGGCGCGTGTCGATGGGGGTCGACAAGGGGCGCGCCCGCGCCGCGTTGACCGAGCGGCCGGCGCTCGTCTGGGGCGACGGCCGCCACCAGCTCTGGCTGCGTGGTCAGCTCGGCGAGACGGTGATCCTCGACGAGCTGGGGCTGTTGTACTGCTCGCCCGACGACCCCGCGTTCCGCGACGTGCTCACGAGCCTCGGCATCCCCGAGTCCGACGCCCCGATGATGGACAAGCGCGACTACGTGCAGGTGAACTTCTCGGTCGACGCCGACGCCCAGGAGGAGAGCCTCTGGGAAGAGCTCAAGATGTTGAAGTGGCGGTAGCCTACGCTTCGGATATGCGCGCCGCGACCGACCGATGCTGAACTGGCTCCGCACCCGCTGGCGCGTCACCTACGACCTGGTGCGAATGGAGCTCACCTCGCATCTGGACCCGGTGAAGGTATTCTGGGCGCTGTTCACCGGCACCACCGTCGGCGCCACCCCGATGTGGGGCCTCCACGTCGGGATCGCCATCCTGTTCGCACGGATCTTCCGCCTGAACCACGCGTTGGTGCAGCTCGCGTGCGCGTCGGTGAGCAACCCCATCGCCGGTCCACCGCTCCTGGCGTTCGAAGCGGCGCTCGGCTCGTGGTTCCGCGGCAACGGGTTCACCCTCCCGACGGTCGACCTCTCCGGCGGCTTCGAGCCGGTGCTCGCGTTGGGGTGGGGCATCGTGATCGACCTGGTCCTGGGGGGGCTCGCGGTGTCGCCGGTGCTCGGCGTCATCTGGGGCTTCGGCGGGCTCGCGCTGGCGCGGCGCTGGCGGCGACAGGACGGGGGGTGATCGTGCGGAGGGTGCGGCCCGCAGACGAGCCACCGCGGCTCAGAAACTCACCTCGACCCCGCCGCCGGCGCCGCCGCTCCAGATCTCCGTCCCGGGGTTGGTCGCGATGAGTTGGAAGTGGGCGGCGAGCTGCTCGGAGAACCGGAAGCCGACCCGCAGCTCGTCCTCGGTGAGCAGGTCCTCGAAGGGGCCGGCGAAGCCCTGCAGGTGGCGGATGTGCCAGAACAGCCGCCCGAAGCGCATCCCGAAGAGCACCTCGCCGCCGAAGGTGGGCCGGCCCATCATCGAGGGCACGGTCAAGTCGCCCACGCCGCCCGCGAAGAGTCCGAGCTTCAGGTCCATCCCGTCGCCGGCACCGAAGACGTCGAAGCCCACGCCGGCCCGCCCGAGCCACCCGCCGGTGGGGTCGATGCGTGCGGCCGCGAGCACGTAGCCGTCCTTGGGGCCGTCGGCCCGACCGCGCACGTCCAGCGTGACCGTCTCGGGCATCAGTTGCGAGCTGGCCTCGATGTGCCAGTCGAGGTCCTCGAAGGCGGCGGGCGTCTGGGCCAGGGCGGTGGCGGCGAGGAACAGCAGCATGGTGGGGTCTCCGGTTCGTTGGACACCACGCGCCGCGGCAATCGTTACCGCAGCACGCGGCGGCCGCCGGACCCGGCCCGCTTCCGGCCGGTCGCGGGCCGCCGCCCCGGCGGCTGCTTCAGTCGCCCTGCATCAAGCCGCGGATCCGTCCCGAGGGTTCGAGCCGCACGCGCGCCGCGCTCGGCACCTTCGGCAGGCCGGGCATCGTCATGATCTCGCCCGTGAGCGCCACCACGAAGCCGGCGCCAGCGCTGAGCCGGACCTCGCGCACGGTGATCGGGAAGTCGGCGGGCGCCCCGCGGAGCGCGGGGTTGTCGGTCAGCGACAGCGGCGTCTTGGCCATGCACACCGGGAGCTCGGTGCCGCCCATCTTCTCGATGGCGTCGAGGTCGGCGCGGGCCTCGGCGGTGAGGACGACCTCGCGCGCGCCGTAGCTGTGGCGGGCGACCGCCGCGAGCTTCTCGGGGTAGGGCTGGGCCAGGCTGTACCGGAAGCGCGGGACGCCGTCGCTGCTCGGGGTCGCGTTGACCACGTCGGCGAACTCGAGCGCGCCGTCCCCGCCCTTGGCGAAGGCTTCGCACACCGCGACTCCCACGCCCTTCTGGGCGCCGTAGGCGCGGACCTGCGCGAGCTCTTCGTCTCGGTCGTCGGGGAAACGGTTGACCACGATCACCCCGGGGACGCCGAACGTCGCGAGGCTCGCGAGGTGGCGGTCGAGGTTGGCGAAACCCGCCTGGAGCGCGGCGTCGTTGGGCGCGCCGAGCGCCTTCGGGTCGGCCCCACCGTGGAACTTGAGCGCACGAACGGTCGCGACGAGCACCACCACGCTCGGCCAGATGCCGGCGGCGCGGCACTTGATGTCGAAGAACTTCTCGCCGCCGAGGTCGAAGCCGAACCCCGCCTCGGTCACGACGTCGTCGCCGTAGCCGAGCGCCAGCTTCGTCTGGACCAACGACGAACACCCGTGGGCGATGTTCGCGAACGGGCCGCCGTGCACCAGGGCGGGCGTGCCCTCGGCCGTCTGGACGAGGTTGGGCATCATCGCGTCGCGCAACAGCGCCGTCATCGCGCCGGCGGCGCCGAGATCGCCCGCGCGGACGGCGGTGCCGTCACGGAGCTGGCCCACCACCACCCGCGCGAGGCGGGCCTCGAGGTCGGCGGCATCGGAGAACAGGCCGTGGATCGCCATGACCTCGCTCGCGGCGGTGATGTCGAAGCCCGTTTCGCGCACCGCGCCGTCGAGGCCGAGGATGACCCGGCGCAGGCTCCGGTCGTTCATGTCCATCGCCCGACGCCACCGCACCTTGCGCGGGTCGGGGCCCTCGCGGAAGTAGAGCGCGTTGTCGACCATCGCCGCGAGCAGGGTGTGGGCGGTGGTGATGGCGTGGATGTCGCCAGTGAAGTGCAGGTTGATGTCGTCGGCGGGCTCGACCGTGGCGCGACCGCCCCCGGTGCCTCCGCCCTTGATGCCGAAGATCGGCCCGAGCGACGGCTCCCGCAGCGCGACGATCGCGTTGCGACCGCGCTTGTTCAGCCCCATCGCGAGCGAGATCGACATCGTGGTCTTGCCCTCGCCGCCGGGCGTGGGGTTCATCGCGCTGACGAGGATCAACCGGCCCTTCGGCGCGCGCGTCGCGTCGAGGCGGACCTTGGCGCGGTCGGGCCCCCAGGGCAGGACGGATTCGGAGGGGAGGCCGACGGCGGCGGCGACGTCTTCGATTCGGCGCATCTACGGTGCTCCTGCGGTGGGCCCGGCGAGCTTATCCGGGCGATGCGCCGCGACCGCCCGCGCGTCGGTCAAGGGCTGGTGCGCATCGCACGGCGATCAGGCGGTCGGCGGGAACGCAGCGACCACGTTTCCGATGCGCTCCCGGAGCTCCTCGGTGTCGACCGTGGCGCGGAGGACCTCGCAGCACCGCTCCAGCCGTCCCTCGCGAGCCAGGAGCCGCGCCGCGGCCCGGTGGAGATCGTCGACGGCGGACGGACCGTAGGCGAGCTCCGCCTTGGCGCGGGCGGCGCCCACCGTCGGCGCGTCCAACGGAACCATCGCGAGGTCGATGAGGTCGCGACTGAACGTCCCGTCGTCGCTGGAGTTGAGCGCGCAGCGACCGCCAACCCTCGGGGTCGGAGGTGAGAAAGTCGATGTCGACCGACTCACGGTATTCGCCGAGACGAAGCGCGAGCGCGGTACCACCGCCGAACCAGCAGCGGTGGGCGGTGAGCGCCGCCACGTCGAACCGCGCGAGCACTCGGGCGATGCGCTGGTGGTGCGGACGGTCAAACAAGCAACACACCGCGGCCGGGCCCGGCCACCAGCGCATCGAGGAGCTCCCGTTCTTGGGCCTGCAGTCGGGACGGGTCCACGTGACGCCATCCCCCCTCGTACAGCGCGAGCGCCTCGTCCGGTGTGAGCTCGGTCGCGCCGGGCAACGACCAGCACAGCTCACGCAGGATCGGGTAGTCCTGGACGCGGATGTGGGCGGGCGGCCTCTCCATGCAGCGAAGGTAATCACACCCCGGCGCCGCGGGGTTACGGATTTTCCGTGAGCCGTGATCCCGCCGTGACCGAGCTGTTGTGCGACGTGCTCGGCGAGGTGTGCCTGCACCTCGACATCGCCGAGTCGGCCCAGGGCCTCCTGGCCGCGGTCGCGCGGACGTTGCCCGTGACGGGCCTCGCCGTGCGCCGCTGGGATCCGGTGCGGTCGGCGCTGGACACGGTGGCGTCGGCGGGCCTCGGCGACGTGGCGCTGGGCCGGGCGGCGCTGCCCACGCCGCGGGCCGACGAGCTCTTGCGCTGGGCGCGGCGCGGTGCGCCGACGGCGTGGCGCGCCCAGGGGGAGACGTCGTTGGGGCGGGCCTTGGCGCCGGAGTGGCCCGAAGGCCCGCTGGCGGCGGTGCCGCTGCTCGACGGCCCGGAGGTCGTGGGGGTGCTGCTCCTGCGCGGTGCGCTGTGGGAGCACCTGGGCCTGGTGGCGGTCCTCGCCGAGCCGTTCGCGCACGCGCTCGCCAACGACCACCGTGTCCACCAACTCCGGAGCCTGCGCGACGCGGCCGAGTCGGATCGCCAGGCGCTGCTCCTGCGGTTGGAGCGCCAGGGCGTCGGCGCGACGATCGTGGGTGACGGGTTGATCGACGTGATGCGGCGCGTCGCGCAGGTGGCGCCCACCGACGCACCGGTGCTCGTGCTCGGCGAGACCGGCTCGGGCAAGGAGGTCGTGGCCCGCGCGATCCACGAGCGCTCGCGGCGGGCGAAGGCGCCGTTCTTGCGGGTCAACTGCGGCGCGATCCCCACCGAGCTCGTGGACAGCGAGCTCTTCGGGCACGAGAAGGGGGCGGTCACCGGCGCGGTCGCGCAGCGGAAGGGCTGGTTCGAGCGGGCCGACGGCGGGACCCTGTTCCTCGACGAGGTGGCCGAGCTGCCGCCGGCGGCCCAGGTGCGTCTCTTGCGCGTCTTGCAGGACGGGACCGTGCAGCGGGTGGGGGGACAGGGCCAGCTCGTGGTCGACGTCCGCATCGTCGCGGCGACCCACCGCGACGTGGCGTCGATGGTGCGCGCCGGCACCTTCCGCCAGGACCTGTGGTACCGCATCAGCGTCTTCCCCCTCGCGCTCCCGGCCCTGCGCGAACGGCCGGGCGACATCGGGCCGCTCGCGGCCCACTTCGCCGACCAGGCCGGCCGCCGGCTCTTCGGGCGGTCGTTGATCCCGAGCGGGGCCGACATCGTGCGCCTGCGCGCCTGGGACTGGCCGGGGAACGTCCGCGAGCTGGCAGCGGTCATCGAGCGGGCGGCGATCCTCGGCAACGGCCACGGGCTCGACGTCGTGACCGCGTTGGGCTCGCCGGGGCAGGACGTGCGCGGTGCGGAGCGGCTGTCGGGGGCGACGGTCGAGGCCGCGGCCGACGCGCCCGACCGCGCGGAGCTCGAGCGGACACTGCGGCGGTGCCGCGGCCGCATCGAGGGGCCTTTCGGCGCCGCTGCGGCGCTCGGGGTGAACCCGCACACGCTCCGCTCACGCCTGCGGCGGCTGGGGATCGAGTGGGGGACCTACCGGCCCCGATGAGCACCACGCGCCCCGCGGCGCCTACCGCTCGAGCCCCGCCCAGCCCTCCGGCCGCCCCGCCACCCAGGCGCGGACGTAGTCCTTCTCGCCCTCGTAGTCGGTCCAGTCCCCGTCTTCGTCGCGCGCGTCGGCCCAGCCTTCGTAGGTCCGGTGGGCGTCGCCCCAGTGCGCCCAGTCGCGGGCGGCCGCGTCGTCGATCTGCGCCCAGGTCGACTCCAACCACGCGAGCTGCCAGGCCGGATCGTACGCCCCGCCGGGCGTCGTCTGGGCCAGGTAGCGGGCGCGCACGTCGTCCATCGACGCCGCGTCGTCGAGAAGGGCGGCGAAGACCCGGTTGTTGTCGTGGAAGTCGTTGTCGACGGTGACGTCGCGCCGGTAGGTGCGCCAGTTCTGGCCCCACGACGCGTTGAAGTCCCAAGGCGTCACCCGGAACGCGCCGCCGTCGGGGGCCCGGTGCAGGTAGTGGTTCTTGTTCGTGGAGTCTTCGCCGTTGACGTAGGCGACGAACAACCACCAGTCCTGGTACTCCTGAAGGTCCATCCACGCGTCGGCGCCGGCCAGGAGCGCCGCGTCGGTGCTCCCGCCGGTGAAGGCCATCAGCGCCTCGAGCTCGGACATGTCGCCGGTCGGTTCACCCTCGCGCTTTTCCCAGCCCTGGCTCAGCGTGGCCTTGGGCGCCCCGTCCTGGTCGGTGAGCGCGTAGTTGGCATCGGGGTGGACCGCCTTGTAGAGCGCGCCCTCCCGCGCAAACCCCATGTGGTCGGCGAACTCGTCGTCGATGCGGTCGACCATCAGGTACAACCCCTGGTACTCGCCGTCCTGGTAGAGCACCACGTGCGCGGTGCGCGGCGCGAGGCGCGGCTCGCCCAGGCGCTCCGCGTGTCGGGCCCACACCGCGAAGCTCAGCGCCGCGCGGACGTAGCTGTTGTCGTCGAACGGGGTCACCAGCACCACCCGGTCGCGCGTGACCCCCCACGTGTCGATTGGCAGCTCGTCCCTGTCGAACTGCAGCTCGAGGCTACGCTTGGGGTACTTCGACGAGGTGCGGCCGCGAAGCTCCACCTCGGCCGCGTAGATGGTCCCCCGCCACGTGACGATCGCCGGGGTCGGGTCTTCCCCGAGCTCGGTGGTGGTGGTCAGGTGTACGATCGGCAGCCCGTCCTCTTCGTGGACGCACACCGGCGCGGTGGGCTGCAACGCGCAGTCGGTGGCGGCCAGGGAAGGGTCCTCCGGGACGTAGACCCACTCCGACGGCGCTCCGGGCACCGGCCGGCACGCGGCCAGGGCGAACCACAGGAAGGAGGGGGCGGGGACCCGGAGCACCAGCCGCGACGTATTGCCGCGCGGACCGTCGCGCACGGCCCGCACGGCCCGTGGCGATTCCGTCACGGCTTCACGGAATTGCCGTGCTGGGCGGCGACGGTGGCCCGGGCCACTGACGGTGGGCGCGCCTGACACCGGTGGTTCGAAGTGCCGAAGCGTAGATGGCGCCCACCTCCTCGCACCCGTGGCCTGGATCGTGCACAGGCCGCACCGATGGCCGCTCCCGCTCGTGCTGCGATCCCCGTTCCCGTCGGCCTGTGGCGCTACTTGCCGGCGCTCGACGCGCTCCGCCGCTACTCGTTGCTCGACGCCCGGTTCGACTTCGTGGCCGGGCTCACCGTGGCCGCGGTCGCGGTGCCGCAGGCGATCGCCTACGGCCTGAGCGCCGGGGTCGACCCCGTGCACGGGCTCTATGCGGCGATCGTGATCACGGCGGTGGGGGCGGTGTTCGATTCGAGCCGGCAGCTCATCAACGGTCCCACCAACGCAACGAGCATCGCGGTGCTCAGCGCGACCGCAGCCTACGCCCCGGAGGACAAGCTCGCGGCGGTCCTCTTGCTCGGGTTCCTGGTCGGTGCGGTGCAGCTCGGCATCACGCTCTTGAAGCTCGGGGACCTGACCCGGTACATCAGCCACAGTGTCGTCATCGGGTTCACCGCCGGCGCCGGCACGTTGTTGGTGCTCGACCAACTCAAGAACCTGCTCGGACTGCGCACCATCGGGGACGCCCACGACGACTACCTGTGGCGGTGGTGGCGCACGATGACCGAGGGGGGACCGGTGCACATGCCGACGTTGGCCCTGGGGCTCGGCGCGGCGGTGGCGGTGGTCGCCCTCCGCTGGGCGAAGGAGCGGGTGCGACTGCCGCTTTTCCCCGAGCTGCTGGTGGTCGTGGTGGGCGCGGCGGCGGTGACCGCGGGCCTGGACCTCGAAGCGCAGGGGGTGAAGGTGATTGGCGAGATCCCTGCGGCCCTCCCGAGCTTCTCGGCGCCGAGCTTCGATCTGGCCCGGATGCGCGACCTGAGCACGAGCGCGGTGGCCATCGCGCTCCTGGGCCTCTTGGAGGCGCTCGCGATGGCCAAGGGCATCGCCGCCCACACCGGCCAACGCCTCGACCTGAACCAACAGTGCCTCAGCGAAGCGTTGGCGAACCTGTCGGGGAGCTTCTTCTCGGCGGTGCCGGGGTCGGGATCGCTCACCCGGTCGGCGATCAACCAGCAGGCGGGCGCGCGCACCCAGTGGTCGGGGGTGTGGTCGGCCCTCGCGGTGGCGCTCATCATGTTGTTGTTCGCGCCGTACGCCCGGTACATCCCGAAGGCGGCGCTGGCGGGGCTGCTCATCGTCACCGCGTGGCGGATGGTCGACAAACATGCGCTCGTCTACAGCGTTCGTGCCACACGGTTCGACGCGATCATCATCGCCGCGACCGCGCTCTCGGCGATCTTCGTGTCGATCGAGTTCTGCATCCTGATCGGCGTGGTCCTGAGCTTCCTCCTCGCGGTTCCACGCGCCGGGCGGATGCTGTTGTCCGAGTTCGTGGTCGGCGAGGACGGGTGGACACGGGAGCGCCTCCCCGGCGACCGGCCGCACCCGAACCTGCTGGTCTTCGGCTTGGAAGGGGAGATGTTCTTTGGGGCCGGGCCGGCGTTGGAGCAGCACCTCGACCACATCGAGGACCGTCTCGACGTCGACGTCCACGTGGTCGTGCTGCGGGTGAAGCGGGCCCGCAACCCCGACGCGGTGGGCACGCACATGTTGGACGGGTTCGTCCGCCGGCTCCACGCGCGGGGGGTGCACGTGCTGTTGTGTGGGGTCCGCGACGAGCTGTTCGACGTGTTCGAGCGCACCGGCCTGGTCGCCCTCATCCACCCCGACCACGTGTTCCGCGAGGAGGCCGTCCGCCAGACGAGCACCGCGCGCGCGGTGGCGAAGGGCTGGGAACTCCTGGCGGGCGCCCCGCGACCGGCCTGACGGCGGCAGGGTCCGCCGGGCGCCCGGGCGCCAGGGCGACCCTACCCGCGGACCGCGCACGCGAAGAGCTCGCCGAGCTCGCCCATCGCGTCGGCCACGACGCTCGCGCGCCGCCACGCGAGCACCAGC
>SXGT01410981.1_pt1 | contig 20809 bp, 10 predicted proteins | sample 3176221 | NCBI WGS metagenome assembly SXGT01 (sample SAMN11356862, study PRJNA531348) | freshwater metagenome | isolation source: freshwater sample F1-120 | place: China: Fuxian Lake, Yuxi | collected 2017-12-25
GCCCGATCCCCGAGGCCCGCAGCCCCCGGAGCACGCCCATGAGAGCCGTCAAGTCCATCGTCGACGCGATCCTCGCCGATCCCGAGTCCGACGACCTCCGCAGGCAGTGCGCGGCTCGCCTGGGGTCGCTGGGCGATCCGAGGGGGGAGTTCATCCGCCTCCAGCTCGACCTCGTGGAGATGCGCCGCGATCCTGATCGGGGCGGCGCCTACCACGAGGCCAGCGCGCGGGCCTCGGAGCTGCTGAGGCTGCACGGCGCGCGGTGGGCCGCCGAGGTCGCCCCGATGGTGGAGGGCTTAACCTTCCGGCGCGGCTTCATCGACGAGGTGAAGGTCAAGGCATCGGCCTTTGACGCGGTGGCCCCGGGGCTCTACGCGCGGGCGCCGGTGCTGCACCTGGAGGTGATCGAGGCCGCCGGGAACATGGGCGCGCTGTGCGCCAGCGCGCACCTGGGGCGGATCGTGAGCCTGGGGCTCTTCGGGCAGCGGATCGGGGATGAGGGGGTGCGGGCGCTGGCGGGCTCGACGCACCTGGGCCGGCTCTCGTGGCTGGATCTGGGCCACAACGGGATCGGCGAGGAGGGGCTGGAGGTCTTGTGCGCGAGCGCCGGGCTGCCGAGGCTGAGGTGGGTGAACCTGGGGGGAAACCCGGCGCCGAACCCGACGCCGAGGCCGGTCATGGACGGCGGGGTGGTGATGGGCTACGACCGGCCGGATCTGGCCGATGAGATCGAGGCGCGCTTTGGCGCGCTGCCCTGGCTCAACGAGACCTTCGAGGACACGCGCTTCGGCGTCCCGGAACAGGATCACTTCGTCGGGCGCTAAGGGCGCATATCCATTCGATTTTTCAGGATGTCGGCGCGTGCCTCCGGGGCGGCGCTCAGGGCTTCTTGTCGCCCTGTGGCGCGGGCTTGTCCTTGGCCTTGGGGATGTAGACGGAGGCGAGGTAGGCGCCGGAGCCGGTCAGCGAGACGACGACGAAGGTGATCTTGAGGGCCTCGCCGCCTTTGGTGTTGATGGTGCCGGCGATCCGGCTCTGGAGGGAGGCCAGCTCATCGGCGGTCATGCCGAGGCCCTCAGGGAGGAGCTGGATGGGGCCGTTGATGGCGATGGGGGGGGCGCCTGCGGCGTCGCCGATGGCTTGCTGGAGCTTGCCCTTGACGAAGTAGGCCTTCTGGTTGAGCCACTGGGGCAGGGTGTGGGTTTCGAAGGCGTGGGTGGGCGGGATGAGCATGTCCTTGGGGAGCGCTATCGGGAGGGCTTCGGAGGCGTTGCCGCCGTAGTCGGCGAAGGAGAGGCTCTGGGCCTTGGTGGGCGCGTCGAGGGTGTGCTTGCTGGTGCCCCAGATGAGTCCGCCGCTGTTCTTGCCGGGCATGATGTGTCCGGACTGGGCGATCTGCCCGGCGCGGGCCTCGGGGGTGAAGTGGGTGACCATGGAGAAGCCGAGGTTGTCGGCCATGGTGACGAGGTTGGTGTTGGGCAGGACGCCGAGGGCGGCGGCGGCGGCGGCGTTGACCTGCTGGAGCTCGGTGACGCGGCGCAGGACGGCGGAGCTGACCAGGGCGCCGTGGGTCTTGTAGAAGCTCTGGGGGTCGTTGCGCATGGCCTGGAGTGCGGCGCCGAGGTCGAGGCCGGAGTGATCAAGGAGGTGGTCGCCCATCATCTCGGTGGCCTTGGCCAGGCCGTGCTCGCCGATCCAGGCGTCGATCTGGGCGGGGTCGAGGTCGGCGCCGGCCTTGAGGCGGTTGCCGACGTTGGACAGCGCGGCGGCGCCCTGGTCGAGGTCGGGTGAGGCTTTGCCGGTGGAGGGCGAGAGGTCGGTCGAGCCGCGGGTGGTGGAGGGAGAGAGGTCGGGCGAGCCCGAGCCGCCGGGGATGTGGCCGGCGGCGTTGTCGGCCTGGTTGAGCTTGGAGAAGGAGTCGGACCAGACCTCGATGGCGGGGGCGATGCCGCGGGAGTTGGGCGACACTTCGGTGTTGTACATCCGTTTTTCGAGCAAATCCATATACATGGCCCGGTGCGTGGGGCTCATGTGGTCGATCAGGCCGTCCTGAGCGGCGGCGGCGGCGCCGAGGATGCGGACGCTGCCGTCGGTGGACTGGACGCCGAGCAGCTCGCCGTTCTTGATGATGGGTTCGAGCTGCAGGCCCATCTTCTCGGCGATGAAGCCGACGCCGCCGGGGGCGTTGGCGTCCTGTCCGAGGTTGAGGACGACGCGGTCGTAGGAGCGGGTGGAGCCGTCGACGTAGGTGACGAGCGCCCTGGTCTTGCCGTCGACGATCTGGGGTTCGACGGTCAGGATGTCGGCGACGCGGCGGGTGGACTCGGTCTTCTGGAGGATGTCGGCGTTTCGGGGGACGTTGGAGCCGCGGAAGGCGTCCTTGGGGTCGGTGGACTTGATCAGGGCGCTGCGCTCGCTCAGGAGGCGCAGCTTGACGTCGTCGGCGAGTCCGGGCTTGCGAAGTTCGGCGTCGATCTTGGCGACCTTGGAGCGGTTTCCGCCTTGCGAGGAGCTGGCGACCCAGTCGAGGTTGACGCCCTGCCTGGTGGCCAGCTCGGCGTTCCAGGCGCCGGTGGCGCCGCCGCCGTAGACGAGGACGTCGCCGTCGGGGAAGGCCTGAGAGAGCTGGTGCTCGCCCTGGACGAGGATGCCCTGTTGGGTCAGCAGGGCCTCGTGTTCGGGGGTGAGGGCGCCGCCGAGCTTCTTGGGGGGGCCGGGTCCGAGGGCGAGGTCGAGCTGGTTGGTGTAGATCTTCCGGGTCTGGCCGCCGCCGAGGTCGACGGTGACCTCGATCTTGCCGGGGGAGCCTTCGGGGGCGGGTCGAGCGCCTGTGATGCGGCGGCGCCAGACGGAGAGGCCGGAGTCGGCGCGGTTCTCGGCGACGGCGGCGCCGAAGGCCTGGGAGGGGGTGAAGCCGTCGGCGTGGGGTGAGAAGTCGGCGGCCTGGCTGGAGAAGCCGGGGACGTTGAGCGCGTCGGGGGACTGCCCCATGCGTTCAAGGCGAGCGGCCCAGGGGTCTGCGTCGGCGGCGATGCCGATGACCCTGGGCAGGCCGTTGTCGCCGACCTGCCCGGCCAGCGGGTGGGTCTTGGCGTCGGCGACCCCGGCCCAGCCGGAGCCGACGATGATGGAGTCGACGACGACGGGCTCGTCGGGGGCCTTGCCTTCGAGGAGCTGGGCGAGCTTGGCGTCGCGGGCGTCGATGACGTGGCGGGCCTTCTCGATGGCGTCGCCGGACTTGGCCGAGAAGAGGCCCTGGCGGATGCGGGTCAGGTCCTCGGCGTCCATGGACTTGCCCAGCTCGGCCAGGGTCTTCTCGGCGCCCTGGGTGTCGCCCTTGAGCAGGGCCTTGCGGGCGGCGGCGATCTGGTCGGCCTGCTCGACGCTGACCTTGGCGAGGCGCTCGGCGGGGAGGTGGCCGGCCATGTCGCCGAGGGCCTGTCGGACGCGGCTGACCTGGGCGGCGCCGCCGATGGCGTTCAAGCCGCCGCCGAGCACCATGCCGGTGCCGGCGCCCAGGGCGCCGCCCTTGAGCAGGGCGAGCCCCATGCTGGTGACGGCGTTCCAGACGCCCTTCTCCCAGGTCGCCCGGTCGGTGGCGGTCAGGACCAGCTCGCCGACGGCGCCGGAGAGGAAGCCGTCGATGGCGGCCTCGACGCCGCCCGAGACCATGCGCCGCCCGACGTAGGAGGCGGCCCCGCGGGTGGTCTGGACGATCCCGGCGGTCATCTCGGTGGCGAGCTGGGCCTGGCCGAGGCCGACCATGCCGGTGAACTTGTGCGCGAGGCCCGCGCCGAGCACCGCCATGGCGCCGTCGACGGCGCCGGACAGGGCGTCCTTGGCGCCCTCGGCCCGCGAGGCGTCGTAGTGATCGCCGCCGATCAGCTCGGCGGTGCCCACCTTGGCGATCGCCCCGGCGACGGCCCCGGCGACGGCGAACTTGGCCAGCGCCGCGCCGACGGCCGGCCCCGCCGTGCCGCCCGAGAGCACCGTGACGAGGATGCCGACCGCGATGGCGGCCACCGTGCCGGCGATGTGGGCCACCGCGTCGAGGGTCTGGACGTAGCTGTCGTAGCGCTCGCCGTACTGCTGGCTCAGGTGGCCGAGGACGGCCAGATCCTGGGCCGAGATCTCCCCGTCCTCCTGGAGCTGGCGGTACATCGCCATGAACTGCACGGAGGCCATGTCGGCCGTCTCGTCGCTCTCGGTGAAGCCGTCCCCGAGGCTGCCCTGGAGGGCCTGCTTGTCCTTGATCCGCGAGGCCATGATGTCGGCGGCCATGCGGCGGCCCTCGGCGCTCTGAAGATCGGCGGGCTGAGGCGGCCCGAGGATGGCGTCGAGGTGCTTCTGGACCTCGTCGGTGCCGAACTGCACCTTCATGCGCCGCTCAAGGTCGCGGAAGGCGGCCAGCGCCTTGGCGGCCTTGTCCCCCTCGACCTTGCCGCCATTGCGGGCCACCCAGTAGCCGAAGCGCAGGTCGGCCTTCTCCTGATCCGACAGGCGGCCGATCCACAGCTCGAACATCTCCGAGTCGCCGGTCCCGCCGGTGACCATGGTGTTCTTCTGGCCGCCGCGGCCTCGCAGCTCGACCGTCTTGCCCAGCGTGTAGTCCAGCACCTGATCGCGCGGGAAGGTGCCCTGCTCGACGAGCTGGGTCAGGATGTCGAGCTCCTTCTTGTTGAAGGACCAGCTGGCCTTGATCTCGGTCCAGAGCTTGTCGGTCTTGAAGGTCTCCCGATCGGCGACCGAGAGGTTCGAGACGAGCTTGATCACGCCCGTCTCGTCCGTGTTGAGCCCGTAGAAGGCGTCGCGGATGTTGTTCCTGGCCAGCACGAAGCTGTCGCCCGTGGCCGACTCCTGGGCCCGGTCGTGCTCGCCCTTGCCCAGCCGCACCTTGAGTCGCGCCGCGACGTAGGGGTCGGCCCACAGCTTCTGGCGCAGATCCGGCGGCAGGCCCTCGAAGGCCTTGTAGACCTTGTCCTCGTCGTCGCTGAAGACCCCGAAGGCGTCCAGGATCTGGCGCCTGGCCCGCTCGTAGGGCATCACGCCCATCTGCTGGGTGAAGGCCTGGAACTCCGCGTCGCCCACGTCGCCCTGGAGCATCTCCAGGAAGGACCCTCCCTTGAGGTTGAAGCCGTCGTTCTGGCTGGTCAGCAGGTTATCCTGGATCCCGCCCAGGCCGCTCAGCTCGCCCTGGAGCACCTTCTGGCGCTCCGGCGACAGGGGCTGGCCCTTCTCGTCCAGCCCCCGGTCGAGCAGCTGCTTGACCTCGGACTCGCGGCGGGCCGCCTGCCCCGTCTTCTGCGCCACCAGCCCGACGGCGGCGTCGTTGGTGCCCGCGCCCGACGTCGCCAGCCGCATCCGCTCCTTGAGCGCCTCGGCCTCCGACCCCGTGCACATCGTCTTGACGGCCTTCTTCTCCCCCGCGCTCAAGAACGAGAAGATGGCCTCGTGCTTCTCCCACAAGGTCTTGCGCTGCTCCGGGGTCAAGTCCAGCAGCGCGTCCCAGACGGCGTCCTCGTCGTCGTCGAGCACCCCCTCGGCGCCCTTGATGCGCTTGATGACCGCGTCGAACATCTCCTGCTCGCGCGCGTCGCCGACCGCCAGGTACTTGCGCGCCTTGAACATCTCCTCCTTGCTCAGCGCGCCCTCGATCATCTTCATCAAGGAGGCGTCCTTGGCCGCCGCCTTGAGATCGGACTCGCTGGCGTTCTTGAGCACGTCGAGGATGCCCTCCTCGTTCTCCGTGTTCCAGAGCACGCCCTCGGTGATGTTCGCCTTGATCTTCTCCTTGAGCGTCAGGCAGGGCCAGATCAGCCCCAGCGCTTCGGTCGTCTGCTTCTCATTGCAGTAGGCCTTGAAGTCCGCCTCCAGCCAGCGCCCCGTCAAGCTCCTGTATTGACTGCGGATTTGCTGAATGGCCCCGCTGGACTGGCCCCGGATCTGGTTCAGCGCGCCCTCCTCGTCCTCCGTCCAGCCGTCCAGCAGCGCCTCCTTGATCTTCTGCGCTCGCCCCTTGGCCCCCTGCGTCGCGGCGTCGTCCTGGAACTGGACCGCCACCCCCGCGCGCCCCATCCGGCGCACCTGGTCGAGCAGCCCCTCGGCCGATCGGCCCTGGATGACCCTGTCGGCCACCGCGTCCGCGTGCCGCTCGAAGGCGTCCCCGGCCTGCCCCACGCCCCCCGAGGGCAGCGCGCCGTAGCGCTGCTGGATGACGTGCGCGGCCTCGTGCGCCGCCGTATGCAGGCTCGGGCTGCCCACGAAGGCCACCTGCTCACCGAAGGTGTAGGCCAGCGACCCCATCGCCCGGTTGGCCCGCGCCGCATCGCCGCCCCGGTGCGCCCGCACGTGCCGCAGGTCGTGTCGCCCGAACGAGGGCTGGATCCGCTCGATCCCCGGCAGCGCCCCGCCGCCGCCCCGCACGCCCTGCGACGCCGCCGCCCTGGCCCGATCAGGGCTCCGCCCGCGACCCCCGAAGCCCCCCGCCAGCTTGTGCTGGACGGCCTCGCCGCGCTTCGTGCCCTCCTTGCCGCGCTCCACCCGACGCCCGATCTCCGAGGGGAGCGACTGCCGAGAGACGCGCTCGTGCAGCGCGCTGACGGCCGCATTGCCCATGGACTGCTGCAGCGAGAAGAGCGCCCGGGAGTACAACTCCGGGTCGAACTTCATCAGCGCCGCCAGCGCCATCTCGGGATCCATGTCCGCCTGCGTGAGCCGGTGCACCAGCTCGGCCTCCAGCAAGAAGCCCGAGCCGCCGCGTGGCCTGTTCGTCGCTTGCTTGAGGACCTCGACCAGGTCGGTCTGGTTGTCAAACTCGTGTGTCTTCATGGATTGGGGCGCTTCTCATGGAGCAGAAGCCAGCCCCATAATGATACGACACACCGACCCCGATTGACAGCGCCGTCATCAAGATTCCTCCGCCGCCCCTCATTACCCCTCACCCCCGCGCCGACCCCGCGATGACCGTGGCAACCCATCGGCTTCGTTGGCAGGCACGTCAGGATCGGCGAATCAGTAGAGATGACGGACACTTCGAGATCGGCGAGTCGACTTCGATGATGGGCACGTCGAGATCGGCGGGTCGACTTCGATGGCGGACAAGGGGGATCGGCAAGTCGACTTCGATGACGGTCACGTCGAGATCGGCGAGTCGACTTCGTTGATGGTCGCGTCGAGATCATCGAGTCGACTTCGATGGTGGACACGTCGGGATCGGCGAATCAGTAGAGATGACGGACACTTCGAGATCGGCGAGTCGACTTCGATGACGGACACGTCGAGATCGGCGAATCGACTTCGATGACGGGCACGTCGGGATCGGCGAGTCGACTTCGTTGATGGTCACGTCGAGATCATCGAGTCGACTTCGATGGTGGACACGTCGAGATCGGCGAGTCGACTTCGTTGATGAGCTCTGCACGTTGACGGTCCACCCGGGCTTGCGCCCGGGCCTTGGGTTTTGTCCCGGGTCGCCCCGCCCTCCGGCGGGGCTTGCGACGGGGAGTCAGTGTGCGTGGGGCGTGTCAACCTTGTTGACCTCAGATGAGATGTTCAGGAGCTCGGAGGCAGACATCGCGCGGTCCTGAGAGGGTCTGACCCTCGATTGTTGAAGGCCCCTCGCCAGCCCCGAAGGGGCGTCCCTGGACAAATTGTAGGCCCGGGCGCGAGCCCGGGTGGACCGCCAACGTGCGGATCGCACCAACGAAGTCGACCCGCCGATCCCAACGTGTCCGTCAACGAAGTCGACTCGCCGATCTTGACGTGACCGTCATCGAAGTCGACTCGCCGATCTCCCCTTGTGCGTCACCGAAGTCGACCCGCCGATCTCGACGTGACCGTCATCGAAGTCGACTCGCCGATCCCGACGTGACCGATAACGAAGTCGACTCGCCGATCCCGACGTGTCCGTCATCGAAGTCGATCGCGCTGCCTTCGGACCCCCTTCGCCTTCCCTCCGATCGCCGAGGTGCGATAAAAAGGCGCTCGACCTTGCGCGCACCCTGGAGAGCCCGTGAGCCAGAACACCCTCGGACAGCGCCTGATCGACGTGATCAACCCCCCCCCTGAGGTCCGCCACTTCTACAGGGCGCCCGATCCAGGCGAGGGGGCCTGGGCCGACCTCATTGCCTCGATCCCTGCTCATATCGCCTTCAGGCGACTGACCGCTGGTCTGGCCCTCTTCGTCCTCCTGGAGCGGCAGGGCGCCGCGACCCGCCAGGACATCGACCCGCTGCTCACCCAGACCATCGCCGACGCACCCCCGAACCTCGTCGCCGAGCTCGGCGCCCCCCTGATGGCCCTCTTCGAGTCGCTGCCCCCGGCCCGCCTCCAGCGCTTGAGACAGGCCCTCACGACCCGCGGCCTCCAGCTCGCCATCGCCAACCACGACCGCGCCGACGCGATCTGCGCCGGCTTCAAGGACGAGGCCCTGGCCTTGCTCATGGCGCTGCTCGACGAGGGCGTCGAGGGTCAGCCGCACCGCATCAGGCTCCCCGGTGAGGACTCCCTCCGCTGGGGCAGCGCCGCCATGGTCTTGATCTGGCTCCTGGAAGGCCGCGAGGCCCCGCCGCCCCGCTGGATGACCGAGCGCGCCGAGGCGGAGCTCCGGCTGCGGCTCGGCGTCGGCCTCCACGGCTGCGAGCCCGCCTTCGTCGAGATGATGCGGTGGATGCCCGAGGCTCGCCGCGCCGACCTCATCCTCGGAGGCCAGAGCATCCCCTGGGAAGCCATCGCGCTGGTCTCCGACCCGCAGATCGCCCACCACGCCATCGACATCTTCGTCAAGGCCCCCGAGAGGCAAGCCTGGAGACACCTGCTCATCCCCTCGGACTCCACGCTGCCCTGGGCCAGCGCCATCGCCGCCCGGATCGCCGAGACCTCCGGCGAGCACCGCCAGCTCCTCGACGCCCAGCTGAACATCCACGCCCGGCCCGCCGACCTGCCCATCCTGCTCCCGCTGGTCGACGGCGACGACGAGGAGCTGCGCGCGATCGTCCAGCGGATCTTCTTCAAGGCCGAGGCCGACGAGGCCGTCGCGCTCGTCGAGGCGGCCCTTGATCGCGACCCCACGCCCGCCCAGGTCCGCTGGCTGGCCCGTGCGCTGGCATGGTTCGGCCTCTGGCGCGGGCAGATCGCCCCCATCGAGGCGCTCCTGGCCCGCAGCCGCGATCCGCACGCCGGCGAGGCGCTCCAGGCCGCCCTGGATCGCAGCCGCCCCGACTGGGACGCGCTGGCCCAGGCGCTCGGCCCCTGGCTCGACGGCGACCTGCGCGTCGAGAACGAGGCCCGACAAGCGGACCTCGTGGCGCTGCGCGCGCGCCTCGACCGCTGGAGAGCCCTGAGCACCGCCTTCCCCTGCAAGTCCTTTCTGGCGCTGGAGGGCTTTGACCCCATCGCGATCCTGGCGACGCTGGAGATCGACAGCGCCTCGACCCCGAGGACCGTCACCCGACACTTCGACGCCTTCACCGACCAGCTCGGCCCGCACTTCGCCGGGGCCGCGCGGGCGCTGCTTGAGCGCCGCCCCCTCGGAGCCCTGAGCGCCCTCTACGCCCGCGCGCTGGAGAAGCCCGGCCTCCTCGACGACGCCCACCACCTGCGCGCGCTGGCCGAGGGCTCCGGCGGCACCCAGCGGCTCGCCAGCCGGGCGCTGGCCGAGGTCGGCGAGCGCGCCCTCGATCCCCTCCTCGACCTCCTCTCCTGCGGCAAGGCCGACGTCCGGGCCGCCGCCGCGACCTCGATCCACCTCATCGGCGCCCGCAGGGCCCTGGGGCCGCTGCGCGCCGCGCTGGCCGGCGAGCGCTCCGCCAAGGTCAAGAAGGCCCTTGAGGGCGCGATCGCCGCCTGCGACCCCGTGGAGGTCGCCTTCAAGGCCGCCGCCGCCGGATCCCTTGGGACGTGGCGGCGCGGCGACCCCCTGACCCTCCATGAGGGCCTGGAGCGGCTGCGCGAGCTCCTCTACGATCCGCCCACCGCGATCTCCTGGGTCAAGCTCTGCGACACCCTCCAGCGCCTGCGCCTCTCGGGGGGGCTCGACGACGCGCTCGACTACCTCCAGGGTCACGACGCCGAGGGACGCGGCGTCGACCGCTGGCCCGAGGCCGACCGGGCGCTCCCCTGGGGCTGGGAGGACGATCCGCGCCTGATGGCGCTCGGTCGACGCGCCGCGGGGCCGCCGTGGTGGCTGCCCGTCTCTGGCTTCTACGACGACGCGGCGCGCGGCGGCCTCTTGAGCCAGGGCCTCGCGGCGCTCCAGACGGGCCCGATGAAGCGCCGCCTGCCGATGGAGCAGGTCGAGGACTTCATGCGCCACCTCGACGGCGCCTGGGCCTGGTGCGAGGCCCACGGCGTCGGCCTGGACAAGCTGGAGGTGCGCCTCGACGGGGGCGCCTACAAGGGCTTGGGCAGGCCCGGCACCACGAGCCTGGAGCTGTGGCGACACTTCGGCGTCCTGCTCGACCGAGGCCCCGCCTTCAGCGGCCACACCGGGCCGGCCGGGATGCGCTGGGTCCGCGTCCTGCTCGACAAGGACGACCTGCTGCGCGACGCCTTCGGCGCCCCCATCGGCGCCCGCCACCTCGACCTGCGCCCCATCCTCGACGCCTGATACGGAACCACGTTTGAAGCACTGTCATCTTGGGCTTCCAGGTGGCCCAACATGGAAGTGGCTTGAGCGTGGTTCTGTATGATCCCCGCCCCGGCCCCAGCCCCCTCCCTGCTTCGGGAACCTCGGACGGAGATTCCAAGGCGGTCGGGGGAGGTTCAAAGAGGGTCTGAACAGGTTTGGAGAGAACGAGCGGTCGTATTTATCAGTCTAAATTATATTAAATCACATAATTTGTGATTTAATGAAATCTTGAAACTCCGGAATGGGCTCCAGAGCGCATTTTGATCGATCCAGATCGTCGCTGAGAGGTTCAGTCGGAAGGTTCAAGGCTGCCGTTGGGAGGTTCAAGGCCGTCAAAAGTGGGTCGGAGGGCCGACTCAAGCTACCTCCAGACCGTCGTCGGAAGGTTCAAGGCTGCCGTCGGGAGGTTCAGGGCCGCCCGGCAAGCGCGTCGATCCCTCAGCGCGGCCCGCCCGCGCTCTGAAAGTCCCCGTTGGCCTCGATGGCCTCGGAGACATGATCGATGAAGGCCCGCACGCGCGGGGCGAGGTGGCGGCTCCTGGGCCACAGCAGCGAGAAGTGGCCGCCCTCCAGGCTCCAGCCGGGCAGCACCCGGCAGAGTGTCCCCGATCGCGCGCCGGGGCCGGCCAGGAAGTCGGGCAGGGCGCAGATCCCGGCGTCGGCCCGGGCCAGCTCCAGCAGCAGCCCGAAGTCATTGCTGGAGGCCGTCGGGTCGAAAGCGATCTCCCGCGCCTCGCCCCTCTCGCGCGGGCGCAGGATCATCTGCGCGTCGTGCGCGAAGAGGCCGTGGGACAGGACCTTGTGATCGAGGAGCGCCTCGGGCGACTCGGGGTGGGTGCGCTGGGCGAGGTAGGCCGGCGAGGCGTAGAGGCCGAAGGCCGAGACGCCCAGGCGGCGGACCATGAGGGAGGCCGGCGCCGTGATCGTCGGGCCGTGGGCGCGCAGCGCCACGTCAAAGCCCTCCTCCACCAGCGACACCCGCCTGTTCGTCAGCTCCACGTCCAGCGACACCAGCGGCCACCGGGCCATGAAGCCCGCCATCACGTCGGCGAAGAAGGCCGTCGCCCCCAGATCCTGCGGCAGCGTCACCCGCAGCCGCCCCCTCGGCTCCGGCGCCCTGTCCGACAGCGCCGTCACCACCTCGCCCAGCTCCTCGACGATCGGCCCGCAGCGCTCAAAGAGGTGCTCGCCGTGCTCCGTCAGCGTGAAGGTCCGGTGCGCCCGATGCAGCAGCGCCAACCCCAGCCCGTCCTCCAGCCGCGCCACGCGCCGACTGACCGTCGAGGTCGGCACCCCAAGCCGCTGCGCCGCCGCCTTCATCGACCCCGCCTCGACCACCGCGATGAAGGTCGCCATCTCATCCAGGTTCATCGTTGCGCCTTTGCATTCAATGGTTCCGAATAAACGCCCTTGTTGCAAACATGCACCTTGCATAGCTTGTCCGCGTCACGCAAGGGCGAGGCGACCTCGCCCCCACACACACTCAGCCCCACAGAGAAGGGCGCATCCAGAAGGAGAGAGGGACGATGAAGACGATGAAGACGATCCTGACCGCGCTCGTGGCCGCCGCGCTGGTGGCCGTGGCCTCACCGGCCGCCTCGCAGACCTTGTCCGTCAAGTCGGCCGAGAGCAGCATCTCGGCGGTGGGCGCCAAGGTCACCGGCGATCACACGCTGAACTTCACCAACTTCACCGGCGCCGCGAAGCTCGACAAGGGCCAGGTCGTCGGGCTGGAGTTCACCGTCCAGGTGGCCGACTTTACGACCGACCTGGGCGACTCGGAGTGGGGCCTCAAGTTCTCGGGTCACTTGAAGTCGCCGGACTTCTTCGACGTGGCCAACTTCCCGACGGCGACCTTCAAGAGCACGAAGATCGAGGTCAAGGAGAGCAAGTGGGGCACCCACGAGGTCACCGGCAAGCTCACCCTGCGCGGCAAGGAGAAGACGATCCTCTTCCCGGCCACGCTCAAGCTCGACGGCGGCAAGCTCTCCGGCAAGACCGAGTTCACCATCAACCGCAAGGACTTCAACATGATCTACGAGGGCAAGGCCGACGACCTCATCAAGGACGCCGTCCTGCTCAAGATCAACCTCAACCTCGCCCCCTGACCACCCCACGCCCGACGATTACCCCAAGCGCGACGCTCATCCATCACGCGCGACGACCCCCACGAAGATCACACCACGACCGAGGATCGCTCCACGATCGACGCACCGCCCCACCCGACGAGCCCGCCCCAACGGGACGGTGCGAGAAGCGAGGGGCGGTGCGAGGAGCGAGGGGCGTTTCAGCGCCCCGACCTGTCCGGCGCGGAAAAATTCAAGATCACCCTCGACCCGGGGCTTGAGGCGGCATAACATGCCGCCGCCTGAAGGCAGGCGTCCGCACCCCAAGGCAGTCTGGGGGTTTGATGGGATGCCTGACGAGCGCCTGAGCGGCCCGCGTGCGGCGCCGCGCCTGCTCAACGACACTGTGGAGAGTCATGGGACGCATCTTTGAGACTCGCAAGGCTACGATGTTCGCGCGGTGGGACAAGATGGCCAAGGCCTTCACCCGCATCGGCAAGGAGATCGCCATTGCGGTGCGCGCTGGTGGACCCCACGCCGACACGAACCCGGCGCTGCGCCGCGTGCTGCAGAACGCGCGCGCGGTCAACATGCCCAAGGACAAGGTCGAGTCCGCGATCAAGCGCCTGAGCGACAAGAACGCGGCCGACTACGAGGAGATCATCTACGAGGGCTTCGCCCCGCACGGGATCGCGGTGCTGGTCGAGGCGGCCACCGACAACCCGACGCGCACCGTGGCCAACGTCCGGATGCACTTCAACCGCTGCAACGGCAACATGGGCAACTCGGGCAGCGTCGGCTTCCTCTTCAAGCGCATGGGGGTCTTCCGCCTCAAGCCCGAGGGCGTCGATCAGGACGAGCTTGAGCTTGAGCTGATCGATTACGGCCTGGAGGATCTGGGCGAGGGCGTGGGCGAGGAGGGCGAGGCGCAGCTGATCGTCCGGAGCGCCTTCCAGGACTTCGGCAGCATGCAGGCGGCGCTGGAGGCGCGGGGGGTCACCGTGATCTCCTCGGAGCTGGAGTACATCCCCATGAGCCTGATCTCGCTGCCCGAAGAGCAGGCCGAGGAGGTCCTCAAGCTCATCGATCGTCTGGAGCAGGACGACGACATCCAGAAGGTCTACCACACTCTGGGCTGATGGGTCCTCGGGCGCCGCTCTCGTCGGCCACCAGGCGCCGAGGGCCTGGGCGCCGAGGGCAGACCTGCGCGGCCGCTTTGCGGTGATCCCTCGCCTGCCCGAAGGCCGCGCGAGGTCGAAGCGCTGATCTCGCGGGTCATCCGACGCTCCTGCGCGGATGCCGCCGCGATCAAGGCCCGGATCTCCTTTGTTGACAGAGCCTTGAGGCCAGCTGGGCGCGGTCAAGCGCCCCGCGCTTTGCCTGTCCCCTGGCTTTCTGTCACCATGATCCCGTCGGGCCGACTCATCTTGACCACGCACCTCCATGACCACGCGCCCCGCATCGCTGATCGCCCTCCACGCGCTGGCCTCTTTGCTGATCGCGGGCTGCACCAGCGGCTTCCCCCTCGACGATCCTGACGCCGGCCTGTCGCCAGACGCCGATCCTGACAGCGTCGACGTCGGCTGCGTGGGGCCGGGCTGCGCCGCGCCGGACGTGTCCGCCGACGTCGACGAGGGCAAGGAGGATCGCCCGTGCGAGATCCAGCTCTGGTACCCCGACCTCGACGGTGACGGGCACGGCGACCCAGGGGCGGCGCCGCAGAGCGCCTGTGAGCCGCCCGCGGGCTTCTCGACGCTGGCCGACGACTGCGACGACGGCGATCCCGGCGCCCACCCTGGCGCCGCGGAGCTCACGGGCGACGGCGTCGACTCCGACTGCGACGGCCTCGAACTCTGCTTCCTCGACGCCGACGCCGACGGGATTCGCCCCGCCGGTGACACTCTGGTGATGTCCGACGACGGCGACTGCGACGATCCAGGCGAGGCGGGGACCGCCAGCCCGACCGGCGACTGCAATGACAGAGATCCCCGGAGCCCGTCGGCGGAGGTGTGCGACGGGATCGACAACGACTGCGACGGGGTCATCGATCAAGACGCGGGCTGCCCCTGCGCGCTGCGTCATCGCGAGGGCGGCGCGTACCTGTTCTGCATAAGCGGGCGGCAGTGGGCGCAGGCCAGCGCCGATTGCAATGCGTTCGGCTACCACCTGGCTGTCATCGACGGCGCCGAGGAGAACCTCTGGATCGCCGCCGAGCTCGACCGCGACGGCACCGAGAAGGCGTGGATAGGGCTCACGGACACGGCGCAGGAGGGGGTCTTCGTGTGGGTCGACGGCACGCCGCTGTCCTTCTCCGCGTGGTCGGGCTCCAACCCCGACGGGGGCCAGGGCGAGAGCTGCGTCGAGCTGATGGGTGATCACGGCGATCAGGGCCGGTGGAACGACAAGGAGTGCGACGAAGGAAGGCGCTTCGTGTGCGAGCGAGAACCTTAGAGGTTCGCGATGAACACCTCGAGAGAGGCCGACAAGGCCATGACGTCAAAGGGCTTTGGCATGAAGCGCTCTTGAGGCAGCTCCTGGAGGTAGACCTGGGCGCGCTTTGTAAAGGCGCCGCCGCTTGTGAAGATCAGGCGCTTGCCCATGTCAGGATGGTTTTCCTGAAGCCAATCAAAGAGATCCATGCCTGAGAAGCCAGGCATCATCATGTCGCAGAGGATCGCGTCGAAGCGAACGCCGTCGGAGAACAACCGCTGCGCGTCAACAGCCAGGTTCAGGGTGGTCACCTTGAACTTTCGAGAGAGCACCCTTCTAAGCGCCTCGGTAATCAGGATTTCATCGTCGATGATGAGAATGTGGAGGCAAGAAGGTACAGGGTTGATCATACGTCCAGACGCTCTTCAAGCATGACGGGACCGGAAAACAGGCTCGCATCCTTGCTCAACTGTTCACCGTTCCGACGTTCGCCACCCGAGAACACCATAGAGGGTCTTGCTTCAATTTCCAAGTCTTGAACGAAGTTTTTTGCATCATGATCGGCGTGGGTTCGTGCCCATGGAGGTTCATTTGACCCGAAAGCCGCTGGATTGGAGACAAGCGGGGGCTCATGGGCGACGCGTCGCGCCCCGCTGTCGCTTCGTGGCGGCGTGCAGGCGCGCGCCCTGGGTCTTGCTCGCGGTGTGCGCCGCGCTGTCCTCAGGGTCCGCGTCCGCGCAGTCGAGCGGCTGGGCGCCGCTCGTCGATGATCCTGGTCGCTTCATGGCGGCCTGGGCCTACGTCCCTTCGGATCGAAGGGGCGCAGACGAGCTCGACGCCGAGCCCAGGCGGGAGGTGAGCGGCGATCTGGCGAGGCCCGACCCTGTGCGGCCTGTCTCCCTGGCGCCGCTCGCGCGGTCGGCCGTGGAGGCGCTGTCGTCCGCGGTCGAGGCCGGCGACGTGGCCTTCTCCCACGACATCATGGCGAGGGGCAGCGACGCGCTCTGGCGGCGCGGGGGCCGCGCGGTGGCGGTGATCGAGGTCGGCGCTCCTCAGCGCGTCTTGTTGCGCGTCGGCCTGCCTCGGGGGGCCGTCCTGCGGCTCGACGGCGTGGCGCTGCTGCGCGCCGAGGTCGAGCAGGGCCTCCCGGACGCCGCCGAGGTCGCCGTCGACCTGAAGGCCGGCGCGCACCTGATCACCGTCTGGCTGGACAAGGCCGCCGAGGGCTGGGAGGGCCGGGGCTTCCACCTGCGCCTGTTGACGCCCGAGGGCAAGCCCGCCGTCGGGGTCCGCGCGCTCGTCCCCAGGCTCGATCCGCTCGACGCCCTTGGCGCGGGCGCCGTCACGGCGCGGCTCGATCTCGTCTGGCACCAGGGGCAGCCCGCGTGGCGGATCGACGCCCGCTTCTCCCCCTCCCTGCCTGAAGACCTCGTCGGGCGCCGGCTGACCTTGAGCGCGCTCGGCGCCCGAGGCGCCGCGCTGCCTTCCGCGCTCACCCTCTCCGACGCCGACGCCTGCGTGATCGCCCCGGCGGCCTCCTGCCAGCGCCTCCTGTCCTGGCCGACAGGGTGGCAGAAGGCCCGCGGCGCGCTCGGGCGCGCAGAGCTGCGGGCCGCGCTCGTCGGCGGAGACGCCAAGGGGCGCGCGGTGGCGCGCTGGGGCGGCGATGAGCCGCTTGAGAAGGTCACCGGCGCCGATCTGATCCTCGCGCGGGAGGTCCGGGCGCTGCTGGACGCCTCGGCGCAAGTCGGCCCCGGGATCGACCTCGTCCGTTACGGGCTCCAGCAGCTCGACGGCGTCCTGGCCGGGGAGGGCCTGCTGGCCGAAGAGAGCGTCCCAGGGCTGCGCCGCGATCTCCAGCGCCACCTCCAGGCCCTCAAGGCAGGCCGCGACCCCCTCGAAGGGGTCCAGGGCCTCCACACGCGCGCCTACCGCTCCCCCCTCGACGGCCGCTACCAGCCCTTCGCCCTCTACATCCCCCCGAAGATCGACCCCGACCGCCGCCACGCCCTCGTCGTCGCGCTGCACGGCTTTCGGGGGACGCCGACCCGGATCTGCCGGACGGCGCTGGCCGGCGCTCGCCCGGACAGCTTCGTCGTCTGCCCCCACGGCTACGGCGACACGCTCTACCGACATGCGGGCGAGGACGACCTGTTCCGCGTGATGGCGCTGGTCGAGGGGGGTTTCCCCATCGATCCTGATCGCGTCCACCTCACCGGGGTCTCCAACGGGGGCCTGGCGGCCTACGAGCTGGCCGTCCACCACCCGGATCGGTGGGCCTCCGTCTCGGCGCTGTGCGCGCTGGGCGACATCCGCGACTTCACCCGGATCAAGGCCAGCCCCCACCAGCCCCACGAGGCCCGCTGGCTCGACCGCGTCTCGGCCGCCGAGCACCTCGACAACGCCCGCGGGCTCGACTTCATGATCGTCTACGGCGCCAGGGACCACCTGCCGCACGCCAGCGTCGAGCGCCTCGCCGCCGACCTGCGTCGCGCCGGCGCCCGCGTCCAGTTCACCCTCCATGAAGACCTGGGGCACAACGTCTGGGATCGCACCTACGAGCGCGGCGCCCTCTTCGCCTGGATCGCCCGCAAGCGCCGCGCTCGCGACCCCAATCACATCCACCTCCTGACCCGCACCCCCCGCTACAGCAGCGTCGACGGCGCCCTCATCCTCGCCGCCGACTGGTCCAGCGGCGCCCTGCTCGACGCGCGCTGGTCCGATCCCGACACGCTCAAGATCGACACCGCGCACATCTCCGAGCTTCGCCTGCCCGCGCGCCCCGCCGAGGCCGCCCGCAGCCTGCGCCTGACCATCGACGGCGAGGGCCACCTCGTCGAGCTGCGCCCCGGACACCACACGCTGGCCGCGCAGCGCGCCCCCTCCGGCTGGCGCGTCTGGACCGAGGCCGCGCCGACCGCCATTCCCTCCTGGCCTCGCCCTGAGGGCCGCTTCGGCCCCGGGGAGCCCTTCGGCGGCGCCGATCAGCTCCAGAGCGGCCCTCAGCTCTACGTCTACGGCGCCGCCGACCCCGTCGATGCCGCCCTCAACCGCTACCTGGCGGCGCTCGATCAGGCCCGCTGGTCCCGCTTCACGACGCTGCGCTCTCGCGTCGTCGCCGACCGCGACGTGACCGAGGCGGAGCTGGCCGCCCACAACGTGATCCTCTTCGGCACGCCCGAGGCCAACCCGCTGATCGGCCGCCTCATCCCCGAAGCCCGCGCGCTGCTGCGCAAGCACGGCGCCGGGCTGCGCGACGTCGGTTTGCGCTCGATCCACGCCAACCCGCGCGGCGGCGGGCTCGCCGTGATCTTGTCGACCGGGACGACCCCACGCGGCGCCGCCTTCGCCGTTGGCCTGCCCGAGTTCGCCCCCGACCGCGCCTGGGCCGACGAGGGCTCCGTCAAGCCGCCCTTCGACATCCTCCTGCGCGAGCGCCGCCTGATCGCCGCCGAGTGATGGTTACGGTTGCAAGTGTCTGTAATTATTGTTGAAGATTGACGGTGCAGCGGCTTGCGCGGGCGCCGGGGTGCGTCGCTTGACGGGATCATTCGAAGGGGGGCGCCTCGTCGGCCCAGGCGCTTATCCATTGGCCGTAGAGTTCGACGGCCTCCAGGAAGTCGGCGTAGTAGGGGTGGGCGCCGAGGGTTGCGCTGTCGCCGATGACGATCAGGGAGCGTCGGGCGCGGGTCAGCGCCACGTTCATGCGGCGCGTGTCCTTGAGGAAGCCCAGCTCGCGGCCCTCGTTGGAACGGACCAGATCCAGGATGATGGCCTCCCTCTCGCGGCCTTGAAAGCTGTCGATGGTGCCCACGGCGTCGCTGATGGCGTCGCCGACAGAGTCCCTCCCATCATCACCGGCGCCGCTGCTGTCGGGGAGGGTGCGGCCCTGGGTCAAGGAGGGGGAGTGGCCGAGGGCGCGGGCGAGCAGGTCGCGGATGAGGCGTGCCTGGGCGCGGTAGGGGGTGATGATGGCGAGGTTGGGCAGGGGGAGGCCGCGTCCGAGGAGGCGGAGGGCTTCGGCGAGGGTGCGGCGGGCCTGTTCGGGGTTGTGGGTGCTCATGTCGTCCTGGCGGAGCTCGTCCCAGCCCTTGCCGCTGGTGTCGATGAAGATGAGGGGCGAGGGCCGCAGGGGGTCGGGGGCGACGCCGAGGTCATCGAGGGCGTGTGCGGCGACGTGGGGGGCGGCGATGAGGGCGTCGCGGTACATGCTCGCGGAGGGGAAGGCCATGATGTCGGCGTGCATGCGGTGCTGGACGGTGAGCATGACCACGGCGCGCAGCGCGGGGTCGGCCCCGGCGGCGGCCTCGGCGGCCTCCAGCCTTTCGAAAAAAGTCTCGGCGAGGCCCTGGCGTGCGGCGTCGAGGTCGATGACGGTGGGTGGGAGCTGGCGAGGGTCGCCGGCGAGGATGAGGCGCAGCGCGCGGGCGGCGGCGACGAGGGTGGTGGGGTCGGCGGACTGGGTGGCCTCGTCGATGACGACGAGATCGAAGGTCTCTCGGCCGATGAGGGCGGCGTCGGCGCCGGCGGCGGTGGCGCAGATGACGGGGTGTCGGGCCATGAGGGCGGCCTGAGCGCCCTGGAGGTGCTTCCGGGCGTCGGCCTGGAGGCGCCCGGCCTCGCGCAGGAGGTCGCGGCGGTCGCGTTGGTCGATGGAGCCGCGGTCGAAGCGGTTGTTGGCGCGGCGGCGCAGGGCGGCGGCCTCGGCGATCCACTTGCGGGTGAGCTTGAAGGCGTCGGTGGCTTCGAGCAGGGCGTCGAGGGTGCGGGCCTCGACGGCGGGGGAGACGCGGGCGGGGTGTCCGAGGCGCAGGAGGTCGACGCCGGCGTCGATGAGGCGCTCGGCGAGGTTGTCGGTGGCGGCGTTGCTGGCGGCGGCGGCCAGGACCTTGTCGCCGCGGGCGACGGCCTGTCGGATGATCTCGACCAGCGTGCGGGTCTTGCCGGTGCCGGGGGGGCCGTGGACCAGGGCGAGGTCGGCGGCGTCGAGGGCGCGCTGGACGGCGCGGCGCTGGGGCTCGTTGAGGTCGGCGTCGAGGGGGACGAAGGGGCGCCGGTCGGCCTTCGGGAGCAGCGCCGGGGGGCGCTCGCCGAAGAGGACGGCGCGCAGCTCGCCCTGGGCCGATCGGGCGGGGGCATCGCGGAAGAGGGCCAGCGCCTTGGCGCCGCGCTCGAAGGTCGCGCCGGGGTCGTCGCGGTCGAGCTTGAACTCGCCCTCCTCCAGTCGATCAGGCAGGCCGTGGTCGCCAGCGTCGATCGTTCCGACGGCGTCGATCATTACACCGAGCCGATCGCGGCGTCGGCGCGCGACCGTGGCCCGGACGGCGTTGGGGCCGTCCGGGTCGTCCCACCAGAGGCGCACGGGGGTGCCGGGGCCGACCCGCAGCGCGTCGAGCGCCATCGGCGTGCTGAGCCACAGGAGGGTCCGGCCGCCCGGCGCGGCGTCGATCTCGTCGATCGAGAGGCGATCGATGGCCTGGCCCTGCTCGACGCGCTGGGCCAGCGGCGTGTCGCGGCGAGCCTCGACGAAGCGCTCGCGGGTCGCGCGGCGCTCCTGGTTCCACAGCTTCAGGAGGTGGTTGATCGCGTCAAGGGTCCGGGTCATGAGGGCTCCGTTTGATCGATCCACGCTCGACGCTCGCCGCCACGCTCGCCGATCGCCCCACGCTCGACGATCGATCCACGC
>SXGT01554697.1_pt1 | contig 20809 bp, 22 predicted proteins | sample 3176221 | NCBI WGS metagenome assembly SXGT01 (sample SAMN11356862, study PRJNA531348) | freshwater metagenome | isolation source: freshwater sample F1-120 | place: China: Fuxian Lake, Yuxi | collected 2017-12-25
ATTCGTCGGCATGACACTGCGATAGTCAGTGTCGTATTGCCGGTTGTAGCTTTCGCAGAGTTTGATACCGGCGATCTTCGCCATGGCGTAGGGCTCGTTGGTGGGTTCGAGCGGACCCATCATGAGAGCGTCCTCCGCCATTGGCTGCGGCGCGAGGCGAGGATAAATACAACTGGAACCCAAGAAGAGAAGTTTTTTTACGCCGGCCTTCCACGACTCGTGGACAACGTTTGATTCAATCATCAGGTTGTCGTAGATGAATTCAGCGGGATAAGTGTTGTTCGCGTGGATGCCGCCGACCTTTGATGCGCAGAGGTAGACCTGGTCAATTTTTTCGCTGCGGAAAAATTGCTGCACCTGCGCCTGGTTTGTCAGATCGAGTTCGGTGTGCGGGCGCGTGACGATGCGGCAGTATCCGCGCTTTTTCAGGACGCGAATGATCGCAGAGCCGACCATGCCCCGGTGGCCGGCGACGAAAATGATTTGATCAGAAGCGGCAGACTGGGTCAATGGGGCCTTGTGCCCGGGCGATGGGCGCATTTTGAACTGGTCATCCGGGCATTTTCGAGCATGGCCGCGGCGCGTGTCAACCGAGCATGCAAACGTAGAACGCGAGGAGCCCGTCGTCGACGTAGGATTGCTTCACGTCGAGGTACAGATAGTTGCGGATCGAATAAATGCGGCCGACCAGCACCTCGCCGTCGAACAGGCCGCCGCTGCGAAACACAAGGGGCTTGGCGGGCTGGCGCTCGCCGCTGATTTCGACGCGGCCCGGCCCGAGACTCCAGCGCCGCGAGACCCGCGCGCATTCAGCGCCATTTCGTACTACACACAGCGCGGCGGGAGTGCCCGCGTCGAAACTGAAACTGCGCGAGGGCGCTGCGGATTCGACACGAAACGCCACTTCCCCGGCGGGATCGTGCGCGTTCCACGCTTGACCGGCATCGCGCGCCGTGATGGTGTACACGGTCTCGCCTCGATTCCCGGTGACAATTCTCTCGCCGCTGGTCTGACGGTAGTAACGAAGCAGCGCGTGGCCGGCGAAGGGATCAGGCAATTCGTCGAAACCGGATTCGACGTTCGGCACGTTCTCGGCCTCGGCAAGAGCCGCCCGGCGGCGGACAGCGTTGGCCGTCGCGCGGTAGGTAAATCCGATGAGACCGCCCGCAACGACTATGGCGAAGGCACCCGCGCCCCAGGACTTCCACGAAGCCTGATTGGTACGCACGCCATAGGCCATCACCAGAAAACTGAGGATAAGGACTAGGGTGTAGGCAGCAATCGCGCCGAGCGTCACAGGTCGCGTGACCTGCGGCAACGTGTCGTAACAAACGGCGCGCTCGAATTCGGTGAGCCGTTCATCTTTGGGATCGGGGAGAGTCATGCCGCCGCCTGTATGTGGAGGCCGATTCTAGTTCTTGCCCACGTTCGCCACAACCTGCGCCAAATCCGCAGCCAATTCCGACGCGATGGCCTCGGTGGCCCGGGAGAGCGCCTCGACAACGGCCGGAGCGGTGGCGGCTGCGGCGGGCTCTCTGCGCTGGTATATCTTCTGGAAGGTCAGCGAGTCGACGACTACCTCGAGCTTCACCTGCACTTCCGTTCCGGTGGACGCGTCAATCTGTTCAAAACTCATCAGTGTACCGTCCAAGTTCAAACGCTTTGCATCCGGAGCGGGCGTTCCGAATTCCGTTCTCAGCTTTTCGGTGACCTGCTCCTGCAGATCGCTTGCCCAGCGATCCAGCGCGTAATACTCCACCTGCGTCGGCGATGTGCGAATAAGAATTTCCGGGCGCTGCAACGCCTGATTGACGTCAATCCGGACCGCAACGAGTTGGACAACAGATTCGATCTTCGCGCCTGGCTGCATGTCTATCGTGTAGTACCGGTACTGCGGCGCCGATGCGCATCCGGTGACGACCATGATTGCGAACATCCACCAGACACATCTGAATGCGTTGCGCACGAGATTGCTTCCTCCATAGAGGTTACTGCCGCCCGACCGGTTCGCGGCCGCGAATAAGGGACTGCGGCTGATCCGCCAGTGTGCGGGTGAGTTCTTCGAGGTTTCTCAGCGTATTGTTCAGGGTCGCGATCAATTCGTCAAATTCCGGTCCATTGCGTTCCAGTGTCGAGTTCAGCGTGATAACCAGATTTTTCACGTCAGCCATCATATCGTTCACACTGGAAACGGCCTGCCGCGTGTTTTCGATAAGCGCGTCGATGTTCTCGCGATTGTCGGTGACAAGATCATCCATATTATCGACGAGGTGATCGGCGGAAGAGGCCACCTCCTCGGCGGAGGCGAGGAGATCGTTAATCTGCTGCCGGTTTTCTGCGAGCACGCCGCGCACGTCTTCGATGAGGAGCTTGCCGTCGCTCACTGCGCCGTCGAGACCGGTCATAAGGTCGTTCACAGTGCGGCGCTCGTCGGCGGGAATCACATTGCCCTTTTCATCGATCACGCCCAGTACGACGCGCAGATCGGCCATGACGCCGTCGAGCTGTGCGAAAATTTCAGCGATGGTGCGCGTGTCCGCAGTGTCGAGTGTACGCGTGCCCTTGCCGTCGCTCACGCCGAGCAGAACCTGGACGTCGGCGATGAGTCCCTGCACGCTGTTGGTCAATCCGCTGAGATCGCCGAAGGGCCCGATCGGCGGGATCGTGCTGATGTAGTCACCGTCCTTAAGAAGCGGGGCATCGGACGTACCGGTGGTGATTTCGAGATGCTTCTCCGTCGTAAGACTGACCTGTCCGATAAAGGCACGGCTGCCGCCATTCACGGGAGTGTCTTCGGCAACTTTGGCGGTGACGAGCATCTGCGAGCGGTTTTTTGGATCGGGCTCGATCAAGGAAACACGGCCGACGACCATGCCGCCGAAGCGCACATCGGCCGAGCGATCGAGTCCGCCGATATCGGTCATTGGGACGTGGAACATTTTCTCGCCGGCTTGCGGGCGGAATTTCAGGATGGCCGCAATGAACATCAACAGCACGACGCCGCTGATGAAGACCATCAGTCCCGCGCGAATCTCCGTGCCCGTAAAACTTTCCCGCTCGATCGGCATGCGATCCGCCGCCCCCTTTTTCCGTTCGCGCCTCTAACCCCGTCCCGTGATTGACTGTATATACGCCTCGCCCGTGGCCGCTTCCTCGCTCGGGCGCCGGTCGAAAAACTGTTGTACATAAGGATGCGAGATGCGCTTGACCTCGTCCAGCGTGCCCAATCCGATGACCTTGCCCCGGTTCAACAAGCATACGCGGTCGGCGATGACTTCCACACTCGGCAACTCGTGAGTAACTACGACGCTCGTGAGGCCGAAGGTGGTTTTGAGTTTGCAGATGAGCATATCCAGACCGGCGGCAACAATAGGGTCGAGGCCGGCGGAGGGCTCGTCGTAGAAAATGACTTGGGGATCCATGGCCATCGCGCGGGCGAGACCGGCGCGTTTCTTCATGCCACCGCTCAGCTCCGAAGGCAAATAATTTTCAAAACCGCTGAGGCCGACCAACTCGAGTTTTATCTTGACCATGATGTCGATCGTTGATTTTTCGAGACGTGTATGCTCGAGCAGAGCCAGTGCGATGTTCTCGCCGACGGTCATGGAGCCAAAGAGTGCGGAACCCTGAAAGCACATCCCCATGCGCTGGCGCGTGCGAATGCGCTCGTCGTCGGTCATCTCGGTGAAGTTACGGCCGTTGAAGACGATCTTGCCGGAATGCGGACGCATCAGTCCGACGAGGTTGCGCAGCAGCGTAGTTTTGCCAGAGCCGCTGCCGCCAAGAATGACGAAAGTCTCGCCGCGGCGGATGTCGAGCGAGACGCCGTCGATAATGGTGCGCTCGCCGAACTTCACGACGAGGTCCTTCACTTCGATGAGCGTTTCGTTCTTTCTTTCAGCCACGGGATTCATCGTTCGATCTCAGGCGGAGAAAAAGAGGTACGTAAAGATGACGTCGACAATGATGATCATGAAAATCGATGTGACGACCGATGATGTTGTCATGCGGCCGACCTCAGCCGCGCCGCCTTCGGTCTGAAATCCGCGATAGACACCGACCCAGCAGATAGTGGCAGCGAAAAACACGCTCTTGGTCATGCCGTTCAGGAAATCCTGCCAGCCAAAGGCGTCCGCCGTGCGCTGGATGTAGATGCGCGAGTCCTGACCGATATACAGCGTCGAGAGCAGGTATCCGCCCAGGATCATCATGAAGGTTGCAATGAGCGTGACCATGGGCAGGGCAACCATCGTCCCGATGAACTTGGGGACGACGAGGTATTTCGTTGGGTTGAGGCCCATTACGTCGAGCGCGTCGATTTCTTCGGAAACCTTCATGGTGCCGATTTCCGCGGTGAACGAGGAGCCGCTGCGCCCCGTGACAAGAATTGCGGTCATGAGCGGGCTCAATTCGCGCATTGCCGCAACGGCGACCAGATCGGGCACGAGATAGTCCACGCCGAAGTTGTGAAGCTGATAGGCAGACTGCATGGCGAGAATCGCGCCCATAAGCAGGCAGATCAGCGTCACGATCGGCAATGCGTCGAAACCGATGATGACAAACTGCTCGATCGCGGCGCGCATACGCAGGCCCTTGCCGCGAAAGGGCGCAACGATCGTCCAATGCAGCGTATCGAGTATCAGCGTCGATGCGCGAAGGAACGTCGCCAGCGCCAGGATCGCGCCGCGCCCCGCATAGCCCAACATGGCCGTCATCGGCCTGCCCCTCCCCCTTAGCCACCCGCGCCGCCTAGACCCCTTCGAGGCTGGCGCGAATATCAAATAATGAATTGAGCCGCGCGAGTTCGAGCACACGCATCACGGCGCTGCTCGGACTGAGCAACGCGAACTTCTTTTTCTTTTCCGATGCGGCCTTCAGCCCTTCAACCATAGTCGCGACACCCGAGCTGTCCATGTATTCCGCGCCGCTCAAATCCACGGCGACGCGAGAAGTGCGATCGATGCCGGAAAGAACCAACTTGCGAAGCTGCGGCGACGAATTGAGGTCCACCTCGCCGCGTACCGCAATCACGTGCCACCCGCCCGCATCGCGGGTCTGCATGTCGAGCGCCATGGCCCTTCTCCTCAGCGATCCGCGCCGCGGCCCGGTTTCGGCCGGCGCAATCGCATGGTCACGCAATTTCCCGTCACTGTCCCCGGACAGAACGCCACTTCATCGAATACTTCGCGAATGAGGTGCAATCCGAGACCGCCGGGCACGATCTCCGAGTGATGCTCCGGCGCAAGCCGCTCTTTGGGTTCAAAGAGATCGGCCGGCGCCGGGTCGCCGGAGTCTAGCAGCTGGATCTCGATCCATTCCTCATCGCTGCGGAAGATGATACTGAACACCTCGTCCTCGCCGCCTTTGCAGCCGTGCCGGATCGCATTAGTGCAGGCCTCGTCCACGCCGAGCACGACTTCATCGGTCCGTTCGCGCGCGAAGCCGGCCTCGGCGAGATAGCTCCGGACCATCGCGCGTACAGTGCTCAGCAGTTTGGGATCTGCGGAGACCTCGAGGACAATTTCGTTTGGCTTCATCCGCGGTACCTCAGCGAGAGCAGTGTGCAATCGTCGTGGGGCGTCATTGGTTCGGTATAACGAAACACGTCGCGCAGGACTTCACGCACGACGACGCTCGGGGCTTCACCGCGGAAGTCTTCCGTAAGCTGGCGGAGCGCATGCAGACCGTACTCCTCCGGTTTCTTGTCGATGCCGTGCGACGTCGTGACGCCGCGCGCCTCCACGATACCGTCAGTATAAAGGTAAATCGCGTCGCCGGGATCCAGGTGATATTGGCCCTCTTCCCACGTGGCGTCTGCGAAGATTCCAATGGGAGGGCCGGTCGGAGGACCGACCATTTCCGTGCCGTGTTTACGTACGCACAAGGCCGGATGGTGGCCGGCGTTTACGCAGACCACCTCGCCCGTGGCGGGATCAAATACGGCGTAGTACAAGGTGCAAAACACGCCGCGTTGTGTCCGGGCGCTTTGCGAAACATTGAGCAGATGGACGAGTTCAAGCGGTGGTACGGCCTGCACGGCGTGCGTGCGGAATTCGGCGAGAAGCTGCGCCATCGTAAGCGCGGCGGGCACGCCTTTACCGCTGACGTCGCCGACCAGCAACGCAATCTTGCCTGAGGCGAGCTTGACGAAATCGTAAAAGTCGCCACCGATCACCTTGGCGGGGCGCGTCTCGGCATACACGTCGTAGCGCGGGTCGTCCTCAGGCCACGTACGCACGAGGAACCCTTCCTGGATGTTTGCCGCAAACTCGATCTCCTGATCGGTCCGCTGCTTCTGGAGAATTTCCTGGTGCATGCGGGCGTTTTCGAGCGCAAGACCGGCACTGTTGCCGACCGCCGTGCTGAGCAACATGTGCGCGGGGGTGTAGGGGTCGCCACGCCGGTTCGTGTCTATATATAAGATGCCGAGGTTTCCATACTTCCCGCGCAACGGCGCGCAAATGATCGACCGCAATTCGAGCGCAAGGACGCTGGCTGTGGTTTCAAGCTGTGTGCTGTCGTCCGTATCACGTAATAACACGCTCTCACCACCCCGCAGTACCCGCCGGGCGACAGTCCCGCTGATGCGGATGGCACCCGGCTCAGCGTGCTTCATTTCACCATCTTCAATTAAATGAACGTTGCCGCACGCCGGACAGGGCCGGAGTTCATCGTCTTCTCCTGCGAAGAACACAGCGCCCCGCTGGCCACCGATGGCTTTCATGGTCGTTTGCAGAATGCGATCCACCAGACTGCAGGGGTCATAGTCCGAAGCGACCGCATTCATTACGGCGTATACCGCGTCAAGCAGGACATCGGCTTCCTGCGGATTCGCACCTGCGGCGGCCAACTCCAGGCGTTCGACCAGATTTCCAGCGAGCGGATCGGCCTCGCGCAGTTCGAACAGGAGCACGGTGGCCCCGATGCGGATGCGATCGCCCGAAACGAGCGTGCCACTGGTGAGTTTTTCTTCGTTTACATAGACGCCATTGGTACTGTCGAGATCGCGCCAGCGGAATGTGCCATTCTCGGCGACAATTTCCATATGATGGCGCGAGGCGGAGGGATCGTCGATGACGAAGCCGCAATCGCTCGTCCGTCCGACGAGCAACGAATCGCCCAGCGCGACGCGGCTATCCCCGCGTCGATCGGATTCATCTGAAAGAAAGGCCGTTTGCACGCCTTTGAGGCCCCCGTTTTCCCCCGTCGGCCTGGAGAGGATTGACTCCTTCAATTTACCGCTGCAACGGGCCGGTTCGCAACTTCCCGGCGTACCGACGACGTTCATCCGTTGCAATAATTCCCGTGCATTGCCTATACTCTCCTTTCGCCTTCCTCGCGGCGGAAGGCGCCACCGGCCCGCGGGTCACCCCGCTGAAGGAGAATCGTATGGTTATCGTCATGGCCTCCCGGAAAAAGGAGGACATCGACACCGTCGTCAAGAAGATCGAGGAACTGGGCTACAAAGCGCACCTGATCGAGGGCGTCGAGCGCACAGTGATCGCGGCCATTGGCGATGAACGGGGCAAACACCGGCTTCAATCCCTGGAGTCGCTGCCTCATGTCGAGCGCGTCTTCACGATTCTCAAATCCTTCAAGCTGGCCGGCCGCGAAGCGACGATGGAAGACACCGTCATCCCCGTCGGGCAACATGCCATTGGCGGCAAGCAATTCGTGGTCATGGCCGGCCCCTGCTCGGTCGAATCGCGCGAGCAGATCATGGAATCGGCCCACGCAGTCAAGGAAGCGGGCGCGCACATCCTGCGCGGCGGCGCGTACAAGCCGCGCACTTCGCCGTACAGCTTCCAGGGCATGGCCGAAGAAGGCCTCAAACTGCTTAAAGAGGCGAGCGAGAAGTACGACATGCCGTTTATCACCGAGGTGATGACGCCGGAACAGATGCCGCTGGTATGTGAATACGCCGACATTCTGCAAATCGGTGCGCGTAACATGCAGAACTACGGCCTGCTCTTGGCTGCCGGCAAATCGCGGAAGCCGGTGTTCCTTAAGCGCGGCATGATGTCCACGATCAATGAGTGGATCATGTCCGCCGAATACGTGATGTCTGAAGGCAACCGCCAGGTGATGATGTGCGAACGCGGTATCCGCACCTTCGAGACCGAAACACGCAACACCTTCGACCTGAGTGCGGTGCCGGTTGTGCGCAAACTCTCGCACCTGCCGATCATCGCCGACCCGAGCCACGGCACGGGCGTGTGGGAATACGTAAGTCCGATGGCGAAGGCGGCGATCGTTGCCGGCGCGCACGGCCTTATGATCGAAGTGCACCCGCGGCCGAGCGAAGCCTTCTCCGACGGCGCGCAATCGCTCAAACCGGAACGCTTCGCGCAATTGATGGACGAGATCCGGCCGCTGGTCGAGCTGATGGGCAAGACGCTTGAACCCGCAGCGGCTGCCGCGACGGCGCAAGGACGCTAAGCGTGGCGAAGGCGCGAAAAAAAGCCGAGGAAGAGAAGATCCCCGAACCGGTGGACGAAGTCGAGGCCGCCGAGGGCGAGCCCCTTGAACCGGTCGAGGCGCTCTCGCGCGACGATACAAAGCGCGCGATTTATGCGTTGCTCTTTGCCAGCGATCGCCCGCTCAGCGTGCAGCGCCTGGCCGAAGCCTTGGGCGATATCGATCCGGACATTGTCGGCATCCTGCTTTCTGAATTGCGCGACGAGATCGCAGCGACGACAGTCCCCTTCCGGCTGCGCGATATCGCGGGCGGCTTTCAATTCACGACGGAATCGCAGTTCGCTCCTTTTATTCGCAGACTGTTTCAGATCAAGAAGAAAAACAAGCTTTCGAAGGCTGTGCTCGAAACACTGGCGATCATTGCGTACCGCCAGCCGGTGACACGGCCGGACGTCGAGGCGATTCGCGGCGTGAGCGTGTCGCACGCCTTCAATCTATTGCAGGAACGCCGCCTGATCCGGGCTGTCGGCATTGCCGATGTACCGGGGCATCCGCGGCTGTACCGCACGACGGACGAGTTCCTCCTCCACTTCGGCCTCAAGGACATCGCCGAGATGCCGACGATCGAGGAGTTGCGCGAGATGGTTTAAGCGGCGCCCCTTGGGCGCCGGTGTGAGCGAAATCCCGCTGAGACAGCGGCGTTGACGGACACATAGTGACGGTTCGATTGCAGAAGTATCTGGCTGAGTGCGGCGCTGGTTCACGGCGGCGCTGCGAAGAGTTCATTTCCGCCGGCCGTGTAACCGTGAACGGTTCTCGGGCGACGATAGGCCAATCAGTAGACCCCGACGCCGATCAGGTCACGCTTGACGGCAGCCCGGTACTGCGCAATTCAAAAGTCTACGTCGTACTGAACAAACCCAAAGGCGTGATCACCACCGCGCACGATACGCATGACCGGCGGACGGTACTCGAACTCCTCGAAGGCGTGCGCGATCGCGTATTTCCCGTGGGCCGGCTCGATTTCGACGTGGCGGGCACGCTGCTGCTGACGAACGACGGCGAGCTGAGCCACCGGCTCACCCATCCGAGTTTTGGCGTGGACAAGGTGTATCTCGCGTGGGTCGAAGGACGAGTCACGCCGGCTGCGGTGCAAAAACTGTGCGCGGGCGTCGAGCTGGAAGATGGCCGAACCTCGCCTGCGCAGGCGGCGATTCTCAAACATGTGCGCGAGGCGACGCTGGTGCGCATCGTTGTGCATGAAGGCCGGAAACGGCTCATCAAGCGGATGTGCGCGGCCGTCGGCCATCCAGTTCGCGATCTGTTCCGCGTGGCGTTCGGTGGTGTATCGGCGGAAGAATTGCAACCGGGCGAGTGGCGCTATTTGCGGGCCGAAGAAGTGGAACGCCTTAGAAAAATTACCGGCATGGAAAATGGGAACGCGCCGCAGAACTAGATCGGCAACTGGTACTTGTCCCCGCTCTGAACGTCTTCAATCCCGACGCGATCAGGCCCTACTTTGAATAAACGCAAGGACGAACGCTGGAGACGCTCGCCCTCATAGAACTTCGTCCGATTCACGATCCGTTCCCCGCCATCGGCCTCTTCTTCGAGCGTAATGATGGCGGAGCCCTGTGGATTCGTATCGCCCGCCGGTTTCACCAGGTTGACCTTGAGGCGAAGGAATCCGTGACGCGACTGTTCCATCGGCGAGAGGATCGGCAGCGATTCGAGGTTTATATCTTCGTTGCGCTCTGAGGATCGCCGCGCACCCGGCACATCGCGCGCCGACAAATCTTCCGAGTCCGGTGGTCTCGCCGCAACACGCGTGCGTGGCCGCGAAGTGGCGGCCGGCGTCTTCGTTTCGGGGTTTGAAACTTCTTCGGCACCACTATCCGGCGCGGGATCAGACTTCACCGGGGGGGCTTTAGCTACCGGCGGCGACGCCTTCTTCTCCACCTTCGTCGCCGGTGGTTCTGACGCGGGAGCCGGAGGTGGGGCTGCCGCGTCCGTGGATTTCGGCGTTTCGACTGCGGGCGCGGATGTTACTTCGGGGACGGCTTTTGACAGAGAAGTCTCAGCGGGAGCGATTGCAGCAGGCTCGGGCAAATTCTCCGGCTTCGATTCGGCGATAGGCGGCACGACCACGGGTGCGGACTCGGTATTCGGTGGCGGGGATGTCACTGTGGAAGCGGGTGTGTCAACACTCACCGGCCCCGGCGCGGCAGCAATCGATGCGGATGCCGGCGGCGTCTCAGACTTGGGTCGCGTAAATATCAAGACAGCGACCAAGGTAAGCACGATGAGCGCCACCACGAGCGCGCCGATGGACGCGAACAATGCTGCGGGTGTAACACGAAGCGTGACGCGATCGCGCAGCACGCTGCGGCCAACGAGTTCGTTGGCGATCATCATCGGATCGGTGTCGGCCCGCTCGGTCTCGCGGCTGGCCTGCGCCTTTTCCTGTTCAAGCTTGTTCAGCGCGTCGAGAATAGAACTCATTGTTCGGCGGTCTCCCCGTCGCCATTCGCGGGCGACGTCGCAGCGGATGGAAGCGATTCCGGCAGAGGAATGCTTTCGAGTTCCCCTGCGCCGCCATCCGGGCGGACCATGCCAGGCTGCGCAAGCACACGCGCGCGCAGGCTGTCCGTGAACCCTCTCGATGACAGGCTCGGTGCGCCGCCGCGATCCAGCCAACTGGTGAGCACCATCCGCGTCTGCGGGCCTGCGACGCCATCCACCGCAATCCCCGTGGCGCGCTGGACACGGCCGATTGCGTCGAACGTCGCCACGTCGTAGGCGCCGGTCGGATCGCGATCGAGCAGGCCCAGCGTCTTGAGGTCCGCCTGCAAGTCCGCGACGGCGTCACTTTCCGCGCGCGCGCGAAGCGGCTCCGCGTTCGGCGCCGGATCGTTCCACAAATAAAACGCATCGCCCGTGTAGGCCTTGCGGAAGTCGTCGGGTTTCAATTCCTCTTCATGACCATCGCCATACAGCATCTTGATCTGATTGCTCTCGAACGTGGTCAACGCGGCCCACTCGAGTGTGGTGCCCTTCCGCAGGCGGACGAGCACCGGCAGGTCGATGGCGCCGATCTGTGTGGTGTTGGGCGACATGCTCAGCGCGCGCAGGCCGTTGGCCGCGGCAAATTCGACGATGGAAGACCACGTGACATCCGCGGGCGGCGACTCCAACACGGCGAGGTCCCATGCGCGCACGATGGCCGCCAGACCCTGGTGTGGCTGTGAACCAGCGGACACCGGAGCCTTTTCTTCCGCGGGCACGGCGAGACTGGCGACCTGCTCGACGGGAGGCACGTCTACTTGAGGCAAGTCAGTCTTCGGAGCTTCCGTAATCGGCAGGAGCACAGGTTCTTCTGACTTTGGTGCGGCGACAACAGCGTCGGTCGTAGGCGGCGGCAAGGCTTCCGTCTTCACGACGGCGTCTTCAGCAGCGGGTACGATGCTTGCCGCCTCGGCGATTCCGGGTGCAGGCGTCCGGACCGGTGCAGCAGATTCTTGCGGCGGTGCGGCTGGGGGCACCACAGCGACTTTGATCGGATCATTCTCAGGCGTCTTGTCTGCCGGCTGAGCGTCGCCAGAAACAACAGAACCCCCAGGTTCCCAGAAACTCCACTCAGGGATCGCACCGATGGAAAAATCGGCCTTTGACATCGGCCACCACAGCGCGGCCATGACGGCCACAATAGCAGCGGCGGCCACCAGCGACGCCGGCACGAGTTTTCGGAATCGGCCGTAGCTCGATCCCGGCCGGCCTGCGCCCTGGATCTCGGTGGCGGCCTTGCGCACGACGGCCGGCGAGATGTTGCGCGTCTCTTTGGTGTAGCCGATGAGCAACGCGCGGTCGCAGAGGGCATTGATCACGCGCGGCGTACCACCGCTGATGCGATGCACGGTGCGCACGGCGGAGCGGGTGAACTTTACCTTCTTGCGCCCGCCGGCGACGCGCAGACGAAATGCGATGTAGTGCAGGGTCTCTTCCCCGCTCAGTGTGCCGAGATGATAGCGCGCGGTGATGCGCTGGTTGAGCTGGCGCAGTTCGATCAGTTCGAGCTTCGCGGCGAGTTCCGGCTGGCCGATGAGCACAATCTGGAGGAGCTTCTCGGTTTCCGTTTCCAGATTCGACAGAAGCCGGATTTGTTCGAGGGTCTCCGTGCCGAGGTTTTGCGCCTCGTCGATAATGAGGACGCAGTTCTTGCCCTTGGCCGCGCGCTCGAGCAAGTGCGCGTTCAATTCGTCGATCAATCCGCGGACGGTCTCGGCTTTCGAGGCGATGCCGAAATCGGCGTTAATGGTTTGCAGAAGCTCGATCGGCGAAAGCTTGGGATTGAAAATGAAGGCGACCTCGGTGTCGGGGTCGAGCTGCTTGAGCAGGCTGCGGCAGATGGTGGTCTTGCCGGTGCCGATTTCGCCGGAGACCATTACGAAGCCGCAGCGATTCCGCACGCCGTAAAGCAGGTGAGCGAAAGCTTCCTTGTGCTTGGAACTGAGATACAGGAAGCGAGGGTCGGGCGTGAGGTTGAACGGTTTTTCGTTCAGCCCATAAAACGCTTCGTACATGAGAATGAGGGACCCATCGCTCGACGCCCGCGGCGCAGCCCGCTGGGCGGATAATTATTGACACGTAACGATAACATTGGGCGAGTTCAGTGTCAACCGCAGAGGGTGGAAACTAAGCGCTTGGCGGCGTTTAGAGCGCCATCGTGAGCAGCGATTCGAGCATGCGGTCCGTGACGGTTATAACGCGGGCGGAGGCCTCGAAGGCTCGCTGGAACTGGAGCAGCGAAGAGACCTCCTCGTCGATGGACACGCCTGAGATTTCCTGGCGGCGGCGCTGGTAGTTTTCGTTCAAGGTTTGTTCGACTTCGAGGGCGGCTTCGTTCGCGCGGGCATTAACTCCGATGCCGACCACGAGAGACTCGTAGAAGTCGTTGATTGTGGCGGTACCGCCCAGGAAATACTGGCCGTCCTGGACGCCGGCGAGCGCGAGGGCGGCCGCGTTGTCGCCCGTCGCGGCGGGGTCAGTGTCAAAGGCGCCGGAGAGCAGCGAGGGATCGTCCGCGATCGTCTGATTGACTCCGATCGTCCGCGCATCGGTGCCCGTAAAGAGTCCATTCACTCCCACGGCAGCGAGCACACCGGTGGTGTCGTTGGCGAAGCCGAAGGTAAACCCGGCCGCGGCAGTGATGTTGAGCTGGCCGTTCACGTTGACCGTCGAGGTCAGATTGGCGAGCGCGTCGAGCTGTGCAGCGACGTCGTTGAGCGAGTCGCCCGCGGCGACGGTAATCGTAAAGGGCGACCCGCCGATCAGCGTGCCCGTGTTGTCGTAGATATTGACCTGAAACGTGCCGGGCGTGAAGGTGAACGGTAGGCCGGCGGTCGCGAGATCGATGGTGGGGTCGGTGACCGCGTTGGAAGCCGTGATCGTCCCGCTGAGATCCGACAACCCGTTGCCTTGGCTGTGAATCAGGTTGATCTGCTGGATCAACACCGACGCCATCTCATTCAAATCGGAAATGATTCCCGGCAATTCCACATCGCGAATCTGGAGCGCGCCGAAGAGTTCGCCGTCCTGCACCTGGACCAGCGCATTGTTGTCGGTAAACCGCAACTCGACCAGGTCCGGCCGCGCAGGATCGATCAGCGCATTCTGCACAGCCTCTACTGTGCGAGTCCGGTTTCCTGTGACGAGTTCCTGGCCGCCGATGAATACTTCGTATTCACCGTTATTGGTTTCGGAAACGGTGACGTTGACGATCTCGGAAAGTTTGTCGACGAGCAGATCGCGGTCATCGCGCAAATCGTTCGCCGGATTCCCGGTCGCTTCGGATACGCGGATGCGATCATTTAACTCGGCGATGCGCTGCGCGAGCGAATTGATTTCAGGAACAAGGGCCTCTACTTCCTCGTTTGCATTCGTGCGCAGATCGTTGAGATGCGTGAAGGTGTCGTTAAACGTGTCCGCAAGCGCCTCGGCTTCGACCATGACGCTGGATCGAACCGGAAGCGACTCGACGTTGACGGAGAATTCCTGGAGCGCGTCGAAGAAGCGATTCAGACGGCCGCTTAACCCGTTCTCGGTCGGTTCGAGGAAGACGTCCTCAATCTGCTTGAAGTACTGCGACTGAATCTCGGCGCTGTTCAACCCGGCGACCTGATTGCGATACAAGATATCGAGCAAAGGATCGCGCAGGCGATTGATCCCGGTAACCTGCACACCGCGGCCAATTTGCCCATAGGGATAGCTCACCGGCAGGAACGAGGCCAGCTCGACCCGTTGACGGGAGAAGCCCTCCTTGTTCACGTTGGCGATGTTGTGCGCGGCGGTGTCGAGCTGGACCTGCGCGGCGCGCAAGCCCGATTGCCCGACTGCCAATGCGCTGAATAATGTTCCCATGCACTACGACTCCGCTCTGGGTAGAGCAAGCATTGTTCCGGTTATCGGCAGAAGCGGGATTGGCCTTAATCGCGAAAAACCGGCCTCGAACGCCGTTCGCGCCCTGGGCATTCCTTACCGCAACGGGAATCTTTTGCCGTGATGCCCCCTAAGTCCCCGTCACTCCGGGGGATACGTTGCCACCCCCTCCCCTGTTTGCTAGGATGTAGCCGCTGACTCACAAGGCGTTGCACATGGATCGTCCACTCGAAATCGCCGGACGCCAGTTCCGCTCGCGGCTCATGATCGGTACGGGCAAGTTCCCCTCCGCCGAGGCCCTGCGCGCAGCAATCGAGGCTTCGGCTGCGGAAATCATCACTGTGGCGCTGCGGCGGGTGGATCTCGACCGGCCGGAAGACGAGGGCATCCTTTCCGCTATCGATCGCGACAAGCAACTGATCCTGCCGAATACTTCCGGTGCGCGATCGGCAGAGGAAGCGGTTCGGTTGGCAAGGCTGGCGCGCGCGGCGGGGTTGGAGCCGTGGGTAAAGCTCGAAGTAACGCCGGAACCGCGTTATCTGTTGCCGGATCCCGTCGAAACACTAAAGGCCGCGGAAATTCTGGTGAAAGACGGCTTTATCGTCTTGCCGTATATCCAGGCCGATCCCGTGCTCGCGAAGCGGCTCGAAGAACTGGGCACGGCGACCGTGATGCCGCTGGGCGCGCCGATCGGTAGCAATCGCGGCGTGAAAACGCGCGACATGATCAAGATCATTATTGAACAGTCGACGATTCCCGTTGTGGTGGATGCAGGACTGGGCGCGCCTTCACATGCCGCCGAGGCGATGGAACTTGGCGCGGACGCTGTGCTCGTGAATACGGCACTGGCCGATGCTTCCGACCACGCGGGCATGGCACGGGCCTTCGCCCTCGCAACGGAAGCGGGCCGACTTGCGTATCTGAGCGGACTTGGTCCGCTGCGCGATGCGGCAGAGGCGAGTTCGCCGCTCACCGGTTTCCTCGGTGGCCCGCCGCGCGACCTGCCGGTATAATGCTTGAATAGCTGCGCACCGCGTTTCGTTTCGCATAGAGCCCGTGCACGATATTGAAATCTTCGATGTATACCTTCGCTGAAGAACTCGATCAATGGCCCCGAGAGCGCATCCTCGCGCTCATCGAGTCAGCCACGTCCGGCGATGTCACACGCGCGCTGCGGAACCCGGATCGCGGCCCGGCGGACTTCGCGGCGCTGCTTTCGCCGCATGCCTGGGCGCGTATGGAAGACATCGCGCGCGAGGCACAACGGATCACGCGGCGGAATTTTGGCCGGACCATCTCGCTTTATGCGCCTATCTACATCTCGAACGTCTGCGGCGCGGACTGCACGTATTGCGGCTATGCGGTGCGCTCGGGCAACCGCGAGAAACGTGTGACGCTCAGCCCGGATCAACTCCGGCGAGAATGCGCGGCGCTCGTCGAACAGGGTTTTCAGAGCGTGCTGCTGCTCACCGGCGAAGCGCGGTATGCCGTGTCGCCCGAAGACATCACCGAGGCGGTGGCGGTAGCGCGCGAATTCTTCCCGTCCGTTTCGATCGAGGTCTACTCAATGGACAGCGCGGACTACGAGCGCCTCAGCACGATCGGTCTTGATGGCGTCACGATATACATGGAGACCTACGACCGCGAGGTGTACAACCAGGTGCATTTGCTCGGCGAGAAGGCGGACTATGACTATCGCCTCGATGCCATCGAACGCGCGGGCCGCGCGGGCGCGCGCAAGCTGAACATTGCGGTGTTGCTTGGGTTGAGCGAGTGGCGCGTGGATGCGTTCCGCACGGCGCTGCATGCGCGGTACCTTCAGCGCGCGTGTTGGCAAAGCTCGATTGCGGTGTCGTTCCCTCGGCTCTCCCATGTGCCTGAGCGCTTTCACATTCCGCAACTCGTGGGTGACGTGGAACTCGTGCAATACATGCTCGCAATGCGGCTCTACCTGCCGGAAGCGCCACTGGTCCTCTCCACACGGGAAGTCCCTGCGTTGCGCGATCGCCTGCTGACGCTTGGCATTACACACATGAGCGCGGGCTCGTCCACGCGGCCCGGCGGATACGCCACGCATGGCGAAGAAGTCCTGGAACAGTTTGCGCTTGAAGATCACCGTTCGCCCGCGGAAGTTGAAGCCGTTATTCGCCGCGCGGGATACGATCCCGTATGGAAAGATTTCGATCGCGCCTTCGACACCACAGCCACGCCGGGAGGCCGCTAGATGCTGATCACCGTGAACGGCCAACCGCGTGAAGTGGCTGAACATATTCTGTTGCTCGATCTCATGCGGCAATTGGGAGTGAAGCCGGAGATCACGGCGGTCCAGCGAAACGCCGAGGTCGTGAACCGCAAGGCAGTTGACTCGACCGTGCTAATGGACGGCGACGCCATTGAGTTGATTCGCATCGTCGGGGGCGGGTGATGACGCACGCCGAGCGCGTGCAGCGCTTCGAAGCGGCGGACCTGTACGTGGTAATTACGGGAGAATTCTGCGGAGGGCGTTCGCCACTGAGCGTCCTCGATTCGGTGCTCGCGGCGGGCGTAACGCTGGTGCAGTGCCGCGAAAAGCATCTCGATGATGGTCCGTATTTCGACCTTGTGCGGCAGTTCCGCGCGCGCACGGCAAGCGCCGGAGCGCTGCTTATCGTGGACGACCGATTGGACATCGCGCTGGCAGCGAATGCGGACGGCGTGCACCTCGGCCAGCGCGATCTGCCGGTCGCTGCGGCGCGCGGCTTGGCGCCGGAATTACTGATCGGTGCGTCAACGCATTCACTGGAACAGGCGCACGCCGCGGAACGCGATGGCGCGAGCTACGTGAACATTGGGCCGATTTTTGCGACGCAAACGAAGACCAAGACGGCCGCGCCGCTGGGGCCTGAGGCGATTTCCCAGATCGCTCCGCGCATCCACATACCCTTTTCGTGCATGGGCGGCATCAAGCTGGAGAATATCGATTCTGTGGTATCGCGCGGCGCCCGGCATCCTGCTGTCGTTACCGCCGTGACCGCGGCACAGGATCCTGAGGCCGCGGCGCGTGCAATGCGTGAGCGAATTCTTGCGGGTGCGTCCGCCTCGTAACGCGCGTGATACCTGCGCCCGATCGCCGGGACTTACGGTTTCGCTACAACGACAAAGGTTCCGCCGTTGGGGCAGTGCATTGAGATGCGCCCAGTTACGGTATCGACTTCATAAGTCCTGAACTCGACCCATGCGGAGCCGTCGAATTCATACAAGCCCGGTGTCACGCCCTTCATACGATCGGCGCCGAGCAGGAAATCGAAGTACATACCCATCGTGGAAGCAGAGAGGCCATCGGGCTTGAGCACAATAAAGTCGCTAAGACGCTGTGATGGGAGCCCGGTGTCGCTCGATTCCGGGTTGACCGGTACGCGCGTGGCAATCGTCACGCCACCGAAAATATTGCAACACGGAACATAACGCACGGTGTATTCGGCGCCGCCCAGCGGATAGAGCAACGCGATCGCGGCGTCACCGGTGATGTCGAGTTCTCTCTCGAGCGCGAGAGGCACGGCACGGGTTTCGGAGCGCAGGTCACTCTTCCCTGCTTCGCGGAAACTAACCTTGGCAGCGTAGGTGAGTTTTCCTGGATCTGATTCCGGTTTTGCCGGGATATCAAATACATAGAGACCGGGTTTGGCGGCATCGGGATTTGCGACAACGGTTTTCGTTTCGGCATTCGGATAGGTGTATTCGATGCTGACTCCGGAAATATCCGTAGCACCTTTCACGAGTACTGAACCCTGAAATCCCGTTGCGTCGATGACCCATGATGGTTCACTCGGAAATTCGAAGGTGTGGCTTTTATCCAAGGTTGTGGCGAAGCAGGCGAAACAGATCGCGAGCGCGAAGGAAATACCAACAAAGGCCCTGATTTTCATACGCAAAGTTTAACAGGAAACAGGATGGATATGTTCCATTGTCACCGCCGCCGCTCTACCACGTATTGCGCGAGCGCGCGGAGCGGGTCCGCGTTGGGGCCGAATGCGGCGAGCGCCTGGAGCGCGCGGTCCTTGGCCTCCTGCGCGAGGCGCTGCGCCTCGTTGAGTCCAACCAGCGCGGGATATGTCGATTTGTTGCGCGCGCGGTCCTTTCCAGAGCGCTTGCCCATTACGTCGTCGTCGCCGATTTCATCGAGGATGTCGTCGACGATTTGGAACGCGAGACCGAGGTGTTCGCCGTATTGCGTGAGCGCGGATATCTGTGTGGGCGTGCCCTTGCCAAGTCTCGCGCCCGAGCGCGTGGCGACGCGGATGAGCGCGCCGGTCTTCAGCCGATGCAAGCGGCGCACTTGCTCAAGCGGAATGCGGTGGCCTTCGCTCTCGACGTCGAGATATTGCCCGCCGACCATGCCGCCCGGGCCCGAGGCCTGCGCAATCTCGCGCGCGACAAGGGCGGCGCGCACGTGCGTGAGCACCTCGAAGGCCATCGCCTGAAGGCCGTCGCCCACGAGGACGGCAGTCGCCTCGCCATATTTCTTGTGCACCGTTGCGAGGCCGCGGCGAATCGCGTCATCGTCCATGCACGGCAGATCGTCGTGCACGAGTGAATAGGTGTGGATGAGTTCGAGCGCGCAGGCGGCGTGCAACGCGGGCGCAGGATCGCCGCAGACCACTTCACAGGCGCCGAGCGCGAGCGCGGGCCGCAGCCGTTTGCCGCCGGGGAACAGGCTGTAGTGCAGGGCTTCGTGCAGACCGTCGGGCACGCCCTCATACATGGACAGGAACCGCTCCAGCATCTCGTCCACGCGCTTGGCATGCGCGGCGAGGTATGCGCTCACGTCGATCAAAACAGGAGCGCTCCTTCGCCTTTTTCTTCCTCTTCGCCGTCACCGTCCTCATCCGGGTTTTTGCGTTTGCGCTTGGGCGCTTCGGCGTTTACTTCGCCCGGTTCGCCGCTCTCGCCGAAGGGTTGCGCTTCGAGCGTGCCGTCGGCGTTTTTCGTGAGGATTTCGATCTTCTTTTCCGCGGCGCTCAGGGCCTTGTCGCAGGATTGGGCGAGGCGCATGCCTTCCTCGAATTTTTTGATCGACACATCGAGCGAGAGCCCGCCTTCTTCGAGTTCCTCGACTATTTTCTCGAGCGTCTCGAGATCTTTTTCGAAATTCGATTCGGTCTCGGCTTTTTTCTTCGCTGCCATGCTTTTACCCGTCCGTTAGTTTTTGTACTGTCGCTTCTGCACTACCTTCACCGAAGCGCACACGAATCGTATCGCCCGGCTTCACTTGATTCGCCCGCCGCACCAGCGTTTCGCCGGGAAGTTTCCATGCGACCGCATATCCACGCCCGAGAATTGCCAGCGGGCTGAGGGCATCAAGTTGTGCGACCCGCGTGCGGAGCTCCGCGCGCTTGCGCACCGGCGCCATCACGCCTGCCGTGAAAAGCCGCTGGCGCATGGCAAAGAGCCGTTCGTGCGCCCGGCGCACCTGCGCCGCGGGAGAAAGCAGCGCCAATGCGCGCACAGCCCTATCGATGGAATGCCGCTCGTCATCCAGACGCCGGCGCAGGGTCTGTTCGATCGTCATGCGTGCATCGTCGCACCGTTGCCGGAGCTGGCGGAGAATTTCCTCGGGCCGCCGGAACACGAAACTGCTCTGCGCACGCTCGAGACGTCCGCGCCACTGCGCCATGCGCGCGTCGAGCGCTCGCGCGAGACGGCGCTGCTGGTTCGCCACCGTCTGCGCCAGTGCCTCTTGCTCCTTCACGACCAGTTCCGCGGCGGCCGATGGCGTTGGCGCCCGGACATCCGCGACGAAATCCGCGAGCGTGAAATCGGTCTCATGGCCCACGGCGGAGATGATGGGCGTCTTTGGCAGGCAACATCAGCGCTGCGGGGCCTGATGTTTTCAGTACAAGCGAGAGCGCACCGCGCAAACGCCGCCGCCGGCGCAAACCCGCCGGCGGCCGCGCAGGTAGCGCTGGTGGTGGTACCG
>SXGT01408124.1_pt1 | contig 20802 bp, 9 predicted proteins | sample 3176221 | NCBI WGS metagenome assembly SXGT01 (sample SAMN11356862, study PRJNA531348) | freshwater metagenome | isolation source: freshwater sample F1-120 | place: China: Fuxian Lake, Yuxi | collected 2017-12-25
CACGCCGGGCGCGGGGAACATCTGGTGATGGCACACAAAGCCCGGCATACCCCCGTCCTGCATGCGCCCTGGTACGCCGACGCGGCCGACGGCAGCGTGCTGCACCGTTATCTGGACGAACAGTTCGTGCCACGCTTCCTGCAGCAGGCCCAATCCGGCCGCCTGCGCCGCAACGCCGATCAGGCCTGGCGCAGCGAGGACCGCTTCGGCGGCCGCACGGACTACCCGACGCTGCGCCTGCCGGTCCATCGGGCCTTCTATATCGCCTGTTGCGAAGTCAGTTGCGACACCTTCGGCCTGCCCGCGCTCGACCCGCAGCGCGTCGTTTCCGCCGGCCTCGTCGTGCGGCGCGGCCGCTCGCCGGCGCAGGCCATGCGCTGGATCGTCAAGGAAGGCGTCGCGATGGGCTGGTGGGACGCCGACGCCGGCAATCCGCGCGGCGAACCCTGCGACTGCCGTCGTCTGCGCCAGCTTGGCCTGTTGCCCGAGACCTATCCCGAGCCGGCCTACAGCGGCGAGGAAACCTATCCGATGCATCCGCTGTTCCTGCGCGCCACCGGCGCGGATGGCGTCAACCGCAGCCATACCCTGCTCTGGGGTTATCTGCCGCTGGGCGGCCAGGTGCGGGTGGACGGCGCGCCGCCGCGCGACCCGAAGACGCCGGAACCCGATTACGCCGGCGAACATGCGTGGCCGTTCGGCAGCCTGAACGAAACGACCTGGCGCAAGGGGCATGGCTATCAGGTCCGCGCCGGCATGGCACAGCCGGAATTCCGGCAACTGCTGACCACGCTGCTCAGCCGCTATCACGTCCAGGATGCGCACAACCCGGACAACGCCGCGCTGCGCCAACTGCTCGCCAGCATCAATTTCCAGGCTTCGCCGCTGCTGATTCGGCGGAGCTGGCAGTCGGCCAGCTTCGAGCAAGGCAAAGTGGTGATCAAACACCTGTATTACTACTCGGCGATCCAGGCCGACGATCTGAACGAAGGCGGCAACCCGATGCCGCATCCCGAGCGCTGGCAAGACAGCCTGCTGTTCTACCTCGACCAGCGCGCCGAGCAGATTCTGGAATGGCTGTCCTGGCAGGATCGCGGCGAAAGCAGCGCCCTGCCCGGCCTCGGCCAGCCGAATGTGCAACCGCCCGATTCGGAGAAGAATTTCCCGCGCCTCGACTTCAGCCTGTGCCTCGACAGCGGCAAGGCGGAAGCCCTGCGCGACCTGCTCGAAATGCGCGCCCGCGCCGAGCTCGACGCCAGCGACGCCGGCACCGCGATGCCGCGCTTCAACCAGGAGGCCGACGACGTGTTCTTCACGCTGCCGTTTCTGCGTTACCTGGATGCACAAGGCTGCGAGCGCATCGTCTGGGGCCCGCCCAGCCAGCCATTCCGCGTCGCCTCGCCGCTGTCGCCGCAGGCGCAGCGGCCCAGCCTGATCGTATTGCCGGCGCTGGCCGACCTGAAGCTGGGCGGCCCGCGCGGCCTCACCTTCGTGGCGCCGAAATCGCTCGCCGACAAGATCATGAAGCTGAAATTCGACATGGATCTGAAAACCGACGGCCCCGGCAATCCCGGCGGCGCCTGCTTCGGCTTCAGTTTCAGCCTGCCGGTGATCACGCTGGTCGCGCTGATCCTGCTGATGATCATGATCAACCTGCTCAACATCATTTTCTGGTGGCTGCCCTATGCCTTCCTGGCCCTGCCGCGCCTGTGCCTGCGCGCCCTCGCCAAGTCGGTGCAGAACGCGGCCGGAGGAGGCAACGGATGAACTTCGCGTCCAACACCGGCGGGCTGTTCAGCCTGCCCCTGCTCGACGGCATCGACGCCGACGGCCGCCTGGCCTGGGCCGAGGGCAACAAGAGCCTGCGCGAATGCATGCTCAACATCCTGCTGACGCGACCGGGCGAGCGCCTGATGCGGCCGGAATTCGGCGCCGGCCTGGGCAACTTCGTGCATTACCCGAACAACGAAACCACCCGCGCCCTCATCGCCGACGCCGCCCGCCGCGCGCTGGAGCGCTGGGAGCCGCGCGTGCTGATCGAGGACGCGCGGGTGCTGGCCGACCCGCAACGGCCCTCGCATGTCCATCTATCCATCCACTATCGCATCCGTTACGACGGCAGCCGCGATCGACTGGATTTTTCCCTCAACCTGGGCGCGGAGCCGTAAATGAATAACCTGGACGATTATGGCTGTGTTGGCGGGATGTGCCGCAAGGCGCCGGGCGCGCGGCATGGCCATTCCCTGCAAGCGTCCGGCAACGTCGCGGCGCGCCCGCCAGCGCGGCCAGACCGGTCTGGTTATTCATTTACGGCTCCATTCACCGCATAGGACAACACCATGCCTCTGCCCATGCCTAACCTGGATGACCGCCGCTTCGACGATCTGGTCGCGGAAGCGCGCAGCCGGCTTGCCCGCCACCTGCCGGAACTCACGCTCACCTCGCCCGGCGATCCGGTGCATGCCGTGGTCGATCTGTTCGCCTGGCTGACCGAGACCATCCTTTACCGCGCCAACCAGATTCCGGAACGCCAGCGCCGCGCCTTTCTCAACCTGCTGCAACTGCCGTTGCGGCCGGCGCGACCGGCACGCGGCCTGGTCTGCATCGACGCCGAGGCGCGCACCGGCGCGGCCGGCCAGCCGCCGCGCCTGCCGCCGCTGCTGGCGACGGAGAGCTTGTTCAAGGCCGGTTCCGCCACCTTCACCAGCGTCGGCGAAGTGCAACCGACGCCGCTCGAACTGCGCCTGCTGATCAAGGAAAGCCTCAGCGACGCGCGCCTGACGGCACTCGGCATCAGCAAGGCGCAACTGCGCGAGCAATACGGTGTCGAGCCGGCCAGCTTCCGGCCGCGCAGCCTGCTTGCCGGGCGCGATGTGCTCGATCTCGGCGCGGCGCTCGGCGGCGCGCTGTATTGCGCGGTCTGTGCGGCGAAACCACTGGCCAACCGCGCCGATGCATTGCGCGAAAAACTGGCCGGCATCACGCTGAACATCGGCCTGGCGCCGCTCGACGACGAGCCGAAGGAATTCGACGGCACGCCGGACAACCTGGCCAGCGAACCGCCGCCGCGCAAACTGGAATGGGATCTGGCCTGGTGGCCGGACGCGGAGAATCGGCCGGACGACATGCAATGGCTGCCGCTGGAAGTCGTCGCCGACAGCTCCAACGGCGCCCGCCGCATGGGCGTGGCGCGCCTGCGTCTGCCGCGCCGGGCCGACTTTCTGCAAACGCCGACCGGCGGCGATCCGCAATTCGCCGGCTTCCGCGACAGTCCGCCGGAAGCGCCGGCCGATCTGGTCCCCGGCCAGTTGCTGTTCTGGCTGCGCCTGACCTGCCCGACGGAGCCCGGCCTGCGCCTGGGTTACGCAGCGGTGAACGCGGTCGATGTGCTCGGCCAGGGCATCGCGCGCGATGTCATGCTCGGCGTCGGCGACGGCCGCCCCGGCCAGATGCTGCAACTGCCCGAACGCGATCTCGACGCGGCCAGCCTGCAATTGCAGGTGGAAGAAGACGGCCGCTGGGTGGACTGGCGGCAAATGCCGCATTTCGCCGCCGGCGGGCCCGACAGCCGCATTTACCGGCTCGACGCCGCCGCCGGCCAGATCCTGTTCGGCGACGGCCTGCATGGCCGCCGCCCGCCGGCCAACATGGGCATCCGCGCCGCCTGTTATCGCTACGGCGGCGGCAGCGGCGGCAATCTGCCGGCCGGCGGCATCAAGGAACTGCATGGCGGCGGCGCGGGATTGAAAGTACGCCACGACTGGCCGACGCGCGGCGGCGTCGAAGCCGAAAGCGTGGCGGCGGCCGAACAGCGCATTCCGGCCTTCCTGACGCATCGCGAACGCGCTGTCACACGCGACGATTTCCGCCAACTGGCGCGCGACAACCCGGTCAACCCGGTGGCGCGCGCCGAAGCCATTCCCGGCTTTCTGCCCGGCGCCAACCGGGCCGGCATCCGCCGCAACGTCCCCGGCGTGGTCAGCGTCTTCGTGTTGCCGCCGGCCTTCGCGGAACCGGCAAGCGGCCAGGCCGGCGCCGCGCCGCGCCCCGGCGCCGGCCTGCTGCGCGACGTCTACGCCTATCTGGCGGAACGCACGCTGCTCGGCACCGAGTTGTATGTGCTTAGCCCGCAATACCAGCCGATTTCACTCGCGGTTTCGCTGGAAGTGTCCGACCCGGCCAGCGAACAACAGGTGTTCAAGGCGGTGGAACAGGCCTTGCGCACTTATCTCTGGCCGCTGCCGCCGGGCGGCACGCGCGGCGACGGCTGGCCGCTGGGGCGGGCGGTGGAGAAGACCGAACTGCGCACCCAGGCCGGCCGCGTCGCCGGCGTCGAAGCGGTCAATGCCTTGCGCCTGTTCTATCTCGATCTGAACGACGGCCTCTGGCATGAGCTCAGCGAAACCCAGGCGCTGCCGCTGACCGACTACCAGTTGCCCGAATTGCTGGCGGTGCGCCTGCAAGCCGGCGAAGACACCCCGGAACCGCCGCGCGGCTTCGCACCGGACACCGGCGCCGGCTTCAACGGCCCCGGCTTTGCCGGCCTGGTGCAGATTCCGGTGCCGGTGATCCCGGACAAGTGCTGAAGGCGGACAGATCATGGACAGCAACGGCACCCGCTTCCTGCTGCTGAACTCGGCCGCTGACTTCGGCGAGCGTTCCGCCGACTGCGGCTGGGATGCGACGCTGGGCGCGTTCACGCTGGCCCGGCGCGATGCGCCGCGCCTGCCGTCCCTGTCCGCTGACGCTGCGCGCGCGGCGCTGCAAGCCGGCGGCCCGCTGGTAATGGATGCACATGGGCAGTTCGGTCGCCTGTCGCAAGATGGCGCGCGCTTCGAATTCGCGCTGAAGTGGCCGGCCGCGCCGGCCGATTGGCAACCGGTGCTGGCCGAGTTGGCCGGCGACAGCGCACCGGACATGGCGGCGCTGGTGCTCGACCCGGTGGATGCGCCGGCCGGCACGACTTTCCGCGACCTGCATCTCGGCGGCGAAGGTTTGGCCGCGCTGATCTGGCGCGGCGACGCGCGCAACGGTCTGACCCTGGTGCATCTGCGCAAACGCTGGCAGCTGCTGTGCGACCTGGGGTTCTCACCCAGGCGGGTCTGGGTCGATGCCGACAACGAAATATGGGTCGTCGGCGACAGCGACCTCGCGCTGTGTCGCGGCGGGCCGCTGCCGCAGCCTTACTCGCCACGCCCGGAGCGTTTCGAGCCGAGCCAGATCAATCCCGACCCTTTGCGCCTGCTGTGGCGGCAAGCATTGCCGGCCAATGCCGGCCTGATCGGCCTGGCCGCCGACGCCGACTGGCTGTATCTGCTGGTCGAACTGGCGCCGGCGGCCGCTGCCGGCGTGCGCCAGGCCATCCTCCGCCGTCGCCTGGACGCGCATGCCGATCTGCCGCTGGAGGTGTTCGAGATCGCCGGCGGGTTGCCGTTCTTCACCGACATCGCCGGCGCCGACGGCAAGGCAGACGCATCCGGCCAGGTGCTGCTGCTGGCTCCGCTGGATGCCGCCGCGCCAGCCGATTCACGCCGCGACTGCGCGCTGCTGACGCTGGAACCTGGCGCCGACGGCGTCGGCGTGGCACGGCTGCAAGCGGCACGCTGGCCGATGCGTTCCCTCGCCGCGCCGCGTTTCGTGCGCACGCCCGACAATCTGCCGCGCTATCTGGCCGACGACCGGCCACGCCGCTTGTATCCGCTGGCGCAAGCGCGTTTTGCGCAGCATGCCGAAGCCGTGCTGTGCCGCCGCCTCGATGCCGGCGAACCGGATGTGCTCTGGCACCGCCTGCTGCTGGAAGCCTGCATTCCGCCCGGCTGCCGCTTGCATGTGGCAGCGCGCGTCTGCGACGACTGGAATTGCCGCGCCGACGCCGGCTGGGACGAACAGGCGGAACCGCTGTGGTTGCCGCACGCATCCGAATTGCCGTTCGATGCCGGTCGCCTGGAGTCCATCCCGAACCAGCAGGGCCTGTTCGAAATCCTGTTGCAGCGTCCGAACGGCCGCGTGCGCGAACTGCGCGGCCGCTATCTGGAACTGCGCCTGAGCCTCTCCGGCGATGGCCGCGCGAGTCCGAGCATCCATGCCATACGCGCCTGGTATCCGCGTTTTTCCTGGCAACAAGCCTATCTGCCGGCGCATTTCCAGCAACAGGAGCGGCCGCCACAGATAACACCGGTGAAACCGGAAGCGGCCAACGCCGCCGACCTGCGCGAACGCCTGCTGGCCAGTCTGGAAGGCATGCTGACGCCGATCGAGGAGCGCATCGCCGCCAGTGAATGCCTGTTGTATCCGGAATCCATGCCGGCCGAGCGCCTGGGCGGCTTCGCCGGCGCGCTCGGCTGCAAGCTGCCCGCACACTGGCCGCAAGCGCGGCAACGCGAATGGCTGGCGCATCAGGGTGTGCTGCAACAACGGCGCGGCACTTACGCCGGCCTCTGCCTGGCGCTGGACATCGCCACCGACGGCGCGGTCGGGCGCGGCCAGATCGTGCCGGTGGAGAATTTCCGCCTGCGCCGCACGCTGGCCACCGTGCTCGGTATCGACATGAGCGACGAGCGGCATCCGCTGACGCTGGGCACCGGCCAGTCCGGCAACAGCATCGTCGGCGAGAGCCTGATCCTGAGCGACGAGAACGCGCGCGAATTCCTCGCGCTGTTCGCACCGGAACTGGCGGAACGCCAGAACGAACAAGGCGTGGTGACGCAGTTCTTCGACCGCTACGCGCGCCGTCTGACCGTGGTGCTGCACGGTGAAGCGCGCGGCCTGCGCCGCACGGTGCAAACCCTACTGGCGGAACAGGCGCCGGCGACGATCCAGTGGACGCTGCGCGAAACCGATCATCCGTTCGTGCTCGGCCTGTCGCCGCTGTTGCAGATCGACACCTATCTTGAACGGCAGCCTCCGTTCGGCCGCGTGGTGCTGGAACGCAGCCGCCTCGGACGCGGCGATCTGCTGACCAATCCCGCCGCCCTGTCGCCCGAGCACGCGCTGCCGGGCGAGACGATTTGAACCACAAGGAGCCAAGCCATGACCGAGCCCGCGGACAAAGACCAGAGCCTGGTCCCGGACAGCGAATTCGAGCAGTCCCTGGCCCGCGTCGCCTATCAGCCCGGCATGCTGCTCGGGCTGGAAGCGACCCGGTCCGAGCAGGACTACCATCGCCGCCGCCTCAACCGCCACGCCTACTGGCTGCATGGCAGCGGCACCGTGTGCGGCCTGCGCGTGCATAGCAGCGCCGGCCCGCTGGCCGTCGCCGACGATACGGAGGAACAGGTGCTGGTGCGCCTGTTCGTCGGCGGCGGCATCGCAATCGACGGCCTCGGCCGCGAGGTTGGCGTCGGCGAGCCGCATTGCATCGACCTGACCGCCTGGCTGAGCAGCCAGTTTGCGGACGAAAACCTGTGGGGCGCACTGATTCGCGATGGCTACGACATCGCCGACAACACACTGTGGCTGAAGGTCACGCTGCGTTATCAGGATTGCCCGAGCGGTCTGCAACCGGTGCTGGCGACCGACATCAACGCCGGTACCGATCCGGTCAAGCCGAGCCGGATCAAGGACAACGTGTTGCTGGAACTGGTCCCGGAACGGCCGGACGATGCCGCCGGCGACCGCCCGTTCGAGGCGCACAACGGCCTGCCGGCGCTGGCCGGGCTGATCGCCGACAAGCTGAGTCCGCTGGAAAAGGACCGCCTGCAGGCCGCCGCCGGCAAGACGAAGGAACAACTCGAACTCGGCGCCCGCCTGCTCTATGCGCTGAGCGACGACAACCACGCGCTGGAAGCGCGCGACACCGGCGCCGATGCCGCCGCCCGCCTGGCGCGCATCCTGCTCGCCCGCATCCGCATCCAGCTCGCCACCCAGGTCGATGCCGAGGGCGCGGAAATCCCTCGCCTGATCGTCAATCCGAACCGCATCTCGATCGACAACCTGGCGCGCAATTTCGTGTTCAACTCCGACCTGCTCGCACACATGGCGCGCACGGCATAACAAGCGGAGAAGACTCATGGCCGACCTCAATATCAGTTTCGTGCCCTACGCCCCCGGCACCACCGACAGCCAGGGCCAACGCATCGCCAGCATCGACCCGCGCCTGTCGCGCACCAATTACTTCGACGGCCGCCTGCTCAAGGCGACCGATCTGATCCGCGATCAGATCTATCTCGACGAACGCGCGCTGGAAATCGGCCAGGCGCTCGGCTCCGGCATCGTGCGCGGGCTGGAAATCGAACTGCTGAACAACAATCGCCTGCGCGTATCGCCCGGCATGGCCATCGCGCCGTCCGGCCGCGTGCTGCAACTTTCCGGCCAGACGCTGGAAGTCAACCTGGGCAACAGCGCCCTGATCAGCCACCTCAACCAGGGTGAATTCCGCCGCTTCAAACGCGGCCTGTATCTGGTCGCGCTGCAATATGCCGAAGTCGGCTCCGACAGCGCCGAAGCCTATCCCGCCGATCTGGCCAGCCAGCGCCGTTTCAATTTCAACAGCTATGCCGAAGGCGTCGAACTGACCCTGATCCCGCTTGGCGTGCCGCTCAACCAGACCAGCGAGGTAGCGGCGCGCGCCGGGCTGGTGGCGGAGTTCATCGGCCGGGCCGGGCAGCGCCCGGAACTGCCCGATGAAGCCATCGCGCTTGGCCTGCTTGCACTCGAACAGGGGCTGCCGCTCTGGCTCTACCGCGGCCTGGTGCGGCGGCCCTTGCGCCAGCCGGGCGCGCCCGACGCGCTGCAACAGGATCTGGCGGCGCATTACGACGAACTGCTCGCGGCGGTGCTGGACACCCGCATCAGCAGCGGTCTGGCCGGCAAAACCGGCGCCGGCTTCGCCGCCGCGCAGTACTTCACGCTGCTGCCGCCCTGGGGCCGCCTGCCGAAAGCGGCAGTGGACCCGGTCAACGGCAGCCAGACCTATTTCCCGGCCGGCTATGAAGTCAGCATCGCGCCGGTGCGGCGCGATGACCTGCCGGCGATCCTGGCGGAATCGGCGCGTCTGGCGCCGATGCATCTGCAAAGCGACCTCGACGCCGACATCATGGTGCTGGTGCCCATGTCGAACAGCGAGTTCGCCTGGCGCGCACGCGGCCTGGAGCATGGCCTCGGCGCGCCGAAGGATGCCTTCGGCCTCGGCCGTCTGCTGGCGATCGACCCGCTGGCGCTGCGCCTGCGCCCGCCGGCGAAGGCGCATGCAATCGACACCGACAAGGATGCCTGGGCCGCGATCTGGCAGATGGCGGCGGATGGCGAGATCCTGTTCGTGCGGCGTCCGCCGCGTACCGCCGAGACCAATGTCAGCGCCGTCGTTCTGGCGCGCGGTTTCGATCTGCCGAAACCGACACCGGACCTGGCCGCCTACAACCGCGTCATGGAAAAGCAACTCACGGCGATGCGGGCGCAACTGAGCGCCGCCAGCCTGGATCTGCAAGTCAGCCGGGATGATTTCGCACGCCGCCTGCGCAGCCTGAAACTCGACCCGGAAGCGCCGGCGAAGGAGTTGGCGGCGAAGGTCAAAGTGCTGGAGAAGGAACGCGATGATCTGGCCAGAAAAGTAGGCGAACTGGAATCGGGCAACGGCGGCGGCACGGGCAGCGCCGAACTGGAGAATGCGCAGGCGCAGATCAAGGAGCTGAACGAGAAACTCTCGGCGTCGAACAAGCAGATCGAAGAGCTCCAGAATGCCGGCAGCGATGCCGCCAGCACCGAACTGCGCGCCATGCAGCGGGAAAACGCGCGCCTGCTGGGCAAGCTGGCCGATGCCGAGAAAGGCATCGGCGAACGCCAGGCCGAGATGGATCGGGCCAACGAAAAGCTGGCCGCAGCAACGACAAGGATCACCCAGATCACGCAGGAACTGGACACCGGCAAGGCCCAGATCGCCACGCTGCAGGCCGCCGCCGCCAGCACCACCAACGAACTGGCCGTCAGCAAGGTGCGGGTCGGCGAACTCACGCTGGAACTCGACAACACCAGGAAGACGCTGGCCGAAGTACAGACCGGCGCCAAACTCCCGGCGACGATCAGCCTGAGCGAGCTGACCAGGAAGCGCCCGCCGACAGACACGGTCGGCTTCAAGGCGCTGGCGAAACTGGAAAAAACGCTGCAAGGACGCGAAGATGAAACCGCCGCTGTCGCCGATATCCTGATGCTGCTCGATCGCCGCTACGACGCGCTGATCTGGCCGACCCTGGCGAGCATGGCCGAGGAACCCGAACGCCTGCTGAAGTTGCGCGACGAATTGCTGGAGAACACCGATGCCAGGCGTCCGGCCGGCGATCTGATTGCCAGGATCGGGCCGCAACTGGGCCTCAGCGCCGACATGTCCGCGCAATGGAACGAACTGGGCTGAGCGGCATTCGAGGAGACCGTGATGAACAAAGCCATCCATCTTGACCAGGTCAAGCCCGGCGGCGATGCGCCGCACCGGCTCAACCTGTTCGCCGGCCGCCATCTCGGCGAGCGCGACTTCGATCTGTTGCAGGCCTATGCCGATGACCGCCTGGCGCCGTTCCTGTCGCACCTGAGCGCGGGCATCGTCGCCGGTCTGGAAGCCGGACTGGAATTCGACCCCGGCAATCCCGGCGCGAAAGGCCGTCACCGCCTGCATGTGTTGCCGGGCAACGCCATCGGCGGCGATGGGCGGCCGTTGCGCCTGCATTACCGCCTGGAAATGACCTGGCCGGAACTGGTCGCCTATGTCAAACGGGAGCATGACCTGGCAACGGCGGATCGCTTGCCGGACGGCCTCTATTTCCTGCATCTCGATCGCAGCGTGGAGTTGGCCGACGCGGACAGCGAGCAGACAGCCTGCCGCCGCGCCGAACCTGACCCGCTGCGCGACCGCCGCCTGGAAACCGTGTCCCTGCTCGGCCTGCGCCTGATCACCGGCGATGCCAGCCTGCTGGCGCTGCCGCCGGCGCGCGCCGCGAATCGGCTGTGCGCCCGCTTTCTGGAGCAATCGCCGTTCGACACGGTCGATGGCGGCGTGCCGCTGGCCTTGCTCAAGATCGTCGCCGATGCGCCGGTCTGGTTCGACCCGCTGGCCGGGCGCTATACCGCCGCCGCCGACGCGCCCTATCGCACCTTCCTCGCGCATACCCGTGGCGTGCTCGAACAATACAGCCGCGATCTCGCCGCCGGAGGCAAACTGCCGGACACGAACATTCCGCTGGGCCAACAGCTCGGCCTCGACTTCCTGCCCGCCGCCGGGCCGCTGCCGGCCGAACTGCTGAATATCGAAGCGATCATCGAACCCGGCGGCGAGGCGCCCGGCCTGGCCTTCGCGCCGCAGGATCTGCAAGTCGATCTGATTCCGGTCCCCGCCGCCACGGTGGCCGCCGTGGTGGCGCGCGAACTGCCGCGCGGCGGGGTCGATCTGGCGCATGCGCGCGGCGACCGCGTCCGCCTGCTGCTGGCGGTGGACGATCCGGACTATCGCCCCAACCTGCTCGACCTGCCGCGGCCGGACGCGAAACTGGAAACCGAGTTGCTGGAGCGCAGCAAGACTGCCATCAGCACCTGGAACGAATGGAAGAAGCAATGGCTGGCGCTGTATCAGGGGCTGACGGAGCAGCAGAAACGCGATCTGGCCGCGCCCGCGCTGCCGACCAAAGGCGGCGTGTCCGTCGAGGGCGATTTCATCAGCGGCCTGACCGCGCGCGCCAGCATAGGCGAGATCGTCGAGACCCGCGAGAAATCGCTCAACGGCACGGCTCTGCCGCATCCCTATTCGGACTGGAAAGCGAGTCCGCGTCCGGCCGGCTTCCAGTCCGCCGAACTGATCGCCGGCGGCCCGAATGGGCTGTACAGGCAGCGCGTGGATCTGGAAAGCGCAATCGACGACCTGGAGGGCGAACTGGAAGAAAACTACGCGCTGATCAATGCGCTGAACGATTTCCTCGGCCTGCAACGCCAGCACCTCGACGCGATCACCGTCTCGTTCAGCAGCCTGGCCGGCGGCGTGCCGGGCGACGGCAGCGGCATGAACCTGATCCGCTGGGCCAAGTACGCCGATTTCCAGCCCAGGCTGACCACGCTGAAACAAGGCTGAAGAAGGAGCGCGAAGATGTTCGATTTCAACGATCTGAAAGCAATCAAGGCTGTCGATGCGCCCGACACCACCATTCGGATGGAAGACAATCCGCAGTTGCTGGAAACCTTCAACGTCGATTTTCTCGCGCAGAACTTCTCGCTCGGCTATGCCTTGAATCTGGGCAACAGCAGCGGCGCCGGCGTCGAGAAGCCGGGCAATCCGGTGTATGACAAGCCGGCGGAAACGCTGGGCGTGCTCAAGCAGGTGGACAAGATCAGCGACACCTTCCTGCTCGCCAAGCGCGGCATTCTCGATCTGCGCGCGGAACTGGCGAAACCGCCGGCGAACGGCACCAAAAGCCTGCTCGACCGGATTGCCGAGTACCTGAAAAAGCCCGCACATTCGACATTCCAGGAACGCCAGGAATTGTTGCCCGGCTTCTTCGCCAATCCGGCCGATCCGGCCACCTTCCGGCTGCCGACGCCGGATGCCATCGCCAACCCGGGCGACAACATGGACGTCGAGGTCGAGGAGAAGAACACGGCAGGCGTGCTGGTCAAGAAAATCGTCCAGGTCAAACGCAACGAGCAATCGGCGCTGTTCGCCACCGGCCATGTGATGACCAGCGAGATTCGCCAGCTCGACACGCTGCGCCACGCGCTCACCGTGTTGCGCCGCAACCGACAGTTCGAACTGGCGCGCAGGAAGAGCGAGCTGAATGCGATCGAGGCGAAACTGCCGGCCGAACACGGCAAGCTGGCCACGCTCGACGCCGGCCGCCAGGAAGCGCTGGGCGACCACGCCGTCGCCAAACGCGTGCTGGCGGAACACTGGGCCGCCATCGAGCAGGCCTGGGCCGAACGCCGCCGCATCCTGGAAAGCCACATGGGCCTGTACTACACGCGCGTGCGCGAAACCCCGTTGTCGCTGACCCTGCCCGACCCGCTCGATCTGCGCTACAGCGACGCCGACGACATCGTGCCCGGCTGCGCCAGCGAGACGACGCAGATTGCCGCCGCGCTGACGCCGTTCCTGGAAGCCGTGTATGACGTGCCGCTGGCCGACTGGGCCGGCCTGCGCGAGCTTTACCCGCTGCTGCCGGAACGCGGCCGCATCGAGATGCTGGTCAACCAGCGGCGCGAACTGCTGAGCAAACGACAGGCCATGACCGGCGGCGCCGCATTGATCAGCCGCCTGCTGCCGCTGCATCAGGAAACCCTGGCGCTGGCGCGCGATCTGGTCAAACAACCCTTCAACGCCGGCGGTGCGATCTCCAGCGTGCAGCAACAGGGCAGCAAACTGCTGGCGCTGGACGATCTGCTGACCGGCCCGCCGCATCGCCTGCGCCCGCAGGCCGCCGCGCTGCACCAGCGGTTGGGCAATGCCGCCGCCTGCCTGGCCATCCGCCTGCGCGGCATGCCGCCGTCGTTGCGCCTGATCTGGGCGGAGGCGGCGGAAAACGACCGCCTGCCGGCGGATGCGCCGGAACGCTGGCCCGGCCTGGACAGGGCCGAGGCGGCCGACTTCAACGCCGTGCGCACGCTGGTCGAACTGGTGCACTGGTGGTTCCGCCAACTGCACGCCGAAGCCTCCGGCGGCGCCCGCACCGCGCTGCGCAACTATCTGCGCGCCGCCGTGCTGCATGCCGCCAGCGACGATCCCGGCCAGATTCTGCACGGCAACGTCGCGACGCTGCCGGGCCGCTTCCGGGTCGGCGAGATGCTGCGCCTGACGCTGAACCGGGAAGCCGCGCCCGGTGCGCTGCTGTCGCTGATGGACCCGGAACAGCGCGTGATGGGCACCTTGCGCGTGGATGACTTCGACGAGCAGGGCGCTCTCGCGGTGATCACCCAGGTGCTCGACGGCGGCGGCCTGCCGGCGACGACCTGGCAGGTGCTCGGCAAGGCGCGCTAGCCATGCCGGACAGCGTCCGCATCCACGCCTTGCGCATCGCCGCCCCGGTGGACTGTCGCGCCGGCGTGGCCGCCGCGCTGGAACGCGCCGACTGGTCACTGGCGGCGGAACAGGAAGTGCTGTTTCTGCGCCGCATCCGCGTCGGCGGCCCGCTGCCGGAAGTCGGCCGGCTGGCGCTGCAACAGGCGCGACACAGCGCAGCGGGCGCCGTCGATGGCTGGCGGAGCGATGCCGAACAGGCCGAGGCGGTGCGCTTCGCCTCGCGCGGCGAGATGCTCGCTTGTCTGTTGCGCGATCTGCTGCATGCGCAATCACGCTGGTTCTGGCGCGGCTGGCAGACGTTGTTTGCGCTGCCTGCCGGCGCGGCGATCGTGCGCCTGATGCAGGCGGAAGCGTTGCACTGGCCCGCCGTCATGCATCACCTCGCTCGGATCGACGCAGCGGCGATGGCGTGGCAAAGCCTGAGCGACGACGACGCGCGACTCCTGCTGCATACGCTGCAACAGGCCACCGGCTGGCGGCTGGCGCAGACATCTCCGGCGCGCCCGCTCGGCAATCCGCCCTCGACTCCAGCCACAAGACTTGCTTCAAATCCTGCCACAGCCTCGCGCCTGCCATCTGCCGCGCGCGCCGCGCCAGCCTGGCTGCGGGTGCTCGCCGCCAGCCGGACGACGAACGACGACGCCCGCCTGCGTCTGGCCATCGTCACCTGGCTCTGGCAGGAGGCGCCGCAAAACCTGGCCGGCGCTGACGCGGGCGAACGCATCGCACGCTGGGTGGACGAGCTGGCGGGCGGCATGCGGCAGGACAGCCATGCCATGCCGACGCAGACAGCGCGACCAACACTGGCAGAGCGGCAAGATGGCATGGCGGCGGCCCCTCCCGCCGGGAAGACGGGATCGCCAGTCGCAGCAGGCGGACGGACGGATGCTGCACTCGGCACAGATGCAGCGTTGCCGGAACAGGCCAGCCCGGAACAGGCCAACCCAAAAATGGTCGCGGCAGATGGGACAAGCCAAGCAACGACGCCGGAGAAGGCGAAATTCATCGACACCGACACGCCTGCCCGCGACGGCCAGCCGGCGCCGACACTCCGGCCGGATCAAGCGCCGGCTATGGCACGGCAACCGGTCGAACGCCTCGAAATCGAACCCCAGCGGCCGGCCGCCGAGGCCACCTGCATCACCCGGCAAGGCGGCTGGTTCCTGTTGCTCAACGTGCTTTCCCTGCCGACCGTGCAGTCGCTGCTCCAGTCATACGCAAGCGACGCGGCAAGCGCGCCGGGTTCCGGCTGGCTCTGGCTGTATCGCCTGGGCCGCGCCTTTGGCGGCGAAGCGGACCCGCCGCTGGCGCGCTTTCTCGCCGCCGCTGCCGGCTTGCCGGGGCCGCCAGCGCTGCTCGCGCTGCCGCCGTCGCCGGACACGGCCGAACTGATGCGCCTGGCGCGGCAACGCTACGGCGCGGCGCTGCTCAGCGCCGAACTGTTCGCGCAACCGGCGCTGGTGCTGGCGACCCGCAGCCATCTCGATGTGCATTTCCGCATGGCGGACATCCGCCTCGACGTGCGCCGCGCGGCGCTCGACATCAATCCCGGCTGGCTGCCCTGGCTGGGCCGGGTGGTGAATTTCCATTACGGCCATGCGCCGGAACTGAGCCGGACATGAACCTGGCAACCCCACGCGCCATGAATGACCACACCGGCCTCGACATTCCCGCCATCCAGCTCACCCGCGCGCTGGTCAACACGGGGCTTGCCCGCTTCGCGGCGGCGCGTCTGCAGCAGCCCGATCCGCTGTTCGCCGATCTCCGGCAAGAATCCGACCTGGGCGAACTGCTCGGCTTGAAGCCTGGCCACGACAACTGGCCCAGCACCTGCAAGCGCCTGGTCGAACTGGCGCCGCAACTGCCCGGCCCGCTCGGCCGGCTGTTGCAGGATTTCCGTCTGCAACTGCCGGCCTGGTTCCTGCTCGGCCTGGCCGGCGAGGTCGAAGCCGACCCGCGTGTGGCATTGGCGGTCGCCGAACTGCAGGCGCCGCGCCACCAGCCGAGGCCGAGCCTGCATCTGGCCGCCGCGCTGTGCGCCGACCTGTTCGGCGCCGCGTTGACGCCGCTGCAACTGATGCAACATCCCCTGCTGCGCGCCGACATCCTGCGCCTGGATGGCGATGGCCCCCTCTCGTTGCGCGCGCTGGCGATGGCGCCGGCGCTCTGGAGCGTGCTTGGCGGCGACCGCACGCCCTGGCCGGGTTGTCACACGCTCGACCCCGGCAAACCGGAGTGGCTGCCCGCCACCTTGCGTGCGCAGTTCCCGCAACTAGCCGAACTGCTGCGCAGCGGCGGCGTCCAGGCAGTGGCCTTGCGCGGCGCCGGCAGGAGCGCGCGCCTGGCCGCCGCACAACTGGCCGCGCAACTGGGCGTGCGGGCGGTGGAAATCGGCCAGGAGCAATGGCAATCCGAACCCGTGCTGGTTGCCGCCTGCCGCTATGCCGGCTGGTTGCCGGTGCTGGCGCCCCGGCTGGGGCCGGGCGACCAGTTCAGCCTGGCCAGCGCCTCGCTGCTGCCGGCGCCGGTGATCCTGGTGCTCGGCCGCGAGGGCGCGGTGGACAGCCCCGGCCTGGTGGAAATCGACCTGCCCGCGCTGACCGCGTGCGAGCGGCAACAGGTCTGGCAACTCGAACTGGGCGACACCGAAACGCCGGCAGGCGCCAGCCACGCGCTGCTCGACGGTCCCGCCATCCGCGCCCTGGCCGAGCGTGCGCTGCTGGATGCGCGCCGGCTGGCAGAGCCGCTCGCCACACCACATCTGGCGCGTGCGCGCGGCCAGCTTGGCGGCGAACGCCTGCGACTGCTGGCGCAGCCGGTGACACAACGGGTCGAGGCGGCGGCGCTGATCCTGCCGGCCGATCTGCAAGCCCGCTTCGACCAGCTCGCCACGCGTTGCCTGCGCCGCGAGCAACTCTGGGACGGGCTCGGCGTGACGCCGCAAGCCACCGCCAATCCCGGCGTGCGTGCGCTGTTCGTCGGCGACAGCGGCACCGGCAAGACGCTCGCCGCCGCGCATCTGGCCACCCGCCTGAATGCGCCGCTGTATCGCGTCGATCTGGCGGCGGTGATGAACAAATACGTCGGCGAATCTGAGAAGAACCTCGGCCTGGTGCTGGATGAGGCCGCCGCCAACGACGTGATCCTGCTGCTCGACGAAGCCGACGCGCTGTTCGGACGCCGCTCGGATGGCGGCGAAAACGGCGAACGCTACGCCAACATGCTGACCAACTTCCTGCTCACCCGCATCGAGAGCCATCCCGGCATCGTCGTGCTGACCAGCAACAGCCGCAGCCGCATCGACCCGGCCTTCACCCGCCGCCTCGACGCGATCCTCGAATTCCCCGCCCCCGGCGGCGAAGAGCGTCTGCGCCTGTGGCAAGCCCATCTCGGCGGACGCGCGCCGGACGCTGAAACCTGCCGCCTGCTCGCCGCCTATTGCGACCTGGCCGGCGGCCACATCCGCAACGCGGTGCTGAACGCCGCCGCGCGCAGCCCGTCAGGCGGCGAAACGGCGCTGCCGCCCGGTCTGCTGGTGGCGGCGCTGGCGGATGAATACCGCAAACTCGGCCGCGACATGCCGGCGCAGCTGAAAAACATCGGGAGGCAAGCATGAGCCGACTCGCCCAGAAACCCGTGCAACGCAGCAAGACCGCGAACAAACCGGCAAACAAGGCGTCACCCCGGCCGGAAGAACAGAAAGCCGCGCGCAAGCCGGCATTCATGCAGGCCAAACTGGCGGTCAGCCAGCCCGGCGACACACAGGAACGCGAAGCCGATCAGGTCGCGGCGGCAGTCAGCCGTGCGCCACGCGCCGGCGTGCAAAGAGCCAGTCTGGAACCGGCGATCACGCCGGAAAAGAAGGACGAATCGCTGGCGCCGAAGCAAGCCGAGCAGCCGGCCGAACAGCCGGTCGCCGCCGCCACGCGCATCGCACGCATGGCGGCCGGCGAGGCAGAAAGTGTGCAGACCCGGCTGCAACGCGATGCCGCTTCCGAAGCGGAAACGCTCCAGACCCGGCTCTACCGGCAAGCCGAAACGGCTGAACAGCCCGCCAGCGACGCCGACCAGAGCCTGGACGAAACCACCGAAGCCCGCATCGCGGCGCAGCAAGGCCAGGGCGATTCGATGCAGGAATCGGTGCGGCAGGACATGCAAGCGCAATTCGGCCGCGACCTGACGCATGTGCATATCCATACCGACGCCGAAGCCGCCGAACTCTGCGCCCAGGTCGGCGCGCGCGCCTTCACCGTCGGCGGCGACATCTTCTTCGCACCCGGCGAATACGCGCCGGAAACCGAAGCCGGCCGCGAGTTGCTGGCGCATGAAATGACGCATGTGGTGCAGCAGGCGGGCGGGGCGCAGCGCAAGGTGATGCGGTTGGAGACGCCGCCGGCCGCGCCGGTGCAAGGCAACTGCGGCTCGGCCGGCGCCAGCCAGATTACCTACACGGTCGATCCGACCAGCAGTTCCATCCGCTTCAATCAGGTCGAGGTGCCGCCCTACAAGGCCACGTTCATGCAAGGCCGCGAACTGCGCCATGCGCGCGGCCAGCGCAGCATCGATGCAATGCACAACGAGCATTACAACGATCTCTGGCGTCAGGGCGTCGGCAGCGCCAGCGTCGGTCCGGTAGCCGCCTACATCAATCAGCGCCTGGACCAGCATTTCCATGGCGGGCCGCGGCCTCCGATCTATGCCTTCAAGGCGCGCAACGGTTTCCGGCGCGGCGGCGAACGCAATCCGCAGTTCCGGCATTACATCGGCACGGCCGAAGATGTCGCGCGTGAACTGGCTTTTCCGACCTGGAGCAAGAATGGCGAACTGACCTCGTTCGAGGTCGATCACAAATGGGAACTGCAACTCGGCGGCCCCAACGAGTTGAGCAATTTCTGGTTGCTCAATGCGACCACCAACGGACGCAGCGGCACGGCAATCTGGAACAAGCTGCGCAACGTCAACGCGAAAGGCGTTTCGGAAAACGAGAAGGCCAAGCCACAGGAACAGCGACTGCCCGGAACCGCCAGTTCGGATCAGGTTCTCGCCAATTACGACATCCGCATCGACCAGCCCGCGCCCGATGCCCGCTTCACGCCGCAGGATGATCCGTTGCCGCCGCGCTACTTCTGGACACAGGAAGAAATCAGCGGCGGCCAGCATGTCACCAGCGTGAGCAACCTCGACAGCCTTCTGGAAGTGGATGACCTGTCCAAGATCGGCGGCGATGGCCAGGTCAAGGTTTTCCCCGGCCAGGGCGGCGGCGTCGGCAAATTTTTCAGCACCCAGCCGCGCATCTCGCCCAGTGAGCGGGACTGGATGAAGCCCTGGGTGATAACCGGCAAGGAGTTCTTTACCAGCGACCCGAACGCCGAGCTTCTCGGCAACTTCCGTGTCCAGTTGCCCGCCTCACAGGCCACCCAGGCGATCGACCAGGACACCATCGCTATCCGGCGCTATGCCGGCGCGGGCTATGCCGGCTATATGGAAGTGGGCAGCGATTTCCTGCGTCTGTTCGGCAACCTGCAAGTACGCGGCCTTAGCCCGATCCGGGTCGACAGCGTCGCCATGGGCGAGGCCGGCCTGAACCTGCGCGGCCAGGTGCTGCCGACACTGCCGCTGCTCAGCGGCACCACGCTGGACCTGGAAGTCGCCGAGGGCGAGTTCCGCATCTTCAAGGCGTTCAACGTCGAGGATTTCCAGATTCCCGCCCCGTTCTCGCTTGACCGCGCCTCACTGTCCATCGGCGCCGGCAGCACGCGCGGCCTGTATGCCGAAGGCCGGCTTGATTTTTCGGTAAGGCAACTGGGCACGGGCTATCTGGAGGCCGTCGCGGGAACCGCAAACGGCTTCGCGCTGGGCGGCGGCTTCGATTTCGACTCCGATCTGTTCGACCGCGCGCATATCGAGATGTGGTACCGCAACGAACAATTCGGTGCGGCCGGCGAAATCGGCATCGACCAGCCCGACAAGATTCGCGGCATCCGCGCGGCCAACATCACCGCCCGTTACGAGGCCGGCCAGTTCGCGGCTACCGGCACGGTGCAACCGAGCATTCCCGGCGTCCAGGAAGCCGGCCTCAACGTGGCCTATTCCGAAGCCGAAGGCCTCACCATCGGCGGCAATCTGCAACTCGCCGCCAACCCGGCGATCCGCTCCGGCTCGATCGACGTCACCATCAACAAGCGCGACGACATCTGGCGGGTGGCGGCCAGCGGCACGGCGCAACCGGCCATACCCGGTATCGACTCGGAACTGCGCGTCAACTACGACGACGGCGCCTTCACCGCCGAGTTCAACGGCGCCTTCGAGCGCGGCATGCTGGCTGGCTCGGTCGATGTCGGCGTCACCAACCGCGCGGTCGGCGAAGATGGCCGGCCGAGCGGCGAAGCTCAGCCCGGCGCGCCGTTGATCGTCTATGGCGGCGGCTCCGCCACGGTCCGCATCGCGCCCTGGCTGCAAGGCACGGCGGGCGTGCGCTTTGCGCCCGACGGCGAAGTCACCGTTGCCGGCGAGATCGGCCTGCCCGGCCAGATCGAAATCTTTCCGCGCAAGCAGATCGACAAGAACATCTTCAGCATCGACATCCCGATTCCGATCGTGCCCGGCATCTTCGCCGAAGTCGGCGGCAGCCTCGGCGCGCGCGCCGGCATCGGCCCCGGCGTCATCGACCAGTTGCGCCTGGGCATCGAATACCACCCGGCGCACGAGGAAAACACCCCCGTCACCGGCGACGGCCATGTCAACGTGCCGGCCGACGCCGGCCTGCGTCTGGCCGTGCATGGCGGCATCGGTCTGGGCATTCCCGCCGCCAGCGTCTC
>SXGT01513046.1_pt1 | contig 20802 bp, 14 predicted proteins | sample 3176221 | NCBI WGS metagenome assembly SXGT01 (sample SAMN11356862, study PRJNA531348) | freshwater metagenome | isolation source: freshwater sample F1-120 | place: China: Fuxian Lake, Yuxi | collected 2017-12-25
GATCGCTGCGCCAGCGCGTGCGCTTCGTTGTGTGAGAGTTCGGGAAGACTGCGCGTGATGTGTCCGATCGCGCGCTCGCGGTGGCGGCGGATGGCGCGAAAATACGCGCGGCCGAATCCTGCGGCCGTGCGCATGTTTTGATCGACTCCGAACATGTGAAAGACCCCAAAGAGGGATCGCAATGCCCCGTACTGCGCGAGCGCGATGGAATTGTGCAGGGCGCCCGATCGACGCACGAGGTCCCTCAGCGCTCGGCAGCGCCCGTGAGAATCTGAAAGCGATTCCAGTTGAGGACCGGAACCTGCGCAGCTCGTGCCGCTTCGGCAAGTTCTGAGTAGGCGTCGTACGCGCGCTTCTCTGCGAGGTACGCGGCATAGGCAGCGCTGTCTTCGCCGAGTGGTTGAGCCATTCGCCGCGGAGGCACGGTGCCAATCACCACGAAATCAACGTCAGGGGTCAGGGTGTCGCCATCGATGATGACTCCGCCCCACTCCTGAATCTTTCCGCGAATGTAGTTCGCTTCTCCGTCGGTGACCTTTCCATCGGTATCGACATCGAACTTGCCGTGCACAAGAAACTTGTACTGATAGTCAGGGCTGTAGATGGCGTTGGCGAGCACATCACCTCGCGAGACTGATGATCCACGCTTGCTGCGCGTGACGCGCGCAGTGCTCGTGGTGTCGCCAACCTTGATGACTTCGATGCTCGCCTTGCCGGGGCTCTGGCGATCGGTCTTCGGGTCGTACAGGATCGCCGACGAATCTGGATAGACCTCGAAGGTCATCCCTGGGCGCACGTGATTCTTGCTTCCAAGCGAGATGTAGACCTGGTCATTTGACACACCGAGATCCACGATGTGTCCATCAACAAGCAGGGCAGGATCGCGCGGCTTGATGCGAAACTGCTCGAGCTGCTTCTGCAGCACATTGACTCGCTCGGTGAGATTCTGAGTCGTAGCGATGAGGACCGCTTGCTTGTCCTTTTCTTCGGAGAGTTGGTTTGCGAACTCTGAATGAGCTGCATCTCGCGCCTGAATAAGTTCGTCCTTCAGCCCTGCGATTTCGCTGAGCGCGCGCTCGCTGCTCGCACGGTAGGGAGCGATCGTCTCGCTGAGCTGGCGCACCTTCTCGTCCGCTGCCTTGACCTTCTCGTCGGCCTCCAACTTGGTGGCTTCAGCTTGAGCGGCAATCTGCTCGCTCGCCTTGACTTGATCCTGCACTCGGCTGAGGGCGCTCGCCAAGTCGCGTCGAAGGGTGTCGAGGGCCTGCTTGGCCGTTTGCTCGTCTGAGAGCGCGAGGGCTGTGCGAATCTGCGCCAGATCTGAACTTGGGTCACCCGCCACGAGGGTCGCAAGCGCCTCTTGCTGCTCAATGATGTGCTCGACGAGCGTTTGATTCTTTTCGGTTGCCCCCGACTGGAAGGCGGTCACCCGAGACCCTGCCCGCTGTTCATCCGTGATCACTTCCTGCAATTGCTTCTGAGCAACCTGCATCGCGTCGGTGGCCTCTCCCATCTTGGTGTAGAAGAAGATCGCAGCCACCATCGAAAGAACCGCCACCACAACAAAAACGACGAGTGCAACGAGCGGTCCTGCGCTTCCAGATCGAATAGCCATAGACCCCTATGCTCTCCTCAACCCCCCGTCTCCGTCAAGTGCTACTTGCTCATGCACTTGCAAAGCAGGGGCGTTTCTGCGACAGTACCCCTCCGGCGCTTTGAGGACCGCATGCGCGGTCGGCGTCTTTCATGTGAGGATCTCCAGTGCCAAATACCGAATCGGCCAAGAAACGAGTTCGACAAAATGTAGAGCGCAGCGCCCGCAATCGATGGCGCCGCACCAAGGTGAAGGAAGAGACCAAAGTCTTCCTGAAGGCGATTCATGATGGCGACAAGGCCGCTGCGCAGAAGTCGTTGAATCTGCTCTCAGGCATGTTGGACCGCTTTGCACTCACGCCGACGATGCACCGCAACACCGCGGCGCGTCGCAAGAGCCGACTTGCCAAGCGATTGAACAAGTTGAGTGCGTCGAAGTCGGCTTGACGCACGGTGCGTCTGACGCACGGTGCGTCTGACGCACGGTCACACTGACGAACTCTGACGAACTCTGACGAACATGGCACCTCGGCGGCCCGCGCGCGGATCCGACTCGGTACCTGGCGCTCGTAGCTCGAATCGCCTCGCGCGTGAGGGTTATGTCGATCGCTCACGGCAACCGCTTGAGATACTCGCGTTCGTCGCGCCGCTCGTGATCATCTATGAGTTCGGACTCGTCTTTGCGCTTCGTGGCGCCGAGGGGACTCTCACCAATGGCGCGCACGAAGAACTCGTGCGCTTCTTCTCGAGCATCGGCATCGATCCCTCGCGACTGAACATTCCGGCTCTCGGGCTTCCAGGGGTTGGGTTGTTGCTCGTATTGCTCGTGTGGCAGGTGCTCGTTCGCAAGCCGTGGACTGTGCACCTTCCGACAGTGCTGCTCATGGTCGTCGAGAGTGTGCTGTTGGCACTTCCACTGCTGGTACTCGCGCAAGTTGTTTCTCGCGCGTTCATTCCAGCGGGTCCACAGGGCATCTTGCAGCTCTCGCCGTTCGGCCGTGTGGCGATGAGTATTGGTGCAGGCATCTACGAGGAACTCATCTTTCGGATGTTGTTGATATCGCTCTTGCACACAATCTGCTGCACGATGCTGCACATGTCGCATTGTTGGGGGGTCGCCCTCTCGATTGCACTCTCGGCAGTGCTCTTCGCTTTGTATCACCCGATTCATACAGCGACTGGTGGGTGGGACCTGCGTCGCGCAACATTCTTTGTGCTCGCGGGTGGCTACTTTGGAGTGCTGTACGTCGTGCGCGGGTTTGGAATCTGCGTTGGGGCGCACGCCTTCTACGACATCGCCGCGGTGGTGTTGCTCAACAGCGAATGAGCGCAGCCACGAGTTACACTCGAACGCGTTCATGAACCCGCGTCTTTCGCGAACTCTCGTCGTCTCCGCATCAGGGGTGATTGCCGTCGGATTGCTTGCGGCAGCGTGGGCGTTCGACTTGGGATTACCAAGCGCACAGCGGCACCGGACGACGCCGATCGAAGAACTCGTTGCCCCCCGGCCCCTGTCGGCTCAAGAGCGCGCTGCGGCACAGTCGCGCGCGTCGGGCACGACCGTGCAACTCGAACAAGGCGCATGGGTTCAGGTTGCCGGAAAGGATGGCCGCGTTGCGCAGCAATATGCGGCCGAGCGGATCGATCCGCAGCCGAGTGCCTTCATGGGGATGACCCAGCCTCGCACGGTCTTTTACTTTGACGATGGTCGGGTCGCGACCCTTCGCGCCGAATCGGGTCGTGTGCATGTTCCAAATCGCGCGCTCGAATCGGGGATGTTTGAAGGTGGCGTGGTGATTCGGCTCTACCGACCCTCTTCGAACGCTCCAGTGAATCTGGCGAGCGATCACCCAGCACTCATACTTGAGTCTGAGCAGCTCGAATTCGATCAAGTGCTCGGCACGATCGCGTGTCAATCGGCGTTCCGGCTCACCACCGACATGCTCACCTTCGATGGCGAAGGACTCGATCTGCAACTCGGTCGCGATGGCAAGTCAATCGAGCGACTGACAGTCGCGAATCCACTCGGACCAATCGTGATTGATCGGTCGCGCGAAGGAAAGCACCTCTCGTTCACTGGGGATACAGGATCACCCCAGCGCATTGCGCAGAACGAAACTGCGCAGTCGTCGGGCGATGCGATGTGGCCAGTCTCACTCGTCGAGCCGCGCGTCGCTGATGAACGCTTCTATCGACTCGAGTTACACGACGATGTCGAGGTGCTGCGGTACACGCCGCAGGAACGCGCATGGACAAAGGGCGACTTGCTCGTCGCATTCTTTACGCTCAAGAGCGACCTCGTGGCACGCGACATGGTTTTGGCGCCGCGACGCGTTGCTCCGATGGGGGTCTTTGCGCAACTCGCAGCCGCGGCGATGTCAGCGACACCAATCGAGCGCCAGCCACAGCCGTCCGAAGGCGATCTCCTCGTTGTGCGTTACACCGGTCAGTTGCTGCTCGAACCTGCGGCGACGGACGCCCCTGTTCCATCGCGCCCAGGCGACATGCGCGTGCAGATTGATGGCACCGATGTCGAGTTGGCAGACAGTGCGGGGATGGCGCTGCGCGGGAGCGACATTGACATCGACCTCGTTCGTGATGCGCAGGGGCGTACCGCACCTCAGTTGCTTGTCGCATCGGGTGATGTTGAGGCGACCGATGTTGCTCAAACGATCTGGTGCGATGGATTGCGCGCTGAGTTCGTGAGCACGGCGGCGGCAGCCCAGTCGAATGCGACGTCGAGTCCAGCGCTTGGATCTGCCGAAGTCGCCCGCGTGACGGCAACCAATGGGGTGCAGTTGCAACTCAAGGATGGCGCGCGCGTCTTTGCTCGCGAACTCGAGGCACTTCCGCCGCAGGGGACAGCGACACTTCGTGGGACAGTTGGCCGTCCAGACATCTCAATCGTCCGGGGTGGGGTTCTCATCGAGGCACTCAGCGAACTCGCGGTGAATGAGCGCACGCGCGCGGCAACATCACCGAGCGGCGGCCGCACGCGCAGTTGGACGATCCCCTTGTTGCCTGAAGGCCTTCGCGCGAAGGCCGCACTTCCGGCCGCCCCCACAGCGAAGCCGCAACTCGACGCGCAGTGGAAGGGCGCGATGTCATTCAATGACCGCGAGCAGGCGGGTGCGACCCTTGATCTGGACAGCGACGTGCGAGTTCGTGCAGAACCGAGGGCTGAAGAGTTCGACGCACTCGATGCGATGCATGTACACCTCGAGTTTGAGAGGCGCGATGGTCAGTCAACACCCTCGGCGAGAAGACTCATCGCCTCGGGTGACGCACGCATCGAGAATCTCGTCTGGGAGAGTGCCCAGCGGGTCGGTGATCCACGGCTCTTTCAACTGCGCGGACAGACGATCCAGTACGACGCAGTCACGGGAGAGGCCGTTGTTCCAGGGGCGGGAAGCGTTCTGGTGAATGTCCCCGCAGGACAAGGCCGTGAACCCCACACCGAGGCGAATCGCGCACGCGACTCGCGTGTCGCAGGTGGCGGCGTCGAAGGGGTGAGCCGCTTTCGATGGCAACAAGGCATGAATCTGACGCGGCTCGTTGACCGTCGCTATCTGATGACGATGGATCAGTCGGTTGAACTAGTGCGTGCTGGACCGCAGAAGTCTGACACGATGTCGCTCACCTGTGATCGACTCGAGGCAACACTTGAGCGATCGCAGAGCGATCCAGACGATGCTCCGGCGCCGACGGGATCGGTCGTCAACTCGAACTTCAATCTCGGAGGGTCGAGTGAGCTGCAACGGGTGCGGGGCATTGGGCGGTGTTTCATTCGCACACCCGACTACGACATCGAGTGCGAAGAGTTTGACTACAACATCGTCACCCAAATGGCGCAACTGCGCGCGCGGCCTGGAAGGCTCGTGACGGTGCTTCCAAAGGGGCAGGGGACTCCACTTCGCGCGGCGGCGATGAACTGGGACCTCACGTCTGGCAAGATCCAGATTCGCTCAGCCTCTGGGGCGCTCGGCCAGTAGCGCCCGCTAGATCCGATCGCGAATCGTCCACAAGTCGGTGAAGAGTGGAGTGAAAAGCGTCGCTCGCAGGTAGGCAGCGCCGGGCGATCCGCCCGTACCCATGCGGGCCCCAATGGTGCGCTCAACCATTTTGACATGGCGGTATCGCCACTCTTGAATTCCCTCGTCGAGGTCCACGAGCAGTTCGCAGAGTCCCCGCTCGTGTGGATGTTTGTGATAAATCTCGAGCAATACCTCTTGGAGTTGCGGATCGCTTTGCGGAAGTTCCTGAAGTGGCGCTGCGAGCAACTGCGCTGGAATCGCGAATCCGCCGCGGACGAGCCTTCTCAAAAACGACTGCCACAGAGTGAACTCTTGCAAGCCACTCACAAGCGATGCACGCTCGGCGCTGCCCTGCGGGTAGCGCTCAGCCGCCGCCGCCTTGCGATTGCCAAGGATGAACTCGAACTGTCGAAACTGCACCGACTGAAAACCGCTTGCATTCGAGAGGAGCGATCGAAACGAGAGAAACGACACCGGACTCATCGTCTCGAGCACATCGATCTGTCCCACCATTGTCTTGAGAATCGTGAGCATGCGCTTGAGAGTTGATGCCGCAGTGGGGTCATCGCCATTCTCGAGTGCTCGCTGCAAGAACCGTGCTTCATGAATCTGTTGCTTGAACCAGAGTTCGTACACCTGGTGAATGATGATGAACAGAGTCTCGTCGTGGTCCTTGCCACCCGAGAGCGGGTGTTGCAAATCAAGCAGCTCTGGCACGCGCAGGTATTGGCCGTAGGTCATCGTCATGGCGCAAGAATATGGTCAGTGGACGGGCGCAGCGGGGATCGCCGTCTGCAGCAACACCATTTGTCGGTACTTCTCACTTGTTTCCATCAGGTGAGTGTGGGTTCCCGCTGCGGTAATCGACCCGCGCTCGAGCACGAGAATCAGGTCTGCATGTTGAACTGTGCTCAGTCGGTGAGCGATGACGAAGGTCGTTCGATTCCGAACAAGTGTTGTCAGCGCGTGTTGAATGAGGCGTTCGCTCTGTGAGTCGAGACTGCTCGTTGCCTCGTCGAGAATCAAGATGCGCGGGTCGGCAAGGATCGCGCGCGCAATGGCAAGACGTTGGCGTTGCCCCCCCGAGAGCCGAACGCCGCGCTCGCCAATGCGAGTTTCATACCGCGCCGGCAGTTGATCGATGAATTCGCTGGCATTGGCGAGGTCTGACGCTCGCCTGACCGCGTCGATCGGTGCGTCACGATCGCCGTAGCGAATGTTGTCTGCCACGGTGCCGTCAAAGAGAAACACATCTTGCTCGACAATGCCAAGCCCTTCGCGCCACGAGTTGAGTGTGATGTCGCGAAGATCGCGCCCGTCGATCGAGACCGATCCACCCGTCGCGTCGAAGAATCGAGCAATGACATTGCAGAGTGTCGTCTTGCCGCTGCCGGATGGTCCCACGAGTGCAATGGTTTGCCCTGGATGCGCGGTCAACGAGATGTCGTGCAACACATCGTGGTCCGATCCTGGATAGCGGTAGCAGACACCGCGCAGAGACACTTCGCCCAGAAGCGCGCTCTTGGGAAGGCGCAACGCGCCTGCGCGATCTGGCATCTCGCCCTCTTCGGCGAGCAAATCAAGGATTCGATCGAGTCCCGCGAGGTTGGTCTGAAAAGCGGTCGCGCTTGATGCAAGCACCTGAATCGGAATCAGCAGCATCATGACATAGGTCAAGAACAGCACGAGATCACCAGCGGTCAGGGTTCCGCGCAGAACCTGCGTGCCGCCGTACCACAGCAGCGCCGCCGAGGCGACTGGAATAAACAGTGCCCACGCGAGATCGACTCCGCGCGACCACCACCACACGAGCAATTCTTGCCGCGACATGAGATGCGTGCCTTCGGTGTAGCGCAGTGCTTCTGTGCGAGTTCGAGCGAATCCGCGTACGACCCGCATGCCCCCGAAGACCTCAGTTGCATGTGCTTCGACCTGATCACGGGTGACCTTGATGTCGCGGTACATCGGTCGAATGCGGCCGATCCAGGTGCGATGGGTGATGACGATGATCGGAAGCAACATGAGCGCGCCAATGAGCAGTCGCCAGTCGGTGAGTGCGAGCACGGCAAGGCTGCCAATCAGTTGGATCACCGCGCGCCAGGGGTTGTAGAGCATGCTGAAGACGAGGTCGCCGACTCCTCCAGCGTCTTCTCGAAGTGTGGCGACAAAGCCTCCCGTGCGCATCGATTGGACCCGCGAAAGTGAAAGTCGCATCGCTTGCGTGAAGACGAGTCGCCTCACACGATTCTGAACCCGTTTGACGGTGCGCGTCGCGAGCCAGCGCCCAACGAGTCCGATGCCGACCGCGATCGTCGACACGCTCACGATTGTGATCGAGAGGGCAATCAGGAGATCTTCCGGAGAACCTGCGTTTGACAGCGAACGTGGCAGCCACTCAGCGAGTGCGGGGGGAAGTGGCGAACGGCCAAAGACATTGTCGATGGCAATCTTTGTGGCCGCTGGCGGCAACAACTCGAGGCTTGCCGCGATCGATGCGCAGGCGAGCGCGATGACCACCGAGCGGGTGTCGGCCCGCACGAATCTCACAAACGCCTTGATCAACGGAAGAATCGTGCGCGAACGCTTCGCGCTCACTTCGGTGCCGTGACGCGTGATGACCGTCCGTTCAGACTTTCGCTGCGTGCGTCGCGATGCCGACTCAATCTGGTACTGCGCGTAGCGCTTTCGACTCGACCATGCGGGCATCGTGCGATGGTAGGAAGTCGCGCGGCGGATGCGTTACGATCGCGAAATGCTCTCACACAGGCACCTCATCGTTGCTGCGTTCGCGTCGCTTTCCCTTCTGTTCGTCGACGCGGTACAGGGGCAGTCGACAGCGTCGAAGGCGTCACCAGCTGCCAGTGGCGCGAAGCAAGCGCCAAGTGACAAACAGCCTGCCAAGAGTGCGAAGCCGCAGCGCGGTCCTGGGCTTCGATTCGGAATTGAAACACCTCCAAAGAAGAATGGCGCGGTGCGCATTGCTGCATACAACCTGCAGAATCTCTTCGATCACGTCGATGACCCATCGCTTGATAACAAGTGGGAAGAAGAGTCGTTGCGCGTGACGGACGATCGCGCAAAGTCACTCGCCAAGGCGATCGAGCGGCTTGATGCCGATGTGCTCATCGTCGAGGAGGTCGAGTCGAAAGAGGCATTACTGTGGTTTCGCGATACATACCTGAAAGGGATGGGCTACACCTTCGCTGAGAGCCTCGACGCGGGGTATTACCGAGGAGTTGAACAGTCGGTTCTCTCGCGCTTTCCGCTCAAGAATCCGCGCGTCTTTCTCGATGCGAAGCTGAAGTCGTCGGCTGCTCCGCTTCCGAGCGAACCAAAGGAGGGCGACGGAGAAAAGGAACAGGGTCCACCCAACGATGAGACGAAGTTTCAGCGCAGCCCACTTGCGGTCGATGTCGAGTTTCCAGGGGGGTACGAATTGACCGTCTACGCGATTCATCACAAGGCTGGAGGCAAGGCGTTCGAGGCACACCGCGCCGCTGAGGCTGAAAAGATTGTCGAGCTCATTCGCGCCGACCTCACGAAGGACCCATCTCGCAACCTGATCCTGATGGGGGATTTCAACTCAACGCCCGCGTCGGATGTTTGCAAGTTCTATCGGGCTGCAGGCTTGATCAACGGGTACGACTTTCGTCCAGAGGCAGACCGAGTCGCGGAGAAAGACAAGAAGCTTCCCGACGCCAAGCGCGAGGCGCTGCGCGAGAAGTACACGACCCACGAATCTGGCAGGCCAATCGATTACATCATGTTGTCGAGTGGATTTTCGAAGGAAGTCGTTGATGGATCGTTCTTCATTCTGTCGACACTGCATCCTGGTGACGCGTACGACTGGAAAACCGATCCGCATCCAGCGGGATACGCGAGCGACCACTATCCCATCGCGCTTGAGTTCACGCCGAAAGAGTCGCGCCCAGTCAAGAGTGATTCAGCAGCCGCATCGCCTCGTTGACATCCTTGTCGCCGCGGCCAGACACATTGATCACCACAAGTGAGGTCGGTGGAAGCGTTCGCGCGATCTCGACTGCGCGCCAAACGGCGTGCGAAGTTTCGAGTGCGGGGATGATGCCTTCCTGCCTCGCAAGCAATTGAAACGCATCAAGTGCCTGCGCATCTGTCACGGCGCAGTACTGCACGCGGCCGGTGTCGCGCCAGTACGAGTGTTCAGGACCGACCCCGGGATAGTCGAGTCCAGCGCTGCACGAATGGACGTCGGCGGTTTGGCCATCGGAGTTCTGCAGCACATACGAGTACGAGCCATGCAGCACTCCTGGCGACCCGAGCGACAGTGGCGCGGCGTGATCTCCAGCCCCTGGTCCACGTCCTCCGGCTTCGACTCCAACAAGTGTGACCGACGGATCGCCGATGAATGGCGCAAAGATTCCGGCGGCATTCGATCCACCCCCAACACATGCCACGATCACATCAGGCAGCGCGCCGAACTGAGTGAGCGACTGCGCACGGCATTCGCGGCCGATCACACTCTGAAAATCGCGCACGATGGTTGGAAATGGGTGAGGACCGACCACACTGCCCAGGGCGTAGTGCGTCTCGGCGACCGATCCCATCCAGTCGCGCATCGCTTCATTCGTCGCATCCTTGAGCGTGCGAGAACCAGACGTCACCTCAATCACAGTGGCTCCAAGCAGGCGCATGCGAAAGACATTGAGAGATTGTCGGCGCACGTCTTCAGCACCCATGTAGACCTCGCAGGGAATGCCAAAGTGCGCGCACGCCGTCGCAGTCGCAACGCCGTGCTGCCCTGCGCCGGTCTCGGCGATCACGCGCTTCTTGTTCATTCGCTTCGCGAGCAGCACCTGTCCCATGGTGTTGTTGATCTTGTGCGCGCCGGTGTGCGCGAGGTCTTCGCGCTTGAGTGCGATCTGCGCTCCACCCGCGTATCGACTGAGGCGGTCGGCTCGGGTCAGTGGCGTTGCACGTCCGACAAAATGCGTTAGAAGTTCATCAAGCGTCGATTGAAACACGGGATCGGCCCGCGCCTCGATGTATGCACGTTCGAGTTCATCGAGCGCACCAACCAGCGTTTCAGGGACATACCGACCACCGAATGATCCAAAGCGGTCAGGAAGGGAACGATGAGCTGAGGGGGCGCTCACGGGTGAGTGGCCCGAGTGCCGCGAAACGATCGCAGAAGCAGTTGGACCGGACCTGAGATCGCGTAGAGAGTGAAGCAGACCGCAAGGGCGACTTGAAACCACCAGATCGCAAAGACGATCGGCAGCATCATCCATGCGACGAACGCAAAGGATTGGCTCGTGCGCATGTACCGGTTGATGAGATGCGCGTATCGAACGCGAGAGATCATGGCCGCAGAGACGAGCAGCGTGACGAGTGGCAAGAGCAATGCTGATGTGCGCTCGAATCCATCTGGGGGCGCCTCGTGAAATCGAACGACTGTGAGGTGTTGGTGCAACAGGGTGAGACTCGCGACGGTGCCGCCCGCGCCTGGCGAAGGCAACCCGCGGAAGTACCTGTGATCGACTTCATCGACCGAGGTCGTCTCTGCATTGAATCGAGCGAGTCGTAGCGCGGTGCAGCAGATGTAAAAGGCCGCCGCTCCCCAAATGATCTTGCCGTAGACGCCGTCAGCGTCGGGTCCCAAAATTCCGGTGTAGTGCTCGGGACCGCCGTAGTAGTAGCTCACAAGTCGCAACACCATGAACGCGGGGGCGACCCCAAAGGTGACCATGTCCGCCATCGAATCGAGTTGTGCGCCAAGTTCGCTCGCGGACTTTGTCAATCGTGCAGCGAATCCATCGAGTCCGTCGAAGAGCATGCCAAGAAAGACGAGCGCCCCAGCGATCGTGAGCGTGCTCCATCCCATGACACTGCTCGGTCCTATTGGTTTGCTTGCATAGTGGATCGCCGCGAATCCACAGATGAGGTTGCCCAGTGTCAGCAGCGTCGGAATGACCGAGAGTCCAAGCATCCGACGCCGATGCCGAATCGATCGAGCATCGTCGGTCGAGAAGGGGGGAGGCGAAAATGGCGGGGAAGGCGCTGTCACGGTGGCTCGCGAGTCGACGAGTCTACGGCAGCGGCCGGCGCAAAGTGATGCGCCGGCTGGAACGGAATGATCACCACGACTGGTCGCTGCGGAATCGGTTGAGAATCATCGCTTGGTCGAGTGAGCAGTAACTCTCCGAGCGTTCTAGGAGGTGTGACTGGAGGACCTGAACTTGGTCCGCGTGTACTCGATGGCCGCGCAGTGGCCGGAGCCATTCCTGTGATCATCAAAGCGCGTCCACGGGGAAGTGACGCGAAGAGTCCGGCAGATGGGATCGGTTCACGCAGCGTGGCGCGCGCTCCTGGAACCCGTCCGCCAGGCAGAAAGACAGGAAGGATCTCGAGGTCGGTCACCGCGCCGGATTCGAGTGGAACCGTCCAGCCGCGCAGCAGGAGTTGAAGCGATCCATCGGCAAGTCGTCTCGATGCGCCATCGACGACGGTCGCAAGTGTGCCGCGAATTGGGAGCGCCGTCAGCTGGTGCCAATCTGTCGCTTGTCCGAGCCACGCGCGAATGTTGGCGTAGGTGCCTCCAAGATGCGCGAGTGCATCTGGAATCTCGTCGTGAGCGAGTTCTGCCACAAGAAGTCCGTTGCGGGCGAGTTGCTTGGTGATGGTGGGATCAATCGCCGTTGGAGCGTGTTCGCGAAAATAGGTTGAGATCACGCTCTCGTTGTCGAACACCTGCCAGCGCACGACCGCGACTCCGTCACTTGTCCCGTCATCGACCGGCAGCGTCACTCGGATCAGCGGAGTCGGGCTGTCGGTTTCGCCTCGCGTCTCGACGGGATCCGGCGGTGCCGGCTCGCCTTCAGGCCGAGGCACGACCGCGGGAACGGGAGCACACCCCGTTGGAGCGACCAACACCGTCATTGCCATCAGCCAGCCCGTTTGCCAGCTCATGATTCGTTGATCCGGTCGATGAGTCTGCGCACGAGTCCAAAGTACTTTCGGTTGTGGGTGAACCAGAGTCGGGGTGTTCCCGCTGGCGCATCGTCGCCTTCAAACTCTGTGCCCTGCGTGAATCCACCTGTCGCGCAGAGCGCTCCGAACTCGCGATCGAACGCGGAGCATGCGCTTGCGGGAAGTGGCGCGTCGAGTCGAATCACAAGTTGATCGTTGACATACCGACTCGACTGGTACCGCGTGTAGAAGCGTGAGACGATGTCTACCGCAGTCGCTGGAGAGTCGGCGAGTTGATAGAGGCATTCGTCTTCTGGACTGATCCATCCGTTCTTGTGCATCGCACCTCGCACGAATGATTCCCATTGCTTCCAGTACCCCAGCGGAGCTCCCTGAGCATCGTGCCCTTCGACGAGCACGATAGGAATCACAGCGTTGCGGCCTGTTTGCACGAGTGTGAGCGCTTCGAAGACTTCGTCTTGCGTTCCGAACCCTCCTGGAAATGCGGCGACGGCGTCGGCGTTCCCCATAAAGGCGAGTTTGCGTGTGAAGAAGTAGCGAAATGTCAGCAGCTTGGGGTCATTGGCGATCACCGGATTTGGCTTGTCTTCGAAGGGAAGTCGAATCGAGAGTCCGAACGCTTGTTCTGGGGTCGGTCCTTCGATTCCTGCTTGCATGATGCCCGGACCAGCGCCGGTGATCGTCATCCAACCACGCTCTGCAAGCAGGCGTGAACACTCGAATGCGGCCTTGTAATCGGGATGGTCGCGTGGTGTGCGAGCGCTCCCGAAAAGAGCGACCTTTCGCAGTGTGCGGTAGCGGTTGAACATCGTGAATCCGGCGCGCATCTCGCGCAGCGCCTGTCGAACGAGTCGCAACTCGCCGGTGGTGAGTTCGTCGGTGAAGAGGCTGAGCGAAGTGGCGACCATTTCAGAGACGAGCATTCGTCGCTTGGCGAGGTCTGCCGGATTCAGCGTGGTAGGAGCAACCAGCGCGACAACCTCATCAATCGCTGCGCGAATCTGTGGAGAGTGGCGAGGGAGTGTTGCTCGTTTCATGGAATGAACTGCGCGATGGGGACTGCGGGTGCGGGGATCAGCGCTGGAAGCGGGGCGATCGATCCAATCGGCTCGCGGAGTGTGCCGCGTACATCGAGTTGAAAGATCTGATTCGACACCCCGCCGAGAATGGCGCTCACGATGGGCACTCTGCCCTGATTGCGCAGGCGAAGTCCCAGCTCGGTGCTTTCAATGTTGAGCCATCCGTCACCATCGAGGATGACATCCTTGCAGCTCAGGTTGAAAGTCTGAAAGTTCAGCAAGTTCTGGTCAATCGTGAATTGAAACTCTCCGCGTTCGACAACCGAGTTAAACGCCAGACTCAACTGTGTGACCTGCAAGAGCGCGAGCGCGATTGGAAGTCTGGCTAGTTCGGCTTCTCGGATGATGGCTGAGCCGCGACCGCGCCGTGATGAGATTCCAACGAAGTCTCCGCCAACTCCCACCCGTGCATCCACAAGGCCTTGTTCACGTTGGGGGGCGGGGGTTGTGGTGTCGACTCCGTCACTTGGGCGGGTGAGCGCAGCGAGGGGGACGCCCCCGAGTGCGAGTTCTGCTTCATAGGCATAGGGTGCGGCCGTCTCGATGCGCGCGGTGGCGCACACGCGTCCCTCGCCCATCGAACCAGCACATTCCTCGACGGTGAGGGCCGAGTCGCCTGGGGCGAGACGGATCCTCGCGCGGACATCAGCAACCTCCCGGTCTGCAATCCGAAACGCTGCATGGCGGACGTCCGCGAGCAGGCTCGTTCCGGCCCCGTTGTGTGCAAGATCGAGCACGACGTGCGCATCGAGACTTGAGAGGCCGACCGAGGCCGAGATACCCGCATCGAAGAGGTGAATCGTGGAGTGCACATCGGTCTCGAGTCCGTTGGCGCGTTGCGAGAACTGCACGTTCGTCGTCGCACGTGCAATGTCTGCGCACGTGAACCCCATCGCGTGGAGCGGATCGCGCGCACCTGGTGGAAGTGCTGCAATGACTTGCGAACCCGTGCCGATCGCTTCGAGATCACACTGAAACTCTCCTGAGCAGATTGTGTTCGATGCGTCGGTGGTCAGCCATCCACACACTGAGAGGGAGCCTCCTACGAATGTGCCGCGGCAGGGAGTGATCTCAAGATGCTCGCTGCGCGCGTGGATATGCGGAGGGGCTTCGAAGGCAATGTCGAGCCGGCCACCCTCGTCGCCAACCGAAAGGTCGTGCACCCACGCATCGATTTCATAGGCGCCGTTCGCATCGTGGGCGCTCTTGGAGTACGAGAAGTCTGCGTCGTACAGACCTTGCGGTCCAAAGCGATCAAGAAATGTGCTCGCGCCTCCTGCTGAGAGCAGCGTTGCAAGTTCACGAACGACAGGGCCGTGGATAAGGCCTTGCCGAACACTTCCAGTCAAGTCGAGCGCACCTTGATCGCCTCCATAACGCCCATGCAGGCAAAGTTCTGCGCGGAGTCCATCAGGAGGTCCGATCGTGCCAGTCAGTGACTGGCAGCTCACGGTGTCGTTGTGAATCTGCACAGTCCCCGAGTCGAAGTGCGCCTCCATGGGGCCTGACCCCATCACGAGTCCCAGCGAGTGCGGGGTCACCGTCAGCGTCGCATCGAGCGGACCGCCAACTTCGGCAGACGCGAGCACGATGTCAGCGTCGAACCGTCCTCGTGGTTGGTATCGAGCCCAGAGTTCTTCAGCGCGAGCCCGTTCATCGTGGGGAAGCAAGTTGATCGCGTACTCCGCGAGGTCGATGTCGCGCAATCCGATCGACATGTTCGTTTTCGAACCGTCAAGCAGTGCGATCCCGTGCGCTTCGACGCGCCCATCGCGACGCGACCCATGAAAGGAATCGATCTCGACGCTTCGCTCGTCGACTCGAAAATGCCCCGTGCAATCATCGAGTCCGAATCCCGCTGGCCAGCCGAGACTGCTCTCAGAAATCAGGTCGCCTGTGCCGCCAACTGGATGAATGGACCCATGGTCGAGCGAGATCTCGCATTGCACATCAAGCTGGCCTTTCGACGAGGCACCGATGGTTCCCTCGAGCGAGATGTCCCCCTGGACATCGAATTGCGAGATGGCAGCACCTCCCTTCGAAAGTGCCGCTCCGGGCCAGCCATTGACGACTTCTCCGGCAGCAGGCGGAATCGCCATCACGAAGACAGGATTCAACTTCTCATTCGTCAATGCGAAGGTGAGATGGGGTTGAAAAGAACCTGGACCGACACCTGGAGTCAAGTCGATGCGTCCGTCGAACATTCCCTGCGCGCCGCTCAGCGTGTGAAAGGGAACGCCCCGCGCAAACTCGATCCGATCGCGGTGGATCACAAGTTCGCCGCCAGTTGCACGTACTGGGTACGGAAATGTCGTCGAGAGAATGTCGGCGGTGAGCACTCGGATGTCGCCCGTCACGATGACCTCCGCGTCACGGGTCGCCTCACGCGAAAGATTGAGAGTAAACGCGACACGACCGCCGGGAGTAAAGGCGCCTTGGTCGATGATTCGCCGAAGCCGTCCAGCCTGCGCGGCAAGTTCGGCAATCTGCATCGGATCCGAATTGGCATCGACGGTGAGCGCGCGCAACTGACTGTCGCACTGGGGTAGTTGCTCGGTCGCGCGCGCGACTTGCGCGGCATCGAAGAGCACTCCAGCGGCTTGCAGTGACGCGAAGCCTTCGTGCCAGAAGAGGCTCGAGAGCAGTGCTCGCTCATCCTCTGGAAAACTATTGATGAGCGCGCTATCAATGGGACCGCCCCCCGACGAGATTGTGAGATCGACCCCAGCATCGCTTCCCATCTCTGTGATGGTGCCGTGGACGATCACATTGTCTCCCTGCGGACTGAGTCCTCTCAGGTCAGCGATGTCGGCATCCATTCCAGTGAATCGAACTGTTGCCTGCACATCGTGGAGCGGATAGGGAAACTCCTCGAATGCCCCGACGCCGTCGGTGATCACGAGGGTCGCAGAACTCTCAAGGGGGCTTGCGACAAGCGCGCCATCGTGAAGAAATGGGGGCTGTCGAGTCACGAGCATGCCGAGGTCGAAGGTGAGCTCAGTCACGCCAAAGCTGCGCATGAACTCGGCTGCGGCGCGCGGTACTTCGAGCGCTGAGTCGCTTGCCGACTTGCCACACGAGAAGTGGGGCACCATGACGCGCAGTTCAAACCCAGCGAGGTCGCGCACTTGCGCCGCCCACTTCGCACGGTCCTCCCACAGAAACTCCTCGCGGGTCATCGATGCAAAGTCCAGTGTCAGTGAAGCGCGTACCGGCAACGTCGCGACCCGATCATCACGCGACGTATTCACGAGTTCGAAGTCAAGGTCCTTGAATGCGAGTTGCGATCCAGTGAGCTCGAGAGTGCCAGTACGTAACCGCACCTGCGGATAGCCCAGCGCGTCCTTGATCTCACCGTGCTCGTACCGCACCCAATCACTAAACCCGTCGGTTGGCAGCGTGGCGCGTACATCGGTGAGTTCCATCACCCCGTGAAACGGCATGCCCGGCTCATGTGACAGGTGTGCCCGCGTGACCTCACCCTTCGCGTCGACCTGCGTTGCGAGCGCTCGCATGGGACGCGGAAGGATGAGCGCGAGCCGCTCACCAACCGAAAGCCCTTCAACTTCGAGGTCGAACGCGAGCGTCTGCTGGTTCCACCAACCGCTTGCGTGTATTGCCTCTTTCAGCACCCTGACATCAAAGAGCGATCGCGCTGGATCGTCCGGTGAAGGTTCGAGCCTCGCCTCAGCGGCGAACGCTGAAGTCTCTGAGAGCACGCCGCCACGAAGCTTGTGAAATGAGAGGGTCAGCGACGAGAGTGCCGCCCGGTCAATCAGGATCGGCGCGGTGATCTTCGTCGTCGGAGCGGTCCACCGCTGGAGTTGTTGAAAATTGAACTGGCTTCCACGCTCGATGTCTTCGACGAGGGTGACTTCTACTCCATGCAGTGCGAGGTCTCGCACCTTTGTCTGCCCCCAGACCAGCGAGAGCAGGTCGAACTCAATCTCGATGCGATCGATGCGCGCGATGCGCGCGCCCGCTTGGGTCCAGTTGGGGGCAGCGAGTTCGACTCCGTTGATCGTGGCGCGATCCCATCCATTCAGCTGCAAACTTGTGATGGTGACGATTCCGCCGGCCGTCTCTCCAAGTCGCATCGCCAAGTACGCGCTCGCAATGCGCGCGTGAAACATGACGAGCGACGTGAGGGTCAGGATCGCCGCGCTCGCGCTGACGACAACAACACGTCGCCGCGAGCGTCGTGAGGCGGCCGAACGCGTGTTGGCAGCGTCGTCCCTGCCGTTACAAGAAATAGGATGATCGTCGCGCACGAACTCGTTGCGATGGTAATACTGAGGGGATGAGCGTGGTGGATCAGCAGGACCCTTCCGATCAATCGCCGCGTCGGGTGCCTCGGTCGATGCGGCGACCTCGCTCGCTCGTGACTGGAGCTGCAGCGCGCGTGGGTCTTGCCACAGCACTTGAGTTCGCTTCGCGCGGGCATGACCTCGTGATGGCCGTTCGGTGCCTCGATGCGCGCGCGGAGGCGGCCGCCGCGCGAGTCCGCGCGCGTGCAGCGGCTGCCGGACACCCGGCGGCGACGATCGAACTGCGCGCGGCAGACTTGAGCGATCCAAGTGCCGTGTCGACCCTTGCGGCGACCTTCGCGGGGGAGTGTTTGGACGCCGTGGTGCACTGTGCGGCGCGGTATGACGCACGCCCACTTGGCGACCTTGATAGCGAGCATGTGCTGGAGCACTTTCGGGTGAACGCGCTCGCGCCCCTCATGTTGACCCAGGGGATTCGCAAGTCGCTTGAGGCGAGCGTGCTTGACGCTGGCGCTGGAGTCGTCTGTTTCACCGACATGCACGCTGAGGGGCGCCTCTACCGCGATCACGCCTCGTACTTTGCGTCGAAGGGGGCGCTGGGTTCGATCGTCAGTGCTCTTGCACTTGAACTCGCTCCGACAGTTCGCGTGAACGCGATCGCCCCAGGAGTTGTGGCATGGCCTCAAGGATGCGACGTGGCGTTTCAAGAGCGGTACATCGCGCGCACCCCGCTCGCCCGTGCTGGAACGGTTGAGGAAGCCGCACAGTGCGCCGCGTGGCTCGCGCTCGAAGCATCGTTCATCACCGGAACCACCGTGCGACTCGATGGTGGACGTTGGTTGACTGCCTAACTGTGCACGCTTACGGGCGCAGCGGTTCACGCCATCCACGCTGCCGAGCGACCGCGATCCAACTCTGTGCCTGAATCGGATCGCCCGCAGCAGTCCACCTGCGCGCGGCCTCGACCGCGCTGTCGGCGCTACCGGCGCTCTCTGCCCAGACTCCCCATGCCTCAGCGGCGAGGTCTTTGTCGCCAAGCGCCTCGTGCGCGGCGGCGATTTCCCATGTGATGGCCTCGGTCAATCGTGCCTCGGGCGGAAGGGCAAGCAGCAGCGTGAGCACATCTTCATGCAGCGCGAGCGCGCGCAAGGCCTTCGCTTCGGCGACTCGCAACTCGTCATTGCGCGGATCGAGCCGACGTGCTTCGCGCGCGAGTGTCAGCGCGGTCTGCGCATCGCCCGTCTGCAGCGTGAGTCCAGAGAGCGCGGTGATCGGCCACGGAGAGTCTGGGTCGAGCGTGCGGGCACTTGTGAGTGCGACGCGCGCGTCGTCGATCCGTCCCACTTGCAGCAGGGCGAGCCCCGCAAAGAGCGGATGCTGGGGATTCGCAGGGTCGATCGCCGCCGCGCGAGCGAAGCAGTGTGCGGCGGTCTGTGGGTCGCCTGCAAACTGCGCAGCAACTCCAGCGGCGTTGAGCAGGCCAGCGCTTGGATCGCCCAGTGCGACTGCACGCGCATAGGCCGCAGCGGCCGCAGTGCGTGACTCGCGCACACTCACTGGATCGGTTGCAGAGGTTGCCCGTGCGAGTTGTGCGCGCGCAAGCAGTTCGAACGCCTCCGCATCGTCTGGTGCGACCTCTGCGAGTCGCTGGGCGATACGGAGTGCCTCATCGATGCGCGCGCCACGCAGTGAGATTTCAATTGCGCTCATTGCCGCGCGCCTCGCGGCCGGGTCCTTTCCATCGATTGATCCGACGTCCGCTGGACGGTCGCATCCAGTGGGGGATGCTGCGAGCAGCGCCATCGTGAGCAGCATCGACCTGTAGACTCGATTCGATATGAGTGACATCACGCTTGCGAAATCGTACTCGCCCAGCGAGCACGAGCCATCGATTCTCGCTCGCTGGCAGGCCGCCGGGTGCTTTCACGCGACCCTATCGAATGAGGGTGCGCCCTATTCGATGTTCATTCCGCCTCCGAATGTCACGGCCGCACTGCACCTGGGACACGCACTCAACAACACGCTGCAGGACATTCTGATTCGCGTCGCACGCATGCGACAGATGAACACGATGTGGATTCCTGGAACGGATCACGCCGGCATCGCAACGCAGTCAGTCGTTGAGAAGCGACTCGCACTCGTGGGGCAGCGGCGCACCGACTTCACGCGCGAAGCGTTCGTTGCGAAGGTGCAAGAGTGGAAGGATGAGTATGAGTCGGTAATCCTCTCACAGTTACGCGCGATGGGCGCCTCGTGCGATGAGGCGCGCACTCGGTTCACGATGGACCCAGTCTGCACTGCAGCAGTTCGCGAGGCGTTCTTTCGGCTCTTCCGTGATGGGCTCATCGAGAGAGGAAAGCGCTTGGTGAACTGGGACCCCGTCTCGCAGACCGCCCTTGCAGATGACGAAGTTGAGATGGAAGAGGTGGACGGATTCTTCTGGTATCTGCGATATCCACTCGAAGATGGTTCGGGTCACGTCACCGTTGCCACGACACGCCCTGAGACGATGCTCGGCGATTCGGCGGTGGGAATCAATCCGCGTGATCCACGTGCAGCATCACTGCGTGGCAAGCGGGTGAGGCTGCCGATCGTTGGGCGTGTGATTCCAATCATTGAAGATGACTACGTGGTCATGCCAGTGGCGATGGGAGGAGACCCCGCAGACGCGAAGGCAGAGTTCGCAACTGGCTTCCTGAAGGTCACGCCCGCGCATGACCCAAATGACTGGGAGATCGGTTTGCGCCACGGACTTGAGGCAATCAATGTGATGGCTCCCGATGGTTCGATCAGCGCGCATCACGGGTGGAGCGATGTGTCGAGCGAGGCGCAGTCATTCGTAGGGCTTTCACGCGAAGAGGC
>SXGT01864049.1_pt1 | contig 20799 bp, 20 predicted proteins | sample 3176221 | NCBI WGS metagenome assembly SXGT01 (sample SAMN11356862, study PRJNA531348) | freshwater metagenome | isolation source: freshwater sample F1-120 | place: China: Fuxian Lake, Yuxi | collected 2017-12-25
CGCCAAGGTGCCTAACAAGGCGTTACGGCGTTCGGTGAGCGCGCGCGTAGCACCGTACTCACGCAAATCGCGCAACACATCGCGTGCCAGGGTGACGGCATCGGCGTCCTGCAACAGACTGGGCACGGCGCGCACCACCAAACTGGTCGGGGACAGCACGGCCAAATCAAAACCCAATTGCTGCAGCTCCGCCTCAGGGCTGGCCAAGGCTTCTTGCAAGCTAGCCACCTCCAAGCTGTCGGCATTAAAACTAACTGGAATGAGCAAAGCTTGCATGGCCACGGTTTTTTGCGCCAAGGCGTTTTTCAGGCGCTCGTACATGATGCGCTCGTGCGCCGCATGCATGTCCACCACCACCAGGCCCAAAGCATTTTGCGCCAGCACATAAACGCCGTGAATTTGCGCCACGGCAAAGCCCAGTGGAAAGGTCTGGCTAGCGACCTTATTTTCATCCGCAGCATCGCCAGCATGCCCGTCCCTATTGGGCTGCAGGGCAGTCTCCAGCGACCCCGTGGGCAAGCCATTCTCCCCAAACAAACGGCCATAAAAATTCGGCGCTTCGGTGGCGCTCAAATTAATCTGCGCCTGGTAGCTGGGGTAAGCGGTCGCCGCAGGACTGGAAAACGGGTTGTAGCCGGCTTGATTAGCCGTCAGCGCATTGGACACGCCGGTTGGGCTAGCCAAGGCCTTGTGCAAGCTGTGAAAAATAAAGCGGTGTACCGCCTGACTGTCCCTAAAGCGCAGTTCGGTCTTGCTCGGATGCACGTTAACGTCCACCAGATTGGGGTCCAACTCTATAAACAAGACAAAAGCCGGATGCCGGTCGTGGTGCAGCACGTCTTGGTAGGCCTGACGTATGGCATGACTGATTAATTTATCGCGAACAAAACGGCCGTTAACATAAACGTATTGTGTGTCCGTTTTATGCCGATTAAACGTCGGTTTGGCCGCCACGCCCCACAAGCGCAAGCCGGCGGCCGCTTCATCCAGCGCTATCGTTTCGGCCGCAAACGCCTCACCCAACACCGCGCTAAATCGTTGACCAGGTTCACTGGCCACATAACGGCAGATCGCCCTGCCGTTGTGCTGCAACATAAAAGCCACGTCCGGACGGGATAAGGCCATGCGATTAAACACCGCCTCGCAATGGGCTAACTCGGTGGCCTCGGTTTTTAGAAACTTACGTCTGGCCGGCGTATTAAAATACAAATCGTTGACTTCTACGACACTGCCCGCATCCAAAGCGGCCGGCGTTAGCTCAGAAATAAGGCTGCCCTCTGAACGGATGCGCCAGGCGTGCGCGGCACCTTGACCGCGGCTGGTGACGACCGTACGTGACACCGAGGCTATGCTAGCCAAGGCTTCACCGCGAAAGCCTAGGCTAGCGACCGCTTGCAAATCTTCTAAACTGGCTATTTTGCTGGTGGCATGCCGGGTTAAGGCCAGAGCCAAGTCGTCTTGGGCTATGCCCAGTCCGTTATCTAACACGCGCAATTGCTTGACGCCGCCTTCTTGCAAAGCCACTTGTATGTCACGACTGCCCGCATCCAAGCTGTTCTCCAGCAACTCTTTTAAAGCCGAGGCTGGCCGCTCCACCACCTCGCCGGCGGCGATTTGGCTAATCAATTGATCGGGTAAAAGATGGATGCGCATACTGTGGTCTATTTTACCTGTTTTAGGCCAAATGCTTGCGCCCATGCGCGCATTAAATCCACACGCCTAGCAAACCAGGCCGTTTTATACCAGCAGATTAGAAATAATTATTATATTGACATATATCAGACTGCTGTCAATAATAGAGGCTGGCTTCTAGGCATAAAAAATAACCATGAATAATAATACTTTTGAAATCGTCCCTTTGTTGGAAATGGATCAAACCAAATTAGTGCGCATCTACAGCGGCAAATTAAGTGGCTTAACCAAAAAACAAAGAGTCATATTTGACCTGCTCAGTCACGGCATGTTGGTTAAAGACATCGCCAAGCATTTGGATCTGGCCGAGATCACCGTCAAAGTGGTCAAGGCCCGCATCATGGTGTTATTGGGCATCAGCACCTTGCAAGAGCTGGCCGTCATAGGCAAATGCAACGCCTGCCAATACGTCAAACCGTTCATCCAAATGCAAGCCCAAGAAATCTAATCCAAGTTCACCGTTTCTAGGTAATCGGGCACCGTGACCCGCCAATGCAGCCGCTCTTCTAGGTGCAAGCGCATGGCATCTGCTGCCACCGGTTCACCGTGGGTGATGAAGGTTTGCTTAGGTGGGCTGGCAAAGCCACCCAACCAATCGATTATTTCCGCGTAATCGGCATGCGCAGACAGATTGGAAATCAAAGCCACCTTAGCCCGCACCGGCACGTATTCCCCATGAATTTTAATGCTGTCGGCGCCGTCCAGCATGGCCGCGCCGCGGGTGCCGGCCGCCTGAAAGCCGACAAATAAAACCGTGTTATTGGGATTGGGCGCAAAGGCTTTTAAATGGTGCACCACCCGACCACCGGTCGCCATGCCACTGGCCGACAAAATAATCATGGGGCCACGCTGCTGATTCAAGCGCTTGGATTCCTCCACCCCATGCACCATGTGTGCCACATGGCATAGCGCATGGCTTTGCTCGGCACTCAAACGGTGCTCGTTTTTAAAGTGATTAAAGATGGCGGTGGCATCGACCGCCATCGGGCTATTCAGATACACCGGGATGTGGGCTGGAATAGCGCCCGAGGCTTTGAGCAGATGGATGTAATAGAGCAACTCCTGAGCGCGCCCGACGGCAAACACCGGGATCAACACCACGCCTTTGTGCTGCACGGTTTGATTGATGATCTCGGCCAATTTTAGCTGCGGGTCCGATCTGTCGTGCAAGCGATTGCCGTAAGTGGATTCCAGCACCAAATAATCGGCTTGCTTGATGGTCGCTGGCGGCTTCATCAAAATATCGTGCGGTCGGCCTATGTCGCCGGAAAACAGCACCGAGGTTTTTTTACTGTGTATGCGCACAAAAGCCGAGCCCAGTATGTGGCCACTGGGGGATAGGCGTAAAGTCAGGCCGCCACCCAAATCGACGTCTTGCTCGTACTCTATAGGGGTCAACAAAGCCAGCGCATTTTGCGCGTCGTCCGTGCTGTACAAAGGCAGGGCCGGATGGTGTTTAGAAAAGCCACTCTTATTGGCGTAGCGCGCTTCTTCTTCTTGCAAATGGGCCGAATCCAACAGCAACACTTCGCACAAATCCCGCGTAGCGGGACTGCAATAGACTTTTCCAGCATAGCCTTTTTTGACCAATAAAGGCAAATAGCCACTGTGGTCTATGTGGGCGTGCGTTAACACCACTGCATCCAGCGTTTTCGGGTCTATCGGCAGATCGGCCCAGTTTCTCAGGCGCAATTGCTTGAGGCCTTGAAACAAGCCACAATCGATCAAAATACGCGTGTCTACCCCGCTTGCGGCTTGCGCACTCAGTAAATATTTTGAGCCGGTCACCGTGCCGGTTGCGCCAAGAAAACTTAATTTCATTGCATTTCCTTTGTGGCCCATCATGGCAAAGCGCTTAATCGAAGGCGACTTTACTTTTTGCCAGGGCTGGATTGGTGGAGAAATACTGCTTGATGCCATTTAAAATGGAGCCGCACAATTGCTCTTGATACGCTTCATCGTTTAATCGACGCTCTTCTTCAGGATTGCTGATAAACGCCGTTTCTATCAATATGGACGGAATGTCCGGTGATTTTAATACCGCAAACGATGCCTGCTCCACCCGCTTGGCATGCAAAGCATTGATTTCGCCTATTTCACTCAACACCGCCTTGCCCAGTTTCAAGCTGTCATTAATCGTGGCCGTTTGCGATAAATCCAATAAAGTTCTGGCCAATATGGGGTCTTTATCATTCAAACTCACCCCGCCTATCAGATCCGATTCGTTCTCTTTTTTGGCCAAATACCGAGCACTGGCACTGGTGGCGCCCCGTTCAGACAAAGCAAAGACCGAAGAACCGCGAGCCGACTGCTTGGTAAACGCATCGGCGTGTATGGACAAGAACAAATCGGCTTGCATGGTTCTCGCCTTAACCACACGACCGTGTAGCGGAATAAAATAATCGCCATCACGCGTTAACACGGCGCGCATATTGGGCTCGTTATCAATTTGCAGTTTGAGTTTTTTGGCCACCATCAAGGTAATGTCTTTTTCACGGCTACCGCTAGCGCCTAGCGCGCCAGGGTCCTCGCCACCGTGACCGGCATCAATCGCCACAACGATCAGCCTGCCGGTCTTTTTAGGCTCGGGCAGTGCCTCTATGGCCGGCGGCGGCTCTGGCGTGGCACTCATGGCCACGCTGGGCGAGTTAGTGGCCTCCGCGGCATTGGCTGCCACGGCGGGCAAGGCCGGCGTCTCGGTCACAGGGGCAGGCGCAACAGGCACTGCGGCAGCTGGCACGGCATTGTTTTGCAACACGCTCGCATCCCGTTCGGCCACCATGGCCATCAACGGGTCTAGTGCCGGGTAAACATCCAACACCAAACGGTATTTGTAGCTACCGGTTGGCGTTAAGGTAAAGGCATTGGGCTTGGCTGCCGCCTTCAAATCGACCACCAAACGTATGCCTTGTTGAGAATTGGCACTGCGTATCTGCTTGATATACGGGTCTGAGGCCTGCACTTTATCGGCCAGCGATTTTATCGTCGCATTAAGCTCGACATTGTCGATGTCCAACACCACCCTGTCCGGATTTTGCATATAGCTCATTTTGTAAGCGAAGGCACTGTTGGCTTCTAAGGTAATGCGGGTGTAGTCTGGGGCCGGCCAAACGCGCACCGCGCTGACCGGATAGGCCGCTTGCACTGCCCCGCTAAGCGCAAACAATAATAAAAACAATAGACTGAATAGGCTTTGTTTTATGCTCAGCATACGCTGGAATTTGATATGGCTTGCAGGCATTGTTTTCCTAATAGTGTGTGCGCCGACAGGCGTACGGTCCGCCCTAAGGATCCAGCCATCATTTTAACGGTAAAAGCAATTTCCAGGTCAGGCTCACCCAAGCAATTTTTTGCTTTGTCCGGCCACTCCACTAGGCACACGCTGTCGGCATTAAAATGCTCTCTGAAGCCAGCCGACTCCCATTCTTCTTCATCGTTAAAACGGTATAAATCGAAATGGTAGAGATTGACTTTGCCGGCCGCAGGCAGATGAACCGCATAAGACTCCAGCAAGGTATAGGTGGGGCTTTTGACTTTGCCTACATAGCCCAAAGCCGTCAATAAACCGCGTACCAAAGTGGTTTTACCGGCCCCCAAATCGCCTTGCAAAAACACCGTCGTGTTCGCCTGCAAGGCCTGCGCCAACCGCGCACCCAATTGCAAGGTGGCGGCCTCATTGGGCAAATCAAGTGTAAAATGCGCATTCATGACAGACAAACAAGCTTTCCTACAACTCGCCCAGGACATCAAACGCTGGGGCTTGGCGCTGGGTTTCAATCAAATCGGCATCACCGACACGCATTTGCAAGAGGCAGAAGTGCATCATCAGGCTTGGATTGCTAAAGGTTTTCATGGTGACATGGATTATATGGCAAAACACGGCGTGAAACGCAGCCGTCCTGCAGAATTAGTGCCGAACACCGTCAGCGTCATCTCCGTGCGCTTGGATTACCTGCCCGCCCAAGCCATGGCCAGCCAGTCGGTGTTAGCGGACAGCTCAAAAGCATTCATATCACGCTATGCGCTGGCCCGCGATTACCACAAAGTCATGCGTCACAAACTGCAAAAACTCAGTGAAAAAATAGCCGCTGCCGTGAAAGAATTGGACCGGGTCGATTACGCCTACCGGGTGTTTAGCGACAGTGCGCCGGTATTGGAGGTGGCGCTGGCGGAAAAAGCCGGCATGGGTTGGCGCGGCAAGCACACTTTGCTGATTAATAAAGACCATGGCTCTTGGTTTTTCTTAGGCGAGATCTACACCAACCTACCCCTGCCTACCGATGAAGCCGCCAGCAACCATTGCGGCAGCTGCAGCAGCTGCATAGACGTATGCCCCACCCAGGCCATCGTCGCGCCTTACCAAGTGGACGCTAGGCGCTGCATCTCCTATTTAACCATAGAGCTAAAAAACGCTATTCCATTGGAATTTAGGCCCTTGATAGGCAATCGCGTCTACGGTTGCGACGACTGCCAACTGTTTTGCCCATGGAATAAATTTGCCGAAGTCAGTCTAGAGCCCGATTTTGCTATCAAGAACGGTTTGGACGACATCACGCTCATCGAATGCTTTGCTTGGACAGAAGCGATGTTTAGCAGCAAACTGGCCGGTAGCGCAATTTACCGCATAGGCTACAAGCAATGGCTACGCAATATCGCCGTAGGCTTAGGTAACGCCAAGACCAGCCCGGAAATCATCCGGGCCTTGCAGGCCAGAGCCCATGACGACTCCGCATTGTTACGCGAGCACGTCGAATGGGCCTTGGCACAACACCTAGGCTAAACCATCAATCGTCGGCGGACGAGCCTATTTTGTGCACGGTCAAATCCGCACCATCAAACTCTTCTTCTTGACTCAAGCGTATGCCCACCAGCAGTTTTAATACGCCATAGACCAAAGCACCACCAAGCAATGCAATCAACACGCCCAAGCCCGTGCCTAGCAATTGCGACATAAAGCTGATGCCGCCCAAGCCACCCAGTGCGCTTGCGCCAAAAATACCGGCGGCGATGCCACCCCAAGCGCCACACAAGCCATGCAAAGGCCACACGCCTAAGACGTCGTCAATTTTCAAACGATTTTGCGTTAAATTAAATGCCCAGACGAACAAGGCGCCGGCCACCAGCCCGGTGGCTAAAGCGCCCAATGGATGCATCACATCCGAACCGGCACACACCGCCACCAAGCCAGCCAAAGGGCCGTTGTGGACAAAGCCCGGGTCATTTTTGCCTACCATTAAAGCGGCCAAGGTGCCGCCCACCAAAGCCATTAAAGAGTTGACCGCCACCAAGCCAGAAATGCCTTGTATGGCTTGCGCAGACATCACATTAAAGCCAAACCAACCCACGGTCAGTATCCATGCGCCTAGGGCTAAAAATGGGATGTTGGACGGTGGGTAGGCATGCAAACGCCCGTCTTTACTGTAACGACCATGGCGCGCACCCAATAACATCACGGCCGCCAAGGCTATCCAACCGCCCATGGCATGCACCACCACCGAACCGGCAAAGTCATGGAATTTAGCGCCGTAGCTGACGTTTAGCCAATCTTGAAAACCATAGTGATTGTTCCAAGCTATGCCTTCAAAGAAGGGGTAGACAAAACCCACCAAGGCAAAGGTCGCCGCCAATTGCGGATTGAATTTAGCGCGTTCAGCTATGCCACCGGAAACGATGGCCGGAATCGCCGCGGCAAACGTCAACAAGAAAAAGAATTTAACCAAATCGTAGCCATTTTTGGCCGCCAACACCTCGGCGCCGCTAAAGAAATTAACGCCGTAAGCTATGCTGTAGCCTATAAAGAAATAAGCGATGGTGGACACCGAAAAATCCACCATGATTTTAACCAAGGCATTGACTTGATTTTTTTTACGCACGGTACCGACTTCCAAAAAAGCAAACCCGGCATGCATGGCCAGCACCATAATGGCGCCTAATAAAACAAATAACACATCGCTTGCTGAAACTAAGCCTTCCATATTCACTGCTCTCCGTAATTTTTATACGAAATATAATAAGCAAATAACGTGCCATTGTTCAAGTGTTTGTTTTGCAAGGCCTATCCCTGAGCACATAGCCATTTTATGCACCCAAACAGTGCGTCCATTATGGCGTGGCACAAAAACAGTGCCGGATGGCTTAACTGACTCAAGCTTTACAATCGCCGCGCCTCCCCACATACTGCTGGCTTCATCGATTTTTAAAGTGAATGCGTAGCACCGCCATGGAATTAATACTGATGTTGATATTGCTAGTAGCGGCTTGGTTTTGGCTGGATAGCCTAGCTAAACGTGAACGCGCCACCTTGCTTGGGACGGAACTGGCGGCACGCTTGCGCTTGCAATTGCTGGATGAAACGGTGGCTTGCAGCAAGCTGCGCTTGGCGCGCAACAGCCGTGGTCAGGTGCAATTTTTACGCACTTACGAATTCGACGTGAGCGCCCGTGGCGTGGATCGCTTGCATTGCCAACTGGTATTGCTAGGCCGGCAATTGCACAGTTGGCATATCCCGCCTTATGAACAATAACAAGCATACAGCAGCCTTTCTTTTTGTAATCGCTGGGGCCAATGTTAAACTAGCGGCATGAAAAAAGATCAAGACTCCTTGCAACGCTTTGTGTTTGAGAATACGCCGGTACGCGGCAACCTAGTCAACTTAAGCCACACCCTACAATTCGCCCTGAATAAACAAAACCTGCCGGCCGGCTTAAAGCGCTCTTTAGGCGAACTCATGGCCGCCAGCGCATTGCTCAGCGCCACCTTAAAAATGAACGGCAGCCTCATTTTGCAAATTCAAAGCAAAGGCGTATTGAAGCTATTGGTAGTGGAATGCACGACCGATGGCGATGCCCCGCTCAAAATGCGCGCCACGGCTAAATGGACAGGCGAAATAAGCGATCAGGCCGATTTGTTTGACCTGATAAGCCAAGGCCAATGCATCATCACCTTGGACCCACAAGACGGCACACAAACCTACCAGGGCATCGTGCCCTTAGAAGGGAACAGTGTCAGCGCCCTGCTGGAAAACTACATGTTGCGCTCAGAACAAATCGACACACGCATTTGGCTATGTTGCGACGGTGAATCGGCGGCCGGCATGTTGCTGCAAAAACTACCCGACACCATGAATCAGACCACCGTGCAGACCGACAGCGACGTGTGGAACCGTGTCGGCCATTTGGCCAGCACGGTGACGGACGACGAACTCTTAAACTTGCCCGCAGAAATTCTACTCACGCGTCTGTTTCATGAGGAAGATGTGCGGCTTTTTAATGCCAGCAACACGCAATTTTATTGCGCTTGCAGCCGCAATAGCGTGGCCAATATGCTGCGCATGTTAGGCAATGAAGAATTGGACAGCATCCTTGTCGAGCAAGGCCAGATAGAAGTGAATTGCGATTTTTGTAACAGCCATTACGCGTTCGACAAAATCGACGCCGCGCAATTATTAATGACGCCAGCGGCCGCCCCGGGCTCGCCTGAAGTCCATTAAGACTGGCTTGTTTGCCGCTTACGTTCAAATAAACACACCGCCGCGGCAGCAGCCGCGTTTAGGGATTCCACCCGGCCCAGTGGGCTTTGCGCCATGGGGATGGTAATGCGCTTAGCAGCGGCCGCCATGGTCTGTTTACGTAAGCCTGCCCCCTCATTGCCAAACACAAAGGCACACGCGCCGCGCAAATCTTGAGCATACAAAGACTCGCCGTCCATGGCGGTTGCGTAACTCATTCCAGCAAACCCAGCCAACTCGGCGATCAAATCAGCGCGCGTCTGTATGGCCACAACGAATTGCGCGCCCTGTCCGCCACGCAAGGCCTTGGGTGACCAAGGATCGGTGCAGCTACTGCTTAAATACACCGCCTCAACCCCCGCTGCCGCGGCCGTACGCAACATGCTGCCCAAATTACCCGGGTCTTGTATGTCTTCCAACAGCAAAACAAAGCCAGGCGTGCTGGGTAAATCTATTTGCGGGATTTTGACCAGCGCCAAGATGCCGGTGGCACTGGCCACCGGGGTCAACTCGGCAAACATTAAGGTCGGTAGCATCACCGTATTGACGTGTTCCAGCGCTTGAATCAAACCGGTCGCCTCCACGCTGCTTTGCCCTTCCGGTATGATCAACATGGCAGGCTCGCCAAAGCGGTCTAAATAAGCCGCTATGAGGTGCACACCGTCCAGCAAGGTTTGCCCTGCCTCCCGTCTTTCCCTAGCATTATCGGCCAACCTTTTTAGCTGCTTAAAAACCGGGTTGTCTCGCGAAACGATGTGCTTAAAAGACATGCCGTGTGTCCCCTTTTGCGCTTTGTAAAAAAGCGCCTGCGCTATCGTTTTGGCCACGAAGCACAAGCGCCATAGGGTTTGCCCGAATTATTTCTGTTTATGCTTTAAATTAGCCGCTATGCGTAAGCGTAAGGCGTTTAATTTGATGAAGCCGCCGGCGTCTTTTTGATCGTAAGCGCCTTTATCGTCTTCAAAGGTAGCAATGCTAGAATCAAATAAGGAATTGGTTTGACTGTCGCGACCGGTCACGATGACGTTGCCTTTGTACAATTTAACGCGCACCCAACCGTTCACCACGGTTTGCGTATGGTCTATCAGCGTTTGCAAGGCAATGCGCTCCGGACTCCACCAATAACCGTTATAAATCATGCTGGCGTAGCGCGGCATCAAGTCGTCTTTTAAATGCGCCACTTCGCGATCCAGCGTGATGGATTCGATGGCGCGGTGCGCTTTTAATAAAATAGTGCCACCCGGCGTTTCATAACAACCACGCGACTTCATGCCCACGTAACGGTTTTCCACTAGGTCTAGGCGGCCTATGCCGTGTTTGCCACCGAGGGCATTTAAATGGGCCAACAGCTCGTGCGGCTTCATGGCTTCGCCATTTAAACTGACCGGATCGCCATTAACGTAGGCTATGTCTAAATATTCAGCCGCATCCGGTGCTTTTTCTGGGCTAACGCTCCAACGCCACATGGACTCTTCCGCTTCTGCCGCCGGGTCTTCTAAGTGACGGCCTTCGTAAGAAATGTGCAATAAGTTAGCATCCATGCTGTAAGGGCTACCGCCTTGTTTGTGCTTCATGTCCACCGGTATGCCATGCTTTTCTGCGTAAGCCATCAATTTTTCACGGCTCAATAAATCCCATTCACGCCAAGGCGCGATGATTTGGATGTTGGGGTTTAAGGCATAGGCGCCCAGTTCAAAACGCACTTGATCATTACCCTTGCCGGTAGCGCCATGGGAAATGGCGTCGGCATTGGTTTCTGCTGCGATTTCGATCAAACGCTTGGCGATCAAAGGCCGGGCTATCGAGGTACCCAATAAATATTCACCCTCGTAGACGGTGTTGGCTCTGAACATAGGGAAAACAAAATCACGGACGAATTCTTCACGGCAATCATCGATGTAAATCTCTTTCACACCGGCCGCTTTGGCCTTGGCCCGCGCCGGTTCCAGCTCTTCGCCTTGACCTAAGTCTGCGGTAAAGGTCACCACCTCACATTGGTATTCATCTTGCAACCACTTCAAAATAACCGAGGTGTCCAGGCCGCCAGAATAGGCTAAAACCACTTTTTTGATGTCTTTTTTAACAGTACTCATTGCTTAAACTTTTCCTAATAATAAATATTCCATTAAGGCTTTTTGCACATGCAAGCGATTTTCCGCCTCATCCCAAACCACCGATTGACGGCCATCAATGACTTCTGCCGACACTTCTTCGCCACGGTGCGCCGGTAAACAATGCATAAACAGCGCATCGGCGGACGCCACCTGCATCATCTCGGCATCGACTTGCCAATCGGCAAAGTCACGCAAGCGCTCGTCATTTTCTGCTTCAAAACCCATGCTGGTCCAAACATCGGTGGTGACCAAGTGCGCACCACGCGCTGCATGCATAGGATCGGCAAACACTTCGAAATGATTGTTGCCGTATAAATTAGCCCGCTCAGGCTCAACCTCGTAGCCAGGTGGCGTCGAGACATGCACATTGAAATCCAACACCTCGGCCGCTTGCAGCCAAGTGTTGCAGACATTATTGCTGTCGCCTATCCAAGCCACGGTTTTGCCTTGTATAGCACCGCGGTGTTCTATGTAGGTAAAAATATCCGCCAAAATTTGGCAAGGGTGGTATTCATTGGTTAAACCGTTCACCACCGGCACGCGCGAATTTGCCGCGAAACGCTCGATGATTTCCTGCTCAAAGGTCCGTATCATGACGATGTCGCTCATGCGCGAGATGACTTGCGCGGCATCTTCCACCGGCTCACCACGCCCCAACTGCGAATCACGGGTATTTAAATAAATGGCCGAGCCGCCCAATTGCTGCATACCGGCTTCAAACGACAAGCGCGTACGGGTGCTGGCTTTCTCAAATATCATCACCAAGGTACGGTCTTGCAATGGCCAGTATTGTTGATAGGCCTTAAATTGGCGTTTAATGATGCGCGCGCGCTCAAACACGTATTCAAGCTCGGCGCGATTTAAATCATTAAATTGTAAAAAATGTTTTATGGCCATAATGGTTTACCGCTTATAAATTCCAATGACGCTGGAATTTTTTTAACTTAATGGATTGTATAACGCTTATAACTAGTTGTTTAAAAATGTTTTAATTAATGCGGCCAAACGCTGCACCAGTTCATTTGCTTCGCTCTCGTTGATGACCAAAGGCGGCAATAAACGCACCACGTTGTCAGCCGTGACATTGATTAACAGCTTGGCCGCCAAAGCCATTTTAACCAAATCCGCACAAGGCCTATCCAGCTCCACGCCTATCATCAAACCGGCATTGCGTACTGCTTTCAGCGCTGGCGTATGGGCCAATTCAGCTTGCAAACCCAAGCGTATCAAATCACCCATTTTTTCGGCATTTTGACACAAGCCTTCTTGTTCTATGGCTTGCAAGGTGGCCAGACCCGCGGCACAGGCCAAGGGGTTGCCGCCAAACGTTGAGCCGTGCTTACCGTAGACAAACACCTCGGCCGCCTTGCCACGTGCCACGCACGCGCCTATGGGCACGCCCGACCCCAAGCCTTTAGCCAAGCTCATCACGTCCGGCAGGATACGGCTATGCTGAAAAGCAAACCAAGTGCCGGTTCGGCCTATGCCGGTTTGCACTTCGTCCAACATCAGCAACCAGCCGTGCGCATCACAAATTTTCCGCAAAGCTTCTAAATACGCGCTGGCGTCTTTAGGGATATTAACTCCACCCTCGCCTTGCACAGGCTCGACCAAGATAGCCACCACATTGGCATTGCGGCTAGCCACTTGTTTAACCGCCTCGATATCGTCGTAAGGCACCCGAATAAAACCGCTGACCAAAGGCTCAAAGCCGGCTTGCACCTTGCGGTTACCGGTGGCCGATAAGGTGGCCATGGTGCGGCCATGAAAAGACTGATCCATGACGATAATTTCTGGATTAGCGATGCCTTTGTTGTGCCCGTATAGCCGCGCTAACTTAATGCTGGCTTCGTTCGCCTCGCAGCCAGAATTGCAAAAAAACACCTTATCCATGCCCGATAACGCGCACAATTTATCGGCCAGGGCTGCCTGTTCGGCAATCTGGTATAGGTTAGACACGTGAATTAATTTAGCCGCCTGCGCACTGATGGCCGCCACTAATTTGGGGTGGGCATGGCCCAAGCCATTGACGGCCACGCCGGCTAAGGCATCCAAGTATTTTTCCCCGGCCGTATCCCATAGCCAAACACCTTCGCCTTTGCTGAAGGTAACCGGTTGACGCTTATAAGTGTTCATCAAATGATCTGACATGGCATTCTTTAAAAATTAATTTACACGCTAATGAAAAACGGCGACCAATGCCGCCGTTGAGACTGAAATTTAGTAAATTTATCGTGTGGCACACGCCTGCATTTATAATGGCGACTATTCCTCTTCGCCTACTTTATTGGTATTTACAAAACCCATTAAACAATTAAGCGTGAGATTATCTGAAAACCCCGTAATAGGCAAGCTTAAGCCCCGCTACCTAGCATTTAATAAACAGTGGCTTAGGCGCATAAACCATGATTAAATCTACCGCCAACCCACACGCTGGCCGCCAGTTACCCAACTTAGGCAGCCTATGGATGCTGCTAGCCGCACTGGGCTTTGCCCTAATGGGCGCCTTGGTTAAGCTGGGTGCGACAAAATTTAGCGTCAGCGAACTGGTGTTTTACCGCTCACTATTTGGCTTAATCGCCATCACCCTCTACCTGCGCAGGCAAAAACTGAGCCTAGCCAGCCCCGTTCTTCTCAAGCAACTATCCCGCGCCTTGCTAGGCTTTGCCTCCTTGCTGTTGTTTTTTTATGCGATTGCCCACCTGCCGCTAGCGACCGCCATCACACTCAATTACACCTCGCCTTTATTCTTAGCCATGCTAGCGCCCTTTTTACTGCAAGAACCGCTCAAAAAAACACTGATGCTGGCCCTCATCATAGGCTTTGTTGGCGTCAGCTTGCTGCTCAAACCGACTTTGAGCAGCAGCGATGGCTTAGCCGGCAGCCTAGGCTTATTGTCCGGCCTGGGCGCGGCCTGGGCTTACGTGCAGGTTAAGCAATTGGCCAAATTGAACGAACCCGATACCCGCACGGTATTTTATTTCACCTTGCTGTCCACCCTGCTATCTGGCACCTGGATGCTGTTAGCACCGCAAATCCATCGCTTAGCAGGCATGCACACGCTGTTGTTTGCTGGCTTTCATGGCTTGACTTGGCAAGACCTCCCGCTACTCATCGGCTTAGGTGCCAGCGCCACCATAGCGCAACTGGCCATGACCCGCGCCTACCGTACCGGCGACACCTTGGTGGTGGCAAGTTTGGCCTATGCCACGGTATTGTTGGCCAGTTTGTTGGGAGTGATTTTCTGGGGCGAACAACTGAGCCCAAACGATGGCATCGCCATCTTTTTAATTGTGTTAAGTGGCCTAATCAGCTTGCGCAGCACACCGACCGCCCAGTAATTTACGCTTCCAACAAGCCACTGCGCATGGCGATAAGGGCAATTTCTGCGGAATTGTTGGCGTTTAGTTTTTGCTTGATGTTGTACAGATGGGTGCCCACCGTGCGCGGGCTTAAAAACAAGGTTTCGGCAATTTCGTTGGTGGTTTTACCTTTAGCCAAGGCCATGAACACCTCAAACTCACGGGGCGACAGCACGTCCACTGGGTTTTGTTCACCGGACAGTTGCTGTATGGCCATTTGCTGGGCAACAGCGGCTTCTAAATACTTCTTACCGCTGGCCACCACGCGTATCGCTTTAATCATTTCTTCAGCGGCACTGCGTTTAGTCAAATAGCCCATGGCACCGGCATTAAGCACGCGTTTCGGGTGCACCGAATCTTCATGGGCGGACAACACCAAAATTTTAGCCGCGCCGTCTTTAGCCAAAATGCGCTCTATTGCTTCTATGCCGCCTATGCCTGGCATGGTGATGTCCATCACCACCACACTGGGTTTGAATTCCATGTAGCGCTGTATGGCTTGCTCGCCACTCTCAGCCTCGGCCACCACCTTCATTTCGGCATCGGTTTCCAGTAGCATTTTAAAGCCCATGCGCACCACCGCATGGTCGTCTACCAACATGACATTAATTGTGCTCATTGTGTTTATCCATTCACTGATTACGGCTTAACTTAACAAGGGAATACTGATGTGGATGGCGGTGCCACGATTCGGTTCAGAAACCAAGTTAAAACTGCCATGAAACCCCTGTACCCGCTCACGCATGCCCAATAAACCAAAATGCTGGGTTTGATCAACCATGGCTAAATTCATGCCCAAACCATCGTCTTTAATCAGCAATTGCAGCGCATGCGCCGTGACGGTTAAATCCACCGCTATGTGCGTCGCCTGCGCATGTTTTAAGACGTTGTTGATGGCCTCTTGCACAATGCGATAGACGTTGATGTTGAGCATTTCGCCCAAGCCATCCACATCGCCATTAAGGCTTAAGTCAAAGCGCGCCTTGGCATGCGCTTTTTGCCAATAATTGACCGCGTCACGCAAGGTTTCAGACAGCCCTAAATTATCCAAAGCACCCGGACGCAGTTGCCGTATGATGCTGTGCATGCCTTCGTAAATCTCATCCGCGGCCGCCACTATGGTTTGCGCGTTGGCGGCGATGTCTGGCGATTTTTCATGGGCTTTATTCACGATGGCCACGGCAAAGGTTTTAATGGCGGTCACGTATTGCCCCAGCTCATCGTGCAACTCCCTGGCCAAACTGCGCCGCTCATCCTCGATATGCGTTTGTATCAACTGGGTCAATTGGCGGTTTTCTTCCAACTGCCGCTCCAGCGCCAACGATTCCGCCATGCGATTGAGGCTATGGCCTATGCGATCAAATTCCGGCAAGGTAAAGGTCGGTAAGCGCGTATCCAAATCGCCTTTTTCCATGCGATTAATCGACATCAAAATGGGCTTGATAGGCTTAAGCGAATGACTTAACAAAGCGTAGACCATCAAATTAAGCACCACAAAGAACGCCAAACCCACCCACATCAACTGCCTAAAACCCGACCACGCTTCCCGTATGGAACCGGCCGCACTGGAGGACACCACCAAAGTGCCGTAGCGTATGCGACGCTCCACGGTTTCCACCGGCGGCTGCACCAACTTAACAAACCACAAGGGCGCGTGCACATCGGCTTTATAGCTGGACGGTGGCGAGGTGTAGAGCACGTTACCAGTGATGTCGTAGAGCACGATATGGCTGCTACGCACATAGCCTAGCGACTCCAAGAAACTCTGTAACACCCTATCGGTTTGACCGTACTCCGGGTTAAGCGCCGAGCTTACGATCACCGTATCTAACAATTGCACGGTGACGCGACTGGCCGCCTCCACCCGTTCACGTATGGAAGTGCGGGTATCACTGACCAATATGCTGCCCACCACCAAAATAAATGCCAGCGACAACAAGGTGATCAATAAATTTAAACGGAATTTTAAGCTCATGTAGACGGCTGGTTTTTGCTTTAATGGCGGCAGTTGAAATGACAAGTTAACATGTGTAGAGTTTAACAAGTTTAACCCAATAGCAACATAGTGATATTCACTAGAAGCCACTGTTTGGATAAGTCCCCGATGAAAACCGCATTAATTTTGCAAGCCGCCAAAGAAATTCAACTGACGATACTCGCCAATGAAGCCAGTTTGGAATCCTTAGACCGTGCCATAGGCGACGGTGACCACTACATCAACATGAAACGCGGCGCCCAGGCCATCGTTGCCATGCAAGACGAATTAGCTCCTTTAAGCGCCGCACTGGCTTTAAATAAAATCGGCTTAAAATTGCTCAGCACCTTGGGCGGCGCCTCCGGCCCACTGCTGGCCAGTTTTTTTATCAGCATGGGCAAGCAATGGGCCAGTGCCGAGAGCCCCCATTTGAGCGCCGTTGCGCTGGCTTTCGACGCCGGCGTACAAGCCATTATGCAGCGCGGCAAAGCCGGCCTAGGCGAGAAAACCATGCTGGACGTATTAATCCCGGTAGCGCAGCAGTTCAAGCTACTGGCAGAACAAGGCGCGACCGCGCAGCTTATCTGCGCCGCCTTAATTGAAACGGCGGAGCTAGGCTTGCAAAGCACACTAACCCTCATCGCCACAAAAGGACGCGCCGCTGGCTTAGGCGAACGCGCCATAGGCCATTTAGACCCGGGCGCAAAAAGTTGCCAATTGATGATCACGGCGGTCTGCCAACTGCTGTTGCCTGCTGAAAAACCCTCAAATTAACCCGCTTAAACTAGGAAAAAATAATGAAAAAATTTATCAACCAACTGGACGACGTCTTAGTTGAAAGCTTAAGCGGCTTTGCCAAGGCGCACGCCGACCTAGTTAGCCTGTCTCTGGCCCCGCATTTTTTAAGCCGCAAAGAAGCGGCGCGCAATAAAGTGGTGTTGATTTCCGGTGGCGGCTCCGGCCATGAGCCGCTGCATGCTGGCTACATAGGCTACGGTATGCTGGATGCCGCCTGCCCTGGCCACGCATTCACCTCGCCCACGCCAGACCAAATGCTGGCCGCCGCCGAAGCCATAGCGACAGACAAAGGCGTGTTATTTATCGTCAAAAATTACGCCGGTGACGTGATGAATTTTGAAATGGCCGCGGAAATGTTGTCGGTAGAAAACGCCACGGTCTACACCAGCGACGATTGCGCCGTCATCAACAGCACCTACACCGAAGGTCGCCGCGGCGTGGCCGGCACGGTCATTGTGGAAAAATGCGTGGGCAGTTTAGCGGAAACCGGCGCCAGCCTTGCCCAGTGCCAAGCTTTAGGGGACAAGGTCAACCAGCACACCTCCAGCATAGGCGTGGCCTTAACGAGTTGCACGGTGCCGGCCGCTGGCCGCCCTACTTTTGTTATCGGTGAGGATGAAATCGAAATGGGCGTGGGCATACACGGCGAACCCGGTCGGCGCCGCGCCCGCATGCAAGAGGCCGACGCCATAGTGAAGGATTGCGTAGCGGCCATACTGGCAGACTGGCAACAAAAGAAACTAAGCCTGCCAGACAAGCATGAAACCTTGCTGCTGATTAACGGCTTTGGCGCCACGCCATTGATGGAACTGTATTTGTTATACCACAGCGCGGCAAAACAACTCCAGCAACAGGGCATACGCATTACGCGTTCATTAGTGGGCAATTACACCACCGCCTTGGACATGGCTGGCGCTTCGATAAGCTTATGCCTGTTGGACGATGAGATTAAACAGCATTGGGACAGCCCAGTGCACACCGCGGCTTTGCGCTGGGGCTGCTAACTGATAAAGCGAGCACCTAAGTCGTTTAAATTCAAGGCTTGCAAGATGGCTTCCAGGCGCGTCTGTGCGTTCTTGCGTGGCTGACCGGTGTATTTGGCGATGATCAACTCGTTCTTCATGGAATGCTCCCAGCCGACCAATTCGGTCACGGTCACCTGGTAACCTGCCGCTTCCAACTGCAAACAGCGCAAGACATTGGTGATGTGGCTGCCGAATTCACGGGTATGGATAGGATGGCGCCAAATCTCGCTCAATGGCGTTAGGGCAAAACTTTCGTTTTTGTGCAGGCGCAAGGCTTCCGCCACCTCGGCCTGACAACAAGGCACCAACACCATGTATTTGGCCTGCTTGTTCAAAGCAAAGCGTATCGCGTCATCGGTCGCCGTGTTACACGCATGCAAGGCGGTGACGATGTCCACTTGGGCAGGAATGCTGGGCGATTCTATGGACTGCGCCACCGTTAAATGCTGAAAATCCATGCGCGCAAAATGCAAGTCGGCGGCCAATTTTTTCGATTGTGCCACCAATTCCGCCCGGGTTTCTATGCCCACCACTTGGCCAGCCGCGTGTTGCTTTAATAACAAATCGTACAAAATAAAACCCAAATACGACTTGCCGGCGCCATGATCAACGATAACAGGCTGCGCGTTGTGCAACAGCACCTCTTTAAACAAAGGCTCGATGAAATTGACCAAGTGGTAGACCTGCTTGAGCTTACGGCGACTGTCTTGATTGAGCTTGCCGTCACGCGTGAGGATGTGCAAGGCTTTGAGTAAATCTATGGATTGATTGGGGCGAATTTCAGCTATGGCGGTCATGCCGCTATTTTAAGGCAAAAACGCCACGAACGCCTTACCCGCAGATAAAAAGGTGGTTTGGCCGTGCTCAATGTTAAAATGCCCGCCTAGAGCAATTTTCAGGGGCATTAAATGGCAATTCAGTGGTACCCAGGGCACATGACCCAAGCGCGCAAAAAAGCCGAAGAAACCATGGAGTTTACCGACATGGTGATAGAGGTGTTGGATGCCCGCGTGCCCGCTGCCAGCCACAACCCCATGATAGACGAGATGCGTTTATTTCGTCAGCGCCCGCAACTTAAAATCCTCAACAAAGCCGACTTGGCTGACCCGGCCGCCACCCAAGCCTGGCTGAATTATTTCAATAGCCAGCCCAACACCAAGGCGGTGGCGTTGTCCTGCAAAAAACCCGGTGACGCCAATAAAATCCCCAAGCATTGTTTAGCCATCACTCCCCATCGCGGCACGCATTTAAAACCGCTGCGCATGCTCATCATGGGCATACCCAATGTGGGCAAATCCACCTTGATGAACGCCCTATTGAATAGGCGGGTGGCAAAAGTCGGCGACGAACCGGCGGTGACCAAAAGCCAGCAACGCTTTGATTTGTCTGAAACCATGAGCATCACCGACACGCCGGGCATGATGTGGCCAAAAATTCAATACGAATCCGATGGCTACATGCTGGCGGCCAGCCATGCCATAGGCCGCAACGCCGTCATCGATGAGGACGTAGCGCTATTTTTAGCCGACACCCTGCTTAAAACCTACCCAGCACTGCTCAACGCACGCTACAAATTAGACAGCATGAAGCACAATGGCGGCCTATTGGATGTCAGCAAAATGGATGGCGTGGATTTATTGGAAGCCATCGCCAGACGACGCTCTTACAAGCGCCATGACGGCTTGTGGGACATGGAAAAAACCGCCATGGCGCTTTTAACCGATTACCGCAGTGGCGCCATAGGCCGCATCAGCTTAGAAACCCCCAGCAGTCGCGCCTTGATGATGCAAGCCGACTCACCCTTAGCCGAACCGGCCCCGAATGAGGCGGCGCAAACCCCAGACTAGCGGCTTTTTTTGTCTAATTGCTGACTAAACGCCAGTTCTAATTTGCTCACGCGTTTTACCGTTTGTGGGCCGTAGCCATTCACAAAGCTGACAAAATCATCCATGGCCATGGGCTCACACAAGCGTGCGCTGTCACCTAAACCATCGCCCAACAGCAAGCTAAACAAGCCACCGCTACTCATGCGCATGGAGTAAAGGGGGTTGTCGCTGCGACGTTTCAGTCGGTCAATGGCGGCGCTGGCTCGGGTCGATCGCATGGTTTTCCAAGGTTTGATTTAGGCCTGCATTATGGCATGCTTTGCGCATTTGTTAGACCGACCTTAAGTTTAGCTAGCGAGTTAGCGCCTTAAACGCTAAAATCCCACGCTGCCCTTTCACCCTACGCCCATCTAAAATACCGCATGCTCAATAGCCTTAATTCCCCCCAACGCGAAGCAGTCAAATACTTGGATGGCCCTTTATTAGTGCTGGCCGGTGCC